>Ga0102589_1002488_pt1 | contig 21252 bp, 16 predicted proteins | sample AraplaMF_Col_mLB_FD_76858 | JGI IMG/M metagenome (GOLD analysis project Ga0102589, IMG submission 76858) | Arabidopsis root microbial communities from the University of North Carolina, USA - plate scrape MF_Col_mLB | ecosystem: Host-associated > Plants > Roots > Endosphere | place: USA... | reverse complement strand
GCATGCCGCCGTTGATCGATATACCCGGTGCCCAGCCGCAGAGCGCGCTGTTTGCGTGGCTCAACACGAACAAACGGAGTGTCACGGCCGATGCGAAGGATCGCGCGTGGCTGGCGCAACTCGCGCAGACCTGTGATGTCGTGCTCGATGGTCGTGCGCTGGGCGAGGGCTTGCAGGTGCTGGCCGCGCCCGTTTGGTCGGACGCCGAAGCGGCGCCACCACGGCACACGCCCATCGACATCGTCCTGACGTGGTTCGGGGAAAACGGACCCTACAGCGAGTACAAAGGCAGCGAAGCCATTTGCCGCGCGCTGGCGGGCGCGGTGCATGGCAGTGGTCCTGTGGAAGGGCCGCCGCATATGCCGCACGACATGCAGAGTGCGATCGTGTTCGGTCTCACGAGTTTCTCCGCTGCGGTGGCGGCGTTGATCGGGCGGGCCGATGGCAGCCGCCGCTACGTGTTGAGCGCGCACGAATCGATCTTCAGCGTGGTGGAGATGGAGGCGGGCATGGTGCAGGACAATCGGCACCCGCTGCGGCGTCTTGGCGTGAACCGTTTCTGCGGCACGCATCCGGCCGGCATCTACGAGACTGCCGAAGGGTGGATCGGCATCTTCACGCATACGTTGCCGCAATGGCAGGCGCTGTGCGCAGCCATCGATCGTCCGGATCTGGCCGGCGACGAACGCTACAGCAACGGGCCGGAGCGCATGGCGCGCGCCGACGAGATCGATGCGCTGCTACGGCCTGCGATGTTGCATCGCACGGCCCGCGAGTGGTTCGAGATGCTTGGGGAGATGAAGCATCCGGCCGTACTCGTGCCGACCATGGCGGAACTGCTGCAGCAGAAAGTCCACCGGGAACGGGGCGCCTTTGTGCCGGTGGAGACTGGCGGCGTGGCGTTTGAAGGTCCGGTAGTGCCGCTGCGGCTCGACACGGCCGGTCCGCTGCCGGGTGGCAAGGTGCCGAAGCTGGGCGCTCACGACGCGCTGTATCGCGCCACGGGTCTGGATCACACCCCATTTGCTGCACTGCAACGCACGGCGGCCGGAAAGCTCCCGCTCGATGGTATTCGCGTGATCGACCTGACGATGGGATGGGCGGGGCCGCTGGCATCGCGCACGCTGGCCGACTTCGGGGCCGAGGTCATCAAGGTGGAGAGCACGGGCTATCCGGACTGGTGGCGCGGCGCGCATTTCACCGAGGCGTTCTATCGCGACCGGCTTTACGAAAAGAATGGCAACTTCAACCTGATGAACCGCAACAAGCGGGGCATCACGCTGGATCTGACGCGTCCCGAAGGCAAGGCGCTGCTGCTCGACCTCGTGGCGCAGGCCGATGCGGTCATCGAAAACTACTCCGCCGAAGTGCTGCCGAAACTGGGCCTCGACTACGCCGCGCTGCGTGCGCGCAACGAGAGACTGGTGATGGTATCGATGCCCGCGTTCGGCCTGGGCAACGCGTGGAGCAATACGCGCGCCTACGGCGGCACACTGGAGCAGGCCAGCGGGTTGCCGCTCTATACGGGGCATCCGGATGGCCCGCCCGCGATGACGTCCTACGCTTATGGCGACCCGGTCGGCGGCCTCAATGCCGGCGCAGCCATCCTGCTGGCGCTGTTCGCGCAGCAGACCACGGGCCAGGGGCGGCACGTCAACCTGTCGCAGGTAGAGGCGATGCTGTCGATGGCAGCACCGTTCATCGTCGAGCAGTCAGTCACCGGGAGCGTCGCGCCGAGACAGGGCAATCGGCATCCGGTGAACGTGCCGCACGGTTGCTTCCGGACGGCTGGCGACGATGCATGGGTGGTCCTGAGTGTCACCGATGCGCAATGGCCCGCGCTGTGCGAGGTCATCGGTCGCGCCGATCTGGCGGCGGATGCTCGGCTGGCGAGCGCATCGCAAAGACGGGAAGCGGCACGCCGGATCGATGAAGCCATCGGTGCATGGTGCGGCACGCTCGGCGCCGATGCAGCCATGCAGCGCCTGCAAGGTGCCGGCGTGCCCGCTGGCGTAGTGCGGCCCATGTGGCAGGTGCTGCAGGACCCGCATCTGGTGGCGCGGGGCTTCTGGTGCGGGCTTGAACGCCGATACGGCGGCCCCTATGCGGCCAGCACCGCATGGTTTCGCGAGACGACCGAGGCCATGCCCGTGCGGAATCCGGCGCCGACGCTGGGCGAGCACTCCGACGAGGTGCTGGCACGCGTGCTTGGCCTGAGTCCGGACCAATTGACGGCACTCGACGCAAAGGGCATCACAGGCACGGCCGCGCGGCCCAAGGGCGCCCGTAACGCTTGATATCCGTATTGCACATAACAACGAAGGAGACAAAAGATGAGCGAGAAAGCACTGGCACGGAAGTGGGGCATGGCGATGGCATCGGCACTGATGCTCGGCGGGATGATGCCGGGGGCAGTCATGGCGCAGCAAGCCGCCTGGCCCGGCAAGCCGATCCGGCTGATTGTGCCGTTTCCTGCGGGGTCGTTCACGGACACCGTGGCGCGCGTGGTGTCGGAGCGGCTGACGAAATCGCTTGGCCAGCCCGTGGTGGTGGAGAACAAAGCGGGCGCCAACGGACTGATCGGCGCCACCGAGGTGGCCCGTTCGGCGCCGGACGGGTACACGGTGATGGTGACCAATTCGAGCAGCGTCACGATCAATCCGCAGGTGTACAAGAAGGGCGGCTACAAGCCAAAGGACTTTGCACCGGTCACGCTGATCCTCGAAGCGCCGTTCATCCTGGTCACCAACCCGGACTGGGCGCAGAAGCATGGGGTGAACACGGTGCAGGACCTGGCGCGATACGCGGCGCAGCAGCCCGGCAAGATCAGCTACGGCTCGGCGGGGCCCGGCAACATCGCGCATCTGAGCTTTGCCATGCTCAACAACCGCGCGAAGATCCAGACCACGCACATTCCATACAAATCGGCGGCGCAGGCACAGATGGCGGTGATCAGTGGCGAACTGGACACCGCCTTCGATACCTGGAGCGCGCTGCCGCAGATCAAGGCCGGCAAGCTGAAACCCATTGCGGTCAGCGGCGTGAAGCGCATGGCCCAGCTTCCGGACGTGCCCACCGTGGAGGAAGCGGGCTACAAGCCCTTCGACGCCACGTTCTGGATCGGCCTGCTGGCCCCGGCCGGCACGCCGCCGCAGATCGTGCAGAAGCTTTACGCCTCGATGCAGGGCATTCTGGAGGATGAAAAGGCCCGCGCGGCCTTGAGCCAACAGGGCGAAGTGGTCATGATCGACCCTGCGCGGTTTGCAAAACGTGTGGAACAGGAAGAAGCCAGTTGGGGCGCCGTGATCCAGAAGGAGGGGATCACGCTGGATTAAGGAGCGGCTCCGCTGATCCATCCTCGATCGCCGCGCCAGTGTGCGAGAATGTGCGCGTCCTGGCGCTGGAGCATTGCCTCCGGGCGATTGAGAGAGGCGTTCGTGGAAGTATTTCGTTTTTTCCGCAGGAAGCGATCCAAGCCTGCACCCGTGTCCAAGCCCAGACCGGCAATCGTGCCGGCTGCTGGGACGGAGAGCCGTTCCCGGGATTTCCAGGACACGGCAGGCTCTTATGACCGCGTCTTTGCGCGGGTCATGGCCACGGTGGAGGGCATCTCCGAGGCCGAGTCGCAGGAAATCCTGGCGTTCGTGAAGAGTAGCGGTTCCGACGGCCTGAACCTTGCCGGCTACTTCGAGCAGGTCTATGCGCGCTATTTCAAGGGCCGCGCGTGGACCTGGACCGAGTACGACGACTGGGCGCGCATCTTTGCCCAGATGGGCCAGTTTCCCTCCACCTGGACGGATATCGACAAACCACGCAAGCCCAAGACCCGTGCCGAGGAACTGCTCGGGCAGCGCACGGCGGATATCCGGGCCTTCCTGGATGCCGAGGGCGTGCAGTACCTGCCGACGGCAAAGAAGGAACAGCTTGTTGCTATCGTGGAACTGACGCCGGCGCTGGCGGACTCTGCGCTCTGGCAAGCGGTGCTGGCGAAACGGCGCGAGGAAGCCGATGCCGCGCTGGAGCGTCGGCCCCGCCTGCTCTATGACCTGCTTATGCGGACGATTGCCTATCGCGCCAAGAGCGAGCGGGAGTTGCAGCGCGCCAAGGCAGCGGGTGTCAAGCGCTTCGATGTCATGCTGGCCATCGAGGCGGACCGCAAGTTCGTGGAGATCGCGCGCCAGAAGGACCCTCAGGCCGTGCCCCCGTTCTATCCCAACGATTTCACCTTGCTGCGGCCCATCATCGATAACAACAATACCGGCCGATAGTTAGGTCCAATCGTTCGGCCCAACAGTTTTTTTACGTGATCGCGCCGAGCGTCACGCGTGTGGCAGTTACAATTTGGCGATGCATTGTTATCTCGCCGCCTCTCGCCTTACCTGCCCCCGCTGACACATGGATCACAACCTAAGCCTCATCACCACCCTCGCTGCCGGCTTCGGTATTGCACTCGTCCTGGGATTTCTCGCCGAGCGCATGAAGATTCCGGCCCTGGTCGGCTATCTTGTGTCCGGCATCATCATCGGCCCCGGCACGCCCGGTTTTGTCGCCGATGTCGACCTCGCTTCCCAACTTTCCGAAATCGGCGTGATGCTGCTGATGTTCGGCGTGGGCCTGCATTTCTCGTTGCGTGACCTGCTGGCCGTGAAGCGTATTGCGATTCCGGGTGCCGTGGTGCAAATGGGCATCGCCACCGCGCTGGGCATGCTGATTGCCTGGGCGTGGGGCTGGAGTTGGGGCACCGGGCTGATTTTTGGGCTGTCACTGTCGTGCGCCAGTACCGTGGTGCTGCTCAAGGCGTTGGAAACCCGGGGTGTGCTCGAAACGATGAACGGGCGCATTGCGGTGGGCTGGCTCGTGGTGGAGGATCTGGCCACGGTGCTGGTGCTGGTGTTGCTGCCGCCGCTGGCGGGGTTGCTGGGCGGATCGACGGAAGGGCATGCGCAGAGCACGCACGGGATCGGCATGACGATCGTGCTCACGCTGCTGCAGGTGGTGGCCTTTATCGCGCTGATGCTGATTGCTGGCCGACGCGTATTGCCGTGGCTGCTGTGGCAGATCGCCAAGACGGGCTCGCGCGAGCTGTTCACGCTGTCGGTTGTGGCGGCCGCCATCGGCATTGCCTTCGGCGCGGCGCAGATTTTCAGCGTGTCGTTTGCGCTAGGTGCATTCTTCGCGGGCATGGTGATGCGCGAATCGGAGTTCAGCCATCGGGCCGCCGAGGAATCTCTGCCGCTGCGTGACGCATTCTCGGTGCTGTTCTTCGTATCGGTCGGCATGCTGTTCAAGCCGGCGATCCTGCTGGAGCAGCCGCTGCATGTGCTGGCCGTGGTGGCCGTGATCATCGTGGGCAAGTCGCTGGCCGCGTTCGGTCTGGTGCTGGCCTTCCGCTATCCGCTGAATACGGCGCTGACCGTATCGGCCAGCCTGGCGCAAATCGGCGAGTTCTCCTTCATCCTGGCCGGCCTCGGCGTGGCGCTCAAGCTGATGCCGCCAGACGCCATGAGCCTGATCCTGGCCGGTGCGCTGATTTCGATTGCACTGAATCCGCTGCTGTTCGCCGCCATCGAGCCGGTACGGAATTGGATTCTCTCGCGCTCGGCCCTGGCGCGCGACCTCGAGCAGCGCGAAGATCCGTACGCCGAACTGCCGATGACAACCGAGCGCCGGTTCCTGGAAGGTCAGGTTGTGCTGGTGGGCTATGGCCGCGTAGGCAAGCGCATCGCCAAGGCCATGCAGGAGCGGGGCATTCCGTTCGTGATCGCCGATGAGAACCGCGAACGCGTGGAGGGCCTGCGCAAGGCCGGGTTTGCGGCAGTATCGGGCAATGCGGCGGACCCTGCCGTGCTGATCCAGGCTCACATCGCCAATGCCGCCATGCTGGTGGTGGCCGTGCCCGAGCCGCTCTATGTGCGGGCGATGGTGGAGACGGCGCGCACGCTGAACCCTGGTATCGAGATCGTGCTGCGCACGCACAGCGAGGATGAATCGGAGCTGCTGCGCAAGGAGAATCTCGGCGCGGTGTTCTATGGCGAGGAAGAACTCGCCAAAGGCATGACCAGCCATGTGCTGGGACGTTTCGAGCCCGCGGAAGCGGCGGCCGGCGCCCATTGAGGGACTGGCATCGAGCCTTCAACGATGACGGCGGCTGACGAATTCCGCCGTCATCACTCTCCTGTCATCTAAGCCGTTCACCATGTGCGCCCGTAGAACCAGCCTTGCCAGCGCGGCAGGACCGGCGGGCGACTGATGCGAGGGACCCCTTGGCCGAAGACGCGCGGCACTACGGGTCAATCAGAACTCAAGCATCAGGGAAGTCTCAATGCGTTACCTCAAGTCTGCAATCGGCATGGCAGCAGCCATGACCGTCGCCTTTGCGTTTTATGGCTGCAATGGCAGCGACGACAACACCAGCAGCAACAGCGGCACCACCACGCCGCCTGCAACCACCACGCCCACCCAGCCGACCAATCCGGCGCCCACGCCCGAAGTGACGGGCCGCTGGACCACGGGTGACCTGCACGTGCACACCACCCAGTCCGACGATGCGCGCAGCAAGCTCGTCACCGTGCTGGACGAGGCGCTGGTGAAGAACAGCCTGGACTGGACCGCAATCACCAATCACCTGCGCACGGCGCTGCGCGACGACAACGACGTGGCCATCGTAGGCGGCCCGGTGGCGTTCTCGAAGGCAATGGCCGATATCGAGATTCCCGCCGTGAAACAGTTGCAGGCCAACGGCAGCTATCCGAACAAGCTGATTTTCTCGGCGTTCGAATGGGACATGCCCACGCACGACCATATGAACGTGGGCATCTTCACGGGCGCGCCGCTGGCCACCGCCACGAAGGCCGCCAACCAGTTCGAGTACTACTTCACGAATCGTGCCGCTTCGTTCTTCAATGCCGCTGACGTCGCCGCCTGGGATGCCGCCGGCACGCGTGCCTACACCACGCATGCGGATGCGGTGAAGGCCGTGGCCTGGCTGCGCGACAACTATCCGGACACCAGCTACGCGCTGATCAACCACCCGTCGCGCAATAGCGGCAAGTACACGGTGGCGGACTATCGAGATTTCAACGATGCGGCGCCGCGCGTGGCATTTGCCGTGGAAGGCATGGTCGGCAACCAGATGGAACCGGATCGCGGTGGCTACACCACGGCCTATGTCGATGCCAATCTCAAGAATCGCGTCTACGGTGGCGTCGATTACGTGGTGGCGCAGGTCGGCGGCATCTGGGATGCCCTGCTGGGCGATGGCCGCCGTTTCTGGAACGTCGGCAATTCGGACCACCACTTCAAGACCGTTGGCACCAACAGCAGCGGCTATTTCCCGGGCGAGTACTCCAAGACCTATGTGTGGCTGGAGAACAAGTATTCGGGCGTGCAGGCTGTGTTGGAAGGCGTGCGCTCGGGCCGCATGTTCTCCGTCTACGGTGACCTGATCAATGCGCTGGACTTCAACGCTTCGGGTGCTGCAGGCAAGTCCGAGATGGGCGGTGAACTGAAGGCCAAGGCTGGCGAGACGGTCACCATCACCATCCGCTTCAAGAGCCCCGACCGCAACAACTACCAGTATCCGATCGACAGCGGCATCAATGTCAACGTGAAGCCCACGGTAGACCACGTCGACCTGATCGCCGGCGATGTCACGCCGCGCGCGGCAGTGGGCACGCCAGGCTACAGCAAGGAGACCAATGATTCGACCAAGGTCATTGCCACCTTCACGTCTGCCGACTGGAAACTCGATAGCGAGGGGTACAACACGGTCACGTACACCTTCAAGGCAGCCAGGAATCAGTACTTCCGCCTGCGCGGCACGAACCTGGGCATGAACGTGGCCGGTGAAACGCTCAACGGCAACCCGCTGCCCGATGCCAAGGTAACGGTGGCCGAAGATCCCGCACGCTTCAACGCGATCAACGCGCGTAACTACAACGACCTGTGGTTCTATTCGAACCCGGTGTTCGTGAGCATCGGCTCGTAAGATCGAGTCTGACTGTTGGCGGCCCGTTCCGGTTGCACCGGGGCGGGCCGTTTTGCTTTCCACGACGCAATAAGCGAACGGCAACGGACCGCTTGCCAGTTTGCAACCCGCCTGGCGCCTCGTCCGCGCATCCTTGAAGCGTTGGCCCCCTCGCCGACGCATACCCATAACGACCACCGCATGGAAGTGGGCGCATTGCCCCTGCCATCGATCCGGGTCGAACATTCAAGGAGACATCCATGAGAGACCGACATGGTTGCGGGCTACGTGCGCGCGCCAGTTCCCGCGTGCGCCCGCTGCTCGCGTATTTCGCGATTTGCGTGCTGACCGTCGCGGTCAGCGCATGTGGCGGCGATGACAATAGCAGTAGCACATCGGGCACCAGTACTTCGACGGGATCGGATTCTGTCGGCACCACGACGACAGCCACGACGCTGGCGGTGGTCAAGCCCGTAGTGGACTGCTCGCAGCTTGCTGGCGTCGATCTCACAGGAATCGGTGGTGTGGGCAGCACGATCACGTCGGCCACGGTCACCACGGCCACGATCAACGGTGCGGCGGTGCAGTACTGCATGGTGAAGGGCACGCTGGCCCCTGCGAACACCTTCCAGGTGGCACTGCCGGTCAGTACGTGGACACAACGATTTGCGGCGCTGGGCTGCGGCGGCCTGTGCGGCAGCGTCAGCGATCCGAGCAAGGATACGTCGTTCAGCTTCAGCTACAAGTGCCCGCTGGTGCAGCAGGGCGGCTTCGTGACGGCGGCGACCGATATGGGGCATACCTCGTCCGATGCAACTTGGTCGTCCGATCCGCAGAAGCAGGCGGATTTCGCCTATCGCGGACAACACGTCACCACGCTTGCGGCCAAGAAGCTGATTCAGGCGACTACGAGGCGATGCAGGGCGCCATGGGCACGTCGACGGTGGACTCGTTCACGCGGCTGTATCTCGTGCCGGGCGTCAGCCACTGTGGCGGCGGCGAAGGGCATCCGAACATCGACCTGGTATCGCGCATCACGGCATGGGTGGAGCAGGGCACCGCACCGAGCGATGTGATGACGTACCAGACCGATGCGACGAACGTTGTCACCGCATCGCGCCCGGTGTACCCGTATCCGGCCGTGGCGAAGTACAAGGGATCAGGCGACTGGCACGATGGTGCGAACTATGCGTCTGCAGCGCCGCTGTACAACGTGGCAACGGCAGCGTGGGCGGGTTCGAGCTTCTACACGCCGTACTCGGCGAAGACGCAGGGCGTGGCAGCGCCTTAATTGTTGGGCTTGTTTTTCTCCCCTCTCCCGCTTGCGGGAGAGGGGCGGGGGATAGGGCCAGCAGTGCAAGTTGCGACGATTTTGGCAAGCAGAGCCTCCGGCCCTCTCCCCCAGCCCCTCTCCCATTTCATGGGAGAGGGGAGCCCAACCCCAACCGCACCATCATCCCCGCAAGCACCAGCATCGTCACGCCGATCAGTCCATCCAGCACTCGCCATGCAGCGGGACGCGCAAACCAGGGCGCCATCCAGCGTGCGCCATATCCCAGTGCAGTGAACCACAGCACACTGCCGCTGCTCGCGCCCGCGATGAACCAGCCGCGCATTGCAGCGGGCTGCTGCGCGCCGATGCTGCCCATGAGCAGCACGGTATCGAGATAGACGTGGGGATTCAGTAGCGTGAAGGCCGCCGCCTGTGCCAGCGCTGCGCCACGGCCGATCCGCTTGGCGCCGGAATCCGCAGCGGCCTGCATCGCCTGTGGCCGACGCGCGCGCCGGAGTGCCTGCCATCCATAGAACGCGAGAAATGCCGCGCCCGCGAACGCCAGTGCCCGCGCCAGCCCGGGCCGCTCTCCAAGAGCTGCCGCCATCCCCATCACCCCAGCCGCGATCAGCAAGGCATCGGCCACGGCACACCAGAGCACAACGCTTCCCACATGTTCGCGGCGCAGTCCCTGGCGCAGGACGAAGGCGTTCTGTGCACCGATGGCGATGATCAGGCCAAGGCTCAATACGAGCCCTTGCAACATCACGGCAGAGGCAGAAGGCAGGAAATCAGGCAGGTTCATGCCACGCAGCTTGCTGTGCGCATGCGCTTCAGTCCAGCGCCCGGTTTCGCGATTCCACATTGACCGCTGCCACCGCAACGGCTGCCGCTAGCAACATTGCCGAGATCATCGCCAGTGCCAGCGTGAAGTGGGTCGCCATCACAGGCGCGATGATCGACGGTGCGAACAGTCCGCCAAACCGCGCGACCGCGCCCGCCGTGCCCATGCCGGTTGCGCGCAAGGATGTGGGAAATACCTCAGGCGTGAATGCGTAGAGCCCGCCCCAGGTGCCCAGCAGTGCAAAGCTCATCAGCAGCGTGGAGCCGATGACCACCACGGGCGATGTACCGAGGCTATAGAGCAGGCAGCCCAGCGCACTGAGCAGCAGGAATCCGATCAGTGTGGGCTTGCGTCCCCAGCGTTCCACGCCATACGCGGCCAGCGCGTAGCCCGGCAGTTGCGCCAGCGCCAGCACCACCAGGAAGACCTGTCCGCGCATGAAGGCGAAGCCCTGCGTGCTCAGTCGGATCGGCAAATAGACGAATACGCCGTAATACGCGATGGAAATCAGCAGCCACGCCAGCGCGAGCGCAATCGTGCGGCGTCGCAGCGTCGTGGTGAACAGCGCGAATACCGATTGTTTGACGCTCGTATCGGCCTGCAGTGCCGGGATGTCTACCGTGCGTCCGTTCTCGCGGGCCACGCGTTCGAGCACGCTGCGCGCCTTGTCCGGTTGCCCATTGCGATTCAGGAACAGAGGCGATTCCGGCACGTGAATGCGCAGCACGATGCCGATCAGCGCGGGAATCCCGGTCACGAAGAAAATGATGCGCCACGCATCGTTGCCATAGTCGCTGGCCACCAGGGCGAGGACGGCGAGACAGATCGTGCCAAGTGCCCAGAATGCCTCCAGCAACACCAGCCAGCGTCCGCGCCGATCCTTCGGCAGAAACTCGGCCATCATCGTGTAGTCCACCGGCAGCGTGCCGCCCACGCCAATGCCGGTCAGCAACCGCAGCGCCAGCAGCCAGGTGAGATCCGGCGCGAAGGCCGATGCCACGCCACTTACCGCGTCGATGCAAACCGCAAGCAGCAGCGCAGGCCGGCGACCCACGCGATCGGCCAGTCGCCCGAACGCAAAGGCGCCCAGCACCATGCCGATAAAGAAGAACGTGCCAGTCTGAAGCGCCTGCGGCACCGTGATGCCGAATGTCTTGGCGATCGACGGCGCGCTGAAGCCGATGGATAGCACCTGCATGGCGTCCGCCGCCCAGACGAGTCCGAAGATCACGAAGAGGCGGCGCTGGAATTTACCGACACCAGCGGTTTCAATGGCCTGGTCGAGGCCCATCAGGGTAGATGACATTGGAGGCGGCATGTCAGGTTGTTGCGGCAGGCAAACATTCTAACTCGCGCCACTTACATCGGCTTCATCACCATCAACGCAAAGACAACCACCATGGCGATGAAGGCCGGATAGCCCAGCAGTTCCCAGCGGCGCGCGTAGCGCCAGTACAGATCGGGCAGTGCGGTACCCTGCGCGTGCGCCTCGACAGCCATGCGATGCATGCGGATCTGATACCAGACCACGGGCAGCCAGCAGATGCCAGCCAGTGCATACAGTGCGGCTGAAGCCACGATCCAGAACGCGTTCAGTGGATACCCGGCCAGATGAAGCATGTAGGCACCGGACAGCGGCTGGATGATGACGGCCGGCGTGGTGAACCACCAGTCGGCCCGCACCACGAGCCGTGAGACGACGGCAATGGCTTCCACGGATCGCGAGCGGTTGGCAAAGAACAGGTAGAACGCCGTGCCGAATCCCGTACCGACCAGCAGCACCGACGAAATGATGTGAACGACCTTGATGGCTAGGTATTCCATGATGGTTGCTCCGTGTAGAGGATCAGAAGGATGGCGAGGATCGGCAGGTTCTTGAGCACGGGTCCGAACGGGTGCCACAGGAACTCGGGCATTGCGATGGCGATCACGAGCGAGTAGCCCAGCACGATTGCCGCCTGCAGCGCCCAGAGTCCGCGGCCCCGATAGAAGAGACAGGCGATGCCCATCGCGGCGTCCACACCCACCGCGCCGTAAAGCGCCACGGTGGCTGACGTGCCGTCGAGTCCCACGGCGTGGAGCATCGCGAGGCTGTCTGCAATCGGATAGGCGAACAGCGTGACGAATGCGGTTGCCAGCCAGATCATCGCCATCACGGCGCGCAGCATCGGCAATCGCCACGCGGCCATAGCGTGCTGGCGCAGTGCCGGTGCGTCGTTGCGCGATATGAATTGATCGATTGCCAGCGGCGGACGGCCGAGCGTTTGCGTCATCGGTGCAGCATCGGCATGACAGCCGTACTGCAGCATCCGCCAGTTGTCAGTTGTGAGCTTCGAGCCAGGTACGAATCCCGCCACGCGGGCTGCAATCGTCATGACGGGGCGCGGGATCGTGATCCAGCGCGCAGGCGGGAATTGCATGCCTGCGCGGTAGGCGTCGAGCATCGCGCGATAGGAAACCGGGTGCAGGCCTACGACGTCAATCGATGAGGCCGAGGCAGTTGAGGATGCAATCGCCAGCATCGCAGCGTCCACGACATCGTCCACATGGACCGGCTGGAACTTGGCATCGCCCAATGCGGGCACGGGAATCAACGGCAGGCTGGCAAGCGTGCGGAACATCCGCGCGGAGTCACCGTCTTCTGCGTAGACGAGCGAGGGATACAGGATGCGCGACGACACCGGCAACTGGCGCAGCACATCGTCGGCGGCGCGCTTGCTCTGGAAGTAGGGCGTGTCACCGTCGATTGCGCCAAGCGCCGACACCTGGACGATCCGTGTGACGCCGGCTTCGGCACTGGCACGAAACAGGGCGGCCGGTGCGCGGTGATGGATGGCGTCGAAGCGATTGGCGCCTGTCTCCACGATGATGCCCACGGCATTGACGACGACATCCATCCCTTTCACGCGCGGCAACCAGTCTTCGACGCTGAAGTCGCTGGTGTAGTCGATCGCTATGTCGTTCGCAAAGATCGGCGTCCGCATGCCGCGAAATACTTCATGACCGCTTGCTTCCAGGCGCGCACACAGTGCCCGACCAATGAGGCCCGTCGCCCCACACACCAGAATCCGAAGCCGTCCGTCCGTTGCCATGTTGGCTATCCCCTGAAAATACTGTTGTTTCTGTAAAGACAGAAATCTATCGACAAAAAGAAACGGGCTGACCATGCCCGTTACCGCTGTTTCCGTGTCTTCAGTTTCGTCTGCGTACCGCGTTGCTGATCTTCGCCGTCAGGCCCAGCGTCTTCATCAACGTCTCGGGTTTCAGACGCAGCATTTCGTCGGACAGCGTGCTCATGGTGTCGATGAACTTCAGCGTGTCCTCGATCCGCTCGCGCGTGCCGTCGTCTTCATCGGCCATGCCGGGATTGTCGAGACATTCACGCAACGCCACGGCAGTGGGATCGATTTCGCGCTGCCGGCGACCTGCCACGATCAGCTTGAACAACTCCCAGACATCCGTTGACGTCTCGAAAAAATCGCGCCGCTCACCCTTGATATGCACCACCTTGACCAGATGCCACGACTGCAACTCCTTGAGGCTCGTGCTGACATTGGAGCGCGCCACACCCAGCGTATCCGTGATTTCTTCGGCATCCATGGGACGCGCGGCCAGGTAGAGCAGGGCATGAACCTGCGCCACGGTGCGATTCACACCCCAGCGCGAACCCATCTCTCCCCAGTGCAGCACAAAGCGTTCGGCAATCGGTTTCAGTTCCATGTGCTGAAGTCTATACCTTCAGTTGTTTCTGTCAAGACTGAAATTACCAACTCCACCGCACCCCCAGATTCCCGCCGATGTTGTTGCGGCGTACGCCATCGCCGCTCGCTCAAGCGGTCACGCGTACCCGCCCATCCTCCGACCACAGCAGTTGCACGCGCTGTCCCGGGTAGAAACTGCCTTCCGATGCCGGCTGCGTGATGGCCTGCAGGCGGCCGTCGGGAAGCCGGACGGTGATTTCGTAGCCGGGATGACGGTCCACGGCGGATTCGATTTCGTGCCCGGCGAGGCCACCGGCGAGTCCACCCGCCACGCCTGCCAGCAGCGAACCATGGCCGTGACCGATGGCGCTGCCCGCGACCGCACCAAGCAGGCCGCCGCCGAGTTCGCCGACGAGGCTTGAGCCCTGGCTGCTGTCGTTGATCTGCACGCTGCGCACGCGTTCGACCGTGGCCATCGTCACGGTTTGGGGCAGCGAGGTTTGTCCCGCGCTGTAGACGCTGCCGGGTGGCGCGAATTCGGCGCAGCCTGTGGTGAGCAGCGCGCTTGCCACCAATGCGGCAGCAAGCGGCAGGTTCAATGATGCGAGGCGACGTGTGGAAGGCATGACCGGCTCCTATCCCGATGATCCGATGTTTGATAGGAACCACTCTACGGCGCGTCGTTGTGCCGACATTTCCGGAACGCCGGGGTTTTGCGCGTCTGCCGCATGCATGGCGATGCATCGGCAACAAAAAACCCCGGCGCCAGGCCGGGGTCGGTACGACGGACTATCGGTGGATCAGGCGCGGCGTGCCGTCAGCCACTGGTTCGACGCCAGCGGCTCGGTGCACATGCGCACTTCACCGATCTGGCCGAGGAAGCCATTCGACGTCACGTTGTTGTAGACACCACCGCCAATCAGGAAGCGGCTTGCGGCGCTGACGGTGGCAATGCCGCGCGTGTTCGACGTATTGCGCAGCACGGGCGCACCTTCCACGTACATCACGGTCTCGTTGGTCGCGGGATCGTTGACCACGGCCACGTGTACCCATTTCTCGGCAATGATCTCGCCGGACCAGCTTGCCGCAGCGTTCCTGGTGCCTGCCGTGCTGGGCGTGACTTCCCACTGCACTTCGCGCAGGCTGGAAATCGCGAAGATCAGCGGGCTTTCGTCGCCATCGCCGCTGACGGAGCCGGCGATATCACCGCGCCGGCCTTCGCGCTCCATGATGTTCATCCACGCGTTGTTGCCGGCTGTCCACGAAGCGGGCACCTTGATGAAGGCTTCGATCGTGTAGCCGTTGTCGAAGGTCTGCGCGTTGAGCGCCGCAGTGGTCTGCGTGGCGAAGAAGCTCATCCGCTTGGGTGAGTTCGTCGAGTTGGCAAACTTCACGCTGCCCGGCGCCGCCGACAGGTAATGGTGGTCGTTGGACCACGTCATGTCGCCCAACTGGGCCGTGCCGCCGTTTGCCAGGGCTTCACGCGAGATCGGATTGGCACCCGTCTCGTCGTTGATGACCTGCCCCACCGGCACTGCTGCACCATCCGTGCCGCCGAAGAAGCGCCAGTGCGCCACGGTGGATGCCACAAGCGGGTAATCGCTGCTATCTGCAGGCGCTTTCTTGTCCGTGGTGCTGGGCTCCGTGTAGTTGGCCAGGATGGCGGCCTTGGCGCGATCGTTGATCGGATCGTTGCCGGCAGTCGGGGTGGTGAAGTCGGGGTTGAAGCGTGCGAAGCGCTTGCGGAAATCGAAGTCGATCTCGAACTGCTGGTTCTTGTCCGTCAGCACTGCCACGTCGAACTCGTTGAGCGTCTCGGTAGGTTTCTGCGGCACCCACGGCGAGAACGAGATCACCTTGATCTTGTTGTGGGTGAGATCGAATTCGTAGAGACGCATCAGGCCGTTGCCGCCCATGTACGCCATCTGGTAGTCCACCACCATTTCCTCGACGGGGTTGCCGAAGTCGTTGGTCTTCGTGAGATGCGCCGCGCCGTGGTAGTGGCCGTTCAGCGTCATGAAGATCTGGTCGTTGTCCTTGATGAGCTTGTCCCAGAGCATCAGGCCATAGGGCACTTCCAGCGGGCTGACGCCATCCGGACCAATGTTGAGCAACTGGTGCGTGGACAGGATCACCGGGACTTTCGGGTAACGCTTCAACACATTGCGGGCCCATGTGATGGCCGCATCGGAGGCGCGCCACGACATCGACAGCACCATGAAGCGGTTACCGTCCACTTCGAAGAAGTGATACTCGTGGAAGCCGGACGGATCGCGGCCGCCGAAGGTGGCCTGACGCTGCGCGCGCGTGGTCGGGAAGGTCTTCAGGTACGGCTCGTTGGCGAGGTTGCGCTGTGCATCGGTGTTCGATGCCTGGCTGCCCGCGTTGACGTAGTCCACATCGGAGATCACGTCGTGGTTGCCGGCCAGGATCGAGTACGGCGCGCGAGCCGCCTCCATGACTTCCATGGCTTCGTCGGCAATCTGCCATTGCAACGGCTTGGACTGCTGGTCTACCACATCGCCCAGGTGAATCGTGAACGGGATACGCAGGGCAGAAGCGTTCTGCGTGATCCACTTGGTCTGCGCGAGGAACGGCGTGGAGCCGTATTTACGCTGGAACTGCAGGTTCTCGTCGGTGGTGGCGTAGCGCGAATAGAACTGGGTGTCCGGCAGCACGGCCAAGGCGAAGCTCGATACCTTGCCATTGGGTGCAGTGCCGCCCGGGGTCGTACCCGGCGTGGTGGCCGGCGTACCCGGTGCCGCATCGTCACCGCCGCCACACGCAGCCAGCAGTGCCGAGCCTCCGAGTGACAAGCCCAGACCCGCCCTCAGCAGCAGACGGCGCTGCCGGTCCGGAATGCCTTCGAGCGTTGCGGTATCGATGGCGGCGTGCTGCTTCCCCGTTGTCTTGCTTTGCATTTCAACTTCCCTGTTGACCCACGAAAACCGAAGATTCTGTGTGGCTTGCGTGACAGGGTGTTGATTGGAATGTGAAGGTTTGGTTGCGGTGGGCTTTCGGTTTGCTTGTGTTTGTTTCCCCTCTCCCGCGAGCGGGAGAGGGGTTAGGGGAGAGGGCAGGAGGTTCTGCTTGCCGACTTGTCGAAATTTGAACTGCTGGCCCTCTCCCCCGCCCCTCTCCCGCAAGGCGGGAGAGGGGAGCAAACAATCGGAGTACGAATATCACTCCGGCTGAATATTCGCCTCCTTCACAACCTTCCCCCACTTGTTCAGGTCCGATTGAATCAGCGCTGCGTACTGCTGCGGCGTGCCGCCCTGTACCTCGATCCCGGCAGACTCCAGCTTCGCGCGGACTTCAGGCAGCTTCAGCGCAGCATTGATCTCGGTGTTCAGCTTCGCGACGATGTCCTTCGGTGTACCGGCCGGTGCGAGGAAGCCGCCGTTGGTGTTGGCATCGTAGCCCTTGAGACCCTGCTCTTCGGCGGTCGGAACGTTCGGCAGCGTCTTGGAGCGATTGCGCGTGGAAACGGCCACGGCGCGTACGTGTCCGGCGCGTACCTGTTCCTGGATGGCGCTGATGGTGTCGATGTAGAGCACGGTGCGCCCCGCGATCAGGTCGGGATGCGCGGCGGACGAACCCTTGTACGGCACCAGCAGCGTTGGCGCGCCGCTGACCATGTGGAACATCTCGGCGGCCATTTCCTGTGCGCTGCCACGGCCCGACGTGGCGACCTTGGCCTCATTTGGATTGGCCTTCATCCACGTGACCAGTTCGGGCAGCGTCTTGGCGGGCAGCTTGTTGTAGACCGCGAACACGAGCGGAATCTCGTGCGTGTAGACAATCGGCTCGAAGCTCTTCTGGGGGTCCCAGCCCAGATTCTTGAACAGGAACTTGTTGATGTTGTGGCTGCCGCCGACGATGCCGATGGTGTACCCATCGGGCTTGGCATTGGCGAGCAGTGCAGTGCCCAGGTTGTTCGATGCGCCGGGGCGGTTATCCACCACGAACGGCTGGCCCATTTTCGTCGTCAGCTTCTCGGCTACCACGCGCGCAACGAGGTCGATGCCGCCGCCTGCCGGTGCGGGCACGATGATCGTGACGGGGCGGGTGGGATAGCTGCCTTGTGCTGACGCGATGCCAGCGGCCATGCACAGTGCGGCGGGCAGGGCCAGGGTCTTGATGAGGGGAAGGATTCGCATGGTTGTCTCCGATTGCGTACTGGTGTTCTGGTCAACTTGTGTCAACTCTGGTCTGCGCATCGGGCTCACCCGATGCGCATGAATAGGGGTGCGGTGCGTCAGCCGCGTCCGACGTAAGGCATGTGGCTCGCCATGACGGTCATGGTCAGCACATTGGCATCGAGCGGCAGCGATGCCATGTGGCGCACGGCGTTTGCGACATGGCGTGCATCCATCATCGGTTCCGGTGCTGTCGTGCCATTGGCTTGCAGCACACCGCGCGTCATGCGCTCGGACAACTCCGTCAATGCGTTGCCGATGTCGATCTGGCTGGCGACGATGTTGAACGCGCGGCCATCGAGCGCCAGCGCCTTGGTGATGCCGCTCACGGCGTGCTTGCTTGCGGTGTAGGGTGACGTGAACGGACGCGGCACATGGGCCGAGATCGATCCGTTGTTGATGATGCGGCCACCTTGTGGCGATTGCCGGCGCATCAGGCCGAACGCGGCGCGTGCGCACAGGAAGACGCCGGTGACGTTGGTGTCGATGACGCTGAACCATTTTTCCAGCGGCAGTTCGTCAATGGGCACGGCGGGTGCGTTGACACCGGCGTTGTTGAACACCATGTCGAGCCGTCCGAATTCGCGTTCGATGGTGTCGAACAGTGCCTGCACGCTCTCGGGATTCGTGACATCGGCGGGCACAGCCATGGCGGTCTGGCCGCGCGTGGCGGCATCGGCCACCAGTGCCTGCAGCGGTTCCGCGCGACGCCCCGCCAATACCACGGTCCATCCATCGTCGAGCAGGGCCAGCGCGGTGAGCTTGCCAACGCCGCTTCCGGCGCCGGTAACGAGTGCGATCTTGCGAGGGGTGTTCAAAGGTGTCTCCTGTATTTGTTCTGGATGTTCTGCAAGGTTGTCAGTGGCCCACCGTCATCGACAGGTCGCCGATGCCTGCCACGCAGGCGGTGATCACGTCGCCGGGTTCCAGCGCGGCCACGCCCGATGGCGTACCCGTGAAGATCAGATCGCCGGGCATCAACGTCATGGAGCGCGACAGCATCGCCACGAGTTCGGGTATCGGGAACAGCAGTCCCGACACATCGCCGCGCTGACGCTCCACGCCATTGACCGCGAGCCGGATCGTCCGTTCGCGCGGATGGCCGCAGACGGCGGCAGGCACGATGGGGGTGCAGGGCGCCGAAGCATCGAATGCCTTCGAAGGCTCCCATGGGCCGCCAACTTGCTTGGCTTCGAGCTGCAGGTCGCGCCGCGTCATGTCGAGCCCCACGGCGTAGCCCCAGATATGGCGGGCTTCCACGTGCGAAGGATCGATGTCGCGTCCGCCCTCGCCAATCGCGACGACAAGTTCCACCTCGTGGCAGAACGATGTCGTCTCGGGCGGATAGGGCAGCGTGCCTTGCGCGGGCACGATGGCCGTGGCCGGTTTCATGAACCACGCAGGCATTGCCGTGGGTGCGGGTTCGTCGGGCTGCCAGCGGTAGTTGCGGCCGATGCAAAAGACGCGCGCCAGCGGAAAGCGCGCAGTGCTATCGGCCACGGGAAGCCAGGGCTGTGCGGCGGGCGGAAACACGAAGTCGGTCATGTTGATGTGTACCGTGCGCGTCAACGTATCAAGTGGTCAGGCTCATGGCCGGACGCTCGCCCGCAAGCGCCTGCGCCACGCTGTCGAGCACCATCTGCGCCATGGCGCCGCGTGTTTCCCACGTGGCGCTGGCGCGATGCGCCTGCAGCGTGGTGCGGTCGGAGTCGCGCAGCGTCTGCGGTACGCGCGGTTCGTCCACGAACACATCGAGACCGGCACCGGCGATGCGGCCACCTTCGATGGCTGCCACCAGATCGGTTTCATTGACCAGTCGTCCACGTGCCACGTTGACGAGGAAGCCTTGCGGACCCAGTGCATCGAGCACGGCGGCATCGACGATGCCTTCGGCCTTGTCGGCGGCAGCGCATAGTACGAGTGCGTCGCTGGCACGCGCCAGCTCGCGCAGGTCGGCCACGAATTCGTACGAGAGATCGTCCATGCGACGCAGGTCGGTGTAGCGGATCGGGCAGCCAAAGGCTGCAGCGCGTGTGGCCACTGCACGGCCCACACGCCCCATGCCGACGATGCCGATGTTCATGCCGCTGAAGCGGCGCGCCAACGGAATCGCGCTCGGCTGAGGATGCAGTTCCCACTGACCGTCGCGCACGAATCGATCGCCCGCTGCGATGTTGCGGCACGCGGCAATCAGCAGGCCGATGGCCAGATCGGCCACGTCCTCGGTCAGCGCGCCCAATGTGGCAGTCACCGGCAGACCGCGCTCGCGGCAGTACGCCAGGTCCACCGCATCGGTGCCCACGCCGTTGACCGCCACCACCTTCAGGGCAGGCAATTGTTCGAGCATGGCCCGCTGGATACCCGTATGGCCGCCCGTGATCACGGCTTCGATGGCGCTGCCATGCTCGCGCAGCCACGCTGCCTGATCTGCGATCTCGAAAAACTTGTGGACGGTATAGCGCGCGGCCAGTTGTTCGTTGGCGGCCGGGATGAGGATGGGATTGAGCTGCAGTACCTGGGGCTTCATGTCTCTCTCTTTCGAAATCGTGGCGTGTTGCACGTTGAAGACATAGTAGTGATGACTTGATTTATGACGCAATATTGATCTATAAAATCAACATAACTTTTTTTGGCGAGTGATGGGATGAGTTCCTGGATTTCGATGGATGAGGTATGCAGCCGCCTGGGTGTGCGCCCGCAGACCATCTATGCGTATGTGAGTCGCGGCAAGCTCGAAGTGATGTCCGATCCATCTGATTCCCGCCGCAGCCTGTATCGTGCGGAGGATGTGGCGGGGCTCGCCAGGCGCAAGCAGGCGGGCCGCAAGCACGAGACGTTGGCAACCAATACGCTGTTTGGCGCGGAGCCGAGCATTCCCACCTCGATATCGACCTTCCTGCGTGAGCGGCTCTACTACCGGGGGCAGGATGCGGTGGCGCTGGCAAAGACGGCCAGCGTGGAAGAGGCGGCGCAACTGTTGTGGAGCGCGGGGCAGCCCGTGGATTTCTCGTGCGGGGATCGCGTGGCTACGCCGGGACGCGTCGCTGCGTTCACGATGCTCGCGGGCCTCGCCGCGACGGGACATTCGACCCATGGCCGCATGACGCGGGTGCTGCATCAGGAGGCGCAGGGTCTGGTGGGGAAGATCGCCAATGCATTCGGCGCGGCAAAGGTCGCGCAGCCGCTGCATCTGCGATTCGCGCAAGGCTGGAAGCAACCGGCGAAAGTGGCCGAACTCCTGCGGACGGCCATGGTGCTGCTCGTCGATC
>Ga0102589_1002486_pt1 | contig 21262 bp, 15 predicted proteins | sample AraplaMF_Col_mLB_FD_76858 | JGI IMG/M metagenome (GOLD analysis project Ga0102589, IMG submission 76858) | Arabidopsis root microbial communities from the University of North Carolina, USA - plate scrape MF_Col_mLB | ecosystem: Host-associated > Plants > Roots > Endosphere | place: USA... | reverse complement strand
TGATCTTCGCGAGCCGCTGGCTGCAGCTGCCGCTGTACCTGGGCCTGATCGTGGCGCAGGCGGTGTACGTGGTGCACTTCCTGGTCGAGCTGCTGCACCTGGTGGAGGCCGCCTTCGGCTCCAAGGAGGCGCTGCAGGCGCTGATCACCAGCATCGGCTACAAGACCACGGCCCCCGTGGGCACGCTCAACGAGACGGTCATCATGCTCGTGGTGCTCGCGCTCATCGACGTGGTGATGATCTCCAACCTGCTCATCATGGTGATCGTTGGCGGCTACGAGACCTTTGTGAGCCGCATGGACCTCGAAGGCCACCGCGACCAGCCCGAGTGGCTGAGCCACGTGAACGCCTCGGTGCTCAAGGTGAAGCTGGCCACGGCCATCATCGGCATCAGTTCGATCCACCTGCTGAAGACCTTCATCAACGCCGACAACTACACCGACCGCGTGCTGATCGCGCAGACCGTGATCCACATCGCGTTCCTGTTCTCGGCAATGGCCATCGCCTACACCGACCGGTTGATGGCGCCCGCCCATCCGCCGGCAGACTCGCACTGACCTCTTCTAGCCCCGGCCCTGGCCTGCCTGCGATGCAATGTCCCAGGCGGGCGGGTCCGTGAAGCGCTCGGCAAGAAAGTCGAGCATCGTGCGCAGCGTGGCCGGCATGTGCTTGCGCGAGGCGTAGACCGCGTACATGCCCACCACCTGCGGCTCGAAATCCCCGAAGAGCCGCACCAGTTCGCCGGACTGCAGCAGCTGGCATGTCAGATATGTCGGCAGCATCGCGATGCCGGCCCCTGCCCTCGCCAGGTGCATCAGGCTCGCGGCATCGTTGGTCGACACATTGCCGCCGACGGCCACCGAGACCGGCTCCCCGCTTTCCTTGCGCGTGAAATTCCACAGGCTGCGCCCGAAGTACGAGTGCGTGAGGCAATTGCGCTGCGCCAGCTCTTCCACGCTCGACGGCCTGCCGTGCTCCTTCAGATAGGCCGGTGAAGCACACACCACCGAGCGGCAATTGGTGAGCCGTCGCGCGATCAGGTTCGGGTCGATCTCCGCCGCCACGCGGATCGCGAGATCGATGCGCTCGTCGACCAGATTCACCGCCCGATCCAGCAGCACCAGGTCGACCGCTACGCCCGGATAGACCCGCACGTAGTCGGCCATCGCATCGGCCAACTGGGCCTGCGCGAACGAAGTGCTGGCGGTGATGCGAAGCTGTCCGCGCGGCGCCTCCGCCGGATGCCGCACCGCGGACTGCATGTCGCCCGTGAGCTCCAGCACCTGGCGGCAGCGGGGCAGCAGTTCCTCCCCGGCGGCCGTGAGGCTCAGGCGGCGCGTCGTGCGGTGCAGCAGGCGCGCGCCGGTCCATTGCTCCAGTTCGGCGACATAGCGCGTGACGACCGGGCGGGACATGTCGAGCTTGTCGGCAGCGGCCGAAAGACTGCCCGAATCGACCACGGTGACGAACACGCGCATTGCATTCAATCGATCCATTCGAACGATTTTAGGAATAAACAAGCGCGCAAATCGAGGTATTTTTTTCGAAACCAGAAACCTAAGATTCGCTCCATCCCAACCCGATCTATCGATCCTTCCGATCTTTCACAGGAGTCACCATGAGCCACATCGCCATCATCGGCGCCACCGGACGCGCCGGCAGCCAGCTTCTCGAAGAGGCCCTGCGCCGCGGCCATACCGTCACCGCCATCGCGCGCAAGGCCAGCGCCAAGCTGGCGGGCCGCGCCAACGTGAAGGCCGTCGACCTCGACGTGCTCGACGGCGCTGCGCTGGAGAAGGCCCTGGCCGGCCACGACGCCGTGTTCAGCGCCGCGCATTTCGCCACCGTGCCGCCCGCGGCCATCATCGAGCCGACAAAGCGCGCCGGCGTGAAGCGCCTGCTGGTGGTCGGCGGCGCGGGCAGTCTGTTCGCGGCGCCCGGGCTGAAGGTCATCGACACGCCGAACTTCCCCGATGCGTACCGTGCCGAAGCGTCGGCCGGCGGCGTGTTCCTCGACACGCTGCGCAACGAGAAGGACCTGGACTGGACCTTCCTCTCGCCCTCCGCCGAGTTCGTCGAAGGCGAGCGCACCGGCAAGTTCCGCCTGGGCAAGGACGACCTGCTCGTGAGCGCCGAAGGCCGCAGCTGGATCAGCTTCGCGGACTACGCGATCGCGTTCATCGACGAGCTGGAAAAGCCCGCTCATTCCCGCCAGCGCTACACCATTGGGTACTAAAAGCTCGCCCCCAGGCTGCGCGCACTTCGTGTCGCTTCGCCAACCCCCTACCGGGGGCGGGCCGGCCGCTTCGGGCGGCCGTGCGCGGCGGCCCCCACGAAAGACCGGCCCAATGGCGGATCAGCGGCCGGTCATGTTCTCCGGCACCACCCACTGGTCGAACTGCTCGGCCGTCAGGTGGCCCGATGCGATCGCCGCCTCGCGCAGGCTGGTGCCCTCCTTGTGCGCCTTCTTGGCGATGAAGGCGGCCTTGTCGTAGCCGATGTGGGTGTTGAGCGCCGTCACCAGCATCAGCGAACGCTGCACCAGCTCGGTGATGCGTTCGCGGTTGGGCTCGATGCCCACGGCGCAGTGGTCGTTGAAGCTCACCATGCCGTCGGCCAGCAGGCGCACGCTCTGAAGGAAGTTGTGCGCCACCATCGGACGGAACACGTTCAGCTCGAAGTTCCCCGAGGCGCCGCCGATGTTGATGGCCACGTCGTTGCCGAACACCTGCGCGGCCAGCATCGTCACGGCCTCGCTCTGTGTCGGGTTGACCTTGCCCGGCATGATCGACGAGCCGGGTTCGTTCTCGGGAATGCTCAGTTCGCCGATGCCGCTGCGCGGGCCGCTGGCGAGCCAGCGCACGTCGTTGGCGATCTTGTTCATGCTGGCGGCCAGCGTCTTCAGCGCGCCGTGCGCATGCACCAGCGCATCGACGCTGGCCATGGCCTCGAACTTGTTGGGCGCGGTCACGAAAGGCAGGCCGGTGAGCTTCGCCAGCTCTGCCGCCACCTGTTCCGCGTAACCCTTGGGCGCGTTGAGGCCGGTGCCGACGGCCGTGCCGCCCAGCGCCAGTTCGCACAGGTGCGGCAGCGCGGCGCGCACATGCGCCTCGCCGTGCGCGAGCTGCGCCACGTAGCCCGAGAACTCCTGGCCCAGCGTGAGCGGCGTGGCGTCCTGCAGGTGGGTGCGGCCGATCTTCACGATGTCGGCGAAGTCCTTGGACTTCTGTTCCAGCGTGCCGCGCAGCTTGGCGATGGCCGGCAGCAGCTTGTGGGTGATGGCCTCGACGGCCGCCACGTGCATCGCCGTGGGGAACACGTCGTTGCTCGACTGGCTGCGGTTCACGTCGTCGTTGGGATGAACGAGGCGGCCTTCGCCGCGCTCGCCGCCGAGGATCTCGCTGGCGCGGTTGGCCAGCACCTCGTTGACGTTCATGTTGGTCTGCGTGCCCGAGCCGGTCTGCCAGACCACCAGCGGGAACTCGCCCGGGTGCTTGCCGGCGATGACTTCGTCAGCCGCGGCCACGATGGCGTTCGTCTTCTTCTCGTCCTGCAGGCCCAGCGCGTGGTTGACCACGGCGGAAGCGCGCTTGACCTGGGCCAACGCCTTGATGATCTCGCGCGGCTGCTGCTCGCCGGAGATGTCGAAGTTCTGCAGCGAGCGCTGGGTCTGCGCGCCCCACAGCTTGTCGGCCGGCACGTCGATCGGTCCGAAGGTATCGCGCTCGGCACGGGTCTTGGGGGAAGTCGTCATGAGAAAAAGCTCCGCAGGATCATGAAAAGTCGCGCCGCTTTCCGGCGCCTTCGCAGTATCGCCCCAATGAGAGTGGCTCTCATCTGACGTGGTCATTGCATCGCCTCCGACGGCGCCGCATCGCCTCCGAGGTTGACCGCATCATGTCGAAAAGTTATAATCGATAGCTTCTGACGACCAACAAGTCATGATGATGACGGCGTTGGTCAAGCCTTCACTACTCGCGGATCTCCGAATCCCGTCGCGGTGCAAGGTGCTCCCGCCGGGCCATGCCCGGCAAACCGGCCGGATCTTTCCGGCTCCATTGCCACGTCACGCTCTTCCAGTCGGCGCCCCTCGACCAGGCCCGTCGCGCTGCGAATGAAGCATCCGGCGGGCACTGGCTTCGTCGCCCTGTCGTCTTCAGTGCCTGCCGGCCGCCCATCGATGCGATGGGCCGGGACGTGGCTGCGCCGCTCCTTCGGGACGGCCAACCCACAGTCAACCCTTCACCCAAGGAGAGCCCCGACGTATGGCCAAAGGAATTCTCATCGACCATGTCTTCAAGGTGTTCGGCGACGAGCCCGAACAAGCACTGGAGCTGGTCCGGCAAGGACTTTCGAAGAAGGAGATCCTGGCGCGCACCGGCCAGTCGATCGGCGTGTTCGACGCCACCTTCGAGATCCAGGCCGGAGAAATCTTCGTCATCATGGGCCTCTCGGGCTCGGGCAAGTCGACGCTGGTGCGCCTGCTGAACCGGCTGATCGAGCCGACCGCCGGGCGCATCGTGATCGACGGCGCCGACATCAACGAGCACTCCGACGCCCGCCTGCGCGCGCTGCGCCGCAAGGACATCAGCATGGTGTTCCAGTCGTTCGCGCTGATGCCGCACATGACGGTGCGCGAGAACACCGCCTTCGGCCTCGAACTCTCGGGCACCGGCAAGAAGGAGCGCCTCGCGCAGGCCGACAAGGCGCTCGCGCAGGTGGGCCTGGCGGGCTGGGGCGACAGCTACCCCGACGAGCTCTCCGGCGGCATGCAGCAGCGCGTGGGCCTGGCGCGCGCCCTGGCCTCCGATCCGTCGATCCTGCTGATGGACGAGGCCTTCTCGGCGCTCGACCCGATCATCCGCACCGAGATGCAGTCGGAGCTGCTGCGCCTGCAGCAGGAGCAGCGCCGCACCATCGTCTTCATCTCGCACGACCTCGACGAGGCCATGCGCATCGGCGACCGCATCGCGATCATGAAGGACGGCCAGGTGATCCAGGTCGGCACGCCCGATGAGATCCTGCGCAGCCCCGCCAACGACTACGTGCGCAGCTTCGTGCGCGGCGTGGACGCGGCGGCCGTGTTCAAGGCCGGCGACATCGCGCGCAAGCAGCTCACCGTGGTCTGCGAGCACCCCGAGCGCGGTGCGCGCGCGGCGCTCAAGCAGCTGGAAGACCAGGACCGCGACTTCGCCTACGTGACCAGCCCCAACAGGCGCTACCTGGGCACGGTGTCGGCCGACACGCTGCGCGCCGCGCTCGACGGCCATTCCGGCCCGCTGGGCCTGCGCCACGCCTTCCTGAACGACCTCGGCACCATCGACGCCGATGCGCCCGTGGCCGGCCTCTTCGGCCAAGTGGCCCAGGCGCCCTGCGCGATGCCGGTGGTGGCGGCCGACGGCCGCTTCTGCGGCGCGATCAGCAAGACGACGCTGCTGAAGTTCCTCGACCGCGACACGCCGCCTATCGACCCGGCGCACCAGCCCCAGCAACCCGTGGCCGCCGCAACCGCAGCGACGGCCGCCTGAACGATTTCGAAGGAACAACCGATGAACGACACCGCACTGCCCTCCGAACTCGCACCGCTGAACGACGCTGCGACCGTGCTGGCGACGCCTGCACCCGCGCCTGCCCCGGTCGATCCGTGGGAAGCCCTCTCCGCCGCGCCCGACGCTTCCGCGACCAGCGCCTGGCTCGACGCCCCCGCGCAGCTCGACAGCGCCCACCAGCTGGTCGGCCACGCCGACGCCGCCACCGGCGGCTTCCAGCTCCACCGCCTCTGGGACGGCTCGCTGCCCGTCGAGTCCTGGATCAACAGCGGCCTGGGCTGGGTGGTCGAGCACTTCCGTCCCTTCTTCCAGACCGTGCGCCTGCCCATCGACAGCACGCTGAACTCGGTGCAGAGCCTGCTCACCGGCCTGCCCACGCTGGCGATGATCGCGCTGATCGGCCTTTTGGCCTGGCAGTTCGCCGGCCGCGCGCTGGCCATCGGCACCACGGTGGCGCTGCTGCTGGTGGCCATGCTGGGCATCTGGCCCGAGGCGATGGTCACGCTGTCGCTGGTGCTGACCTCGCTGGTCTTCTGCATGGTGATCGGCCTGCCGCTGGGCGTGCTGCTGGCCAGCAGCGACCGGGCGCAGCGCGTCATGCGCCCGGTGCTAGACGCGATGCAGACCACGCCGGCCTTCGTGTACCTGGTGCCGGTGGTGATGCTGTTCGGCATCGGCAACGTGCCGGGCGTGATCGTGACGATCGTCTTCGCGCTGGCGCCGCTGGTGCGCCTGACCAACCTCGGCCTGCGCCAGGTGCGCCCCGACCTCATCGAGGCCGCGCGCGCCTACGGCGCCTCGCCCTGGCAGATGCTGGTGAAGGTGCAGCTGCCGCTGGCCATGCCCTCGATCATGGCGGGCATCAACCAGGCGCTGATGCTGTCGCTGTCGATGGTGGTCATCGCCTCGATGATCGCCGTGGGCGGCCTGGGCCAGATGGTGCTGCGCGGCATCGGCCGGCTCGACATGGGCCTGGCGACCGTGGGCGGCCTGGGCATCGTGCTGCTGGCGATCTCGCTGGACCGCCTGACGCAGGCCATGGGCAAGTCGCGCCGCAGCGCCGGTCGCCGCTGGTGGCACACCGGCCCGGTGGGCCTTGCGCTGCGCATGCTGCAACGCGCCGTGGCACCGGGCCGCACCGATGCCGAACCCGCCCCCGCCCTTTCCGCACAGGCGCGATGAACGGAGGAACCCGCCACATGAACTTCGTCAGGAACAAGACCGGATTCATCGCCCGCGGCCTGCTCGCCCTCGCCTTCGCGGCCTCGGGCGTGGCCGCCCAGGCCTCCAGCGATCTGCCCGGCAAGGGCGTCACCGTGCAGCCGCTGAAGAGCTCGCTCGCGGAAGAAGCTTTCCAGACGCTGCTGGTGATGCGCGGCCTGGAGAAGCTCGGCTACAAGGTCGAGCCCATGAAGGACCTGGAGCCCGCCACCGAGCACCTGGCCATCGCCAACGGCGACGCCACCTTCATGGCCCACCACTGGAGCCTGCTGCACGCCGACTTCTACAAGAACAGCGGCGGCGACGCCAAGCTGTGGCGCAAGGGCGTGTATTCCGAAGGCGCGGTGCAGGGCTACCTGATCGACCGCAAGACGGCCGAGCAGTACGGCATCACGAACATCGCGCAGCTGAAGGACCCGGCCATCGCGAAGCTGTTCGACATCGACGGCGACGGCAAGGCCGACCTCACGGGCTGCAACCCCGGCTGGGGCTGCGAGCTCGCCATCGAGAACCACCTCACGGCCTACCAGCTGCGCGACACAGTCAGCCACCGGCAAGGCAGCTACGCCGCGCTGATGGCCGACACCATCGCGCGATTCAGGCAGGACAAGCCGGTGCTCTACTACACGTGGACGCCGTACTGGGTCAGCGCCGTGCTGCGCCCCGGCAAGGACGTGGTGTGGCTGCAGGTGCCGTTCTCGTCCTCGCAAGGCGACGGCGGCAACGTCGACACGCAGCTGCCCAACGGCAGGAACTACGGCTTCCAGGCCAACGATGAGCGGATCGTCGCCAACCGCGCCTTCGTCGAGAAGAACCCGGCCGCCGCGAAGCTGTTTGAGGTGATGAAGCTGCCGATCGGCGACATCAACGCCCAGAACCTGCGCATGAGCCAGGGCGCCAACACGCAGCAGGACGTGGAGCGCCATGCCGACGGGTGGATCCGGGCGCACCGGCAGCTCTTCGACGGCTGGGTGGATCAGGCCCGGGAAGCGGCACGGTAAGCGGGGCAGGCGCGGCGGCTGAGATAATCGGGGGGCGTTTCACATTCCTAAAAAGCCCCCCACCATGACGACCACGATCCAGCAGGCCGACCTGATCGAATCGATCAGCGCCGCGCTGCAGTACATCAGCTACTACCACCCCGCCGACTACATCGCCCACCTGGCCCGCGCGTACGAGCGCGAACAGAGCCCGGCGGCCAAGGACGCCATCGCGCAGATCCTGACCAACAGCAAGATGAGCGCGACCGGCCAGCGCCCGATCTGCCAGGACACCGGCATCGTCAACGTGTTCCTCAAGGTGGGCATGGACGTGCGCTGGGGCGGCTTCACCGGCAGCCTGGACGACGCCATCAACGAAGGCGTGCGCCGCGGCTACAACCACCCCGACAACACGCTGCGCGCCTCGGTCGTGGCCGACCCGCAGTTCGACCGCAAGAACACCAGGGACAACACGCCCGCGGTGATCTTCACGGAGATCGTGCCGGGCGACAAACTTGAAGTCACCGTGGCCGCCAAGGGCGGCGGCAGCGAGAACAAGAGCAAGCTGGTCATGCTGAACCCCGGCGACAGCGTGGTCGACTGGGTGCTCAAGACCGTGCCCACCATGGGCGCCGGCTGGTGCCCGCCGGGCATGCTGGGCATCGGCATCGGCGGCACGGCCGAGAAGGCGGCGCTGATGGCCAAGGAAAGCCTGATGGACGACCTCGACATGCACGAGCTGCTGGCCAAGAAGAACTCCGGCGCCGAACTGAGCAAGGTCGAGGCGCTGCGCGTCGAGCTGTACGAGAAGGTGAATGCGCTGGGCATCGGCGCACAGGGCCTGGGCGGCCTGGCCACCGTGCTGGACGTCAAGATCCAGATGTACCCCACGCACGCGGCGAGCAAGCCCGTGGCGATGATCCCCAACTGCGCGGCCACGCGCCACGCGCACTTCACGATGGACGGCAGCGGCCCGGTCTACCTGGAAGCGCCCTCGCTCGACCTTTGGCCTGAGGTGAACTGGGCTCCCGACGAGAAGAAGAGCAAGCGCGTCGACCTCGACAAGCTCACGCCCGCCGAAGTGGCGAGCTGGAAGCCCGGCGACACGCTGCTGCTCAACGGCAAGATGCTCACCGGCCGCGACGCCGCGCACAAGCGCATCCAGGACATGCTGGCCAAGGGCGAGAAGCTGCCGGTGGACTTCACCAACCGCGTCATCTACTACGTGGGCCCGGTCGATCCGGTGATGGGCGAGGCCGTGGGCCCGGCCGGCCCGACCACCGCCACGCGCATGGACGGCTTCACCGAGATGATGCTGGCCCAGACCGGCCTGATCGCGATGATCGGCAAGGCCGAGCGCGGCCCGGTCGCGATCGAGGCGATCAAGAAGCACAAGAGCGCCTACCTGATGGCCGTGGGCGGCGCCGCCTACCTCGTGAGCAAGGCGATCAAGACCGCCAAGGTGGTGGGCTTCGAAGACCTGGGCATGGAAGCCATCTACGAATTCGACGTGGTCGACATGCCGGTGACGGTGGCGGTCGATGCCGGCGGCACCAGCGCGCACATCACCGGCCCGGCCGAGTGGCAGAAGCGCATCGCCAGCGGCGAATTCAAGACCATCACGCTGGAACCCGCTTGAGCCTCGCCGCGCGTCCGCAGCCGCCTGCTTCCGCTTCGCCCGTCGGCGTGTTCGACAGCGGCGTGGGCGGGCTGAGCGTGCTGGGCGCGCTGCGTGCCGAGCTGCCGCGCGAGCGCTTCGTCTACTTCGCCGACACCGCGCATGCGCCCTACGGCGAACGCGGCGACGCCTACGTGACCGAGCATTCGCGGCGCGTGGTCCAGACGCTGGTGCGCGAGAACGGCATCAAGGCGCTGGTGGTGGCCTGCAACACCGCCACCACGGCCGCGATCCACGTGCTGCGCGCCGAGAACCCCGAACTGCCGATCGTCGGCCTCGAGCCCGCGATCAAGCCCGCGGTGGCGGGCAGCGCCACCGGCCACGTGTCGGTGCTGGCCACGCGCGGCACGCTGGCGAGCGCCAAGTACGCGGCGCTGCGCCACACCTTTGTCCATCCCGAGCGCATCCGCTCGGTGCCCTGCGACGGGCTGGTGGCTGCGATCGAGCGGCTCGACGAGCTCGCCATCGACCAGCTCTGCGCCCACTACATGACGCTGGCCGGCCCGTTCGGCGGCGACGCCGGCGAGACCGACACCGTGGTGCTCGGCTGCACCCACTATCCGCTGCTGCAGGACCGGCTGCGGCGGCTGGCGCCCTCCGCCGTCCGCTTCCTCGATTCGGGCGTGCCGGTCGCGCTGCAGACGCGGCGGCTGCTCGGCGCCGCGGGGCTGCTGCAGGAGGCCGCGACGCCCCTGGACGCAGCCTGGGTGACGCTGCGCAGCAGCGGCGACTCAGCGGTGCTCGAGACCGCTGCATCGCGCTGGCTGGGCCTGCGCCCTTCCGACCTGCTGCCCGATCGGCCGCAGGCGAGCACGGCCTGAACGGCCGCCAATTCCATGCGCCCGCTGCGCCATCTTGTCCTCGTGCTCGCCGGCCTGCTCGCGGCCGGCGCGGGCCATGCGGCCTGCGAGAGCGGCCTGGCCGAGCGCATGCACGCCAAGCTGCATCCGCAGCGGCCGCTCGACGAGCGGCTGGCCGCCTGCAAGCCCTGGCCGGCCTATCCGGGCCGCAGCATCGTCGTGCTGCCGATGCCGCGCGAGAGCAGCGACAACGGCGCCAAGGTCTACGACCTCGAGGTGCTGCTGATCCAGCGGCCCGACAACGGCAACACCGAGCGCGACACCGTGATCGGCCGGCTCTTCCAGGCCGAGGCGCTCGACGAGGACCGCCACAACCTGATCCAGGACGTGCGCATCGACACCTCGCGCTACGTGCTCGCGAGCGACACCCGCGCCTTCGGCCTGCGCGTGCGCTACCGCGACGTCGGCACGGCCAGCGCCGCGAGCGAGACGCTGCGCCTGTACGTGCAGCAAGGGGCGAAGCTGCGCCAGGTGCTGCCGGAGATCGAGCTCGACCGCGAGAGCGGCGAGTGGGATGCCTCGGCCTGCGCCGGCCGCTTCGAGAAGCTGCGCACCATGCTGTCGGTGGGCAAGGCCGCGAGCAACGGTTACGCCGACCTGATGCTGTCGCGCACCGTGGTGCAAAGCCGCGCGCAGGCCTCCGAGGACCAGGGTTGCGTCGAGAAGGCGCAGCCCGCGCGTTTCAATTCGGTGACGCTGCGCTACGACGGCGAACGCTACAAGGTCCCGAAGTCGCTGCGGCAGTCTTCGTTCTGACATCGGGTCTTTACCGTGAAGCACCTCGGTGTTTCACTGAAATGTCATCCCAAAGTACCAGCATGCGCGGTTTGTTCAGAACAACCACCGCGCACCATGACAACGCCCACTCCGCTTCGCCCGAGCCGCATTCCCTTCAAGCCCATGCTGCTCGCCAGCGCCCTCTCGCTGATGCTGGCCGCCTGCGGTGGCGGCGGTAGCGACGGCGGTTTCATCGGTTTTCTGCCGCCCCCGCCGCCCGCCACGGCGCCGCCGCCGCCCGCGCCCCCGCCGGCGCCGCAGCTCGTGTCGAGCGCGACCTTCACGCCCAACGCCGGCACCACCGAAGGCTCCTCGGACGCCTCCACCGCGTTCGCGCTGCCCGACGGCTTCATGCTCGTGGCCGACGACGAGGCCAACGTGCTGCGCGTGTACCCGCGTGCCGGCGGCGCCGCGGTCAAGGAATGGAGCTACGAGACCGACGGTCCGAAGCTCGGCAAGGAACTCGACCTCGAGGCCGGTACGCGCATCGGCGACACGCTCTACCTCACGGGCTCCAACAGCAACAAGAAGGACGGCGGCGATGCGCCGGACCGCTCGCACCTGTTCGCCGTGAAGGTCTCGGGCACGGGCGCTGCCACCACCTTCACCTATGTCGGCCAGTTCTCGGCCCTCGAAGCCCAGCTCGTCGCCTGGGACGTTTCCAACGGCCACGGCCTCGGCGCCAACCACTTCGGCTTCGCCGTCTCGGCGGGTGCCGGCGTCGTGCCCGAGCGGGTCGACGGCTTCTCGGTCGAAGGCATGACCAGCGCACCGAACGACAGCGCGCTGTGGCTGGGCTTCCGGGCGCCGCAGACCGGCGGCTCGACGCGCGCCAAGGCGCTGATCGTGCCGGTGCAGAACTACGCCGCGCTGGTCGGAGGGACGGCCACGCAAGCCACCTTCGGCGCACCGATCGAACTCGAACTGGGCGGACGCGGCATCCGCTCGATCGACAAGGGCACCGACGGCAACTACCTGATCGTGGCCGGCCCCGCGGGCGCCGCCAGCCCCGACGTGGACCGCAACTTCGCACTGTTCGCCTGGAACGGCAATCCGTCGAGCGCGCCGGTCGAGCTCTCAAACGACCTCGATGCATTGCGCACGGGTTCGGACAACCTCGATCCCAACCGCAAGAATTCGGCCGGAAGTTTCGAGTCGACGGTGGAGGTACCGGGGCCGGTGAAAGCCGGCACCCAAGTCCAACTGCTGCTCGACAACGGCGATAGCGTGTGGAAAGGCCAGACCGAGGTCTCCAAGGACCTGGCGCCAGCCGACCAGAAGTTCGACGGCTTCGTCGTGCGCCTCGGCGAACCCTGGGTCGACACCACCGGACCTCGGCTCAAGGTCGCCGCACCGGCCGCCGGCCGTGTCGGCGTGAACCTCGACACCTCGATCTCGCTCTCGTTCAACGAAGCCATCCGCCTCGGCGCCGGCAACATCGTGCTGCACAAGGCCGACGGCAGCGTGGTCGAGACCTTCAACGCCAAGAGTGCCGCCGCGCGCGTGCAGCTGGCGTTCAACGTGCTGACGCTGGTGCCCAGCGCCAAGCTCGCCGGCGACAGCGGCTACTACCTGACGGTGGATGCCAACGCGATCACCGATCCGGTCGGCAATGCCTATGCGGGCATCAGCAGCGCGACCGAACTGAGCTTCGTCACGGCCGGCGCGCCGACGCAGCTGGTGGCCGGCGACCTGCTGTTCATGGCCGGCAATGCAGAAGCACCCGACGCCTACGCCTTCGTGCTGCTCAAGGCCGTGAACGGCGGCACCCAGGTGACCTTCACCGACCGCGACCGCAAGGCCGGTGCGCTCGAATTCACCGACATCACGAACGAGACGGCCTTCGTCTGGACCGCCGACCGCAACCTGCCCGCGGGCACGATCGTGACCATCCAGACCGACGTGACGGGCAACCCGATCGCCGACAAGGGCACCACGCTCGGCTCGCCCGGCGGCATCGGCAAGTCCGAGACGGTCTATGCCTTCCAGGGCGGCACCATCGATGGACTGGGCGTGGGCACCGCGGGCAAGATCACCGCGGTCGGCAACTACCTCGCGAGCCTGACGCTCGGCGGCGCGGCGGGCACCATCCCCGACGCGCTCACGACGGCGGGCACCGCCCTCTCGTTCACGGTCAGTCCGGCGAACCAGACCAACGCGATCTACACCGGATCGCTCGACCGCTCGGACCTGCCCGCCTTCGCAGCGCGCGTGAAGAACCCGGCGAACTGGACCATCCGCTACGCGCCGGCCGCGGGTTGGCCGATCACCAACAACAGCCTGTTCAGCGGCTCCTGAGACCTACCCCTGCCCTCGCAGCGCGGCCTCGCGGCCGCGCCGCACGTCGATCGGCCACAGCAGCAGCAGGCCGGCCACGAACAGCACGGCGGTCGACAGGATCGCGATGCGCTGGTTGCCGGCCGTGAGCCAGGTGACCGCGCCATAGGCCAGCGGGCCGACGATGCTCGCGAGCCGCGTGGCGAAGGACCAGAGGCCGAAGAACTCGGCCATCTGGGCCGGCGGCGCGAAGTAGCCGGTCATCGCACGGCCGGCCGACTGGCTCGAACCCATCGCGAGGCCCGCGATCGCCGCGGCCCACCAGAAGCCGCCCTTGGTCGTGACCACCGCTGCGATCACGCAGACCGCGATCCAGGCCACCAGCGTGACGGCCAGCGAGGTCTTGTGGCCGATGCGGTCCTGCACGTAGCCGAAGCCGAAGGCGCCGAGCGCCGCCGCGATGTTGAGCACGACGATCAGCACCATGGTCTCGCTCGCGACGAAACCGATCACCTGCTCGGCATAGATCGCGGCCAGCGTGATCGCCACCGCCACGCCGCCCTGGTAGCAGACGGTGCAGGCCAGCAGGGTCATGAAGTCGCGGTAGGCGCGCGCCTGACGGAAGGTGGAGCGCAGCTGTTGCCAGGCGCCCGGCGCCCTGGCGTCGCCGAGGGCTTGCGCGCTGGGCCTTGCGCGCTCGGGCAGCAGCGCGAAGGTGGCGCAGGCGGCCGTGCCGTAGATCGCGGCGGTGATCAGCATCGTCACCGGCACGAAGTGCGAGGCCGGCAAGCCGTGCGCCTGCGACCAAAGCACGTAGGCCAGGCACAGGCCCAGCGCCAGCATGCCGCCGACGTAGCCGAAGGCCCAGCCCCAGCCGCTGACCTTGCCCATGCCCTCGGGCGTCGCGAGCTCGGGCAGGAAGGCGCCGGTCAGCGACTCGCCGTACGAATAGAAGGTGTTCGACACCACGATCAGCAGCATGGCGACCGCCACGCCCGTGGCGCCCGAGAAGCGCGGCGAGAGCGCCAGCGCCGCGGTGCCGATCACGCAGCCCACGGTCGTGATGACCAGCAGCCGCTTCTTGGCCGCGCGCAGGTCGGCCCAGGCGCCGAGGGCCGGCATCGTGAACATCACGATCGCATAGGAGATGCTGAGCGCCACGGTCCAGGCGAACGGCCCCCAGGCCGCGCCCTTGGCGATGCCGCCCACGAAGTAGGCGGCGAACACGGCCGTGATGACCACGGTCGTGTAGCCCGAGTTGGCGAAGTCGTACATGGCCCAGCCGAACACCTCGCGCTTGCGCACGCCGGCGTTGAGGGCGGAAGAAGGAAAGAGCGCTGCCATGCGGCGGATGGTGGTGGCGCCGCGTGGCAGGCGTGTGGCGCTCAGTGCAGGTGGCGCGGGCGGCGTCCACCGCCATGGCCGCTGCCGCCGCCGCCACCGGTACCGCCGGTGCCGCGCGGGCGCTTGCCGATCTCGAGCGAGTTCACCAGCGCATCGAAGCGGTCGCTGAACAGGCGGTCGATCTCGGCCACCACGCCGCCGAGCTCGGAACCGTCGAAGTGACGCTCCATCAGGTTCACCACGTCCTCGACCAGCAGGTCGCGCTGCACCTGCATGATCGCGGCCGGATTGGGGCCCACGAACAGCATCACGAAGTCGTCGCGCGACTCCTCGTCGGGGTCGCCCTCTTCCTCGTCGAAATCGGTGTCGTAGAAGGTGACCTCGATGGCCGCGCCGCGCTCGGAGAGTTCGTTCAGCGCCATGCACATCTCGTCGAGCGCCTGGCGGAAATCCTCGTCGCCGGCCACGGTCCAGCACATCTGGAGCATGTGGTCCTTGGGCTCGAAGCGGATGCCCGGTTCTTCCTCGTAGGAGCTGGCGGCGCCGTCGGCGAGCGACTTCGCGCCCGCGTATTTCCACAGCGGCTTCAGCGCTTCCTGGATCTGGTCGAAACCGACGTCCGAACGCAGGGCCACGTCGCCATGCACATGAATTTCGAATGGAGCGTTGTAGCGAGGCATTGAATGCTCCCTTGTTAGATGTGGTGCCCGGAACGGGGGTCGAACCCGTATGCCCCGATTAAGGAAGCGGCGGATTTTAAGTCCGATGTGTCTACCAATTTCACCATCCGGGCCCCGGGTTGAATGACGACGATACCCCAAACGAAACGAGCCCCGTCAACATGGTTGGCGGGGCCTGGTGTATCGACGCTGGATTCAACGGGAGAAGTGTGGAGGCGCGATCCGGAGTCGAACCGGACTAGACGGATTTGCAATCCGTTGCATAACCGCTTTGCTATCGCGCCACGCAGAAAAACGAAATCGAACTAGCGAAAAAAAGGGAAGCTGATGCTTCCCTTTTTCAAAACTGGAGCGGGAAAAGAGTCTCGAACTCTCGACCTCAACCTTGGCAAGGTTGCGCTCTACCAACTGAGCTATTCCCGCGTTTCGAGCCTTGAATTATAGACCAGATTTTCGGGGTTTCGCAAGCTGCGCCCCCGAATTTCATGATCGTGTCGTTCAGTGCTTGACCGAGCCTTCCGACGCCCGCGACTCGCGCTGCTTCGCGAGCTCGGCCACGGCCGCCGCCGAGGCCGCGACCTCTTCGTCGGACAGCGGCGTGGGCTGCTTCTCGAGCGCGATCTCGAGCACCTTGTCGATCCACTTGACCGGCACGATCTCGAGGCCGTTCTTCACGTTCTCGGGAATGTCCTGCAGGTCCTTGGCATTCTCCTCGGGGATCAGCACCGTCTTGATGCCGCCGCGCAGGGCCGCCAGCAGCTTCTCCTTCAGGCCGCCGATGGCCGTGACCTCGCCGCGCAGGGTGATCTCGCCGGTCATCGCCACATCGGCGCGCACCGGGATGCCCGTGAGCGCCGACACGAAGGCCGTGGTCATCGCCGCGCCCGCGCTCGGGCCGTCCTTGGGCGTGGCGCCGTCGGGCACGTGGATGTGGATGTCGCGCTTCTCGAACACCTCGTCCTTGATGCCCAGGCGGCGCGAGCGGCTGCGCACCACGGTGCGCGCGGCCTCGACCGATTCCTTCATCACGTCGCCCAGCGAACCGGTGCGGCTGATCACGCCCTTGCCGGGCATGGTCACGGCCTCGATCGTCAGCAGGTCGCCGCCGACCTCGGTCCATGCGAGGCCGACCACCTGGCCGACCTGGTTCTGCTTCTCGGCCAGGCCGAAGGTGAACTTGCGCACGCCGAGGAAGTCGTTGAGGTTCTCGCCGGTGACCGTGACCTTGGGCGTCATCTGCTTGAGCAGCAGGCCCTTGACCACCTTGCGGCAGATCTTCGAGAGCTCGCGCTCGAGCGAACGCACGCCGGCTTCACGCGTGTAGTAGCGCACGATGTCGCGCACGGCCTCCTCGGTGACGAGCAGTTCCTCTTCCTTCACGCCGTTGTTCTTCAACTGCTTGGGCAGCAGGTACTTGATCGCGATGTTGGTCTTCTCGTCCTCGGTGTAGCCCGAGAGGCGGATGACTTCCATGCGGTCCAGCAGCGCCGGCGGGATGTTCATCGAATTCGAGGTGGCGACGAACATGACGTCGCTCAGGTCGAAGTCGACTTCCACGTAGTGGTCGCCGAAGGTGTGGTTCTGCTCGGGATCGAGCACCTCGAGCAGCGCGCTCGACGGGTCGCCGCGGAAGTCGGTGCCCAGCTTGTCGATCTCGTCGAGCAGGAACAGCGGGTTGCGCGTGCCGATCTTGCTGAGCCCCTGCAGTACCTTGCCCGGCAGCGCGCCGATGTAGGTGCGGCGGTGGCCGCGGATCTCGGCTTCGTCGCGCATGCCGCCGAGCGCCATGCGGGTGTATTTGCGGCCGGTCGCCTTGGCGATCGACTGCCCGAGCGAGGTCTTGCCCACGCCCGGCGGGCCCACGAGGCACAGGATGGGCGCCTTGACCTTGTCGACGCGCTGCTGCACCGCGAGGTACTCGAGGATGCGGTCCTTGACCTTCTCGAGGCCGTAGTGGTCGGCGTTGAGCACCGCCTCTGCATTCGCGAGGTCGTGCTTGATCTTGGTCCGCTTGGCCCAGGGCAGGCCCACCAGCACGTCGATGTAGTTGCGCACCACGGTGGCTTCGGCCGACATCGGCGACATCAGCTTGAGCTTCTTGAGCTCGCCCTCGGCCTTCTTGAGCGCATCCTTGGGCATCTTGGCGAGCTTGATCTTCTTCTCGATCTCCTCGATGTCCGCGCCCTCCTCGCCTTCGCCGAGCTCCTTCTGGATCGCCTTGACCTGCTCGTTGAGGTAGAAGTCGCGCTGGTTCTTCTCCATCTGGCGCTTCACGCGGCCGCGGATCTTCTTGTCGACGTTGAGGATGTCGACTTCGCGCTCGAGCTGGCCGAACAGGTTCTCCAGCCGTGCCTTGGTGTCGTCGAGGTCGAGCACCGCCTGCTTGTTGTCGAGCTTGAGCGGCAGGTGCGCGGCGATCGTGTCGGCCAGGCGGCCCGGATCGTCGATGCTCGAGATCGAGGTCAGGATCTCGGGCGGAATCTTCTTGTTGAGCTTCACATACTGGTCGAACTGCTGCATCACCGCGCGGCGCAGCGCCTCGACCTCGGTGCCCTTCTCGCCGCCCTCGGGCGCCGCCACCGGCGTCACGTTGGCCGAGAAGTGGGTCTCGCCGTCATCGATGCGGTTCACGCGGGCGCGCTGCTGGCCTTCGACCAGCACCTTCACCGTGCCGTCGGGCAGCTTGAGCATCTGCAGGATGGTCGAGACGCAGCCGACCTCGAACATGTCCTCGACCGAGGGCTCGTCCTTGGCGGCGGCCTTCTGAGCCACCAGCATGATGCGGCGTTCGGCCTCCATGGCCAGCTCGAGCGCCTTGATGCTCTTGGGGCGCCCCACGAACAGCGGGATCACCATATGGGGGAACACGACGACATCGCGCAGCGGCAGCAGCGGCAGGTCGATGGCGTCGGCGGGCAGAGGGGTATGACCGGACATGGATATCCTTTGATTGATCAAGCAAAGATGGACGGCGACACGGGCATTTCAAGCCCGCGGCCGCAGTCTTTGTCGAAGACGCCGGGCATCTCGGGGGGAAGAGCCGGCGCGGGAGTCACTCAGGCCTTCTTGGCTGCCTCGCGGTACACGAGCAGCGGGGGCTTGTTCTCGTCGATGGTCGATTCCTCGACCACGACCTTGTCGACGTTGGTGGCATTGGGCAGCTCGAACATCGTGTCGATCAGCGACTGTTCGAGGATCGAACGCAGGCCGCGCGCGCCGGTCTTGCGGGCCAGGGCCTTGCGCGCGATCGCCTTGAGGGCGGCGGGACGGATCTCGAGGTCCACGCCCTCCATCTGCAGCAACTTGGTGAACTGCTTGACCACGGCGTTCTTGGGCTCGGTGAGGATCTGCACCAGCGCGTCCTCGCTGAGCTCGGCCAGCGAGGCCACCACGGGCATGCGGCCCACGAGTTCGGGGATCAGGCCGAACTTGATCAGGTCCTCGGGTTCCACTTCGCGGAACACCTCGGTGAGGCTGCGCTGGGCCTTGCTCTTGACGCTGGCGCCGAAACCGATGCCCGAGGCCTCGGTGCGATTCTCGATCACCTTCTCGAGGCCCGCGAACGCGCCGCCGCAGATGAACAGGATGTTGGTCGTGTCGATCTGCAGGAAGTCCTGGTTCGGGTGCTTGCGCCCGCCCTGCGGCGGCACGCTGGCCATGGTGCCTTCGATCAGCTTGAGCAGCGCCTGCTGCACGCCCTCGCCCGACACGTCGCGCGTGATCGAGGGGTTGTCGGACTTGCGCGAGATCTTGTCGATCTCGTCGATGTAGACGATGCCGCGCTGCGCGCGCTCGACCTCGTAATTGCAACTCTGCAGCAGCTTCTGGATGATGTTCTCGACGTCCTCGCCGACGTAGCCGGCCTCGGTCAGCGTGGTGGCGTCGGCCATCACGAAGGGCACGTCGAGCTGGCGCGCCAGCGTCTGCGCCAGCAGCGTCTTGCCCGAGCCCGTGGGACCGATCAGCAGAATGTTGCTCTTGCTGAGCTCCACGTCCTCGCCCTTGGCCTTTTCCTTGTGGCGCAGGCGCTTGTAGTGGTTGTAGACGGCCACCGACAGCATGCGCTTGGCCGGCTCCTGGCCGATCACGTAGTTGTCGAGGTTGGTCTTGATCTCGAGCGGCGTGGGCAGGTCGTTGCGCGCATCGCGCGCTTCCTCGCCCGCGGGCAGTTCGTCGCGGATGATCTCGTTGCAGAGATCGATGCACTCGTCGCAGATGAAGACCGAAGGACCCGCGATCAGCTTCTTCACCTCGTGCTGGCTTTTGCCGCAGAACGAGCAGTAGAGCGTTTTTTCGCTGGAAGTGCCTTTTTTCTCGGCCATGGACAGGTGCCTCGTAACGGGTTTGGACAATGATAACGAAACAAAAACGGCGTTTCCCGTGTGGAAAACGCCGTTGTTGCCTTTTTGGCGCCGCCGGCGTCGTGACGCCAGAGCGCCGGGCCCCTGCTCAGGGGCGCTTGGCGATGACCTGGTCGACCAGGCCGTAGTCCTTGGCCTCGTCGGCCGTCAGGAAGTAATCGCGCTCGGTATCGGACTTGACCTTGTCCAGCGGCTGGCCGGTACGCTCGGCCAGGATGCGGTTCATCTGGTCCTTGGTGCGCAGGATGTCGCGCGCATGGATCTCGATGTCGGTGGCCTGGCCGCGGGCGCCGCCGAGCACCTGGTGGATCATGATCTTCGAGTTGGGCAGCGAGAAGCGCTTGCCCTTGGCACCGGCCGCGAGCAGGAACGCGCCCATGCTGGCCGCGAAGCCCACGCACAGGGTCGAGACCTCGGGCTTGATGAACTGCATGGTGTCGTAGATCGCCATGCCGGCCGTGACGCTGCCGCCCGGCGAGTTGATGTAGAACGAGATGTCCTTGTCGGGGTTCTCGCTTTCGAGGAACAGCAGCTGGGCCACCACGAGGTTGGCGGTCTGGTCGTTGACCTCGCCCACCAGGAAGATGATGCGTTCCTTGAGGAGCCGCGAGTAGATGTCGTAGGACCGTTCGCCACGGCCCGATTGCTCGATGACCATCGGGACCATGCCGAGGCCTTGGATTTCCTGTGCGCTCATGAATTTGCTCCGGAGAAGGGTTCGTTCGCTGTCGTCAATCTGAACTGTACGCCTGAGTGAAATGGGGCTCGTGCCGCAAAGCACAAGCCCCATGGCGTCCCGGGCCGAGGCGGCGATCAGGCCTGTTGCTGCTGCGCCATCAGTTCGTCGAACGACACCGACTTCTCGGCGACCTTGGCCTTGCCGAGCACGAAATCGGTCACGTTGTTCTCGATCACCACGGCCTCGACTTCGGCCAGGCGGTTGTTATCGCTGAAGTACCAGCGCACCACGTCGGCCGGCTTCTCGTAGCTCGAGGCGAGCTCGTCGATGTGGGCCTTGATCTGCTCGGGCTTGGCCTGCAGGTTGTTGGCACGCACCAGCTCGGCGACCACCAGGCCCAGGCGCACGCGCCGCTCGGCCTGGGGACGGAACACTTCCTCGGGGATCGGGGCCTTGTCGGCGTCCTTGATGCCGCGCTGCTTGAGCTCGGCGCGCGCGCCTTCGATCATGCGGTTGACTTCGGACTGCACGCTGGCGTTGGGCAAGTCGAGCTCGGCGTTGGCCACCAGCGCGTCCATCACGGCGTTCTTGTTGCGCGCCAGCAGGCGGAACTTGACCTCGCGCTCGAGGTTCTTCTTGATGTCGGCGCGCAGGCCTTCGACCGTGGCTTCGGCGATGCCGAGCGACTTGGCGAGCTGCTCGTTGACTTCGGGCAGGTGCGAGGCTTCGATCTTCTTCAGCGTGACGAGGAAGTCGGCCTGCTTGCCGGCCACGTCCTTGCCGTGGTAGTCGGCCGGGAACGACAGCGGGAAGGTGCGGCTGTCGCCGGCCTTCATGCCGCGCACGGCGTCTTCGA
>Ga0102589_1002485_pt1 | contig 21262 bp, 18 predicted proteins | sample AraplaMF_Col_mLB_FD_76858 | JGI IMG/M metagenome (GOLD analysis project Ga0102589, IMG submission 76858) | Arabidopsis root microbial communities from the University of North Carolina, USA - plate scrape MF_Col_mLB | ecosystem: Host-associated > Plants > Roots > Endosphere | place: USA... | reverse complement strand
AGAGACGACCTGCGACGAGACGGCCGCCGCGATCGTTTCGGTCGAACGCTCCGGCGAGGCCAAGATCCTGTCGAACGAAGTCCTCAGCCAGATCGCGGCCCATGCCGCCTATGGCGGCGTCGTGCCGGAGATCGCGGCGCGGGCGCATGTCGAGGCGATCGACCGGATCGTGGCGCGGGCCTTCGAGAACGCCGGCATGAAGCCCTCCGAGATCGACGGTGTCGCTGCGGCGGCCGGGCCAGGGCTGGTCGGCGGCGTCATGGTCGGCCTCACCACGGCAAAGGCGATCGCGCTGGTGACGGGCCGGCCGTTCCTCGCGATCAACCATCTCGAGGGGCATGCGCTGACGGCGCGGCTGACCGACGATCTCGCCTTCCCCTATCTGCTGCTGCTGGTCTCCGGCGGGCATACGCAATTGCTCGCGGTGCGCGGTGTCGGCGACTATCTGCGCCTCGGCACCACCATCGACGATGCGGTCGGCGAGGCCTTCGACAAGATCGCCAAGATGCTCGGCCTGCCCTATCCGGGCGGCCCGTCGGTCGAGCGCGAGGCGCGCAATGGCGATCCCGAGCGCTTCGAGTTCCCGCGGCCGATGAGCGGGCGACCCAATCCGGATTTCTCGCTGTCCGGCCTGAAGACCGCGGTGCGACTGGTCGCCGAGCGGATCGCGCCTTTGTCCGATCGCGACGTCGCCGATCTCTGCGCCTCCTTCCAGGCGGCGGTGGTCGACGTGCTGGTCGACCGGACGCGGGCCGGCCTGCGCGCCTGCCGCGAGGCCGGGATCAAGCCGTCTTCGCTCGTCGTTGCCGGCGGTGTCGCGGCCAACCAGCAGATCCGCAACGGGCTGGTGCGGCTGGCGACCGAGGCCGGCCTGCCGATGGTCGCGCCGCCGGTGGCGCTCTGCGGCGATAATGGCGCGATGATCGCCTGGGCCGGGCTGGAGCGGCTGCGGCTCGGCCTCGTCGACGATATGGGCGCGGTGGCGCGCCCGCGCTGGCCGCTCGACGAACTCAGGGCGAAGGCGTGAGCGCAAAAGCCCGCTACAGGACGATCGGCGTCGCCGGTGCCGGCGCCTTCGGCACAGCGCTGGCACTCGCCGCCGCACGGGCCGGGCGGCGCGTCCTGCTCTGGGCTCGCGACGAGGAGACGGTGGCGAGCCTGCGCGCGCAGCGCGAGGCGCCGCGATTGCCCGGCGCGAAGTTGCCCGAGGCGATCGAGCCGGTGTCCGACGTCGCGGCGTTGAGCCAGGTCGAGGCGCTGATCTTGGCGGTGCCGACGCAGGCGCTGCGTTCGGCCTCGACGCTGCTCGCTCCAGCGCTGCCGAGTGGTTTGCCGGTGATCTCGGCGGCCAAGGGCATCGAGCAGGGCAGCGGGCGCTTCACCACGCAGATCATCGCCGAGGCGTTGCCGCAGGCTGTGCCGGCGGTGCTGTCCGGTCCGAGCTTCGCCGCCGATATCGCCCGCGGCCTGCCGACCGCGCTGACACTGGCCTCCGCCGATGCTGCCTTGGCCAAGGCGCTGGCGGAAGCGCTGAATTCCTCGGCGCTGCGCATCTACCACAGCAATGATCCACGCGGCGTCGAGATCGGCGGTGCCGCCAAGAACGTGCTCGCCATCGCCGCAGGCATTGCGATCGGGCTGGGCCTCGGCGAGAGCGCCCGTGCTGCGCTGGTGGCACGCGGCTTTTCGGAACTGCGTCGTTTCGGCGAGGCGCATGGTGCCCAGGCCGAGACGCTGATGGGGCTTTCGGGACTGGGGGACGTCGTGCTCTCCTGCGCCACGGCGCAGTCGCGCAACTTCGCCTATGGCCAGGCACTGGGACAGGGCAAGACGCCGACCGAAGCGTCCGGCGGCAAGCTGGCCGAGGGTGCCTTCACCGCCTCCGTGCTGGTCGAGATGGCGCGGGCGGAGAGGATCGACATGCCGATCGCGGAAGCGGTCGCAAGCATCATCGCCGGCACGGTCGGCGTGCGTGAAGCTGTCGCGGAGCTGCTGGCGCGGCCGGTGCGGGCGGAAAACTGAGTGGAGAGGCGCGCATGGCGAATGATTGGTCGGATCTGACAAAGCGCGTCGCGCGTGGCATCGCCGAGGTGCGCAAGACCACCGGCTCGGAGCTGATCGCCGAGAGCCAGCCGGTGCCGCTGGCCGGACGTATCGCCGGGCGGGTGATCGAACTGCGCCGTCGCCGCGCCGAGGACACGCATCGCTTCGTGCTGGTCCTGCCCTTCGGCGAAGGCGAGGTCCGGGTCGAGCTCAGCCCGCAGGACTATGCCGGTCTGACGCGCGAGATGGTCAGGTTCTGGAACGAGAACGGCGAGGCGGCGTCGCGGACGCCGGTGCCTTTGAAGGAAGAGGACGAAGGCTGATGGCGCACTGGCTGATCAAATCGGAACCCTCGGTCTACTCCTGGGACGACCTGGTCAAGGCCGGGGCCAAGGGCACGCATTGGGACGGGGTGAAGAACCACACCGCCAAGCTCAACCTGATGGCGATGAAGAAAGGCGACCAGGTCTTCTTCTATCACTCGAACGAGGGCCTCGAGGTCGTCGGCATCGCCGAGGTCATCAAGGAGCACTATCCCTGGGTCGAGGCCGGTCCGCCCTGGGTGCTGGTCGACTTCAAGGCGCTGAAGCCGCTGCCGACGCCGGTCTCGCTCGCCGCGGTCAAGGCCGAGCCGAAGCTCGCCAAGATGTCGCTCGTCACCTCCTTCCGCCTCTCGGTGCAGCCGGTGACGGACGAGGAATGGGCCCTCGTCTGCAAGATGGGCGGGCTCTGACGGGCGAGGTTTTCGCCGAAAGTCGCAGCAACGAAAGTGCGAGCCCGCGGCGCTTGTCGGCGCGAGCCTGCTGCCTATGATGCGACCAACTCGAATAAGGCCGGTCGGATCGTCGTGGCGCCCCGCCGCGAGCCGACAAAACCGGCCCTGACGACAGCCCAAGTCTGGGGAGACGCCTGAAATGTCCGAGAAGATCTATGACGTGCCGGCCGCCTGGGCCAAGAAGGCATGGCTGAACGACGCCAAGTACAAGAAGATGTACGCGGCCTCGATCAAGGATCCGGACAAGTTCTGGGGCGAGCACGGCAAGCGCATCGACTGGTTCAAGCCTTACAGCAAGGTCCGCAGCGCCAGCTACAAGCCGGGCAAGGTCTCGATCAAATGGTATGAGGACGGCACCACCAACGTCGCCTACAACTGCGTCGATCGGCACCTCGCCACCCGCGCCAAGCAGACGGCGATCATCTGGGAAGGCGACGATCCCAGCGAATCGAAGAAGATCACTTATGGTCAGCTTCACACCGAGGTCTGCAAGTTCGCCAACGTCCTGAAGGCGAACGGCGTCAAGAAGGGCGATCGGGTCACGATCTATCTGCCGATGATCCCGGAGGCGGCCTATGCGATGCTGGCCTGCGCCCGGATCGGCGCGGTGCATTCGGTGGTGTTCGGCGGTTTCTCGCCGGATTCGCTCGCCAACCGGATCGAGGATGCCGATTCGAAGATCGTCATCACGGCGGACGAAGGCCTGCGCGGCGGGCGCCCGGTACCGCTGAAGAAGAATGTCGACGCGGCCGACGACAAGGTGAAGGGCGGCATCGGCACGGTGATCGTCGTCAAGCGCACCGGCGGCAACATCACCATGAAGGAAGGCCGCGACGTCTGGTATCATGACGAGGCGGCGAAGGCGTCCGGCCACTGCCCGCCGGCCGAGATGAAGGCCGAGGACCCGCTCTTCGTGCTTTACACCTCGGGTTCGACGGGCAAGCCCAAGGGCGTGCTGCACACGACGGCGGGCTATCTCGTCTATGCTTCGATGACGCATCAATACGTCTTCGACTACCATGACGGCGAGATCTACTGGTGCACGGCCGATGTCGGCTGGGTCACCGGCCACAGCTACATCCTCTACGGCCCGCTCGCCAACGGCGCGACGACGCTGATGTTCGAGGGCATCCCGACCTATCCTTCGATCTCGCGCTTCTGGGAGGTGGTCGACAAGCACAAGGTCAACACCTTCTACACCGCCCCGACCGCGATCCGCTCGCTGATGGGCGCCGGCGAGGAGCCGGTGAAGAAGACCAAGCGCAAATCGCTGCGCCTGCTCGGCTCGGTCGGCGAGCCGATCAATCCGGAAGCCTGGGAGTGGTATCACCGCGTCGTCGGCGACGACCGCTGCCCGATCGTCGATACCTGGTGGCAGACCGAGACCGGCGGCATCCTGATCACGCCGCTGCCGGGGGCGACGAAGCTGAAGCCCGGCTCGGCGACGCGGCCCTTCTTCGGGGTCAAGCCCGAGCTGGTCGACGCCGAGGGCAAGGTGCTGGAGGGCGCGGCCGAGGGCAATCTCGTCATCGCCGAGAGCTGGCCCGGCCAGATGCGCACGGTCTATGGCGACCACAAGCGCTTCGAGGAGACCTATTTCGCGACCTATCCGAACAAGTACTTCACCGGCGACGGCTGCCGGCGCGACGCCGACGGCTATTACTGGATCACCGGCCGGGTCGACGACGTGATCAACGTCTCCGGCCACCGCATGGGCACGGCCGAGGTCGAGTCGGCGCTGGTCGCCCATCCCAAGGTCTCGGAGGCGGCGGTGGTCGGCTATCCGCACGACATCAAGGGCCAGGGCATCTACGCCTATGTCACGCTGATGGCGGGCGAGGCCTCGAACGAGGACCTGCGCAAGGAACTGGTGGCGCATGTGCGCAAGGAGATCGGTCCGATCGCCTCGCCGGACCTGATCCAGTTCGCGCCCGGCCTGCCCAAGACGCGCTCGGGCAAGATCATGCGCCGCATCCTGCGCAAGATCGCCGAGGACGAGTTCGGCGCCCTCGGCGACACCTCGACCCTCGCCGACCCCGCCGTCGTCGACGACCTCATCAAGAACAGACAGAACAAGCGCAAGGCGGGGTGAGATGGCGCATCCGATGAGCAACCTCCGATAGGAGCCGCCGATGCGTCTCGAGGCGATCAAAACCGGCATCCTGCCGCCCGATGACGTCAACGTCGTCGTGGAGGTGCCGATCGGCGGTGAGCCGATCAAATACGAGCTCGACAAGGCTTCCGGCACGCTGGTCGTCGACCGGTTCCTCTACACGCCCATGCGCTATCCCGGGAATTACGGCTTCGTCCCGCACACCTTGTCCGATGACGGCGATCCGATCGACGTCCTCATCGCCAATACGCGGCCGATCATGCCCGGCGCAGTCATCAATGTCCGCCCGGTCGGCGTCTTGAAAATGGAAGATGACGGCGGCGGCGACGAGAAGATCATCGGGGTCCCGGCAAGCAAGCTGACGCAGCGCTACAGTCAGGTTGCGAACTATACGGATCTGCCCGAGATCCTGCGCCGCCAGATCGAGCATTTCTTCGCGCACTACAAGGATCTCGAGCCCGGCAAATGGGTCAAGCTGCTCGGCTGGGGCGATGCCAAAGAGGCTCGCCAGCTGATCGGCGCGGCGATCGCGCGGGCCGAAGACACCAAGACAAAGGGGGAGGCGTAGCCATGAGGGTCATCATGCTCGGCCCTCCCGGAGCCGGCAAAGGAACGCAAGCCGCGCGCCTGGCCGGTCTTCTGGGAATTCCGCAACTGTCGACGGGCGACATGCTGCGCGGCGCTGCCGAGAAGGGCACACCCGTCGGCCTTGCCGCCAGGGAGGTCATGGCGCGTGGCGAGCTCGTCGGCGATCAGATCGTCATCGACTGCGTGCGCGAGCGCATCGCCGAGCCGGATGCGGCGACGGGTTTCATCCTCGACGGCTTTCCGCGCACTCTCGGGCAGGCCGTGGCGTTTGACGCGGGGTTGGCTGCCGCAGCGATCAAGCTGGACGCGGTGCTCGAGCTCAAGGTCGTCGAGGCCGCATTGCTCGACCGCGTCATCCTGCGGGCCCGCGAGGCCAAGGCAGCAGGGCTGTCGGTTCGCGCCGACGACAATGCCGAGGCGTTGAAAGTCCGCCTCGACGCCTATCGCAAGCAGACAGAGCCGTTGACGGACTACTACCGCGACGCAGGCCTGCTTCGAACCGTCGACGGCATGCTCCCCATCGACCGGATCACCACCCGCCTGCTGATTGAACTGCAACTCTGACCGGCGCCTTCGCCGGACAGGGCGACTTCGGCATAAGGATTTCAACATGTTGACCATCCTGGCTTACCTGATGATCATCGTCTTCATGGCGCTGATCATGACCAAGCGCCTGCCGGCCGTGGTTGCGCTGATCATTGTCCCGATCATCTTCGCGATGATCGCCGGCTTCGGGATGAATCTCGGCCCGATGATGCTGAAGGGCGTCAGCCAGCTCGCGCCGACCGGCGTCATGCTGATGTTTGCCATCCTGTATTTTGGCATCATGATCGATGCCGGGCTGTTCGACCCGGTGGTCCGCGTCGTGCTGAGGCTCGTCGGCGGCGATCCGGCGAAGATCGTCGTCGGCACCGCAGCCCTGGCGATGTGCGTCAGCCTCGACGGCGACGGATCGACGACCTACATGGTCACGGCTGCCGCCATGCTGCCGCTCTACGACAAGCTCGGCATGAACCGGCTGGTCTTCGCCTGCGTGGTGATGATGGCCGGGCACAACATGAACATCCTGCCCTGGGGCGGCCCGACGGCCCGCGCGGTGAGCGCGCTCAATCTCGACATGAGCCAGGTCTTCGTGCCGCTGATCGGGCCGATGGTGGTCACCGGCATCTGGGTGCTGGTCGTCGCCTATATCCTCGGCCTGCGCGAGCGCCGGCGCCTCGGCATGGTCGATCCGAAGCTGCTCGCCGGCGCGAGCGGCGATGTCGTCGAGCACGATGCCTCGCTGCTCCGCCCGAATCTGCTCTGGTTCAACGCGCTCCTGACCGTCGCCCTGCTGGTCGCGCTCGTAATGGCCGTGATGCCGCTGCCGATCCTGTTCATGATCGCCTATGCGATCGCCGTCTCGGTGAACTATCCCGGGCTGCAGCAGCAGAAGGAGCGCATGGCCGCGCATGCCGAGAACGTGCTGCCGGTCGCCGCGCTGATCTTCGCCGCGGGCATCTTCGTCGGCATCCTCTCCGGCACCAAGATGGTCGATGCGATCGCCGACAGCGTCATCGCCACGATCCCCGACTGGATGGGGCCCTATCTGGCGATCGTCACCGCGGTGCTGAGCGTCCCGTTCACCTTCTTCATCTCGAACGACGCCTTTTATTTCGGCATCCTGCCGATCCTGGCCAAGACGGCCAGCGTCTATGGCTTCAGCCCGGCCGAGATCGCGCGCGCCTCGCTGATCGGCCAGCAGGTCCACCTGCTGAGCCCGCTCGTCGCCTCGACCTATCTGCTGGTCGGATTGGCGAAGGTCGAGTTCGGCGACCACCAGCGCTTCACGCTTCTGTGGTCGCTGAGCGCCTTCGTCATCATGCTGACCGCCACCATCGTCTTCGGCGTCATTCCCGTCGTCGGCAAGCTGTCCTGAGGAGATGCGTCATGAGCAACGCCATCCGCAACATCCTCTACGCCTCCGATCTCGGCGACGGCAGTGAGAAGGTGCTGGCCTACGCCATCGATCTGGCCAACCGGCTCGGCGCCAGCCTGCAGGTGCTGCGCGTCATTCCCGACCTGCGCGAGAAGTCGCTGATCGAGATCGACGGGCGCGTGCCGCAAGAGGAACTCGACAAGTACCATGACGCGCGCGCCCAGCGCGCCAAGGCGCATATCGAGGGCCAGATCGCTGCCTTCTACGCCGTCCGCGCCAGCGAGAAGCCGGCTCATCCCATCGGGGAGGTCGCGATCAAGGAAGGCGACGACATCGCCGAGGTCGTCCTCGAGCAGGCGAAGACCAATGCCGCCGACCTGATCCTGATGGGCTCGCACGGGGAGGGGCTGCTCGCCGGCCTGCTCTTCGGCTCCGTGGTCCAGGAAATCATCCGGAAGGCTCGCATTCCCGTATTTCTCGTGCCGGTGGAAGGATGATGCGCCATGCCGGACAAGGCTAGGATGAAAGGCCTCGCGCACCTCTTCGCCATCGGCGCGCTGGCGCTTGCCGGCTGGTCGGCGCAGGCGCAGGACGAGATCGGCTACGCCAGACGCGCCAGCCCGCCGCCGGGCTATCCCGAATCTTACGGCGCGACGGTGCGGGCGGCCGAGGACGAGGGCCGCCTCGTCATCTATTCGACCACCGACGAAAATGTCGCGGCGCCGCTGATCGCCGATTTCCGCGCGATGTATCCGCGCATCGAGGTGATCTACGAGGATCTGAACAGCACCGAGCTCTATCATCGCTTCATCGCCGAGACGAAGCTCGGCGCGGATGGTGCCGACATCCTCTGGAGCTCGGCCATGGACCAGCAGGCGGCCCTGATCAGCGACGGCTACGCCATGACCTACGACTCGCCGGAGAAGGCGCGCCTGCCGGCCTGGGCGAACTGGAAGGACCAGGGCTTCGCCACGACCTACGAGCCGGTCGTCTTCGCCTACAACAAGAAGCTGCTGCAGCCGAACGAGGTGCCGCAGACCCATGCCGATTTCATCCGGCTGCTGGAGGCCGACCCGGCGAGGTTCAAGGGCAAGGTCTCCGGCTACAACATCGAGAAGTCCGGCCTCGGCTTCTTTCTCGCCACGCAGGACGCGACGATCTCGAAGGAGTTCTGGACCCTGGCGCGAGCGCTCGGCAAGGCGCAGCCCCGGTTCGAGCTGACCACCAGTGCGATGACGCGCAAGCTAGCCTCCGGCGACACCATCCTCGGCTACAATCTACTCGGCGCCTATACCGCACAGCAGGCGGCCTCGAACCCGGATCTCGGCTACGTCTATCCGCGCGACTATACGCTGGTCATGTCGCGCATCCTGATCGCGAGCAACGAGGCCGACCACCCCAACGCCGCAAGGCTCTGGATCGACTACCTGCTGTCGAAGCGCGGGCAGACCCTCCTTGCCAATGCTGCGCGCCTCCACGCGGTCCGTGACGATGTCGAGGGCGAGAACACCGCCGCACGGCTGAAGCAGACGCTCGGCGCCAGCGAACGGCCGATCGCCATCGGCCCGGGGCTGATCGGCTATCTCAACAACCAGAACTACCGCGACTTCATCCTGCAGTGGAAGAAGGCGCTGTCCGCCTCCTGAGCGGCGCTGCGGCCAAGACGTCGAAAGGTCGAGCGCCATGTCGGATTTCCTCGCGACCCATTTCTCCTTCCTGACCCAACCGACTGGCTGGGCCGCGCTGGCGACGCTGATCGTGCTCGAGATCGTGCTCGGCATCGACAACCTGATCTTCATCTCGATCCTGACCAACAAGCTGCCGAAGCAGCATCAGAAGTCGGCGCGCCGCATCGGAATCACGGCGGCGCTCGGCATGCGGCTGGTGCTGCTGGCGACGATCTCCTTCATCGTCCAGCTGACCCAGCCCGTATTCAGCCTGTTCGGCCAGGACTTCTCCTGGCGCGACCTCATCCTGATCACCGGCGGCCTGTTCCTGGTCTGGAAGGCGACGAAGGAGATCCACCACACTGTCGATCCCGAGGATCACAAGGACACGATCGTCGGGGAGACGGTGGAGCTCAGCCTCGCCGGGGCGGTCGTCCAGATCCTGCTGCTCGACATCGTCTTCTCGATCGACTCGATCATCACCGCCATCGGCATGACCGACCATCTCGCCATCATGTACATCGCCGTCATCGTCGCCGTATCGGTCATGATGGTCGCGGCGACGCCGCTGGCGGAATTCATCGAGCGCAACCCGACCATCGTCATGCTGGCGCTCGGCTTCCTGCTGATCATCGGCATGACGCTGATCGCCGACGGCACCGGATACCACATCCCCAAGGGCTACATCTATGCGGCGATGGCGTTCTCGGCCCTGGTTGAAGGGCTGAACATGCTGACGCGCAGGAAGAAGAAGGCCGGGGCGTAACCGCGGCTGACGGTGGGCATACGACGACAACGGGTCGAAATGGCCCGAAGGGAGGAGCAGATGCAAAGCAGCGCAAGTTCGTTGAGCGGGTCCACGGCGGCATCGGCCTCGCATGCGGTCGATCACGCGCTGGATCGCGCCCGGCGCATCCGGGCGATCGTCGGCGCCTCCTCCGGCAATCTCGTCGAATGGTATGATTTCTACGCCTACGCCTTTACCTCGATCTATTTCGCCTCGGCCTTCTTCCCGAGCGGCGACCAGACCAGCCAATTGCTCGCGACGACCGGCATCTTCGCCGTTGGCTTCTTCATGCGCCCGCTCGGTGGCTGGCTGTTCGGCTGGCTCGCCGACAAGCATGGCCGCAAGACCTCGATGGTCGCCTCGGTGCTGCTGATGTGCGGGGGATCGCTGATGATCGCCCTGCTGCCGACCTATGCGACGATCGGCACCGCGGCGCCGGCCCTGCTGCTGGTCGCCCGCCTCGCTCAGGGCCTGTCGGTCGGCGGCGAATACGGCACGGCGGCGACCTATATGAGCGAGGTCGCGGGGAAAGGAAGCCGCGGTTTCTATTCCTCGTTCCAGTACGTCACGCTGGTCGGCGGCCAGCTGCTTGCCCTGCTCGTGCTGATCGCGCTCCAGGCGACCCTCACCGTCGACCAGATCAAGGCCTGGGGCTGGCGCATTCCCTTCGTGCTCGGCGCCGTTGCCGCCATCGTCGCGATGTATCTGCGCCGCTCCCTCGAAGAGACGCATAGCGGCGGCCACAAGGAAGCGGGCTCGCTGAAGGCGCTGCTGCCGCACAAGAAGGCGGTGCTGATCACCTTCGGTCTGACGATGGGCGGCTCGCTCTATTTCTACACCTTCACCACCTATATGCAGAAATATCTGGTGAACACCGCGAAGATGCCGGCAGCGACCGTGAGCACGGTCATGACGGTCTGCCTCGTCCTGTTCATGGGCCTGCAGCCGGTGCTCGGCGCCCTGTCCGATCGCATCGGCCGGCGCAACAACCTGCTGATCTTCGGCGTGTTCGCGATGCTCGGTGCCGTTCCTCTGCTCTCGGCGCTGGGCAGAGTGACGAGCACGCCGATGGCGGCCGTCCTGATCATGGTGTCGCTGCTGATCGCCTGCTTCTACACCTCGATCTCCGGGGTGGTGAAGGCGGAGCTGTTCCCGCCGGATGTCCGCGCGCTCGGCGTCGGCCTGCCCTATGCGATCGCCAATGCCATGTTCGGCGGGACGGCGGAATATGTGGCGCTGTCGATGAAGGCGGACGGCAATGAGGGGCTGTTCCCCTGGTATGTGACGGCGGTCGTGGCCGTTGCGCTCCTGTCGTGCTGGCTGATGCCGGACACCCGCAAGCACGGTTATCTCGACGGAGACGGGCGGATCTGACGGCGCTGGCCCCAAAGAGCGGATGCTTGGACAACGAGACGGGCCGCCCGGCGGCCGACATGCAGCTCGCCGATTTTGCCCTCGGCGAGCGTAACGGTGTGGGGGCCGCAGAATCGCATCCGCTTCAAGAAGGCCGCGACATGCCCTGCTCGTGGCTGACGACTACCGCTGCGATAGGCGAAGGCAGGAGTGAGGGCGGCAAAGCAGTCGTTGCAATCAGTTCGTGACCTGGGCGGCCTCGCGCCAGGAGCGGACTCTGGGACATCGTCCGAAAGCGGACTTCTGCGCCGGGCGGAATTCCGCGCTGCAAACCTACTCCGCCGCCATTCGTCCGCCTGTGAAAGCCGGCAGGGGCCCCTGCGCCACGCTGGCCGGCACCACGGCCGACGGGACCCGCTGGTCGAGGCTCTTGCGGAACCACAAGGCGTAAAGGGCCGGCAGGAAGAGCAGGGTGAGGAAGGTGGCAACGAACAGCCCGCCCATGATCGTGGTCGCCATCGGGCCCCAGAACGCGCTTCCGGACAGCGGAATCATGGCGAGGATCGCGGCGAAGGCTGTCAGGATCACCGGTCGGGCGCGGCGCACCGTAGCCTCGACGATCGCCTCGCGGCGCGTATGCCCGCCGGCGGCGACATCGGTCTCGATCTGGTCGACCAGGATCACGGTGTTGCGCATGATCATGCCGGCCAGCGCGATGAGGCCGAGCAGAGCGACGAAGCCGAAGGGCCGTCCGGCGAGATTGAGGCCGAGCGAGGCGCCGATGATGCCGAGCGGGGCGGTGAGGAAGACGAGGAAGAGCCGCGAGAAGCTCTGCAACTGCACCATCAGCACAGTGAGCATGAGCGCCAGCATCAGCGGGAACAGCTTGAAGATGGACTCGTTGGCTTTGCCCGATTCCTCGACGGCCCCGCCGATGTCGATGCGATAACCCTGCGGTAGAGCGCCGATGATCGGCTTGAGCTGCGGATAGATCGCGGCCGTCACGTCGGGCGCCTGCACGCCATCGATCACGCCGCCACGTACCGACAGCATCATGTCGCGGTTCTGGCGCCAGATCAGCGGTTCCTCCGCGGTGCGTTCGATATGGGCGATCTGCGCCACCGGCACCGCCCGCCCGTCGCGCGACAGGAGGTTGAGATCGGCGATTCTGGAGGGGTCGAGACGCTCGCCCGCCGAGGCGCGTGCCACCACGGCAATGTCCTCGATGCCGTCGCGGATGGTGGTGATGGTGGCGCCGTTGACCAGCAATTGCAGCGTCTGCGCCACCTCCTGCGGCGTCAGGCCCAAGGCGCGGGCGCGGTCCTGATCGACCGCCAGCTTCATCGAAGGCTGGCGCTCGTTCCATTGCAGATTGGGATCGACGACGCGCTTGTCGGCGAGCATGGTCCTGCGCACCTGCTCGGCGATGTCGCGGATCTTGAGCGGATCGGTGCCCACCACCCGGAACTCGACGGGGTAATCGACCGGCGGACCGAAATCGAAGCGGGTGACGCGCACGCGCGCCTCGGACAGGGCGCCCTCGCCGAGCGCCTTCTCGATCTTCGCCTTCACGCGTTCGCGCGCCTCGACAGTCTCGGGCAGGATGACGATCTGGGCATAGGCAGTGTCGGGCAATTGCGGGTTGAGGCCGAGCCAGAAGCGCGGCGAGCCCTGGCCGACATAGGTGGTGAAGCTCTTGACGTCCGTGTCGCCCTCGATCAGCCGCTCTCCCTTGCTCGCGGCGGCCTTGGTGGCGTTGATCGAGGTCCCTGCCGGCATGCGAATCTCGAAGAAGAGCTCGGGCCGGTCGGAGATTGGGAAGAACTGTTGCTGCACATGGCCAAAGGCGACGACGGCACCGGCGAAGACGGCGAGCGTCGCCATCGTCACGGTGAGGCGCCGGCGCACGCAGAAGCGCACCACTGCGCGCAGCATGTTGTACATGCGGGTGTTGTAGATCGCCTCCGGGTCGGCATGGGCGTGTTTCTTGAATGTCGGCAGCAGCAGCACGCCGAACAGTGGGGTGAACAGCACCGCCACCAGCCAGGAGGCGACCAGAGCGATCGCCACCACCCAGAAGATGCCGCCGGCATATTCGCCCACCGCCGAGACGGCAAACCCGATCGGGACGAAGCCGATGGCGGTGACCAGCGTGCCGGTGAGCATTGGGAAGGCGGTCGAGGTCCAGGCGAAGGCGGCGGCGCGCTCACGCGCCCAGCCCTGCTCCATCTTCACCACCATCATCTCCACCGCGATGATGGCATCGTCGACCAATAGGCCCAGCGCGATGATGAGGGCGCCGAGCGTGATGCGGTTGAGGTCCATGCCGAGCATGTTCATGACCAGCACGACCACTGCGAGCACCAGCGGCACCGATGTCGCGACGACGATGCCGGTACGCCAGCCGAGCGAGAGGAAGCTGACGCCGAGCACGATGACGAGGGCTTCGAGGAAGGAGCGCAGGAACTCGAAAACCGCATGGTCGACCACGGCCGGCTGGTCGGCGATCTGGGTGATGTCGATGCCGACGGGCAGGCCGGACATGAACTTGTCGACGGCCGCCTGAACGTTCTTGCCGAAGGTGAGGATATTGGCGCCTTTGGCCATCACGACGCCGATGCCGAGCGCCGGCTCGCTGCCCTGGCGGATCAGGAAATTGGGCGGGTCCGCATAGCCGGCGGTGACGGTGGCGATGTCGGACAGACGGAAAAGGGCGCCGTTGGCCGAGACCGGCGTCGCCTTCACCGCCTCGACGCCGTTGAACGCGCCGGTGACGCGCAGGGGGATGCGTTGGGCGCCGGTTTCGAAGGTGCCGGCCGGCGTCACCGAATTCTGCTTGGCGAGGCTATCGAAGATGGTCTGCGGGGAGACGCCAAGGCTCGCGAGCTTGGCAGTGTCGAAATCGACGAAGATGGTCTGTTGCTGGTCGCCGTAGAGGTTGACCTTGGTGACGTCGGGTACGCGCAGCAGCGCCTTCTTCATCGCGTCGGCCTGGTCCTTGAGCTGGCGGTAGCTCGCGCCCTTGCCGGTGATCATGAAAAGCAGGCTGTCGACGTCGCCGAATTCGTCGTTGACGTTAGGGCCGATCAGCCCGGCCGGCATATTGGGCTGGATGTCGGTCAGCTTCTTGCGCAACTGATAGAACAGTCCCGGCACGTCCTTGGGCGGGGTCTCGTCGCGCAGCGACAGTTGCAGGGCCATGAAGCCCGGCGTCACATATGTACGGGCTCGGTAGAAGTAGGGCAGCTCCGCGAGCTTCTTCTCGATCTGGTCAGCGACCTGGTCCTGCATCTCCTGCGAGGTGGCGCCTGGCCACACCGCCGTGATGTTGGCGACCTTGATGGTGAAGTTCGGGTCTTCCGCGCGGCCGAGATTGAGGTAGGCGAGGGCTCCTCCGATAGCGAGCGCGATGACGAAGAACAGCGCCAGCGGCTTGTGCGCGACCGCCCAAGCCGAAAGGTTGAAGCGACCGTGCGTGCCGTGATCGGTATGATCGGCTTCGGCCGGCTTGATGTGATCGCTCGCCATCACGCGTGCTCCCGGACGGGCGGCGGGCCTGCCCGGCCGGCCGCGGACTGAAGGTGCTGAAGCATTCCGCCGGAAGAGCTGTCAGGCTCTCGGCCAGGAAATGCTTCGAAACAATGGACGCCGTCGCCGGGCTCACCCGCCGGCGGTGCTGCTCGCGAGCCGCACCGTCTCGCCGGCACGGAGCTTGTGAACGCCGAGGGCGACCACGGTCTCACCCTCGGAAAGGCCCTTGGACACGAGGACATCCTGGGCATCGTAGGCGGCGACGGTCACCGGACGCGACGTCAGGGCCTTGGTTATGGGGTCGATCACAAATACCGTCGGGCCGTGGCCCTCGTCGAGGATCGCGCCCAAAGGCAAACGGGCCACCACGGATGAGGCATCGGCCAGCGTCACCGTCGCAGTCATGCCGAGGGCGATTTCTGGTCCGGCGCCGTCGATCGAGAAGCGCGCGGGATAGGTGCGCGTCGCCGGGTCGGCCGAAGGCGTGAGTTCGCGCAATTTCGCCTGGTAGGCCTTGTCGGGGCGCGACCACAGCGTCACCATCGCGGTGCCGCTGCGGGCCTTGTCGATCAACGTCTCGGGGATTGAGACATCCGCCTCGCGAGCGTCGGCATGCGCCAGGCTGACCACGGCCTGTCCGGAGGCGACGACCTGACCGGGCTCCGCGAGGGTCGCAGTCACCACGCCGTCGGCATCGGCGACGAGCGTTGCGTAGGAAAGGGTGTTCTGGGCCAGCGTCACCGCCTTGGCGGCCTGGTCATAGGCCGAGATCGCCTGGTCGGCGGTGGCGTTCGCCCTGTCGAAATCCGAATTGGTCGACCAACCGCGCCCGCGCAGCGAGGTGATGCGGCCGCGTTCGGCCACCGCCTGGTCGCGGGCGGCCTGCGCGGAGGCGAGTGCGGACTGGGCCTGCTGCAATTGCAGCGTCCAGTCGGTCCGGTCGAGGGTGGCGAGCGGCTGGCCGGCCTTCACCATGGCGCCGCGATCGACAAGGCGCTCGGCAATCTTGCCGGTGACGCGGAAGCCGAGATTGCTCTCGATGCGGGCCCGGACGACGCCGACCAGCGTGCGGGGCGCCGAGGCAGGGGCAAAGCGCACTTGCGTCGTGCTCACCGGCCGTTCCCGTTCGGCCTTGGCAGCCACGGCGGGCTTATCGCAGGCGGCAAGGGCGCCGGCGGCGGCCAGGGCGGCCGCGAGGGCAAGGCGACGGGATGTCGGGAAGAGGTTCATGCGTTGCCTCCGGGATTGGCGAAAGGCGCGACCGGTACAGTGGCGAGCCCGCGGATAAGCAGGCGGGCGAGACGGCGGACATCGCCCTCGGTGGTGTCGGGCCTCACTTCGGCGATCATGGTCGGATGGAAGGCGCCGCAGCAGGCAAAGCAGAGCGTCTTGGCATAGGCCTCGGCATCGCACGCCACGAACTCGCCGCTGGCGATGCCCTGCGAAATCATCTGCCCGAAGAGCTCGGCCATATGGGCGATATGCTCCTCGACCGCCTGCCAGTTCTCCTGCATGGCAACGGCGACCATCTCGTGCACGGTCGCTTCGTCGGTGAAGCGCGCCTTGTTGCGCAGATGCACGCCGACGATCATCGCTTCGAGGCGTGGCGACACCGGGCCAGGCGCGGCGACGAAGCTCTCGGCATAGGCGTGCAGCTCGGCCAGCATGCGTCGGCACAGGCCGTCGTTGATGGCGCTCTTGCCCGGGAAGAAGCGATAGATGTTGGCGCTCGACATAGCGAGCGCGTTGGCGATGTCGGCAATCGTCGTCTTGGCGTAGCCGATCCGACGAAATAGCGCCTCGGCAACATCGAGGATGCGCTCGCGGGCTTCGTCGGGTTCGTATCGAGGCTTGATCGCCAACGCGCTGAATCCTGAAGAGTGAAGATTATTTTATTTTATCACTCTTCGATCGTCAGTCAAGGACCTGTTGGAGGCAGAGTGCGAACGCGAGGCCTCCCAAGGGGGCTGGCGCCATCGAAGCCGGCGGAGAGTTCGCGGAACTCGCCGACCCTTTAGGGCGGGGCCTCGCTGCGCCGGAAGCGGACTCTGGATCGGTGCCCGAAAGCAGACTCAAGGGCAGCAGTGACGCTCTCTTCGGTCACGACCCGCAATTGAGAACCTCGGTCTCCACCGCCTGCAAACGGAGATGGTAGATATCTCTCGCGCTGTCGCAAAACAGCGCCGACCTATCTTCGGCGGAGAAGCCGGTCGTCAGCCGCTTGAAGGCGTTCCACCCTACGGTGCAGGCATAGGAACCGCGATCCACCGGGGCGTTGCTCTCGAACATGCAGCGCTGCGGCCCGAAGGCCTCGATCGCGGTTTCGACATAGGGCCGCCAGGCTTCCGCGAGCGCGGCTGAAGCGGGCGGCAACTCGCCCCGCTCGAAGCCGAAGCCGTTGATCCGCATGCCGAGGCCGCCGATCTTGGCGACGACGTTCGGGCAGCGGGCGAGACCGTGGATCGCGCGCGCCCAATCCTGGAACAGCTCGTCGCGTCGCCCCTGATAGGCGCCGGCGCCGAGGATGCCGCCGAGATGGTTCAGCACGATCACCGTCTCTGGAAAGGTCTGCGCCAGCGCCGTCAATTCGCCGATCTGCGGCTGGAACAGCCAGGCGTCGAAGCTGAGGCCCAGCGGCGCCAACCGAGCGAAGCCCTCCCGAAAGCGGGCATCGCCGAGCAGGCCGGGCGGGCCGGCGCTCAGCGGATTCATCAGGCTGGGGTCGGCATCCCACACCGTGATGTGACGGATGCCGCGGAACCGGCCACGGCCCTGTTCGATATGCGCCAGCAGGACCTCTTCGACTGCCGCGCCCAGGCACAGATCGGCATGGCCGACGATGCCGGCGCAGAGGGCGGGCTCATCCTGACCGAGCCGCTCGGCCTCCGCCGCGACATAGGCGGTCTCGCCGACCGGGTGCAGAGGCGGCGGCAGCGTCATGTCATAGGCGGTCTGGCACTGCATGAAGACGGAGGCGACGATGCGGTGGCCGCTCGTGGCGATCTCCGCCTTGTAGTCCTCCATCAGGAAGCGCCAGCCCGGCCGGTCCCAGAGATGGTGATGGGCGTCGACGATCGGCAAATCAGGGTCGAGCGCGGCCTCCGGCGCCAGCGCCAACCAGTCGGGGCGCACCGGCAGATAGTTGGCGACCGGCGCGCTCATGACTCGCGGACTGGCATGGGCCGCCGCGCCGGCCCGTCATAGCGATAGGCGAAGCTGCGCGGGATCGGCCCCTTGTTGCGCTCGGCCCGCCCGCTCTGCTCCCAGGCATGGGCGAGGATGCCGACCGCACGCGACAGGCAGAACACGCCGCGCGCCAGCGGCGCGGCGAAGCCGAGCTCCCCATAGATCACCGCGGTGGCGCCATCGATGTTCATCGGGATCAGGCGGCCCTTGCGCCGTTCCAGGCAGCTTTCGACGGCGCGTGCAGCCGCGGCGTAGCGGCCGGTGATGCCGCCCTTGCCGACCGCGGCATCGACCAGCGCCAGCAGACGGCCGGAGCGCGGATCGACCGGGTGGAAGCGGTGGCCGAAGCCCGGCAGGTACTTGCCGCGTTTGGCGATGAAGGCGTCGATCGCGGCTGCTGCCGCCTCGTCGATGCCGGCGCCGGCCTCGTGCCGGGCCAGCAGGTCGTCATAGAGATCGAGCGCTTGCTCGCCGGCTCCGCCATGCACGTCGTCGAGGGTGTTGAGCGCGGAGGCCAGCGCACCGTTGAGCGGCAAGCCGCAGGAGACCGCCATGCGCGAGATCGCGATCGAGGGCGCATGCGGGCCGTGGTCGACCGAGGCGACGAGCGCAGCCTGGAGCAATTGCTCCTGCTCCGGGCTCGGCAGCTCGCCGCGCAGCATCAGCCAGATCATCGCCGGGAAGGAGACCGCCCCGATCAGTTCCTCGATCGGATAACCGCGAAAGGCGATCCGGCCTGGCGCGATATCCGCGATTGCGGTCGACCAGTAATCCGCGATCCGGTCGCGATCGGACAACGGGATTTCGCCGCTCATGCCGCGCTCCTGTGCCGTTCGCAGCCGACGATCCGGCGCGCGATCAGCCTCTCGATCTCGTCCTCGCCATAGCCGAGGCGCCGCAGCCAGACCTGCGTATCCGCTCCCAGCGCCGGCGGGCGGGCCGGCGGCGCGAAAGGCTCGTCGAGCAGGAAACCCGGCCGGGTCACGCGCAGCGGGCGGCCGCCGCGCCCCTTGGCATCGACCGGTTCGACGAAGCCGCGCTCCACCACCTGCGCCTCCGCCATCACCTCGGGCACGCTGAGGACGCAGCCGGCCGGCACGCCGGCGGCGTTCATCAGGCGCTCCCATTCGCGCGCCGGGCGGGCGGCCAGCGCCTGTTCCAGCGCTGCATTCAGCGCCCGGCGATTGTCCTTGCGGGCCTGGCGGGAAGCGAAGCGCGGATCGTCGATCAGCTCGGGCCGCTCGACCAGGCGGCAGAGCGCCTCGTATTGCTTCTGCTCATTGGCGGCGATGTTGAGCGGCCCGTCCGCCGCCTGGAAGGTACCCGACGGGGCGGCGGTGAAGTTCTCGTTGCCGATCGGGCGCGGATCGACATCGGCGTTGAGATGGTTCGAGACGACCCAACCCATCGCCGCCAGCGTCGATTCCAGCAGGGAGACGTCGATGAAGCGCCCCCGCCCGCTCTGCTTCTGGTCGACCAGAGCCGCCGAGATGGCGAAGGCCGCGGTCAGGCCGGAGATCGTATCCGAGATCGGAAAGCCGGTGCGCAGCGGCGCGCTGTCGGCGTCGCCGGTCACGCTCATCACGCCGGAGAGGCCCTGCACGATCTGGTCATAGGCCGGCCGCCCCGCCCAGGGCCCGGTCTGGCCGAAGCCGGAGATCGCGCAATAGACCAGGCGCGGATTGACCTGCGAGAGCGCCTCATAAGCGAGGCCGAGCCGCTTCATCACGCCGGGGCGAAAATTCTCCAGCACGACATCGGCGGTCGCGACCAGCCGCAGGAAGATGTCGCGGCCCTCCGGCGCCTTGAGATCGAGCGCGATCGACTGCTTGTCGGCGTTGACCGCGACGAAGGATAGGCCCGAGAGGCGCGTCGCCATCTCGGGGTCGGCGCCGAGCTTGCGGGCGAGGTCGCCGCCATCCGGCTTCTCGATCTTGATCACCTCGGCGCCGAGGCGGGCGAGGTTGTAGCCGCAGAAGGGACCGGCGAGCACGTTCGAGAGGTCGAGCACGCGCACGCCCGCAAGTGGCATCGTCATTACCTGTCTCCGATGTGCGGGATCACTGGCCGAGGCGCTTGGCGGCTTCGTCGGCGAATTTGTTCGTATAGGTCTTCGAGAGATCGATGCCGACGGCGGCGATCGCCGGGTCATAGGCGGTCAGCACCGAGAGCGGCGTCTTCAGGGTTTCCGGCGCGAAGCGGCCGTCTTTGGAGAACAGCCCGGTCGAGGCGCGCATGATCTCGATATTGAGCGCGCGGTCGTCGAGCTTGTAGGCCGAGGGAATGGCGTCGACGACGGTCTCCGGGCTGTTGGCATGGATCCAGCGCACGGTCCGCAGCAGGGCGTCGGCGAGGCGCTGCACGGTCTCCGGATTCTTGTCGATATAGCTCTGGTTCAGATAGAGGCAGGCGGTCGGATAGACGCCGCCGAAGGCCTTCTTCGAGCCTTCCTCGGTGCGGCCATCGAACAGGATCTTCACGGCGTTCTTGCGGGTCAGGATGGTCGCGGTCGGATCGTAGAAGCCGAGCACGTCGACCGCCTTGCTTTCGAGCGCCTTCATGCCCGGCGCGCCGCTGCCGACGCCGATGAACTCAACGTCGCGGGGGCCGAGCCCGCTGACCTTGGCGTAGTAGCGGGCGATCATGTCGGTCGAGGAGCCCGGGGTGGTGACGCCAATCTTCATGCCCTTCAGGTCGGCGCCGCTCTTCACCTTGTCGGCGAGGTCGGCGCGGACGCCGAAGACGATGCCGGGCACGTCGTTGAGCAGGAAGACGCAGGAGATGTCCTTCTTCTTCGCCTGCATCTGGATGGTGTGGTCATAGAAGCCGACCACACCGTCGACCGAGCCGCCGACCAGGGCCTGCAGCGCCTTGGAACCGCCGGCCTGGAAGTTCTGGATGGTGACATCGAGCCCCTCCTTCTTGAAGTTCCCGAGCGAGTCGGCGAGCGCCAGCGGCATGTAGTTGAGAATGGCGGAGCCGACGGCGATGGTGATCGCCTTCTTCTCGGGCTCGGCGGCGCGCGCGGCGCCGGCCGGAAGAAGGAGTGCGAGAGCAAGGGCCGCGGCCCGGCTTGCGAACGCTGTCATCTGTTTCCTCCTGTGCGTGTCTGCGTGTCTGCTGTCTGCGTGTCGTTGCGATGCGGGCTCAGGCGTCGTCATGGGACGGAGCCGGGCGCCAGACGAGGAGCCGCTTCTCCAGGCGGTCGACCGCCAGATCGAGCAGCACGACGAAGACGGAGAGCACGACGATGCCGGCGAAGACGCCGGTGGCGTCCATCACGCCTTCGGCCTGGGCGATG
>Ga0102589_1002482_pt1 | contig 21265 bp, 23 predicted proteins | sample AraplaMF_Col_mLB_FD_76858 | JGI IMG/M metagenome (GOLD analysis project Ga0102589, IMG submission 76858) | Arabidopsis root microbial communities from the University of North Carolina, USA - plate scrape MF_Col_mLB | ecosystem: Host-associated > Plants > Roots > Endosphere | place: USA... | reverse complement strand
ACTATTAGTTTCACAACTGCAACTCAAAGGCGAGTTCATAACGAAACGTGGATTGACTTGCACCGACCGTCAACTCTCTAAACCAGCTTCTATTACTACTACTCCTTCTCACTGTTATTACAAATATAAGTTAATGTGAACTACCCACTACTTCGTATCTCTAAAGAGCTTACTTGAAGCTAAGGCTTCTCGGTTAATCGTTACTCTTAATAACTAACGAATTCGTCTTAGGACAGCCGAGCTATCTCCCTTGTTCCAAAGGTTGTTTTATTTAAATATATTCTAAAACATGTTACATGTTCCGTCAAACTAAACTGCAATTTTTTCTTCAACTGTTTCTTCTACTTTTACTCGTTTATCATAAATACTCGTTGCTATAATCGCTACTACAAGCATTACCATGATCGCTATAAACAATACTTCCATATTGTATATATCAACAATCGCTCCGCCAACGACCGGTCCGAACATTTTCCCTACAGTCGCTGCGCTATTTACAACACCTTGATAAAAGCCTAATTTATCTTTCGGCGCAAGTATATTTGCAATGGTTGGAACAGCTGGCCATACGAATAACTCACCAATTGTTAATGTCACCATCGCAACGAGGAACATCGTAAACTGCTGCGCTTGACTTAACACAATGAATGACGCCGCAAAAATGATAATTCCAATCATAATTTGTTGTTTTAAAGAACGCTTCATCCAGCGAATTAGCATACTAACAAGCGGCTGGGCACAAACAATCATCGCCCCGTTTATCGTCCATAATAAGCTGTAGTGACGAAGACTAATATTTAACTCTTGCATATACGTTGCAATTGCCCCTTGCCACTGTACATATGTAACCCAGCATAAAGCATATGCTACACATACGATAAGAAGTGCTTTGAATCCAGGTGTAAGTGACCACCCTTTTTTCGTTTCGATTTCTTTTTGTACTCCTTGCTCTTTTTTGTCTTCCATACCTCGGAATCCAATAAAAGCAATTAGGAAGAAAACAAAGTATAAAATAAAGTTCGCTAAGAAAATATAATCAAAACGATAAGACGCAACTAAACCACCGCATGCTGTTCCGATCGCAATCCCAACGTTTTGTCCAACATACATCGCATTAAATGCTCGTCTTCCGCCCTCTGGCCAAACCGTACCAACCATCGCATACATCGATGGAAAGACCATTCCAGAACCAAAGCCAATTAATGCTAGCCACACAACATATAACGGCCAACCATGGAAAAACACAAGACCTAAAATCGATACGAGTGTAATGACAATCCCTACTAAAATTGATTTATAACCGCCCCATTTATCAAATAAAACACCGCCGAGCAAGTTCCCGATTACACCAGTAAGCGAGTTGATCATTAATACCATTCCAGCCACTGATAAAGATTTTCCTAGGTGATCATGCAAATAAATTGTATTAAAAGGCCATAAAAAAGAAGCACCCGTGACATTAATAATCATCCCAGCTACTAATAGCCATACTTTCCTTGGCATAGTCTCCCCTCCTATTCTATTTTTTTCGTTCATCTATAACAGTAAAATTGTAGTCGTTTTTAAATAGGAAGGCAACTGATTAATAGTTGATGAAATTCAGATAATGGCATAAAGGCGATTAGAAAAATTTCTAATCGCCTTTGTGTCATTTTAATCTATATATAATGAAATCGTTCCCTTGTATAATTACCCAACTTCTTTTTTACGTTTTGCACTTTCTTTAGCACTCCATTTAAACATTTTATCTAGTAAGGAATATATTCTCCCAGACTCCTTCGTTAATAAAGGTCCTAAAGATGCCAATATTAAAACATACAAAGCAGAGAACGGTTTAATCGTTGCCATTAAGCCACCAGCGATGCCAATATTCGCGACAATAATGGAGAACTCTCCGCGTGATACAAGTGTTAAACCAATATTCGTAGAAGCCTTATGCGATAACCCGGCTTTACGTCCTGCAATCATTCCAGCTGTAAAATTACCGATAAGAGTAATGAAAACTGCTCCTAATGCCAACCACACTGCTCCTCCAAGCGAAAATGGATCTATACTTAAACCGAAGCTGAAAAAGAATATAGCTCCAAAGAAATCACGAAACGGGACGACGAGATGCTCGATCCGGTCACTATGCTCTGTTTCAGAAAAGACGAGTCCCAATAATAACGCCCCCATCGCCTCCGCAACATGAATCGTTTCTGAAAATCCTGCTACGAAAAATAAAATAGCGAATATTACGATAATAAAAATTTCATTTGACGAAATATCTAATATTTTATTTAGAAACGGGGTAGCTTTTCTAGCGATTATAAAGAATAGGAGCATATACCCTACTGCGATTAACACCGATGTAAGAGCACCTATAAATGACGTTGCACCTCCGAGTACTAACCCTGAAACGACTGATAAATATACAGCTAAAAAGATATCATCAAACATAATGATCCCTAAAATGAGTTCTGTCTCTTTATTACCAGATCTCCTTAAATCAACAATTACTTTCGCTACAATTGCACTTGATGAAATTGTAATAATTCCTGCAATAATTAATGTTTCTAATAAGGGGAAGCCCATAATATATCCATAAAGCAAACCTAATATAAAATTAAGCGATATGTGGACAGTCCCCCCGAAAGCAATCGACTTTCCTGATTTAATTAATTTTTTTATTGAGAATTCTAAGCCTAAGTAGAATAGGAGGAATATGACGCCAACACGGCCGAGGAAGGAAATAACTTCTCCGCTTTCAATAAACCTTAAATCGATAAGCCCTAAATCTGGGGCATGAGGCCCCACTAACATACCGAGTATAATGAGAAACGGAATAATCGAAAACTTTAACTTTGCAGCGAGGATAGCTGCAAAAGCTACTAATACTAACGCAGTTCCAACTTCAAAGATTAAAGTATCCATCGATTATGAATCACCTCCTGCTGAAAGCAATTCATTAATAATTCTTTTCACTTCATGCCTTTCACCCGATAATACGAGCATATCGCCAGCTTCAATAATAGAGTCTGGACCTGGATTGAAGAACTTCTTCATATTCTTTTTCAAAATAGCAATAATCGTTACGTTATATGTTTTTCTGACATGTAAGCTACCAATTGTTTTTTGTACCACTGGTGCGTTATTTTCTACTTTAAACCATTCAATTGATAACCCTTCAAAAGCCATCTCAATTGTGTCTAAAGCTTGTGGTCTATATACCATTCCGCCTAATATGGCCGCAATTTGTCTCGCTTCAGAATCACGAAGAGAAATGCTTGAAATACTCTCATCATGATCAGCATCAAAATGATACATTTCCCTTCTTCCATCATCATGAATAACAATAACCATTTTTTCATTACCCTTTGTTATAACTTCAAATTTACATCCAATTCCAGGTAGTTCACTTTCTCTAATATTCATATTCCCGCCTCCTAAAATTTTTTAGTTACGGCTCTTTCCTTTTACAAATCTACATCAATCTCTGTTTTAAACTTCTCATCTTTTGAGATTCCTAAATACTTGAGCGTCTCTGATGGAGTTGCGTGATGAAAATGCTTTTGCAATAGCGCAATCGCTATTCCTCTTTTGTACGCATGAAATCCAAATGTTTTTCGCATTGAATTCGTTCCAATCTTTCCAACAATCCCAACCGCTTCAGCTGCGCTATGGATAACACGATACGCTTGTTGGCGCGAGATTGAATTTGTCGTTTTATTAGATTGAAATACGTAGTTTTCTCTTTGAGCATCAATAGATTGTACGTAATCTAAAAGGGCTTCTTTTACTTTTGTATTTAAATAAATATCTTGTTTAAATTTTTCATCTTTCACAGGAAGAGAATAAAACTCTTTAACAGTCTTATCTTCATTTAATACCTCTTCAAATTTCATACTAAGTAGCTCAGTAATCTTTAATCCAGTGTTAATTCCAATAACAAATAAAAGATAATCTCGCTGCGAGTGCTCTTTTAAATAACTTTTCATAGCCTCAATTTGGCTTATATCTTTTAATGCCTCTACAACTTCCATACATGTATCTCCTCATCTTATGAACGGTAATTTTCTCATTATCCTGTCCATTTTACCTTATCATGCTATGAGATTTCCATGTATTATCCATTATTTTCACAATATACTCTTACGACAATTTTTCATTTGGAAATTTATGATTGTACAAATACGGTGTGGGTAGAAAAAATAGGGGGAGTACAAGTTCAGCTTCTTTCTACAGATCGGATTCCTCCTTTCATTTTTCGGTTGCTGATACTTTCATATTATGTTACTTATTTACATTATATTATATATTTCAGTAACATTAAAGTGTTTTTTCTGAAAATAATAAAAACCGAGCAGTTTCGCTCGGTTTTTATTAATCTTCTTTCGGAAGAACAATTCCTTTATACAATTGAACTGTAATGAAGTAATAAATCGCATAAATAACTACAAAAATTACAATTGGTACCCAAATACGGAAGTACGGATCCATTAAAATAAATCCGAAAATATTCATACCAACTAATACGTGAGCGATACCCACAATTGCCGGGAATAAGAATACTAGGAATAATTCTTTATAAATTGATTTCGTTAATAACTCACGGCGCACACCGATTTTACGAAGCATTTGATAACGCGTAATATCTTTTGATGCACCAGAAAGAATTTTAAACATTAAACAACTTGCCATCATTGCTAAAAACGCAATTCCAAGGAAGAATCCCATAAATACTGTTCCACTCGCAACGCCGTAGAACCCATTGTAAGATTGATATTTACTATCTAATCTTTCAGCTTTTACATTTTTATATTTAACTAGCTGCAACTCGTCAAGTTTTTTCCATTCTTTTGTGTATGCTACAAAATCGTCTGTTTTTCCAGTAACTACGATTCCTTCTTTACCATTTACATTATCGTACATTTTCTGATCTACAATTTTAATTGCATGGTCTTCATATAGATAAAATGGCTGAATTGTTCTGAAAGCCTCGTTCCATTCTTCTGGAAGTTCTTTAGCGCTCGCATCTTTTTCATTCATTTCTCTAGAAACTGCACCTACTGGCAGTTCCTCTGAAACTTTCTTTGTTTTTCCTAAATCCTTCATACTTTCCATCTGTTTTGTATCTTGTACGAAAGGAGGATTTTTCTCTAAATCTTCTTTTACATAATAAACGTATTTATTATCAACTTTGTAACGATATTCATTTTTCTCTTTAAATGTAATACCATCTAAAATTTTCTTTTCTTCTGTTGTTGGGTTATGAATAACTGAATCATATATTACTAAACCATCAACCATTTTTATCACGTTATTTTTAAACGCCATACCACCTGAAATTGCACCCGCTCCAAGAGCAACTAACATCGCTACCGTTGCAAGTACTTTCGTTAAGCTATTAATACGGAAGTTTAATTGTGCAAACGTAAAGGCATTAAGTCCTTTTTCACTACGCTTTTTATTACTCTTTAACTTTCTAATGATAACTGGGAGAAATGATCCAAATAGCATGTAAGTACCAGTTGTTGTTGTAATTAATGCAATAAGGATTCCCATTTCTCTTAGTTTTTCCATGTAAATCATTGATGCATAGCCAATTCCTAATAAAATAACAGCAAGGATTGCAACGACACCTGTCATTTTACCTTTTACTGCAACACGCTCTGTTTGTGCATCTGCATGTACAAGTTGCAGTACAGAAATACGTGATAACTTAATACTATTCATAATTGCCGATAATACAAATAGTGCAAAGAAGAAGATGCAAGTAACAGTCATAGATGGTAGATAAAATGCTTTATAACCTTCACCAGCAAATTCTAATTGTTTCATTAATAACTGTCCGATACCTTCTGCAAGTCCTACACCAACTGTAATACCAATCGCAAGAGAAGCAGCACCTAATACAATCGTTTCAATAAACATAAGCAATGTAACTTTATGTTTTTTTGCTCCTAACATCATATACATACCAAACTCTTTTTGACGAAGAGATAATAAGAAAGAGTTCGCATATAAAATATAGAAGAACGTTATAATGGCTAGTAAAAATGAACCTGCTTGGAATACGAATCCAATTGATTGAATAACCGAATTAGATTCGATAAACGCTTTATTCAGCGCTAACGTTTGGAACATATAAAAAATTGAAATCGACATGACAAGACCAACAAGTAAGACGATATAATCTTTCAGCTTACTTTTTAGCCCTGACATGGAAAGTTTAAATAACATAGCCTAGACCTCCCTTCTTACGCTTTTTGTGTACCTAAATCTGCAAGTACATCTAAAATTTCTTTATAAAACTCTTCACGCGTACCACCGCGATGAATTTCTTTATATAGCTCACCATCTTGAATGAATAAAATACGCTGACAGTAACTTGCACTATATGGATCGTGCGTAACCATCATAATAGATACGCCTTGTTCTTCATTTAAGTTTGTCATCGCATCAAGTAAACTCGCTGCATTTTTAGAATCAAGAGCTCCTGTTGGCTCGTCCCCTAAAATAATTGCCGGTTCATGCACTAAAGCGCGTGCTGCTGCTGAACGCTGCTTCTGTCCACCAGATACTTCAGATGGATACTTTTGAAGAATTTCTGTAATCCCTAACATATCCGCTACTTTCTCTACTTTCGGTCCAATATTACGTGATGGAACACCTTGAAGGGAAAGTGGAAGTGCAATGTTCTCATAAATAGATAAATTCTCTAATAAGTTAAAGTCTTGGAAGATGAATCCTAACTTTTGCGAACGGAAATCAGAAAGCTCACCTTGCTTCATTTTCGTAATGTCCGTACCCGCAATTTCAACAACGCCGCCCGTTGCTTTATCAAGCGTTGAAATTACATTTAACAATGTCGTTTTACCAGAACCTGATGGTCCCATAATTCCGACAAACTCACCCTCTTGAATTGAGAATGAAACACCTTTTAACGCATGTGATTGGTTCTCACCTTTTTTACCGTACACTTTTTGAACGTTTTTCACGTCTACAACTGGTTTCGTCATATATATCCTCCTACGCTTGTTTTTCCATTACCTATTTTGCGCCTTTTGGAGAGGAACTGCTATTTGTTAACATTACAATTACCTTACACTTTTGTAATATAAAAAAGGTGCGCTTGTAAGGTAAGCTTTTTCATTTTAAATACATTCACTTCCTTCATTGATAAATGAAATTTTATCGGCGATAATTTCACTTTTATCAGCTATGTGATAAGGAATATCAACTTACCGACAAAAGGTGACAATAAAAAATGGGTTGTTCCGTTTATGGAACAGCCCATTTCTATCTTTATTTCTTTAAAGGTGTTACCGTCCAATACGTAATAACACGCCAAATCCATTCTAATGGACCCATTTTAAAGATTTTCATCCAAATCACACTGAAAATAATTTGAATTGCATAAATTGTGATACACACATATAGCGTCTGCATGTACGTTAAGTTTCCTGCAAAGTTAAATACACTGCCCGCAATTAAAATCATTACAGTTTGTCCGATATAATTTGTTAAAGCCATACGACCGTAATATTTCAGTGGTGCTAACAATGTTTGAACTGGTTTTAATTGAAGTAGCAAAATTAATGCTCCGACATAGAAAGCTGAAATAATTGGTCCAACTGTCACTCCAATTTTTAAAAATTGACCTGCAGCATCCATTGTTCCATCCTCATTCATAATTATCATATTTACAAATGGTTCAGCAGGAACATGCCCATATTGATACCATAAAGCTATCACACTTAAAACAAACATAACGCCTGTAAAAATAGCGACTTGCTTTATTTTCGCTGAAAGGTTTTCAAATACTTTGTACTGTCCTGCAGCAAGACCTAATAAAATTAAACCTAATGGTAATAATTCCTTAGCTGCCATAATACTAAAAGCTATCGTAAGAATAAGACCTACTACCAAATTTATTTGCTTCTTCACTTTATAAAATGGTAAAGTTACTAATCCACAAATTGCGTATAACGCTAGTGCTTCCCCAGGCTGAAACATTTGATGAATCAAACCAAAAATAAATAGTGCAACTAAGCGGCGTAGAAATAGAACATATCCATTCTTCCCTTTCGCAATCGCTCTTGTAATGAAGATATAGAATCCTACTCCAAATAAGAATGAAAAGATTGAGAAGAAACGCCCTTCTACAAATAAGTATAGAAACCTTTGATAACTTGCATCCACTGTATTAGGATCTGGAACTTTAATATTCAGTAGTGCAAGAATATTTACTAAAATAATCCCCAGTAATGCGAAGCCACGAATGTAATCTAACTCATCAATTCGTTTGTTTGTAATATTGTTCCCCATAAAGCAACTCCTTGTCCAAAATTAAATCCTCCCTTACTCTACTGGAAAAGGCCTCTCGTAACTATCGACAAACCTTACAGAAATCTTACATTATTGTCATATAGTAAAATAAAACTTTAATCGGTATGTGAGTTGTTCATCCCGCACTACTCAGCCATTTTCGATGCAAAATAAAACCAGGTCATATTGCGACCTGGTTTACTCTGATTGCTTTGATCTTTGCGGTTGTCCCTTTTTACTATTACGCTGTTTCACTTGAACAACCGGATCTAGCTCATTCGAAAATTCAGCGTTATGTCCATTTTGTGTTTTTTGCTCTGGATTATTTTGATCTGAACGTTTCGCCATTACATTCACTCCTTATTAGTGCGGTGTAATAATCATTTGATGTTGCAGTTGGCGAATTGCCATACGTGCTCTATTTAACTGTTCGCGTTGCTCATCATTCGCATGTTGTTGCATCGTTTGTAAATCGTTATATGCTTGTTCTAATTGTAACTGCGCATCCGAATACTCCATCGTATTGTAATGCTCTTGTCTCATGCCAAGGTCTAATTGTTCTTTCGCATATTCCACCGCTTGTTCCGCTTGTGTAATATACGATTCAAGTGATTGACGCTCTGCCATAATTGTCCCTCCTTGCTTCAATTCCCCTTTAGTGTGTCCCTTCCATCTCAACCTTATGAGTATGTTATAATGGATTTTGTTTCATCTCGCTATTTGTGGGCAGTAAGACCCAACCTCAAAATTCGGCTGGAACGAAGAAGATAAACAGGAGTCGGGCTACACGTAAATACCCGATTGGTTCAACTAATACTCAGTGGGGATAGACACTCCCCACTGAGTATTAGTTGAACTTTATTTTGACTCGTCTTAGGAGGGAAAGTAATGAAGGTTCAAAACCCTTTTCCATATACAAACGACAATAAACGTTATCATACATGGAATTATCACTTACGAAATGAATTTGGTGAAAAAATCTTTAAAGTTTCATTAGATGCTGGCTTTGATTGCCCGAACCGTGACGGTACAGTTGCTTACGGTGGCTGCACGTTTTGTAGTGCTGCTGGATCTGGTGACTTCGCTGGCGATCGCCGCGATGATGTTATAACGCAATATCATGAAATGAAAGAAAAAATGCGCTCAAAGTGGAAAGACGGAAAATGTATCGCTTATTTCCAGGCATACACAAATACACATGCGCCACTTGAAGTATTAAAAGAAAAATTCGAACCGCTTCTAGCAGAAAAAGACGTTGTCGGTCTTTCTATTGCCACTCGTCCGGATTGTTTACCAGACGATGTCGTTGAATATTTAGCGGACTTAAATAAACGCACATACCTTTGGGTTGAACTCGGACTACAAACTGTTCATGAACGTACTGCAAACCTTATTAATCGCGCTCATGACTATCCATCTTACGTGGAAGGCGTAAATAAATTACGTAAGCATGGCATTAGAGTTTGCTCCCACATTATTAACGGTCTTCCCCTTGAAGATTATGACATGATGATGGAAACAGCTCGTGAAGTAGCCAAGCTTGACGTACAAGGAATTAAAATTCATTTACTTCATTTATTAAAAGGAACACCAATGGTGAAGCAATACGAAAAAGGACAACTAGAATTCCTTTCTCTTGAGGATTACGTCAGTCTCGTTGTTGACCAACTTGAAATCATTCCAGAAGACGTAATTGTGCACCGCATCACAGGTGACGGTCCACCTGATTTAATGATCGGTCCAATGTGGAGCTTAAATAAATGGGAAGTATTAAATTCCATCGATGCAGAATTTGTACGCCGCGGAAGCTGGCAAGGAAAATATGCAAATGAGGAGAAACAAAAATGAAATTAGAACGTGTATTACCGTTTGCTCGCACACTCTTGCAAACGGCTGTTAAAGAAGGCGATTACGCTATAGATGCAACCCTCGGCAATGGACATGACACTTGCTTCCTAGCTGAAATCGTTGGAGATAACGGAAAAGTATTTGGATTTGATATTCAAAAAGAAGCAATTGAAAGCTCTACTATCCGTCTAAAAGAAAAAGAGCTTTTTGAACGTACTGTTTTAGTTCACGATAGTCACGATACGCTTCTATCCGTACTACCAGAAGATGCAAAAGGAAAAGTAACAGGCGCTATCTTCAACTTAGGTTACCTTCCTGGTGGTGACAAACATATCGTTACAAAACCGAACTCAACACTCTCGGCAATTGAACAATTACTAGAAGTAATGGCACCTGAAGGAATCATCGTCCTTGTTATTTATCACGGTCATCCAGAAGGACAAGTAGAACGCGACGCTGTTCTCAAATTTACAGAAGAACTAGATCAAAAACAAGCTCACGTTTTGCGATACGGCTTCATTAACCAGCAAAATAACCCGCCATTTATTGTGGCGATTGAGAAGCGATAAAATATATCAACGATTCGACAAAACATATCAAAAAAAGACGTGCGCTCATTGCACGTCTTTTTCTTATTCTCCTATATAATGGATGTATACAATATTTGAAGAAAGAAGGATAGAACTTTGCTAGTAGAACTAAGAGGAATTCAAAAGAAGTATGGCAAATCACTTATACTAGACAACATTGATTTATCCATTCCAGAAGGAGAGGCACTCGCTATTATTGGCGGGAATGGGACTGGAAAAAGTACTCTACTCAAAATAATTGCAGGATTTATTTCACCTACGACAGGGACACTTCAAAGAAAAGAACATATACAAATCGGCTATGTACCTGAACATTTTCCTGAAGGGATTCGTTTTACATTAGAGGATTATCTATATCATCTCGGCCATATTCACGGTTTATCAACAAAATATTTAAAAGATAAAATTCCGATGCTTCTTGAATCTTTTCACTTACATCATGCAAGGCATTCCGTTGTACGAAACTTTTCAAAAGGCATGAAACAAAAAACAGGCATTATGCAAGCATTGCTTACGGATGTAGATTTATTAATTTTGGATGAACCTCTTTCTGGGCTCGATCCTAACTCTCAGCAAGAACTAGAACATATTTTACTCTCATTAAAACAACACGGCATATCTATACTCTTCACATGTCACGAAAAACAACTACTAGAAAACTTCGCCGATAGAATTGTGACGTTAGCAAATCATACAATTGCGGAAGATACCTCTGTGCAAAAATCAACAGAACAGGTCTATATTGAGGCAATTGTTCACGAAACATTTTCAGCTATAGAACTACAAAAGCAATCAGGATTTATACAAGTTACACACAATTCAAATCAAAATCTCATTCAATTACAAATCGAAAAGGAATATACAAACGAAATGCTTCAGTTTTTATTACATAAAAAAGCATCTATCACACTGCTACAGCCTAATTTTTAAATCGAAAGAAGGTTTATTATGTTTGCGCTTATTCGTTACCATTTTCTCGACTACACAAAATCGTATAAATACATTCCTCCTATTGCGATGTACTGCATAAGCTTACTTTTTGTATATACATACAAACCAACTCCCATTGTGCCGACATACTTAGAAACAGCACTCGCACTTTATTTATTATCTGCCTGGATTACAGTCACAATTTTTCATACTGAAGATCCTGTACAAGAACAAATCACTATTTCACATACAAATAATATTTCGGCATTATACGTTGGTAAATATATTACGGCTCTTCTTATTTGTACTGTTTTATCTTTTATATCCGTAATCTATCCAATTATTTTGCAAATGTTTAATGAAAAAATGACAGCTTCTTTATTTCTAGTCGGATTTCTCGCTCACATGTCTTTATCTATACTAGGAATTTCAATCGCAACATTATTTACTAGAAATATTATTCAAAAAGCAAGCACCGCTTGGCTTAGTCTTACATTTATATTACTTATGACGATCGCCTCAATCCGGTTAAAAAAAGAGTTACTATGGTTTTTACCACCTGTCGAAAGCTTTATAATGCTTGGACAATACAAATATAATATTCTTACTCACACTCTATGGCTTACAGCTTGGACTATCGTATATTCATTTTTATTACTTACTTTATTTCTTTTTCTCATTCGCAGAAAACGTTTTTGATTACATATTAAAGGGGACTAAACAATGATCGGAATACTAGCAGGAATGGGACCAAAATCAACTGGGCCATTCGTCGATACAGTTGTAGCAGGGTGCCAAACAATATATGGAGCAACGCATGATATGGACTTTCCTCATATGATGATTTATTCGTGCCCAACACCGTTTTATATGGATCGCCCTATTGATCATGCGGCGATGAAAAAAGCGATTATTGAAGGAGCGCAAAAACTTGAAAGTACTGGTGTAGATTTCATCGCAATGCCATGTAATACAGCGCATCTTTATTTCGAGGAATTACAGCGTTCTATTACCATTCCTATCTTGAATATAGTCGATGAGACGTTAAAAGCAATTCCTGAAAATACAAAAAAAGTCGCTCTTCTCGCAACAGAAGCGACTGTTCAAGCAGGTATTTACCAAGACGGGATTACAAAACGTAATATAGAGTACATTCATAATGAACAATGGCAAGAAATGATTAATCAAATTATTACTTGTATTAAGGGCGGAGAAATTGAGAAAGCTCGCAAATTATGGAGTGTGCTCGTTTTACAGTTAAAAGACGAAGTAGATACCGCTATTATCGCATGTACCGATTTGAATGTGGTGTTGAGTGAGGACTTTGTTGATTCCTCTCAATGTCTTGCGAAAGCGGTTGTTAGAATGTATGTATCAAATATAAAAAGGTCTTCATAAACATAGAACACATCCCTTTTGAAATGTGCTTTGTGTTTAATAAAAATCCCCAAAACTTTTAACTTTTTTCACAATTCTTTCAAAGTAATCACACTTAATCTCGCTATATTAAATAAGTAGCTTATTCATATAGGGAAGGTTAGGGGAACTGAAGTATGAAACAAAATCGTTCGCTTCATTATATTTTTTGGCGTTGGCATTTTTATGCTGGGCTTTTTATTACGCCGCTTCTTATTACTTTGTCACTGAGCGGAATTGGGTATTTATTTCGGGAAGAAGTTGAAGATTTCATCTATAAAGATTTATATTTCGGAAAGAGCGCCCAAACAGAATCTATTTCGATGGCTGATTCGCTTTTCTTAACAGAGAAAAAATATCCACATTATAGTGTGGCGAAAATCAGTGAGTTTAATGGGGATTATAATACTAGGCTTACAATTGCAAATGAATATACAGGAATGCAAAAATATGTGTATTTAGATAGCAATAATCAAATTGTCGGAGATCAAAACGCAAGTGAAACGTTTGCCAATATAATGCGGGAATTACATAGTTCTCTTTTAGTTGGTGGTACTGTCGTCAACTATATTGTAGAACTTGCGGCATGCTGGACAATCTTTTTAATTGTGACTGGTTTGTATATGAGTATACGCCAATTCAAAAACACACCGGCATCTAATAAGCGAGAAAAAGCAAAACGACGTCATTCTATTATCGGTATTATATTTACAATTCCTCTCGTTTTGTTAGTCGCATCTGGATTGCCTTGGTCAGGATTTATGGGGAACCAAATTTATAAAATCGCATCGTCGAATGAATCGCTCGGGTATCCGAAATTGTATATGGCACCGCCTGAATCAAAGGTAAAAGAATTACCGTGGGCAACAAGAAAAGAAGCTCCTCCTGAATCGAATTCAAATGAACCAAAAGCAATTTCTGTCGATAAATTACAAAAGGAAATTGAAATAAAGAAGCCATATGTTATCTCACTACCAGCTGATTCGAAAGGTGTATTCACCGTTTCGAAATCGAGCGGTTCTGGTATTACGGGGATGCATGTCGCACCAAATGAAGAAATAACAGCTTACTTTGATCAATATAGTGGGGAACTCATTTCAAAAACGGACTACCGTGATTATGGCTTATTTGCACAATGGTTTACTTACGGTATCCCGCTTCACGAAGGACATTTATTCGGATGGCCAAATAAAATATTATGCTTACTAACGACATTGTCCTTATTACTTCTCATTTATTACGGAGTAAAAATGTGGTTAGCGAGAAAGCCGAAAGGAAAATTAGCAGCACCTCCTAAGCAAAGAGATAAGAAAAGCACATTCGTTTTCTTTATCATGATGGTTATACTAGGCGCTGTCATGCCTTTATTCGGACTATCTGTTTTAGTTATTTTCGCGATTGAACTTCTCATATACGTATTTTCAAAAATACGATCATAATAAAGTGAAGGCTTTTACGGGCAGTAAGACTCCCACCTAACTCATTCGCATTCGCCGAATTTTGAGGTGGGAGTCTTACTGCCCGTTAATGCGGGATAAAAAAAACCACTCTACATGAGTGGTTTTTTTCATCACTGCGCCATTTTCTTTCGGTACATCTTCCCGTTCCAATAGAAGAATCGTGAAGTAAGCCCTCCATATTTTACAATGCGCCGTGCCATTTTGTGCATATTCTTTTGTGCTGATACTTTTTGGTCTGATAAATAAATACCAAGTAACCCTCGGCTTATGAGACGATGAAACTTCGCATGAGGCAAATCACCAATGCTCTTCTCTGCTTCTTCTACAAAGTGTTTCATCCGATCTAATATAGCTTGCTCGTTTTCATAATAACTACAGAAATTCAAATCTCCGCCTATACGGTCTTCTTCTTGATCGATGAAATAATCAAGTAAAATGTGAAGTCCTTGTACGTAAGGAAAATATCCTTGTCTAATTTTCGCAATATCTTCATCATGTAATTCATCATGGAATGCATATGCTACAAGACAAAAGATTCCAAGCGTAGAACCGGCACATGCTGAAAATTCAAACCAACTCATCTCAGGTAAGTTTTCTTTATGTGCTTCAAACCATGTTTGTAAGCGTGGTTCTCTTTCTTCTAGCTTCACATGTTTATGAATTTGCAAATCACAATAATAACAAGCAAGTTCATGAAGAACAGGAGCAATTTTATCATAATGCTTCGTTTTCTTTAAAACATCTTGGCATGTTTCAACAAGTTCATCTAAATAACCACCATCATCTTGATCATCACGATAGCGATAATAATTACCGCCACCTTCTACTTCAGGTGATAATGCCATTAACATAGATTCATGCAGTGCGGCAAAATCATTTGGGTCAAGTGATGTACTGCGGTCACATAAATTATCTAAATAATCGCTGATTGTTTGATACGCTACGATAAAACGAATGCATTCCTCTCGGTGCTCATTTGCTAACAGTGCTAAAATACCACCGCCCTCGCAATGAAACGTTTTATTCTCAATACTTGCGATTGCCTGACTATGAAGCTCATCATTCGGAATATGGTAGGCACGCTCTTTCCACATCGCTAGCTCATGGTGTACAACCGGAAACACATCACGGTATACTTTCGCCATGAGCGTTATGGGATTACTCGGTACGTTCACTTCTTCCTTCATCTCCTCTATTAAATGTACAAATAATGATTTATTTGTTTGTTTTTACTATATTATTGACACGCATTTCAGTAAATGACTGAATATAATTCAAAATTTCATCCCGCTCATACTCATTTAATAACTCATGATAGCAATTCGGCCATTCTTTAAAAGCCTTATCACTCATTTTAACATTATCAAACCACTTGCGGACACGTATTTTATCTACAAGTTTATCCTCACACGCCTGCATTAGCAAGAGTGGAACATCTGGAAAATCATCTATTTTCTCATGAGCAATTTCGATAGACTTAATCAATTCACTATACCAACGTACTGATACTTTGCGCAAGAACAATGAATCATTCTCCATCGCATCTCTCACTTCATGATTACGAGTTGACATTTCTACAGTAAGATTTGTTGCAAATCGCAATTTTGGAGCAACGACATTTAATATTTTTGAAGCAGCACGAAGCGGAGCAGAAGGTGCAGCTAATACGCCTAGACAAGGCGAACTTAATACAATCCCATCTATGTCCTCTCTTTTCGTTTCTTGCATCATACGAATAACAACAAGTCCTCCCATACTATGACCAAATAAAAAAATAGGCAATCTATATTTTCTTGCTTCTTTCACCCATAACTTTATTTCCTCTATGTATTCATCAAATGAATCGATATGTCCTCTATTTCTTGAAGTTGTTCCGTGTGCTGGAAGATCCCCCATAACAACGTGATAACCGCTATGATTCCACATTTCTGCAACTGCTTCATAACGCCCGTGATATTCCATGGCACCATGTACGATAATAATGACGGCTTTCGCTTCTTCCGCTTCATAGTTCCACATACGAAACTCCTCCATTTCACTCTTTCTTATAATTTGATACACTAAAACTAGTCTCTAGGAAAGGAAGGCTTTACATGATATATCCTTACAAAGAAAAAAATCCGAAAATTGCGAGTAGTGCTTTTATCGCTGATTATGTTACCATTACAGGCGATGTTTCCATTGGCGAAGAATCAAGTATTTGGTTTAATACAGTCATACGCGGCGATGTATCACCAACAATAATTGGAGATCGGGTAAATGTACAAGACCAATGTACACTTCACCAAAGCCCTCAGTACCCTCTTATTTTAGAAGACGATGTTACAATTGGGCATCAAGTTATTTTACATAGCTGTCATATTAAAAAAGATGCTTTAATTGGAATGGGTTCTATTATATTAGATGGTGCTGAAATTGGTAAAGGAGCCTTTATCGGTGCTGGAAGCCTCGTTTCACAAGGAAAGAAAATTCCACCGAATACGTTAGCTTTCGGCCGTCCAGCGAAAGTCGTTCGTGAATTAACAGAGGAAGACCGTAAAGACATGGAACGAATTCGCACACAATATGTTGAAAAAGGTCAGTACTATAAATCATTACAAAAATAATTTTACTGCTGCCATAAGATTGGCAGCTTTTTTATGAAAAAATCTAACTTTTTCTTTACAAAACCTTATTATCCCCTCAATAAAATCTTATTAAAATAGAAGTTAATAACTCCATATATATGTAAATGAGGGAGGAAAAATCTCATGAAGGTCAGTGGACTATATAAAATAGAATGTTACATTTTCAAAGGAATTAATCGCTACTTTGATCAAAAAACATTAAACATCTTTTTCAGCAATATTACCCATATCGGTGGTGCTACATTCTCCATTGCACTCACACTTTTCTTTTTAATTTTCGCAACAGGGAATTTGCATCAAGCTGCAATTGCAACTGCTATTTCTTTAACAATTAGCCATATTCCAGTGCAAATATTAAAAAGATGGTATCCACGAAAACGTCCTTATTTGACAATTCAGGATGCAAAATATCCAGTTCATCCATTAAAAGATCATTCTTTTCCATCCGGACATACAACGGCTGTTTTCTCTGTCCTCATTCCATTTATTTGCTATAATCCAAACTTGCTTGCTTTTCTATTACCGTTAGCGCTATGCGTCGGTATTTCCCGTATTTATTTAGGGCTTCATTATCCGTCAGATGTATTTGTAGGCATGTGCCTCGGCACTTGCTCTGGCATCATCTCTTTTTATCAACTCATTCCACTCATGTAAAGGAGCGATATGATGAGAGTCGCCATATTTACCGATACATTTACACCACAAGTCAACGGTGTGGCGAAAACTTTGGAACGTTTAACTAAATATTTTCAAAAAGAAAATATCGCCTATTCTGTTTTCGCCCCTCAGCATACGGCTGAAGATAATTTCGTAGCGAATGTAAATAAAATGAGAAGTATCCCGTTAACAATATTATATCCAGAATGTCGCCTTGCCTTTCCTACTCCGCGCATTAAACGGGAACTTCTTGCCTTTAAACCCGATATCATTCATATTGCTACGCCTTTCAATATGGGACTTTGTGGGTTATATTATGCAAAAAAGTTAAATATCCCGGTTGTCGGTTCTTATCATACTGATTTCGATGCTTATTTACGCTATTACAAAATCGAATTTCTCTCCAATATGCTATGGAACTATTTAAAGTGGTTTCATAGTCATATGCAAAAAAACTTTGTGCCTTCTCCTGAAACATTACATCAATTAAAGAAGAAAGGATTTCAACAGCTCTATATTTGGGGACGTGGTGTAGATTGTACTCTCTTTCATCCAACTTACAATAAAGACCTATTCCGAAAAAAATATAATATTACAGCGAAATATATTCTTTCCTACGTCGGGCGCCTTGCTCCTGAAAAAGATATCGACACTCTTCAAACACTTATTCAAACGACGAACAAAGAACGTGACGATATTCATTGGCTCATCGCTGGAGATGGTCCTCTCGCAAAGGGCCTACATGAAAATGTCTCAAAAACAAATATAACTTTTACTGGATATTTACAAGGCGCGAATTTAGCTGAGGCCTATGCTTCCTCCGATCTAATGGTATTTCCATCTGCTACTGAAACATTTGGGAACGTCGTACTGGAGTCACTCGCATGTGGTACACCTGTTATTGGTGCAAATAGTGGCGGGGTTAAAAATATTATTATAGATGAAAAAAACGGATTTCTATGTGAACCCAAAAATGAGGATTCATTTTTATCATCTATTTATTCTTTATTAAATAATGAAGAAAAATTAAAACAAATGGGAGTTGCCGCCTCTTCTTATGCGAAATCACAAAGTTGGGATGAAATCTTTCATAGTTTATTTAACCAGTATGAAGAAGTTCTTCACCAAAACGAAGCAGAACTATTGGCTTAACACTTAAATAAACTCCCTGCAATGAAAGACAGGGAGTTTATTACACAATTATAAATTTTAGTCTAATAAATGGTACACAAGGTGAAGCATAACCTTATTTCTATATTAATTATAACAGAATCATACATAACTAAACAGACTTGTAATAAAAACCCATAAAAATTAATATATGGTTATACAGTATTTTTACTGTATAACGATTTTAAGAGATTCCCCTTAAAATCTACTTACTCACATACCTGTATACAGCAATTGTTCCCCAATTTCTGTATATCAAAAAAACCTTTCATTCATTTGAAAGGTCTTTTTGAGCCTGCACATATTCTTCTTTCGTATTCACGTTTATAAACCAATCTGCATTCGCTTGTACATCTTCACCAGCAATATATTTCACATTACATTGTGATAAAAGCTGGCCCATACTTCTTTTTTCGTCTTGAAGCAAAGCATAAATTTTTTCTTTCACACGGTTATGATACGCTGCAAGTAACGGTTGTTTTCTTCCATTAATAATAGGGACAACCGCATCATATTCATCGCTCGTTTGCTCTAGTAAAATGGTAAACCATTCATGCGAAACATTTGGCACATCGCAAGGCATAATAGCATACCAATCTGCTTCTATATATTCCATTCCTGATACAATTCCAGCAAGTGGTCCATTTCCTTTATAATGCGGAATATCTTCTATAACAGGAACTTGTACGAATTGCTCTACTCGCTCTTTTATATCGGAGTGACTAATGACTACAACTTCTTGCAACGCAGTTGTCATCACTTTCACAATATGCTCAACGAAAGTAGTCCCCTTCCAAATCGCTAACGCTTTCGGCTCACCAAATCTACTCGACATACCGCCCGCTAATACAATTCCTGCAATTTTCATTGACGATGCAGCTCAAATGTAATATGACCTAATTCCGGTAAAATTAACTTGTTCATCGCAAGACGAACCGCTCCGCTAGACCCTGGCACCGAAAAGACAACTTTGCGCCCAATTGTACCGCCGATCGCTCTACTTAACATTGCGCTGCTTCCGATATCTTCTAAGTAACTTATCATACGGAATAACTCACCAAACCCAACAATTTCTTTATCTAATAACACTGACACTGCTTCAATCGTTACATCACGTTTCGTAATACCAGTTCCGCCATTTGTTAGCACGACATCAACATCTTCCCTATGATAACCAGCTAACACTGCTTGCTGAATACTCTCTTTATCATCTTTTACAATTTCATAAGAGGTCACTGTATGACCCGCTTCTTTTAATAATTCATGTAATAGTTGTCCGCTCTTGTCCGTCTCTTCTGTACGTGTATCAGAAATCGTCACGATCTTGCAGCGCACTTCTTTTGGCGCTTGTTTTTTATGTTCAGTTACACTCATTTTTCATCTTTCCTTTCTTAAAAGCTTTTCTTCATTTTATCATACATACCTTTACACAATTCTGTATGAAGCCACCGATACGTCATGATACAATATAAGTATGAACACCCACAAAAAGGAATTTAAATAGGCATACTATTTCCATTTCTTATACTCCTAGCTTTCACATCATTAGCTACTATTTATCTCTTCTTATGTTCTCTACATAATAGGTTTAAGCTTAGTTTTAAAATTTACAATACAAAACAATTCGGAGGTTCACATACTATGGAACTTTATAAAAAATTAACAACAACATTCATCCTCTTATTTGTTGCTTCCATCACTGTCGGATTTTCCTTAAAAGGCGCGATTCCATACGCTACATTAGTGAGTATTATATTCGCAACGCTATTTTTACTGAGCAGTGCTTTTTGCGCAGGAAAAGCGCATCAACTGAAAGGGTGACCGTCTATGTTCCGTAAGAAACCTCCCCTTTGCAAATCATGCGAAAAGGAAATACAAACGTATGAAAAAGCATGGATTCATATGCCATTTCCGGCAAGTGGTATGACAAACATGAGAAAATATATTGAGCTAGACGGCGAAGTTTATTGCAGTTCCTGCATCCAAATAGCAAATAAAACCAAATAAAAAAAGCTTTGCGCACACAGCGCAAAGCTTTTTTTCATATATTATAGACCAGCTTGCTCTTTTAAAGTAGCTGCTTTGTCTGTACGTTCCCATGTAAGATCTACATCAGTACGTCCGAAGTGGCCGTAAGCTGCTGTTTGTTTGTAAATTGGGCGACGTAAGTCTAGCATTTTAATAATACCAGCTGGGCGAAGATCGAAGTTGTTACGAACTAGTTCTACTAGTACGTCTTCAGATACTTTACCAGTGC
>Ga0102589_1002475_pt1 | contig 21314 bp, 24 predicted proteins | sample AraplaMF_Col_mLB_FD_76858 | JGI IMG/M metagenome (GOLD analysis project Ga0102589, IMG submission 76858) | Arabidopsis root microbial communities from the University of North Carolina, USA - plate scrape MF_Col_mLB | ecosystem: Host-associated > Plants > Roots > Endosphere | place: USA... | reverse complement strand
TGGAAACATTGGGCATGGTTCCTGCCATCCAAGCAGCGGACGCTATGCTTAAAGCAGCAGATGTTGTTCTAGTATCCTATGAGAATGTTGGTTCCACACTCGTAACGATAATGGTAAAAGGTGATGTTGCAGCGGTTCGTTCGGCAGTAGAGGCAGGCGCTGAAGCGGCAGGAAAGATTGGCAAAGTCACTGCCCATAATGTGATGCCGCGTCCGCTCAGTTCTATTGCAGGAATTGTGAAAGCGCATTCTATAAACGCATAATTGCCGGGGAGGGAGAGAGGTTCATGAGCAAGCATGATGCACTGGGTTTCATTGAAACCTTTGGAATTGTATTCGTCATGGAAGCGGCGGATGCTATGTGTAAAGCGGCCAATGTAGATTTGATCGGTTATGAAAACGTGGCGTCCGGTTACATATCTGTCCTTGTTCGCGGAGATGTAGGGGCTGTAAGGGCTGCAGTAGATGCTGGCGTCGCCGCAGTACAGGCGATGGGGACTGAGGTTTACAGTTCTAACATTATTCCTAACCCACACCCAGACATTGAAAAGATCATTGCCCGCTATGCCCTTCCTGCTTAGGGACAGATTATCGACAGAAATTCAAGGGAGGTGGCCGTGATAAACGAAATCTTTGTTATGAAATCGAAGGTATATTCAGGCGAACAGTCACTGCAGAATCTGGCGGAAATTCAAGGCAAGAAAGCCTTCATCGTATCCGATCAGATGATGGAGAAGCTGGGATATCTCGGTCAGGTGGTTGAACTGCTGCAAAGCGGTGGAATTTCCTCGGCAGTGTATACCGGTGTGAAGCCCGATCCAAGTGTGAGTATTGTAGCCGAAGCGCTTCAAGTGTATTGGGAAAGTGGCGCTGATGTGTTGCTGGCGCTGGGCGGCGGCTCTGTCATTGATACAGCGAAGGGTGTTCTGTACTTCGCCCGGCAATATGCGTTAGAGAAAGACGAGCCTTTTGTCAAACCATCGTTTGTCGCCATTCCTTCCACCAGCGGCACCGGATCAGAAGTGACAGACTTTTCGGTGATTACGGCGGGCGGAGACAAAATGGTTATCGTGGACAATTTTATCGCACCGGACATCGCGATTCTCGATTCCACCCTTACCAAGCAATTGCCAAACAAAATCGTGGTGGACACCGGAATGGACGTTCTTACCCATGCGCTGGAGGCTTATGTCTCCACCAAAGCGACCGACTTTACCGATGCCTTAGCTGAAAAAGCCGTCCAATTGGTATTTGCTCATCTGGAAACGCTTTACCATGATCCGGCAGATGCAGAGGCGCGGGATCGGGTGCAGAATGCGTCCTGTATGGTGGGAATGGCGTTTACTAACGCTGGTCTAGGTATCATTCACAGTATGTCCCACGCCTTTGGCGGAACGTTTCACATTGCTCACGGACGGGTGAATTCCCTGCTTCTTGAGGCGGTAATGGAGTATAACGCCAACTTGGGCGGAAAAACGATAGATAGGGTTTGTGAACGCTATGCTAGGCTTGCTTCACTGCTGCACTTGCCGGCCCGAACCGCCCGTGAAGGAACCGTAAGTCTGATCCAGGCGATTGGAAAGCTGAAACGATCTATCGGTATCGAAAACGGAATTCGTGAGCTTGGCGTTGACCAGGATGCTTTTGATGAGGCGCTGTCCCGCATGGCGCGGACCGCAATGGCTGACCGCTGTACGCCAACCAATCCTCGTCAGCCAACGGAGGAAGAGTTGGAGTACATTTTCCGTAAAAGCTTTTAAATAATATAAAACTTACAAGATTGCGAGGGAAATATGTTGGATATTCATGAGTTTTCAAGCAAATTCGCCGAAGCTACGAAAGCCATGGCTCCTCAAGAACGAGCAGCGATCATGAAGCTGTTCCAAGGAATTTCTAAGGGGCTATCAGATAAGGGAGCTCAGTCGCAGGTCGAAAACAGCCTCGGTAAGCTTCATAAGGAAGAATGCGCATACCCGGAAGGAATGACCGAGCGTTTGCGGGCTTTGAAAGAACATTATTTGACCGCTACGCCAAGCATTACAACCTTCCGTGCCAGAGCCTTTACTCAGGTATACAAGGAAAATCCAGGTCTGCCATCGATCATGCTGCGTGCCAAGGCTTTCCGCAAAGCATGTGAAGAGGCTCCGCTGCTCATCCAGGACAACGAGTTGATCGTTGGTCATCCTTGCGGCGCGCCGCGCGCGGGCGCCTTCTCGCCTGACATTGCTTGGCGCTGGACCCGGGATGAGCTCGACACCATTCACAACCGTCCTCAGGATCCATTCTATATCTCTGAGGAAGACAAGCGAATCATGCAAGAGGAACTGTTCCCATTCTGGGAAGGCAAATCGGTGGATGAAATATGTGAGCAGCAATACCGCGATGCTGGTCTTTGGGAGTTTTCCGGCGAAGCATTCGTCAGCGATCTTTCCTATCATCAGATTAACGGCGGCGGAGACTCCAACCCCGGCTACGATGTCATTCTAATGAAGAAAGGGATGCTGGATATCCAGCGGGAAGCCAAGGAGCATCTTGCGAAGCTGTCCATGCAAAACCCGGAAGACATCGACAAAATCTATTACTATAAATCCGTGTTAGATACGACCGAAGGCGTAATGGCGTATGCCAAACGGATGTCTGACTACGCATACCAGTTGGCTGCTAAAGAAACAGATCCGAAGCGCAAGGCTGAGCTGCAAAAAATCGGCGAGATCAACGCTCGCGTGCCGGCTCATGCGCCGACTACATTCCATGAGGCAGTGCAATCGGTCTGGACCGTAGAATCTCTGCTTGTGGTGGAAGAAAATCAGACAGGCATGTCTGTCGGTCGTGTGGATCAATATATGTATCCTTTCTATGAGGCGGACAGAAAAGCTGGCCGTCTGACAGAGTTTGAAGCTTTCGAGATTGCAGGCTGTTTCTTAATCAAATGCTCGGAAATGATGTGGGTTTCCAGCGCGGGTGGCTCCAAGTTTTTTGCCGGCTACCAGCCGTTCGTCAATATGTGTGTCGGCGGGCAAAAACGAGAGGGCGGCGACGCCACCAACGACTTGACTTATCTGCTCATGGATGCAGTACGTCATGTCGGCGTTTATCAGCCTTCGCTCGCTTGCCGTATCCACAATAGTTCTCCTCAGAAATATTTGAAGAAGATTGTGGATGTCGTCCGTGCGGGATTGGGCTTCCCGGCCTGCCATTTCGATGATTCCCACATCAAGATGATGCTGATGAAGGGCTGCAGTATCGAAGATGCCCGCGATTACTGTCTGATGGGCTGTGTGGAGCCGCAAAAATCCGGACGCTTGTATCAGTGGACCTCCACTGGATACACCCAGTGGCCGATTGCCATTGAGTTCGTCCTTAATCGTGGCAAAATGCTCTGGCACGGAAGCAATCCGGGATTGGACATGGGCGATTTGAGCAACTTCAAGACCTATGAAGCATTTGAAGCAGCGGTGAAGAAGCAGGTAGAATACATCACCGAGCTTTCCGCAGTCGGTACCGTAATCAGCCAGCGCGTACACCGCGATTATGCGCCGAAGCCGCTTATGTCGATCATGTATGAAGGCACAATGGAGAGCGGCCGAGACGTTTCCGCTGGCGGCGCCATGTATAACTGGGGACCTGGCTTGATCTGGTCCGGTCTGGCAACTTACGCCGATTCGATGGCTGCTATCAAGAAGCTGGTTTACGATGACAAAAAATATTCGCTCGAGCAAATCCGTGATGCGTTGCTGGCCGATTTCGAAGGTTATGAGCAGATCCACAGGGATTGTCTGGATGCGCCAAAATTCGGCAACGACGACGATTATGCCGATCGCATTGCCGCCGATATCACGGGGTGGACGGAGAACTATCACCGCAACTTTAAAACGCTGTACTCTACCTTCAGCCATGGTACGCTTTCGATTTCGAACAATACGCCGTTCGGCGAGATGACAGGTGCTACCGCCAATGGGCGCAAGGCTTGGCTGCCGCTGTCCGACGGTATCAGCCCGACTCAGGGGCATGACAAGAAGGGTCCGACGGCTATTATCAAATCAATTAGCAAAATAGATGTTGAGGCCATGAATATTGGTATGGTGCATAACTTCAAGCTATTGCGCGGTTTGCTGGAAACACCTGAAGGAGAGAACGGACTGATTAATCTGTTGCGGACGGCCTCCATTCTCGGAAACGGTCAAATGCAGTTCAGTTATGTGGATAATGAAACGCTGATTAAAGCGCAGCAAAATCCTGATCAATACCGTGATTTGATTATTCGGGTCGCTGGCTATAGCGCGTACTTTGTGGAATTGTGTAAAGAAGTGCAGGATGAGATCATCAGCAGAACGATGATTGAGCATTTCTAAAATAGCCCCGTGCCTCTTCTCTGGCGCAGTACGTCAGGGAAGGGACATTCTGGCATTTAGATATGCGGAAAGGAAGGAGCCACAGCTATGGATTCAGGTATGCCGGAAAGGCAGGCACGTATTTTCAATATTCAAAAATATTCCATATACGACGGCCCCGGTATCCGGACGCTTGTTTTCTTCAAGGGATGTCCCCTGCGCTGTCAGTGGTGTGCGAACCCGGAGGGTTTGGAAAAGAAATATCAGGTGATGTACCAGCGGGATTTGTGCAACGATTGCGGCGCATGTGTTGCGGCGTGTCCCCGGGGAATCCACCGTGTGGACACTTCCGGCTCACAGGAGCCGTCCAAGCCGCAGCATGTGGTGGACCGGAAGATCGAGTGCATGGGCTGCCGGGAATGTGAGAAGGTTTGTCCCGCACGGGCGCTCTCAATCGTCGGGATGAATATGACGGTATCGGAAATTGTGGAAATTGTAGAGCAGGATATGCTGTTCTACACGACGTCCGGCGGCGGTGTCACGTTGGGCGGCGGCGAAGTATGTGCGCAGTCCGAGTTTGCGGTCAATTTGCTCAAAGAATGCAAGCGCTCCGGAATCCATACGGCCATTGAAACCTCTGGGCATACCAAACCGGAAGCGATTTTGGCCACGGCCGAATTTACCGATCTGATCTTATACGATCTGAAACATATGGATTCGGATCGCCATTATCAACTGACGGGTGTACGCAACGAGCGCATTCTCGAAAATTTGCGGGAACTGATCACCCGCAAACATAACGTGGAGGTACGGATGCCGCTAATGAAGGGGCTCAATGATGATGAGGAGACCATCCGCAAAACGGTAGAGTTTCTGCTTCCCTATAAGGAATACCGGAATTTTAAAGGCATCGATTTGCTCCCTTATCACAAGCTGGGCATTAACAAATACAGGCAATTGGATATGGTTTACGCCGTTGAACGTGATTTAAGCCTTAATGAAGCCGATCTGGAGCGTATTGAGCGACAAATCAGCCAATACGATTTCCCGGTACGGGTTATCAAACATTAAGTGCATGCTTTCAAACCCAGTTTTATTCGATAAAGCTACCGTTTTACAAGCTCGCAATACTTTTAGGAGGAGGCGAGGTCTTTGATGCAGCAGCCTGCTGGGCCGGATCTCGGGCGGATCATTCAGGAGTCGGTGCCGGGCAAACAAGTGACGCTGGCCCATATGATTGCTTCACCTGTGCCTAACATGTATGAAAGACTGGGCATCGATGAAGCGGGGGCTATTGGCATATTAACACTGTCGCCCAGCGAAACCTCCATTATAGCCGCCGATATCGCGACCAAGGTGGCAGATGTGAAAATCGGCTTTCTGGATCGCTTTGCTGGTTCGGTGCTTCTCACCGGAGATATAGCCAGTGTGGAAACGGCGCTGCGGGCCATCATTGAGACGTTGGGCGATTGTCTTGGTTTTACGACGGCGGAAGTTACACGGACATGAAAAAACGTATATTGCTGGTTATCGGGGAATTGAAACGTTATTTGTTCGGGTAATAAGAGTGGAGTTGATACCATGAAATTTATTACCGAAATGGAATTGCGCAATATGTACAGGTTAGAGCCTTTTACTTCATATATGGTGGAGCATGGAAGCCGATTGACGCCGGAAGCGCGCCAGTTTTTGACGGATCGCCAGATCACACTTTCCTATGGTACGCAAGAGCAAAATCAAGAACAAAAGCAAGAGCCACTACCGAATCCAGAGCGACAGGCGAAAAAGCCGGATTGGCGGCGTGGAAAGCTGCGCTGTCAGATGCAATCCGTCTCAGCCCTGTTCTTGTTAACCGGGCAGGAGCTGCTGGAGCGGGATGTGCTTCTGGCCCAGAAGGTGCTAGAGCTGTCAAGGCAGTTTTCGGCCCTTCATAAAAGGGAAGGAGGCGGCACATCCACTGCCGACTTATCTTTCCAGGGTTGTACCGGTATTACAGCCGATGGTCTTTTTGATGATGCAGGAGATTGCTTTGAGGTAACCGAGTTTCACATTCAATTGGAGAAAGGCAGAGAAATTGCGTTGCTCCACCGTCTGCGATGCGCTTTGCGGGAGCTTGGGTTTGGGATGTTGGAAGCCGCAGCAGGCAGCCCTCAAGAAAAGCCGGAGGAACCTATTGTTGCTGGAATCAACTTTATGATTAATGAATTGAGCTCGCTTATTTGCAGAACTACAGGAGGTGGAACATGCCAGAGACAAAACCCTTTGCATACTGCGATCAACTCGTAAAGCAATTTGAAACGGTCATCCAGAAGCCGATTCCAGGACGGTCTTCGTTCTACTATACCGGTGTGGATCTGGGAACGGCCTGTGTGGTGCTTACGGTGTTGGATGACTCTCGGAAGCCGGTGGCGGGAGCTTACCGTTACGCCGATGTCGTCCGCGACGGAATGGTCGTGGACTACCTTGGAGCGATTCAGATCGTGAGGGAGCTTAAAACACAGTTGGAGCAGCAATTGGGTACAGAACTTGAATATGCAGCTTCGGCGATTCCACCGGGTACCGATTTACTGGATGCTGGCGCCATCAAGCATGTGATCCAAGGTGCGGGTTTTGAAGTTACGGCTTTGCTGGATGAACCTACGGCGGCTAATGCCGTGCTGCAAATATCCAACGGAGCCATTGTAGACATTGGCGGCGGAACGACTGGCATTTCGATTCTGAAGGATGGCAAGGTTGTCTATGTCGCAGACGAAGCAACGGGAGGCACCCATTTTTCTTTGGTGGTTGCCGGGGCATACCAGATGAGTTTTTCTGAAGCGGACTGCTTTAAGCGCGACCCTGCCCATCACCAAGAATTGCTGCCGCTGCTTCGGCCGGTTATTGATAAGGTTTCCTCTATCATCAACCGCCATGTGGTGGGCCATGAAGTCAAGGAATTGTACTTGGTAGGCGGAACTTGCTGCTTGACCGGTATGGAGACGATCATTGAGCAGAGGACTGGCATTGCTACCTATAAGCCTAGCAACCCACTGTTTGTCACGCCACTGGGCATTGCTCTGAATTGCACGCGGGAGGCGATGTAAGTGGAATTTCGGATTATCAAATCTCCATCCAAGGGGACGCTGGACATTTTGCTTCGTCGCAGAGGAGCGCCCAGTAGCCGGGAAGTTCCCCAATGCGACGCGGTCGGTCTGGTGCAGGGAAGGCTGATTGACATGGTATGGGCCGCTGATGTAGCTGAAAAAGTGGTGGGCGTGACAGTGGAGGATATTCGCGGCAGCTGCCCGCAGAACATGATTCTTCTCGCTATTTTTGGTGACACGGTTTCTGTGGAGGACGCCATCGCCGAGATTAAGCAGAGAAGCGGAAAAGCGGAGAGGACGGACTGCTATGATTGCCGCTGAATTGATTCACAATATCTGGTCTACCCGTAAAGCAGATTCCCTTGTGGGAATGAAACTGATGCTGGCCGAGGTGATAGGAGGAAGCGACGACGGGCACCGCTTGATCGTAGTCGATACGATCGGCGCTGGCATAGGCGATCGAGTGATTGTCTGCACCGGCTCTTCGGCCCGCAAAATGCTGCATACAGACGATGTTCCTGTAGATGCCGTCGTCGTAGGCATCATCGACGCGGACTGCATGTTCGAATAAATAATCGAACAGAAATCTTATAGAGGTTGTTCAAAAAGTCCCCCTTTGATCACGAAGAAACACTGAATGCATATTCGACATCGAATCTTGAATTCAGCCGGGCCTAGGTAGAAGCTTCCGAAGCATGTTTCCTGCGGAAACATTTCAGGTGCTCACGTACCCAAAACGTACGCTCCGCTCCTCAGGTCCTAGCTTCATCCAACTGAAGCGTTTTGAAAAAACGCACATCGGAAGCATAAGCTTCGGTGCTGAAAGTTTGACTTATTGAACACTTACTTATAATTCGAAAGGGGGCGAGAACTGTGAAAAAACTGATATGCGCTGCGGATGTGGAAGAATGGGTGGCTTCCGGACAGAAGCGGTGCTGCATTGACCGAAACACGATTGTGACACCGGCAGCCCATGATAAGGCAAGGGAGCTGGGGCTGGAGTTTACCGATGAGACATGTGGCACTTTGAGTTCCGAGGCCGCAGACGGCGAAACTCAGGATGATCTCGACATGAATGCCATTTTCAAATTTTTCAAGATGTTATCGGAAAAAGGAATGGTTGAAAAGCTGTTGGGGATGACTCTTGATCCACCTTATCAGGCGGAGACGGATCCGACGGGCTTAAAACTTGTACGGGGCCGAACGGTAAAAATGGAAGCTTACGATACGGGAACATCTGGTGCCAAGGTATACCGTCAAGAGGTAATCGGGAAGCCGGATTGTTCCATGAGCGCAGGGTTTATGACTGTCGATCATGGTTGCTTCGAGCAGGAGACGGCGCACGAAGAAACTTATATCGTGATGGAAGGCACGCTCGATGTCACTTTGAACGAGAGAACCTTCACCGCTCATGAAGGGGATGTACTCTTCATCCCCAAAGGGGTGAAGGCGACCAAGGGATCGTCGAACTGCGCAAGGATGTTTTATATGACTTACCCGGCGGGCGGTCCTGATCGGAAGCCACAGTAATTGGAGGTGATAGCATGCAGGCGCTTGGATTAATTGAAACGCGGGGACTTCTTCCGGCGATTGAATGTCTGGATATCATGCTCAAATCAGCTCAGGTAGAACTGATAGAAAAGTGCAATGTGGGTGGCGGGCTAGTGACCATCGCGGTAACCGGTGATGTCGGCGCTGTTCAAGCATCCGTGGAAGCAGGTGCCTCCGCGGCGCAACAATTGGGCAGTGATGTGCTTATCAGCCGACATGTTATTCCAAGACCCCACAACGACATAGCGAGCATTATCGGCCGGCGCAGCGTTTCGAATTTCACCAAGGAGAAGGACGAGCTGGCGCTGCCAGTACAGCATACTCAGGCGGCGGAACAGTTTCCAAAGCAGCTGCCTGAGCAAACGCCAGAGCAGACCTCGAAACGTTACACAGCGTCTGATGTTCAACTGGGCGATGCGCCCAATATTCCACTAGACACGGCTCCTAAAGTTCCACTGGAAGCAGCGCCCGAAGTCTCATTCAATACCGGTGGTGATGAAGACTTCCCTGTACTAACAGCCGATCCCGCTCAGGCTCGTGCGTCTGAAGACGTCAGTCCAGAAACAGACAATCAAGATCCGGTAGATGGAGAGCAGGCAGTGCTGGACAATCCATTCAAACACCAGATTGACGTGCAGGTAAAGGAAGCAGGGCTTGACAAAGCAATGGAGCTGCTGGAAACGATGACAGCCGTGAAGCTGCGCGGACTGGCCAGAGAGTACGGCCCTGCGTATGGGATGAGCATGACGACGATTTCCAAGGCAAACAAGGTGAAACTGCTCAAGCGGTTCCGCCATTATTATCAACAGTAAACAGTAAGCGAGAGGGGGATGTTTCACTTGGAAAACTTTGATTATGATTTGCAATCGATTCAGGAAACCCGGGAATTGGCCCGTGCAGGAAAAGCCGCCACCGATATCCTAGCGGGGTATAATGCTGAACAGATTGACAGAATTGTACAAAACATGGTGCGAACAGCGGAGGCTAACGCCGCCGAACTGGCTGCGCTGGCAGTGGAAGAAACCGGATTTGGCAAGGTTGAGGATAAAATCTTCAAAAACCGCCTAGCTTCCACAGAGCTGTATGAATCCATTCGGGATACGAAAACGATTGGAGTTATCCGCGAGGACAAGACCAATCAATTAATAGAGATTGCCGAGCCTGTCGGACTGCTCATGGGTATTATTCCATCAACAAATCCGACATCCACTACGATTTTCAAATCGATTATTGCAATAAAGGCTCGTAATGGAATCATCTTTTCGCCGCATCCATCGGCAAAGAAATCCATTATGCGGGCTGCAGAACTCATGCACGCAGCCGCTGTCGAGGCAGGGGCTCCTGCAGGAATCATTGGCTGCGTTACCAAGCCTTCTATGCCGGCGACGCAGGAACTGATGAAGTGCGATGAAATCGCCATGATTATCGCTACAGGCGGCTCAGCGATGGTGAAATCCGCCTACAGTGCAGGTAAGCCGGCACTGGGGGTGGGACCGGGTAATGTACCGGCCTATATTGAACGAACTGCTGATATTCCAAAGGCAGTAGCTAATATCATTGCTAGCAAAACCTTCGATTACGGTACAATCTGCGCATCTGAACAGGCTGTTATCGTGGAGGAATGTATCCGTCCTCAGGTGATTGCAGAGTTTGAGCGTCAGGGCGGTTACTTTATGAATCAGGAGGAAACTGCCAAGGTCGCGTCCAAGCTGTTTGTAAAAGGACATGCCATGAATTCAAGACTGGTAGGACGTTCACCTCAAGTGATTGCAGAAGCGGCCGGCATTCAAATTCCTGCAGGGGTCAAGGTGCTGTTAGGTGAACAGCAGGGCGTGGGAGAGAAATTCCCGCTGTCCTATGAAAAGCTTACTACCGTATTGGCGTTTTACACCGTACAGGACTGGCATGAGGCTTGCGATCTAAGTGTTGGGCTGCTGCGTAATGGAGGAATTGGACATAGCTTCTCCATCCATACTCAGAATCACGATATGGTCATGGAATTTGCACAAAAACCTGTATTCCGCATTTTGGTGAATACGGGCTCCACTCAGGGCGGCGTGGGCGCAAGCACCGGGCTTGCCCCGGCCTTCACTTTGGGATGTGGAACCTGGGGGGGCAGCGCCACTTCAGATAATGTGGGACCACAGCACTTGATTAATATCAAGCGTGTAGCTTATGGCATTAAGGACTGCACAGCACAAAGCCCTTATTCTGCTCCCTCTCCGCAACAGCCGAAGCAACAGGAGGATGCAATGCTGTTGAATCTGGTCGATGAGCTGATGTCTATTTTGCAGAAAAGCGGTGACTGCTAGTGGGGAGCTATGATCAAGTACTTTCATTATTAATGGAGGTGGTATCCGGTGCTGGCAAGGCTGGGGAGGAGCCGCGCTCCATCCCTTTAGGGATTTCGAATCGCCATGTGCATCTTTCTCAAGCTGATGTGGAGACGCTCTTCGGATCCGGATATACGCTATCCAAAATGCGTGATTTGTCCCAACCTGGACAGTATGCATGTAATGAGACTGTTACGGTCTGCGGTCCCAAGGGAGCGATTGAAAAAGTGCGGGTTCTCGGTCCAGTGCGGAAACAGACTCAGGTAGAAATTATGCGGGGAGACTGCTTTAAGCTGGGCGTGAAAGCTCCAGTGCACTTATCCGGGGAGCTTGAAGGCACACCTGGCGTCACATTGGTCGGTTCCAAGGGAAGCGTATATATTACTTGCGGCTTGATGGTTGCACAGCGCCACATTCATATGACGCCTAATGATGCTCTTTTCTTCGGCGTAACCGACGGAGAAATGGTCAGCATTCAATTTGATGGTCTCCGGGGCGGAGAATACAATCAGGTCGCAATCCGAGTTAGCAGTGACGCTGCTCTCGACTGTCATATTGACGTTGAAGAGGCCAACGCGATGGATCTGACATCGGCGTCTGTGGTTAAAATCATAAAAAATCGCTAGGAGGAAATGAACATGAGATCGGAAGCTCTTGGTTTGGTTGAAACAAAAGGTTTGGTAGGTTCTATCGAAGCAGCGGACGCTATGGTCAAAGCGGCCAATGTCACCTTGATTGGCAAAGAAATGGCAGGTGGAGGTCTTGTTACCGTAATGGTCCGGGGCGATGTAGGCGCTGTGAAGGCAGCAACGGATGCTGGAGCCGCCGCTGCGAAGAATGTAGGGGAACTCGTGTCAGTGCATGTAATTCCTCGTCCCCACAGTGAAGTGGAGAACATCCTTCCGTCTACTAAGGCATAATTCAATAAATCATATATAAGCCTATGCTTCCGAAGTAAGTTTTGTTCGGTGAGCTAGCGCTTTATTCTCACAAAACTCGTAGGAGGAATGTATCATGAAATCGGAAGCATTGGGGTTAATTGAAACAAAAGGTTTGGTAGGTTCTATCGAAGCAGCGGACGCTATGGTCAAAGCAGCCAACGTCACCCTGATTGGCAAAGAGATGGTAGGCGGCGGGCTTGTCACCGTAATGGTACGAGGCGATGTAGGAGCAGTAAAAGCGGCAACGGACGCTGGTGCCGCAGCCGCACAGCGTGTAGGGGAACTGATATCCGTACATGTGATTCCTCGTCCTCACAGTGAAGTGGAAATTATTCTTCCCGCTGCTAAGCAATAATTTATATCGATGTTCTGCAAAGGGCCAAAACTCGGTAAAACGGGTTTTGGTCTTTTTATATTTGTCTGTAACAATCCGCTTGTCGAAAGCTTGTCGAAGTGGTGTATTTCTATAAATAGAGCTTTGTGGAAGGGGGATGTACTATTTCCAAACAGTTTGTAAATTGTTATAATAGAGATATTATATTGTGAAAAATTTAGCATGTAACGTCTATTTTCCCGTTCATTATCGGTGAAAGGGTGCAACGAGATTATGCTGAAAACCGATAGTCCGATCGCAACCAAAGTATACGCACGATACAGCGGCATCCTGTCTCTTTCCAAGTTCTCGCTGCTGCTGCACGATCACAATGGAGACGTTTTGCTAGAGTTCAATCCGTCACCTGATTTCTGCAGGCATTTTTGTTGGGAGAATCCTACGCGACCTTGTGCAGATTATTTGAAGCGCTTTAATACCGGCGAGCAGGGGCGATTTGTTTGCTGTTACGGCCTGGAGAACATTTTGCTGCCTATTATGGTCAAAGATGAAGTTGTTGGCTTCATATCGGGGATGCAAGCGTATTCCCAGGAGAGGGAATATCAGAAGTATCTGATTAACACGGCGGAATTGGCTGAAATGAAGGGGCTGGATTTGGAAGTTGTCGCGAAGGCGATATCAGCTTTTCCAACCATTGACAAGGATAAAGCAGATATTCACGAGCAGCTGTGCCATCATATTGCAAGGAATATTGCGCTCGACATCGCCGAAAGCGCGCAGGACAACACAGGGATTATCAATCGACTGTCTGCGGAAAAGGAAATACTGGAGAAGAAAGTGATTGACTTAGAAGCAAAAAACATGTCTCTTGTCATCAATCCACATTTTCTGTTCAATACTTTAAATTCCATTGCCCGCATCGCCTATTTCGAACACTCCCATACGACGGAGGAATTGATCTATTGCCTGTCCGACTTGCTGCGATACAATGTGAAGCAGGATGATCAGCTTCATACCATCGCATCCGAATTGGATAATATTGAGAAGTATTTGTATATACAAAAGGCGCGCTTCAAAAATCGCCTGCAGTATGAAATCATTGTTCCGAATGAATTAAAGGCTTATCGTATTCCGAATTTGGTGATTCAGCCTATTGTGGAAAACGCAGTCATACATGGGATTACCCCTAAGCGTGACGGGGGAACCATTCGTCTGATTGCCGAAAAGTACAGAAATGATATCACCATTTCTGTAATAGACAACGGTAACGGGTTCTCACCGGAGGTACTCAAGCTCATTCATCAGCCGGACAGCAAAATCGGTGTTGGCTTCCGGAGTACCGACAGCCGTTTGAAGCGTTATTTCGGAGAAGAGTATGGGTTATCGATTGTGAAATCGGATTATAGCGGGAGCACGGTTAACATCCGCATCCCCACCCAACCAATTGCGAGGTGATGCAATGAGCGTAGTTATGTTTGTTGAAGATGAACCGATAGAACTGGAGTTTCTTCAATCCATCGCGCAGGAAATTCTGGGTGCTGAAGATAAGCTGCTTATTTGCGATACGGGTATGCAAGCGATTAAGCTCGCCAAACAATATCGGCCGGATATTATTTTTATGGATATCATGCTGCCTGAAATGGACGGAATATCCTCATTGCAGGAAATTCGCCGCTTTCTCCCCAATGCCTCCGTGACGATTTTGTCGGCCAGCTCGGATTTCTCCTATGCACAGGCGGCAATCAGTCTGCAGGTACACGAATATCTGCTTAAGCCTGTCAAGCCGGACAAATTGCGGCAATTGATTCGTAAGGGGCTGGAGAGGGCCGCTCAATCAGAAGAAGATGGTGTAACAGAAACTTATCTGATAGAATCCGCTCAAGAATTTCAGCGCTTTATTCAAGAAGCCGTTGATTATATTCAGCAGAATTACAAAGATAAGCTGACCCTGCAAATGGTGGCGAGTCATGTGTACATGAATGCTCAATATTTTAGCCGCATATTCAAAAGAGAGCTCGGCGTTACATATACGGATTATGTGAACAAGCTCAAGATTGCACATGCCTGCAAGCTGCTTGAGACTACCGGGTATCCCGCCTATCGCATCTCCACAGAATGCGGCTTTACCGATCCGTCTTATTTCAACCGGGTTTTCTATAAGCAAATGAAAATGACACCGAAGGAATACAAAAAAAGTGTTCTAGCTCGAGTGTGAAGCCGCTTTAATAGATAGAATCAAGGAAACTCCCGTCCGACTAATGTCGGGCGGGAGTTTTTTTATTTAAAGATGTCGTCCTAAAAGTACGAAAAGTACCAGATTGAAGAAAAAAGTGATTCAGGAAGTCCAAATAAGAGGTACGGTTAGTGACAGGCGAAATGGCCGCATTGCTTTACAATGAAGATACATCTACGAAGACAAATCTACTTAACAGAGGTGTATGGATGATGAAGGAAGCAGTGGCTTCGGCCGGCATGCTGAAACAAAAGATGAACAGTCGTTTCCGAAGAAATGGAATCGCTTACGGACTGATTTCCGGGTTAACGTTCGGCCTTTACAGTACCGTCGTTGCCCTGGCTATGATGAAGGAGCCTTTTCTGGGGGTCGTAGGAGCGTTTGCTGCGCCTATAGTGGCATCGGCGATCAACGATGCTTTGGCGGCGATCTGGCTACTGATTTGGAACTTCAAGAATGGGATGATCAAAGAAATTGGCCGCAGTCTGGTAACAATACCAGGGTTGATGGTCGCAATTGCCGCGGTGTTTGGCGGTCCAATCGCCAACGGGGCCTATCTGGTTGGAATTGATATGGCTGGAGCGGCGGCTATTCCTATTTCGGCGCTTTGTCCGATGTTTGGTGCTATTTTCGCGCGAATGTTCCTGAAGCAGAAGATTGATAAACGGGTGGCCGTCGGCATGTTCATCTGTGTTATCGGAGCTGCGCTCATTTCTTATGTCAAGCCTGAAGGTGGCGTGGATAATTTCACACTAGGCATTATTTTTGCTCTGGTGGCCGCGCTTGGCTGGGGATTGGAAGGCGTATTTGCTACTTTCGGGATGTCTATGCTTGATTCCAATATCGCCATTACCATTCGCGAGGGCGTTTCCGGACTCGTATATATTGCTGTGCTGATACCTATCTTCAGCGCGACAGATCTCTTTACTTCCGTACTTGGCTCTGTATCGCCTATGCTCATTATTGCGGCTGCAGCCCTGTTTACGGCAATCTCTTTCCTGACGTGGTATATGGCCAATAGTATGGTTGGCGTTGCCGTCGGAATGTCGCTCAACATTACCTATGTACTGTGGGGGGTTGTCTTTGCCGCTATCTTCCTCGGAAGTTCGTTGACTCCTACAATAATTGCCGGCGCAGTTATTATTACACTTGGAGCGCTTTTAGTTTCGATGAATCCAATGGATCTGTTCAAGAAGAAGGAGGCGTAAGCAAATGCCATTGTTGCCGATTCGCTCCCGGGTGCTGCTTTTCATGTCCACTGTGCAGCAAGCAAATATTGATGATGCAATGGACGCATTGAAAAGCGAATATGGTGGAGAACGTCAATTTACAAGAGCAAACTTTCTGGATCATATGCTGTCCTTGCAGGCTAACGGACTGATTGACGAGGTTCATTACGAGCTGGATGCTAACGGGGAATTATGTATGTACTATGCAATCAACGATGAGGGAATTCATACGATCAATAAATATTTGCCTAAAAAGTGGACGCAAAAATAAAACAATTTCACACAACTAGGCCTAAGGCCGGGCTCAGATTGAAGACGAACTCCCGTGAAATACTATACCGCGGGAGTTCTTTATGTTTGTTGTCCATTTTTCAAATACGAAATTGAAGTTATCAGATGGGCGACCATTCTTCCAGATGTCAGAAGAAAATAAAGTTCTAGACTAAAAAATAAAGCGATAGACTGACGATACTTCATTAAGATAACGAGCAGAATAGTTTAACTTACACAAAAGATTTGACCAATTCACTTTGGCCAATCTTTTTTTTCTTGAAGGGTAAGGGAAGGAAATTATATACAACTGGACATACTCATGATAAAATAAAACGTAATTACGTAATAACATAAAATAATGAAAGCGGTGAATGATAGTATTTCGGTTGAAATTAAAATTGAAATTTCTTAAAAGATAGGTCAAATAACTTCAAGAAACGGTTCAATCGTTGGTACGGAAACCTCACCATGACTTACAAACCAATATTGAAAGCGGCGTTGTCGCGCGGATCTCATACTCTGGGCTCTATAAGAGGTCTGGATATGATATTCATTTTACTGCTTCTCGCTGCAAGCTCGGAATTGCTGGAGACCAGCGACTACTTGAGCATGTCCGAAGTCAGAGATAACCAAGCATTTATTAGGGGAAAGCAGAAAAAAATATGATTCGCATTTGTTGCTAGTGGTCATAGTTGAAAATTCAATTTTTGAGTACAAAGCTAAACATTGTAATGAGGTCAATATCTTCTTGCATGAGGATGGAAGTGCAACGGTTTCTGATAACGGCCGAGGCATTCCTACCAAAGCCTCAGTACAAATAAAATTGTAGCTGAGAACACACTTATAGACATGACCCAACTAAGACAAGGTGAAGCCTATCAGGCCCCTGGCTTGGAAAATGGAATCAGTATCGCAGTTCCATTTATCCTCTGTTATCCATTCATTTTCATTTCAAAAATAAGGAGGAATAGTATATGCCAGTGGAAATTATTTATAGAACAGAACATGTGTTTGAAATGCTGGACACTCTTCTTAAGGAACAATCCAAGTTTAATTGGGATCAATTTTACTCCGATAGGGGCAAACCCATTCCCTTCTTTGTGAATGTTCCTGACGAGAATTTAGTGGGGTATTTCGAAAACAAACGATTAAACCCTGGAAAGGTGCTTGAACTTGGCTGTGGTCCTGGCCGTAATGCCATATACTTAGCAGAGCGTGGATGTACTGTGGATGCCATAGACCTATCGAAGGAAGCAATTGAATGGGGAAAAGAGCGTGCAAAAGAAAAGGAATTAACGGTGAATTTTCTTCATAAGAACATTTTTGAGTTGGATATTGAAGAGGCTTCATATGACATTGTTTATGATTCAGGCTGCCTGCATCATATCACACCGCATCGTAGAATCAGCTACTTGGAATTAATAAATAAAGCCCTAAAACCTGATGGATTATTTGCCATTACTTGTTTTGTCTTAGGTGGCAAATTCGGCGGGGCCGAGATGTCAGATTGGGACGTGTATCGGGTAAGAAGTTTAAAAGGAGGTTTAGGATTCACCGAAGATAAGCTGAAATTAATATTCCATGACTTTGAAGTTATTGAGATGCGCAAAATGAGAGAAGTTAAACAACCAAGTCATGTATTCGGTACTGAAGCTTTATTGACTGCACTATTTAAGAGAAAAAGCTAGGAGCTTATAAGAACCATCAGCTTCATGCCTCAGCAACGGCGTTATCATAAGGGAACCCTTTCAACGTTCGATTTGGAACGTAGTATGCGGTTCATCGATCAACTTGTTTTTGAATTCGCTACCACAATATTCTTCTTCTCTTTAGGAATGCGATTGTCCCTCTCAGAGAAGGAGCCTGAGTGTTTTGCTTGTTTGATCCGTCGATCCAGTACAGATGCAGTCAGTTTATATTCGTTTACATTTCGCCATTTCTCTTTTAAATTCATCTGTGAATGTACGTCTTCTTCTTGGCATTGTAGAAGAATGTAAGAACCCTCTGTGTCTGGAGAGTTCTTTTTGTGAGTGATCCGGGATATCCCTGAACTTCGAGATTAGCGTGTTACAAGCTCTCCGAGATAAACTACGGTGCATAGAAATTTGGGTGGTATTACACCCTTGTTGTGATGGTGAATGCACTCAATTCATGACTTCGCAGAATAGTGGAACAATATTGTATTAAAATGGAAACTGCAACTCATACTAAGACAACCTGTTTTAATCCACACATACGGAGGAGCAGATAAATATGAAAAACAAATGGTTGCTGGCGCTGCTTGTAACCTTAGTACTCGTTGTTAGCATGACGCAGGTTACAGCACCCGTGCAGGCAAATGAGAAAATGAGCGAGAAGAAGGATTCGGTTTGCCTGAGTCCCAAAATGGTGCAGCTGAAAACCGATATGCAGAAGGTTTGGATCGACCATACGATATGGACGAGAAGCTATATTGTCAGTGCTATCTCGAATCGTCCTGACCAGAAGGACGTACTGGATCGGCTTTTACGGAACCAGCAGGATATTGGAAATGTAATCAAACCTTATTACGGGGAAGCCGCAGGCAATAAGCTGGCTGAAATTCTAAGAGAACATATTTTAATCGCAGTTAAAATCGTAGAGGCGGCCAAAGCGGGCAACCAGGCAGATGTGAAGAGGCTAGAGGAAGACTGGCATAAAAACGCTGATGAGATCGCAAAATTTTTGAGCGATGCGAATCCAAACTGGCAGTTTAAAGAGCTTCAGGATATGCTGTATACGCACCTTCAATTGATTACGGAAATCGTGCTGAGCTGTCTCAAAGGAGATTGGAAAGCGGATATTGCAGCAACCGACAAAAACGAGATCCATATGATTCATTTAGCCGACATCCTGACAGAAGGCATTGTCAAACAGTTTCCCGAAAAATTTTAAACGAATTGCATTAGTGATTGCAGAGTAAAGCTTTTTATGTTCACCCGAAAGGGTTAACTATAAAAAAGCTTTTTTTCGTTTCATGGAGCAAATATAGAAATAGCTTACACATTTCGATCCAAGCACTTGGATCGTTTTTTTTGTAAACATGTCAAATTCGTTTGAGAATGCACGAATATATGTCCTGTACCGCAAATTTCGACTGTGTATAGTTAAGACAATCATATTTATGAGCTTTGGATTAGAACCCAAATATATGTATAGCCGAAAGTATAAACATGGATATTCGTTATGTATCATCCAAATCCTGAAAAGCATTGACCGAATGAACGATTCAATAGAATTAACCCATAAAATGGGGACTGTTATGGATTACCCATGACAGTCTTTTCATTACCTAAGGGGAGGGAAGTCGATGAAGGATCAAAGTATGTCCCATATGCAAGCAAGCCCTGAGGTAGTTACCTTTGGGGAGTCGATGGCACTCATGCTGCCGACGGGAAATAAAGGAATCGAATACAGCCATACGTTGGAATGCACCTTCGGTGGGGCCGAAACCAACGTAGCCATCGGTTTGGCTAGGCTTGGCATTCGTGTCGGATGGTTCTCTCAACTAGGTGAAGATCCGCTGGCGACGATGATGATCAAAGCATTGCGGGGCGAAGGCGTTGATGTCTCACGCGTGAAGTGCACAACTGCTGCTTCAACGGGTCTCATGATGCGTGAGGTAATAGCCGGACAATCCTCCGTTTATTATTTTCGGCGAAATTCGGCTGCGAGTCTAATGTCGCCTGCTATGCTGGATGAGGCGTACATAGCAGGTGCTCGCATTTTGCATGTAACCGGCATTACGATGGCAATAAGCGAAACGGCATGTCAAGCAGTTATTGAGGCTGTGCGTCTTGCACGCAAGCATGGCGTTAAAGTCAGCTTTGATCCAAATCTGCGCCTGAAGCTCTGGAGCGTGGAGAAGGCTCGGCAATTCATTCTGCCTCTAGCGGCGGAAGCAGACTATTTCCTGCCAGGGCTTGATGAATTGAAGCTGCTCTATGGAATTAACGACGAAAGTGCTTTGTTCGCGAAGCTGCATGAGCTTGGCAACGTATGCGTCGTCAAGGGCGGAGATTATGAAAACGTTTTATTACAGGGCGGAAAGGAAGCTAGAATTCCTTATTTTGCTGCTGATCACGTAGTAGACACCGTTGGTGCTGGCGATGCCTTCTGTGCCGGCTTCCTTAGCGGTTTACTAAGAAATAAATCCCTTGAGGAATCTGTTCGCATCGGCAATTTGCTTGGATCTATGGTGATCCAGACGGAAGGCGATTGGCAGGGTCTCCCTACAATGGCACAGGTAGAAGCGAAGCTTAGTAGAAAAGTGCATGTTGAACGTTAAGTCCAATGAATCTATTTATAAATGAAAGGCAGGAGAGGAAATTGAAGAAACTGAGCATAATTAATCGGATTCATGAAGAAGGAATTGTAGCGGTATTACGGGGAGAGAATTGGCAGCAGGTGGTGCGACTATCCGAGGAAGCCATTGCCGGCGGCATTAAGGTGATTGAGATTACGATGACGGTTCCGCATGCGCTTAAGGCGATCGAAGCGCTTGCCAACCGGTATTCATGGAATCATCCTGATTTATCCCAGAATGCGATAATTGGCGTCGGTACGGTGCTCGATCCTGAAACAGCACGCCAAGCAATGCTAAGCGGCGCTGAATTTGTAGTGAGCCCTACGTTGAATCCAGATACGATTAAGCTGTGCAATCGTTACCGCGTTCCAATCATGCCGGGCGTTATGACCATTTACGATATCCAAAGCGCTCTAGATTTAGGAGTGGATGTCGTAAAGCTGTTCCCAGGAAGTCAATTCCGACCTGGGATGATCAAGGATATCAAAGGCCCATTGCCTCACGCGAATGTAATGCCGACCGGCGGAGTGAATGTAGAGAACTTGGGCGACTGGATCAAAGCAGGTGCATTTGCGGTAGGAATTGGTTCGGATCTTACGAAGGAAGCCATTGAAACAGGCAATTATACACTCGTTCGTGCCAAGGCTGATCAGTATGTGAAGGCATATAAGCAAGCGCGCAAATAA
>Ga0102589_1002474_pt1 | contig 21320 bp, 32 predicted proteins | sample AraplaMF_Col_mLB_FD_76858 | JGI IMG/M metagenome (GOLD analysis project Ga0102589, IMG submission 76858) | Arabidopsis root microbial communities from the University of North Carolina, USA - plate scrape MF_Col_mLB | ecosystem: Host-associated > Plants > Roots > Endosphere | place: USA... | reverse complement strand
TTACAGAGAGTTTGGCGTAGTGGAAGATCATCCTAAAGGGTATAGTCAGCATTTTTTAGAGAAACGTTTATAAGTATAATATAATAATGTTATGTAAATTAATTTTCGGGATATATAATCATGCATTGTAACCAGTTAAGCAATTAAGAGCAGATAAGAGGAGAAAAAGAAATGGAATCAACACGTACATACTGTCTTTCAAAAAGAAAAGTAACAGAAGATTCTCCAGACGGATGGAATGCAACATGTATGAGAATTCATAATAAAATATTTGCGATTTTCAATCATGAAAAAGGGGATAAAGCGGCTATTACATTGAAATGTGATCCCAATGTAGCATTGCGCGTTAGAGAAGAATATCCTGATGCAATTATTCCTGGCTATCATATGAATAAAAAGCATTGGAATACAGTTTACATAAATAAAGGATTAGAACAAGAAGTAATTAATAAAATGATAGATTGGTCGTATGATTTAGTTCTGCAATCTTTTTCGAAAAAGCTGCAGAAAGAGATTTTAGGAGAGGGATAAACGATGTCTTATCCATTCGATTGCATTACTAATTTTATTTTTGTTGAAACTGAAATTTCTCCAGCAGATGTAATTTTAATCCCTGGTGCTAATCATCCTCCACTCATGGAAAAAGCTGCTTCTTTGTATAAACAGGGCTTAGCACCATATATACTTCCATCTGGCGGATATAAACCACACGTCGGAACTACTGAATGGGATTTTTTAAGAAATATTGGCATTGCAAATGGAGTGCCTGAAGAAGCGATTTTAAAAGAAGATCAAGCACAACATACTTTGGAAAATGCACGTTTATCGTTGGAAGTTTTACAAAATACAGGTATAGACCCTAAAAAAGCTATCATTGTTTGTAAAGCAGGACACTCACGCAGGGCATTATTATGTTATCAAGCTGAGTTTCCAAAAGAAACTGAGTTCTTCGTCTCATCTGTAATCGACAGGTATGGAATAACTAAGGAAAATTGGTTTACGACTGAGATTGGAATCAGTCGTATCATGACTGAAGTTGAGAAAATCGGTAAATACTTTGGTCCTCATATTCCGAATTGGGTGAAATAGCACGTGAATTTTATCCGTTTTACTATAAACAAGAAAATGAAAGGAAGAGAAACGTGATGTCAAAGTTATTACATGAATTATCTAAACTGAATAGTGAAGTCTTACGTCCTGAAGTATTAGATCATTTAAAAGTTACTTCAGGTAAAATGGTTGCTTGTGATCCTCTTATTTTTAATAAAAATCACTTCGAACAAACAATTCAGCCCGGCACATATCCAATTGTTGCTTGGTTGAACGAGGAAGATGGTGTAATTGCTGGTGCTGAATTGAAAGTATCAGAAGCAAAAGTGACAGAATGGAAGATGGCAATAAAGCCAGGACAGAATGTAAGTGAACTAAAGGAAGGATATATTTTTGGGTATCCAGTTGATACGGGACTAGGGTGTTTTGCAGATGTGGAAGCAATTGATAAGTTAGAAGAAATAGAAAATAGATTACAACAAGAGCTAGGAGAAGAATTCATTAGTTTGTATGATGATTTGATAGACGACGTACTAACAGAACATGATGATGAGTGGGGAAATTGTGTAGTATGTGAGGAAACAGGAAGTAATATTATTATGTTCCGATCAGGTTATGGTGATGGTTTTTATCCTTCCTATTGGGGATTTGATGAGAATGGGAAAATTGTTTCGCTTGTTACTGATTTTCAAGTGTTATATGAGGAATAAATGAATGATGATATAAGAACCAATGATGTGACTAGTGAAGGGGAGAGTGCATGGAAATCAGAAAGGAACATTTAGATGATGTACATGATTTAACTTCATTTAACTTCATTAATGGGACACCTTGGCTATCCAACAACTATAGAAAAAATGAAAGTAAGACTTCAAAATATTTTTTCTCACCCAGATTACTATACGTTGGTAGCAGAAGAAAATGAGCGTGTTATTGGAATGATTGGCTTATGTACAGGCATACTTTACACTGAAGATGGAATATACGCTCGCATTATTGCATTAGTAGTAGATGAAGAGTTTCGAAATCAAGGAATAGGAAAAAGTTTAATAGAAGCAGCAGAGAAATGGGCGATGGAACAAGGGATAGATTCGATTTGCTTAAATAGTGGGAATCGTGAGGAAAGACACCATGCGCACCAATTTTATAAATGTATGGGATATGTTGAAAAAAGTACAGGGTTTGTAAAACGTTTTGTGTAATAAGAAAGGACTTCATAATGAGTTATAAACGAAATAGGTTGCTGTATGCAATCTTGACAATAATAGTAGTTATTTTAGGATTGGCATCAAGGAAATTTGCTTATGCTTTACCTAATCTATTAAATGCATATTTAGGGGATGCACTGTGGGCTCTCATGATTTTCATTGGATTTGGATTCCTTTTTCATAAAATGAAGACTAAAAAGATCGCGTTTTTAAGTTTACTATTTTGTTATGGTATTGAAATCAGTCAATTATATCATGCGGATTGGATAGATAATATTCGTGCAACGACTTTAGGGGGACTTGTATTAGGGTATGGTTTTTTGTGGAGTGATTTATTAGCTTATACAATTGGAGTTGGAACGGGTATGCTGTGTGAATTAATGTTTCGAAAAGTATAAAAGGCTTCGGATTTCATAAAGGGGTATATATACAATGGAACACATATTAGATATTACAAATTTTTGGTTTCAAGACGAGCAAGTAACAACAGAAGCAATCCAACCGAAAGTAACAAAGATTATAAGGAATAAGCAAAATTATATATTAAAAGAAAAAGGTTCGATAAAGCAGTTGTTGGCTGAAACAAATGTATTAAATCAACTTGCACAAAAAGGAATTAGAATACAAAGGCTTTTGAAGACGAGAGGCAACGAAAGCTATATTTTACAAGATGATAAATATATTGTATGTATGAGTATGTAGAGGGAAATGTTGTAGAAGTAAAACGCGTTGGAAATCTTAAAGTGTTAAGTAATACTATTGGAAGTGAAGTTGCTAAGTTACATCAGGCACTTTGTTCCACAAATCATGTAGACGAATTTGTGGAACGTAATTTGTACAATGTAATTTATGATTGGGCCACACCTATTTTGAAAAGCAGTGAGCAAGTTCATCCTGAGCTCATTCAAACTATGAACCAGCTGCAAAAAGACTTTAAAGACTCCATTACGCTGTTACCAAGGCAACTCATTCATCGAGATATGCATTTATCTAACTTAATCTTTAAGGAAGATGAGTTTCAAGGATTTATAGATTTTGAACTTGTAGAAATAAATGTGAGAGTGTTTGATTTGTGCTACTGTTTCACTAGTATTTTAAGCGAAGTATTTTGTGATGAACAATTAAGAAGTGACTGGTTATATATTGTTCGAAATATTTTTGAGGGATACCATAAACAGAATCCTTTATCAGAAGCAGAAATTCAGGCGATTTGGTATGTAATGCTAGGTATTCAAGTCATCTTCATTACTTATTTTGTTCAATCAGCAGAATTATTAAAGTTAAATGAAGAAATGTTCTTTTGGATTTTAACAAATAAAGAGGCGATTGAAGAAACAATAAAGGGAGTAGAGATAGTTTAAGAGACGACAATGTATAGATGAAAGAATTGATAGAGTATATTATAAATGAATCGTTTTAAAATCCCCTTTATATAGTGCAGAAAGGGGATTTTACTTTATTATTTACTAACTTCTTTAATCGATAAATCCTTTGTCATAAGAATATGCGGAATACCGTCTTCCATAAATACGTCTGAAGAAGTATGATAGCCTAGTTTGTTATAAAACCCTTCTGCATGTGTTTGCCCATGTAATTTAACTTTGGATATTTCTTTTTCTCTAGCAATCTCTTCTAATGTTTGAATAATTACTTTGCCTAAACCATGTTTTCGATAAGGTTGTAATATGCAGATTCTTTCTAGTTTACCAATGTTATCGACGAATCTTATGCGTCCAGTCCCTACAGGTATTTCATTAAAATAAACTAAAATATGATGACATACATCATTTAATTTATCGAATGTATCAAATTCATCTTCCAGAGGAACACCTTGTTCTTTGACAAACACTTCTTTTCGAATTTGAAAGGCAGTTTCTAAGTCAGCTATTTCTTTTATTTGTTTTGATTTCAACTTATTCAGTCCTTTCTTATATGATGGGAATATAAAGATACTGTTTTATATCGAGAAGCCCATTTTTTGGGTTTTTTCCTGTCTTTGGACCTGACTCAATATCGATAATAATACACCACTTGAAACTCTTTTTCGAATTGTATGCACTTGCTTCATCTAATTTTGAATGACGTTGTAAGCCTAGTTTTAATTTTATTGCTATGAAAATTACATGTTTGGACATATTAGCGAATGAATTAATTTTATCATATATGAATTTGGAGAATGAGCAGAGGGCGGTAAGAAACCGCATTAGGACAAAAGACCAATGGAATTCATATAGACGGTCAACGGTGTATTAGTGTCGTGGTCTTTATAAAACAAGCATAGAGGACATAATGTCTCATATGTTGCATATATTGCAATGAAAACAGTACAAGAACATTTTGTTCCTTGGTTAGCTTCACCAACTGATATGTTAGCAGAAGATTGGGAGGTTGTTGAATAATGGATAATACGGTAACTCAACAGGATATTGATAATATTTTAGAGAAAACTCAATGGACAGTAGAAGAATTTCATGGCAAATGTACAGTCGTAGTTGCGAAATTGCCAAATGGATTTATTTTAACTGAATCCAGCGCATGTGTTGACTCTGCTGATTATGATATGGATATTGGTATGGAATGCTGTAAAGAACGAATTGTAAATAAGATTTGGGAATTAGAAGAATATAGATTGCAATGTGAATTAGCTAAATTAGTTAAGTAAGTCGCTATTAGTGAAGTGATCTCAAAAAGTTAGACAGGTTACTTCATTAGTCAAAACTAAAGGGCATGGGCTTCGTATTGTACCGGGCTCATGCCCTTTAGTTTTGTCATAATACTTTTATTCCTTTTTCAGTTGCAATAATCGCTTTATTTACCATATTAATAAATAAACCAGTTTCAATTACACCAGTTACTATTTTTACCTGCTGATGAGTTTCGATTGGGTTCGTTATTTGGTTTGGAAAAACACAATCTAAGATCATATTGCCATTGTCTGTTATAAATGGTTGATTATTTTGGGTACGTAAAATCGTCTGGCAACCAAAGGATTGAATTCGTTTTGCAGTTTGCTCCCAAGCGAACGGTACGATTTCAATAGGAAGAGGAAAGGTACCTAAATCTTTTACCAGTTTTGATTCATCAGCGATTATAATGAGTTTTTGGGAAGAAGTGGCGACTATTTTTTCACGTAGAAGAGCGCCGCCGCCCCCCTTAATTAAATGTAGATTGGGGTTAATCTCGTCTGCACCATCAATCGTGAGATCAAGGTAATCAACGTCACTTAAAGGAATTAAAGGGATAGAAAGCTGCACTGCTAATTTCTGAGTTTCTATTGATGTTGGTACAGCTTGAATCGTTAAACCTTCGCTGATTAGCTGTCCTAATTTTTGTATTGTCCAATATACAGTAGAACCAGTACCAAGGCCGATTTTCATCCCGTCTTTTACAAAATCAGCAGCATATTCACCAGCTAAGCGTTTTAAATCCGTCATTCTGTTGCCTTTTCATTCTACAGGCCGTGGCCCAGCATCTAATCCGGAATTTTCAACTGTTAATATGGGACGAACGGTGAGATCAGTATGTACATGCATTTGACATGATAATCGCAAATGATCTTCAATGCCTTTTTCAGTAATAGCATTCTTCTCAACATGTGTAGGTTCACAAAAATCTCCAGCTATGATTTCGACACGGCAAGTGGTACAACGTGCTTTTCCACCGCAGCGGTGAAGAATATGGATACCATTATCTACAAGTGCTAGTACTAATTTCGTTCCTTCTTTGACATCAAATGTTCCGCTGCCTACAACGGTTAATTTTGGCATATTGTTGCCTCCTCATGTAAAATTCTACATAACATATTTATGACCCCACATTTACAAACATAAACATTAAATTTTTTTATGTGCCCCGTAACTTTTTGATTTGTTCAATCGTTAATTAAGTAAGCGCTGAAAAGGAGTGGTTATTTTGTGCACAAAAGTAACTCAAATGTTAAAAAATCATATCGATATGAATCATTCAAATATAAACTTTATCATTGAAAATTATGCGGAGTTAAAAAGGTACTGTACCTTTTTAACAAAAAGCAAATGGGATGGGGAAGACCTGGCCCAAGAAACGGTTTGTAAAGTACTTCAAAAATATATAGGTGTAGAACATAAAGATGTTTGTATTACGCTTCTATATAAAATCGCTCGAAATCAATGGCTCGATCAAATGAAAGCAAAATCAGCTAAGAAGAAATTAGAGCAGGAGATTACATTTGAAGAACCACATGAAAAAATTGCTGATTTGCATGAGATGGCGGAGAAAGTCTTGTCTTTATTAAATGTACAGCAATCCGTTATCTTCTTGTTAAAAGATGTTTTTCAATACAGCTTATCAGATATTGCGGAAATATGTTCAATCTCAGAAGGCGCAGTGAAGGCTTCGTTGTTTCGTAGTAGAAATAGATTGAAAACGGTAAGTGAAGAAGAGGAGATTGAATTAGCCGGGCAGGATGATGACGTTGAAGTAGTTGTAACAGCTATTCGTGAACAAAAACCAGAATTGTTAACAAGACTTCTTCCAACAATCGACTTTACACATCTATCATCTAAGCAGCCTGTGTTATTATTCAATACAAAGACACCTTCTTCTTACGGTTATATGCTATGCGCAGCTTAAAAAGTAGATGGAGGGATTATGATGAATACAATTCCGTATGTTGTAGAGCAAACAAAGCTAGGAGAACGCTCCTATGATATATATTCAAGGTTGTTAAAAGACCGTATTGTCATGATTGGATCAGAAATTAATGATCAAGTAGCAAGCAGTGTAGTGGCACAGTTATTATTTTTAGAAGCAGAAGATGCGGAGAAGGATATTTTTCTTTATATCAATAGTCCAGGAGGCTCAACTACAGCGGGATTTGCGATATTAGATACAATGAATTTGATTAAACCTGATGTTCAAACGCTTTGTATGGGCTTCGCAGCTTCATTTGGAGCGCTATTATTACTCGCTGGAGCGAAAGGGAAAAGGTTTGCGCTTCCAAATAGTGAAATTATGATTCATCAGCCGCTTGGCGGAGTGAAAGGGCAAGCGACAGAGATCGAAATAACTGCAAAACGAATATTAAAGTTAAAACATGATATTAATAAAATTATATCAGATCGAACAGGTCAACCAGTTGAAAAGGTAGCTCTTGATACAGAAAGAGACTACTTTATGACTGCGGAAGAAGCTAAAATATATGGTATTGTCGATGCTGTTATTGAAAAAAAATAACTTAAAATAGGCCAGAGAACATTAGGCTCCCTGGCCTATTTTTGCGTAATAAATTAATCTTTTATCCACTCATTTACTAACGCCTGATTCTTTTCAATCCATTTTCGAGCCGCCTCTTCGGGATCCTTTGTTTTATTTAACATAACCATCAATGTACCAAGTTGTTCATCACTCATTTTCCATCTGTCGAAATATTTCACAATCTCTGGATAATCTTTTTCAAAACCTTTTCGTACAGAGTAATAAATGTCGTCTTTTTCACCATATACTTTCTTAGGGTCTTTTAAATATTTTAAATCAAATTCTGAAAAGCTCCAGTGTGGATTCCAAAGCGTTACAGCGATGGGTTTCTTTTGTGTATATGCTTTTTTTAGCTCACTCATCATCGCTGCTTCTGAAGATTGGACAAGTTTTAGCTTTATATCATATTCTTTCATTGCTTTATCTGTTAAATTCATAAGGCTACTACCAGGCTCAATTCCGACAATCTTATTATCCAATTCATCCTTATGGGTATTTAAATCCTCGATACTGTTAATGTCTTTCATATAAGAAGGAACGACTAATCCAAGTCCAGTTCCCTCATACCATTTCGATTTTAAGACAATGTCATTTTTATATCGGTCATTTAAGGGCTTATCGGTTACGGGAAGCCATACTTCTAAGTTTGCATCAACATCGCCGCGAGCGACGCCAGTCCAAATGGCTGCTTTTTCTAAATACATGAGTTCAACTTTATATCCTTTTTCTTCTAATAAAACTTTCCACATATTTGCAGCCGCAATATTTTCCTTCCAACTTGTTACACCAAGTTTAATTTTTCCTTTTGTATTTGCATTTGTGGCATTACAAGAGGTAATAATCATACTGATAAATAACAAAATGCTTATAAGCCATATTTTCTGTTTCATCGAGTCCTCCCGTTTCGTAAATAGAGATTTTTCATTCCGTTTTGTATCACGTTGTTTGTAGGAATAAATCTATAAGTGAACCTTCTTATTATGAACGGAAACAAGAATTTTAAAAAAAGCCTCTTTATGTAATATTTCTGTTTAAAATCGTTACACTATGTGAATAGATAGGCAGAAAAGGAGTCGTTATATGGAAAATACAAAAGTACGTGTTGAAAACGTAACAAAAGTATTTGGAAAAAACCCTCAAAGAGCAGTCGCCTTATTAAAGGAGGGAAAAAGTAAATCAGAAATATTAAAAGAAACGGGAATGAACGTTGGGGTGAAAAAAGCAACATTTGAAGTGTATACAGGAGAAATTTTTGTCATTATGGGGCTATCTGGGAGCGGGAAATCAACTCTTGTTCGAATGCTCAATCAGCTTATAAAGCCAACAGCAGGCCACATATACATAGATGGGGAAGATATCGCAACAATGGGGAAAGAGGCACTTAGGAAAGTACGAAGAACAAAGATGAGTATGGTCTTCCAAAAATTTGCGTTATTTCCTCATCGTACCGTGATACAAAATGTTGCCTATGGATTAGAAATACAAGGAGTACCAGTAGAAGAAAGAGAAGCGAAAGCTTTGGAGTCACTTAAATTAGTTGGATTGAATCATCATAAAGATAGCTTCCCAGGACAATTAAGCGGTGGTATGCAGCAGCGCGTTGGAATTGCAAGAGCTCTTACGAATGATCCAGATGTTTTACTTATGGATGAGTCATTTAGCGCATTAGACCCACTTATCCGTAAAGAAATGCAAGATGAACTGTTAGAGCTACAAGATAAGATGGAAAAAACCATTATTTTTATTACACATGATTTAGATGAAGCACTTCGAATTGGGGATCGTATCGCATTAATGAAAGACGGAGAAATTGTGCAAATTGGAACGCCAGAAGAAATTATGATAAGCCCAGCTAATGAATTCGTAGAGAAATTCGTTGCGGATGTGAATTTAGGAAAAGTGATTACGGCTGAATCTATTTTAAAAAGACCAGAAACATTATTGATTGACCGCGGCCCTCGAGTGGCCCTGCAAATTATGAGAAATGCAGGGGTATCTACCGTATATGTTGTAAATAAAAAACACGAGTTTTTAGGGATATTAACAGCGGATGATGCGAGTAAAGCTGTTCAAAAGCAGTGGCCAATTGCTGACTTGTTACTAAAAGATATTCCGCACGTATATTTAGATACATTACTAGAGGAAACGTATGCGAAAATGGCGGAAATGAAGCTTCCATTACCAGTCATTGATGAAAAGAAAAGGTTAAGAGGCATCATAAAACGAGAAAGTGTCATTCAAGCCCTTGCAGGAAATATTGAGGAAGAGGTGAATGACGATGAATAGTATTCCGCGTATTCCTTTAGGTGAATGGGTCGATGTATTTGTTACGAGTTTATATGCGCATTTTGAAGGATTGTTTAGAGGATTTTCATACATCATTGGTGGTTTCGTTGATTTACTTACAAATTTCTTAACATTAATTCCAGCATTTTTAATGATTATAATCGTATGTTTTCTCGTTTGGTATACAACAAGGAAAATATCTTTAGTGGTATTTGCGTTAATCGGCTTATTATTTATTCTAAACATTAACTACTGGGGACAAACGATGCAAACATTAGCGCTTGTTCTTACATCAGTCATTATTTCCATCATTGTTGGAATCCCAATCGGCATTTTAGCATCTCAAAATGAGCGATTTTCAAAAATATTGAGGCCAACATTAGATTTTATGCAAACAATGCCAGCATTTGTATACTTAATTCCAGCGATTACATTCTTTGGAGTAGGTGTTGTTCCTGGTATTATCGCATCTGTTATTTTTGCGATGCCACCAACGATTCGTTTTACTGATTTAGGGATTAGGCAAGTACCAGAAGATTTAATTGAAGCTGCAAATGCATTTGGTTCAACTACATCGCAAAAGTTATTTAAAGTTCAGTTACCTCTTGCAACGGGAACTATAATGGCTGGTGTAAACCAAAGTATCATGCTCTCTTTATCGATGGTTGTTACAGCTTCGCTTGTAGGTGCACCAGGACTTGGGGTAGATGTATATCGTTCTGTAACACAGGTTAACATTGGAATGGGGTTTGAGGCTGGACTAGCTATTGTAGTCATTGCGATTGTATTAGATCGGATTACGCAAGGATTTCATAAGAAAAGAAGAGTGTAAATAGAAATGAAACACGCATCGTAAGCGAGGCTACTTATTATGATGCGTGTTTTTTATTTGAATGAAATAAGGTTACATACGCACAATTACTGAACCTTCAGCTGGTGCACACACTTGATTTTGTTGTTCCATCGCTTTTATTAATTGATTATTTTCTTCAATCAATGAGATCAATTTTGCTAATTGATGTTCCAGGTTCGCTATACGTTGCATCATGTAATGAAAATCATTAGGGATTGGTGGTGTAGTTCGTACGGCGTTGTTTGAATAAGAGGTTGGTGGGTAATTCATGTGAGAATTCCAATGTGGATGCATATGATTTGTTCCTCCTTCAAGAAAAGATTTCTTTTTCTATAATAAATGCCCATCTCTGTTTAAAGGTGACTCGATGAAAAAGAATTACAAAGGTTTATACTATTAGATTGAGATAATAGGAATATATAATAAATTCATTTCTGAATAGTCTGAACGGAAGGGTGTTTTATGGTATTATAATGGTAAATCCAAGGGATAGAGGGATGCATATGTCGACACAAAGTCACTTTGAAGCACACTGTTTTATATGTCAGAAACATAAAGGGGAGATTAAGGTGCTAGGCGGGGCAATCTATGAAGATGAACTCGTATATGTGGGGCATGTTCATTGGGAAGAAGAGGAAACGTATCTCGGATATGTAATGATTGATATAAAAAGACATGCACCAGGATTAGCTGAATTAACAGAAGAAGAAGCGAAAGCTTTTGGCTTAATTACGAGTAGAGTAAGCCGTGCATTAAAAGAATGCGAGGGTGCAGAACATATTTATGCTTTCGTTTCCGGTAATGGAGTCAATCATATGCACATGCATATAATTCCTCGTTATCCGAATACACCGAAGGAATTTTGGTCACCAACTAAGATCGCCAATTGGAAAGATGCACCTTATGGACAAGCAGAACAAATCCAAAAACTATGCGAAAGAATACGAACGTATATGGTGAATGAGTATGCATACAACAAATAATACACAATCTTCATGGGTTGGTAGTGATGAAATGTGTTTAGGCGAAATTTCAGTTAAGCAGTATGGTGATATAGTGCTTGGCAGATATGGTGGAAATACGAGTGCAGGCGCAAAGAAGAATGAAGATGGCGCTTTCGTTTGGTCAAATGGAGATTGGGAATTTGCGATGATATTAGATGGACACAATAGTGCAGAAAGTGTCGCCTTAGTAGTAAATACAATCCAAAATGACTATGAAAATATAAAAGTTTTATTAGAAGAACCAATTGAAATAGCATTCCGTTCTGTTGAAAATCATATCCTTACACTTTTTCAATCTAATTCGTTTCAACAGGCGTGTCAGCAAGTAAAGGGTGAAACAGCATGCTTAATTTGTGTGCGAAAAGAAAATTATATTTGGTGGTTTTCTATAGGAGATTGCCTCGTTTATGTATTTCATGAAGAGTTACATAAGCTAGGACAGTATATGCTGAACCAACGTCATTTTTATGAATGGATTGGGAATGTGAATACATTTTCTTTACCTGTTCCATGTTATTCTTCAGGTGCTCGAGAGCTACGTACAGGAAGAAATAGAATCGTAATGGTAACAGATGGCGTACTAGAATACGGAGAACGTCGTTATGAAAATCCAATTCATTTATATAAAGATATATATGAAAACAAAGTGAAACTAACAGAATGTATTCAAAATGTACTAGAGCATGTTCATCACCAACTTGGTCGAGATAGTGCAACGATAATTAGTTGGGATTATGATAATCGTGTATATGCTACTTATCCAAGCGATCAGCCGGAGAAAATACGATCTTCAAATTAGTAAAATAGGGGGTAGGAAATGAAAAGCCCCTTATTGCGCGCGGAAGCTATTATCATAGATGAGGAGTATTCTAAAATTCTTGTTCAATGTAATGAAGAAGAGACATTTTATCGTTTTCCAGGTGGATCGATTGAGTATGGAGAATCGGCATATGAAGCGATTATACGGGAGTTACTTGAGGAATATGATTTACAAGTTCGAGTAGCAGAATTAGCGATTGTAAAAGAACACATATTTGAAGTTGATGGAGAATCACACCATCAATGTACGTTGTTTCATTGGTGTAAACCTGTAAAGTCTATAAGTGAAGTGTTAGTTCATAAAGAATATAAGAATATTATTCTTATATGGAAAAGTATACAGGAGTTAAAAGATAAACTGACTTATCCTGAGGGGATTGTTTCTTTGATAGAACAAAAGAGCGATAATATTGCGCATTTACTTACTCAAAAAGTATATTCCTAATTAATATGTATAACATTGGATTTTTAAGGATGGGGGGATGAACAATTTTCACAATAGTGATTGTGTTGATTCTATGGATTTTCGTGCTATATCTTTTAGAAAAGCTTGTGAGAAAGAAATTAAATATACCAAAACAAAGTGGCTGGATTTATGAGCCTGTAAATGAGCTTCATAAATGGGGAGAGCGGATTATAATCATAATCTATTTAGTGGCTGGCTTTGTTTGTATTTATACTTCAGAGTATATAAAGGGTGTATATATATTATTTGTATTTTTAGGTACGCAACAGCTTTTTCGGGCGTATATGGAATGGAAATATGATAAAAAATCAAAAAAATATGTAATTTCTCTATTGGGAGTATTTTGTTTAATGATTACATTTAATGTAATGATATATTTATTCCAACCTGTTGGTTAAAAGGGCTAGATAATAAGAGTCGTTATCCCAATTTCAATGTGTATAACGACTCTTATTTATCAGTAGTCTTTTTACATTACATCTTCTTAAAACTCCTCAAAACAAGAAACTCCCATACTCTCCACGGAAGAATTTTTTTAGCAACGATCATCAATTTTACACCTTTCCCAATTGGGTATCGTAATGTTGCGTTTTTTGCTTCAGCAATCGCTACAATCTTTCTTGCAACATCTACTGGATTGCCAAATGTATCACTGCCATTATTAATATGATTTTGTATTTTATCCATATACGCTTTATAAGGAGAGGTTGATTCTGAATAATTTTCGGCAAGTTCTTTCCCAACTTCCCATATGTTTGTGTTATAGGAACCGGGTTCGATTAATGAAACGTCTATTCCATATGGTTTTACCTCTAGGCGAAGGGATTCACTCCAACCTTCTAATGCGTATTTTGAAGAAACATAGGGGGATAAACCTGGGAATCCAACTTGGCCACTAATACTACTTACATTAATAATTTTCCCACTTTTTTGTTTTCGCATATAAGGTAATACAATTTGAGTTATGGATATTGCTCCAAATACATTCGTCTCAAATTGTCTACGATATTCTTCTACCGGAATTTCCTCTATAAATCCACCACTCGCATAGCCTGCGTTATTGACGAGAATGTCTACTTGGTTTAATTCTTTTAAAAACAATTGGAATGCATGTATAGATTTTTGATCTGTTACATCTAATTGATGAATTTTGATATTTTGTTGTAAGTGTAATGCAGCAGCTTGAGATAATAATTCCGTTTGTTTATTAAGATTACGCATTGTAGCGATGACGAAATAGTCCTTTTTCGCAAGCTCGAGGGCAGTTAAAAATCCAAATCCACTGGATGCACCTGTAATAATCACGATTTTACTCATTTTCCGCTCACTTTCTTTTTTCTTACATCATAACGATGTACATGTAGAAAATCTATTATTCTCGTAAATCAAATAGCATACTAACTAGCATTCTATATTAATGCAAATTATATCTTTTAAACAAGTATTTTTGAAAAAGAGAAAAAAACTATCATTTCAAGAGTTTTAAATTGGCGCGGTACTTGCGATATAAAAGGTGAACAAGAAAATAGGAGGGCTGGACATGTTAAAAACAACTGAAAGTAAAGGGAATGAAATGACAAAAGAACAAGCCCGTTGGGGAATTTCCATTTACCGCAAATGGAAAAGCACTTATTTTAGGAGAACAAATTGGAAAAGTGAAAGTAATAGTTGAGCCGAAGTATCAAGAAATCATTGGAATTTCGATTGTCGGGCCTCGTACGACAGAACTCTGATTGGACAAGGAACTGTTATGCTTCATACAGAAGTAACAGCTGATATAATGCGAGATTTTATCGCAGCGTATCCGACATTATCGGAAGCAATTCATGAAGCAGTGTTACAGGCCGATAGGACATGCTGTGCATGCGTGAATAGTATGGTTGAAAAAGAACGAGTTTTATATAAAACTTGTTCTTTTTTATTGTACGACCGAATTCTAAAACAATTTGACATTGATATGTAAGGATCCTTTATTTGTAAGTGAAAAACGGTCCGGACTGAAAAATCAGAGTTGTCAGTCACTTGTTGAGTGTTATATAATAAGAACGTATATTCTGTCGGTTGGACGCAAAGCTCTCCTTTAAATATATTACCTCTATAAAAAGTTCTTAACTTATTATGTTAAAAACTTTAGTGGTTGTAAATCAGCCTTTAAAGCATATTTTAAGTTGAATGAAGAAATGAAATAGAAAACCTTTATTTAAAATAAGGAGGATTTCTTATGATATGCCACATTAAAGATACACAAATATATTATAAAATAATTGGCGAGGGAAAACCTGTAATTCTCTTACATGGATGTTCTGTCGATCATAGGCTCATGATGGGATGTATGGAGTCAGTGTTTCATAAACATGCAGGTTATAAGCGCATTTATATTGATTTACCAGGTATGGGAAAATCGACTGCCCCTAATTGGATAAATAGTTCTGATATTTTATTAGATGTCTTGACTTTATTTATCGAAAAAATTATTCCTGATGAAAATTTTCTACTTGTAGGAGAATCATATGGCGGATATTTGTCTAAAGCAATACTTTCAAAAATGCCTCAGCGAATTGATGGTTTATTGCTGATATGCCCTGTTATAATTGCGAATCATAAAGCAAGAACAGTCCCAAAATATAATAGGATTATAAGTGATGATGAATTTTTAAATAAACTTTCATCGGATGAAAGAAACGAGTTTTGTGAGTTAGCAGTGATAGCAAATGAATATACTTACAATCGATATAAAAAAGAAATCAAATCAGGTCTTACAGTAGCCAATACAGAGTTTGTGGAAACGCTTCAAAGAAATTATACGTTATCATTCAATACAAATGGACAAAAATACGAAAAACCAGTTCTTTTACTCGCTGGCAGGCAAGATATAGTTGTAGGATATCAAGATTTATTGGAGACTATTGAAGAGTATCCACGAGCAACATTTGCTGTTTTAGATATGGCCGGTCACAACTTACAAATTGAACAACCTGAGTTATTCCAGAGTCTAGTAGAAGAATGGATGATACGAACAGAGAATATCAGTTTTAATGATTCATATGAAAAGCAACAGAAGATTCGTTAAATCAAAAGGGGCATCTTTATAATGATGTTTTGAAACGATTTAATTGAAACGAATGTGGAGGTTATTTGGTTAAAATTGCAGTAAATTACTAAGATCTTTACCTGTCTTATTCTTCTAAATCAACTTAATATCAAAGGAGTATATTATGATTATTAACAAACAAGAATTTTATGTAAATGGGATTAATTATACTGTTAGATCTGCAATGGATAAAGATGCAAATGATTTGTCTAAATTAAGATTACAAATTGATGGAGAAACTGAAAATCTGGACAGAGAAGAAGGGGAGGGATTCATAGATACAACGAGATTTGAAGAAATTATCAAAACGGACACTGAAAGTCCAAGAAACTTATTTTTAGTCGCGGTAGTGAACGATCGGATTGTTGGGTTTTCAAGATGTGAGGGAGTGTATTTAAAGAGATTCTCTCATAAAGTAGAATTTGGAGTATGCGTATTAAAAGAGTTTTGGGGATATAGGATTGGGAAAAATCTTTTAAAAGAGTCTATATCTTGGGCTGACGTTAATAGCATTAAAAAAATGACTTTGAATGTTTTAGAAACAAATGATAAAGCGATTAAATTGTATGAAAAACTTGGTTTTGAAATCGAAGGTGTATTAAAGAATGACAAAAGGCTTGCGGATGGTAAATACTATAACACTATTATTATGGGGAGATTTAATGGATAATAATTAACCCTTCGGGAAAAAATACAGCAAGATGGAATGATTGAGGCCCTTCAAAAAAACAAAGGGAAATGTCTCGCTTGCGGCGAAACTATTAGATGTCCCGCGCAGTACATTTTATAAACGAATGCAACGATTTTAGTTGTAAAAGAAGCAGGTTTCTATCAATCTGCTTCTTTTATATGTATGTGCACGTTCTGTCGGAATATGCGCTTACCGGGGAAATAGTAGATCAAAAAAATTTCTATAAAGAAGGGAAATCTTTTAAACTGGTCAACGCGATAAAGTCTACTACTTTACGATTTAAGGGCAGTTTTCTTTAAGAAATTTGGAAATCATATGGTATTCATTCCATACCCTCCTTCTACCGATGTCGGTTAAGTGCCATGTATCTTTCGTAAGATTTCTATTATCTTGTAATGGAAGAATATCAATAGTCATGTCATTTGTAGCAAACGCAGTTGCTATAAGCAAAAATCTTTTCATAAAAAAAGTTTTCCCTGCTAATAAAATATTTTTATGTACGCTTGTGTTACATAGGTGAAGCATTGCGTTTTTGATAACATCGTTAGCTGTATTAGCTTCTCCTGTTATTGGAATGATCAGTTCCTCAGGAATTCCTGATTTAACTAGGATTTCTTTATGAAAGATAAACTCATTAGCATTTAAAAATGCATTATGTACACTGGGAATCATAATTGTTTTAAAGCCTTCCTCATGAAATAATGTGATGATTTGTTCATTTAATTCTGTGTAATGACCGGGATGATAGAGAACAACATCTGGATTTCGAAATTCATATTGTCTTTCTATAAAGGTCATTTCACTTAGGAGAGTAGTAAATTGATCGTTCATAACATATATACCTCTTTCAAAAGAATGGATTATTTTTGTGTTATTCGGTATATATGAAGCTTTTTCCTTTTTCTTTATAACAGGAATGTTGCTAATTTCAATTAAGTAGAAATAATAGAGAATCTGTCAAAATCTGCGCTTACCAGGGAAATAGTAGAATGCTTAGAACAACATTTCCTAAGGAAGATGTAAGTATTTCATATAAGGGGAGTTGTAAGTGAAGTACATAGAAGCCGGAATCGGAAATAAATGGTTGGTTCGAACAGAAATAGAACGAGAAGATGGAACAGAGTTTGAGCAAAAAGGAGTTGTGAAACCTATTTATTTTGAATCATGCTATTTACGAGTTTGGTTTAGAAAAACTTGTTTGATTTTTGATTCAAAAGAAGGGTTTAAAAAGATGAGAAAAAATCGAAATGAGTATAAGTTTATTTTGGGGATTGTGAGTAAAGTACAATAATATAAGCATACAGAAAATCTGTAAGGAGAATGGCATATGGCGATTTCTACATACTACAAACAAATCCGTGAAAAAGTAGGGTCTGATCTTATTTTCATGCCGAGCGTAGCGGCAATTATTAAAAATGAGCAAGGGGAAATCTTATTTCAATATCCCGGTGGGGAATTTTGGAGTTTACCTGCAGGAGCAATTGAACCTGGTGAAACTCCAGAAGAAGCAGTTGTTCGTGAGGTGTGGGAAGAAACCGGTTTACGAGTACAAGTGAAAGAAATAAAAGGGATTTTTGGAGGGAAAGACTTCCGTCATACATATTCAAATGGAGATCAAGTGGAATATATCGTTGTTGTGTTTGAATGTGAGGGAGTTGGAGGAGAATCGAGAGCGATAGATGGAGAATCGTTAAAACTTCAATACTTTTCATCACAGGAAAGACCAAAGCTAGCATTGCCATATCCAGAAGAAATATTCCTATAAACGATTAAATAGCACACTTTCTTCATAGAGACGAGAGTGTGCTATTCATTTTTATATAAGCCTGCCGTATACAGCTCTGTTAATGTACAAACAACCTCCTCTAGATTTACATCGATCTCATTTCGGACAATCTCCCACTGAAACGCTTCATTCATATAAAACCAACTGCGTGCCACAATTGCTTTATTTAATTCTTTTCTAGCTAATCTATTATTTTGAGAATAGGTAATATCTTGTATAATTCGGCTAATAAAACGTTCTCGAATGTCATTCCACTTTTGTCGAACTTCTTTTGACACACCGATAGCCTCTTCAACGACTTGTAATATATTTCTTTCTTCTTCAGTTAGTTGTAAAAAAGCTCGCACTTGATTTTCAATCATACTGTGAGCTTCTTTTTTTGTTTTAGGAAAAAAGGAACGTTCAGCGATTTTGTAAAAACGATTCATAACATCTTCCATAAGGACTATGAGGAGCTCGTCTTTATTTTTAAAATAAACATATGCCGTACCATAACCAGTTTCAGCATGTTTAATAATTTGAGAGATTGTTGTTTTGTGAAATCCGTTTTCTAAAAAAACATTGCGGGCAGATTTTAATAATTTATTTCTCGTTTCTATAGATCGCTGTTGTCTTGTTGAAAGAAGATCTTTTCCCAAACTGGACACTCCTTTATACTGAAATATCTGAAAATATAATTTTATTCTAGTAGAAGCGAATGCAAAAAGTCAACTGACATAATATCATTGACGTCATGTCAGTTATAGTGTTATATTTCAACTAGTTAGAATAAAAAGAAAATTAAGAGAAGGTGAAAGAATGTATCGAGAGCCATTTGAACCATCTTACGACTATGCAATGGAATGTGATAAATACGATGAACTTGCTGATTTTCAAAAAGAATTTTATAAGAAAGCAGATACAATATATTTAGATGGTAATTCATTAGGATTACTTTCAAAAAGAGCAGAAAAATCTTTACTTACTATGCTAGATTCATGGAAAGAGTATGGTATTGACGGGTGGACAGAAGGAGAATATCCTTGGTTTTTTCTCTCTGAACAATTAGGTGAATTAACTGCTCCTCTTGTTGGTGCTTTACCTGAAGAGGTAATTGTAACCGGTTCCACGACGACGAATATTCATCAAGTGATTGCGACATTTTATGAACCGAAAGGAATTCGTACAAAGATTCTTGCGGATGAATTAACGTTCCCATCAGATATTTATGCTTTGCAAAGTCAAATCCGTTTAAAAGGACTAGATCCAGATGAACATCTTGTACGAGTGAAGAGCAGGGATGGTAGAACGCTGCAAGAGGAAGATATTATTGATGCGATGACTGATGATATTGCGTTAATTTTATTGCCTGCAGTGCTATATCGAAGTGGACAAATTCTTGATATGAAGCGATTAACAGCTGAAGCGCACAAGCGTGGTATCTATATTGGTTTTGATTTATGCCATTCCATCGGTTCAATTCCGCATGACTTTAAAGGGTGGGGTGTTGATCTCGCAGTATGGTGTAATTATAAATATTTAAATGCAGGACCTGGTGGGGTTGCTGGATTATATGTAAACAAAAAACATTTCAATCGTCTTCCAGGGCTTTCTGGTTGGTTTAGTTCAAGAAAAGATAAGCAATTTGATATGGAACATACATTAACAGCAGCTGAGCATGCCGGGGCATATCAAATTGGCACACCTCATGTGTTAAGTACAGCGCCACTTATTGGTTCACTTGAGATTTTCAAAGAAGCTGGCATTGAAAGATTGCGAGGAAAATCATTACACATTACTCGTTATATGCTAAATTTAATCAACCATGAACTGAAGGGGATGGGATTTACAATTGGAAATCCATTAGAGGATGATAAACGCGGAGGGCATATATATTTAGAGCATCCAGAAGCTGCACGTATATGTAAAGCTTTAAAAGCAAATGGAGTTATTCCTGATTTTCGTGCACCAAATGGGGTTCGCCTTGCGCCAGTTGCTTTATATAACACGTACGCAGAAGTGTGGAAATCTGTGCAAATCTTGAAGAAAATCATGAAAGATGAAGAATATAAAAAGTTTGAAAATAAGCGAGAGGTTGTGGCATAAGCGATGAAGGAATCTGATTGGATTGATATTTCACAACCATTAAATAATGATATTGCGACATGGCCAGGAGATACGCCATTTTCATACGAAGTATCATGGGCAAAAGAACAAAGTGGATCTGTTAATGTTGGAAAATTAACGATGAGTATTCATACGGGTACGCATATTGATGCGCCATTTCATTTTGATAATAACGGAAAAAGGGTACTAGATTTAGATGTTAATGTCTATGTTGGTAAAGCTCGAATTATAGATGTATCAGGTATCGAAAGTATTGGCGCAAAAGAATTAGAAAAATTCCCTTTAGATGGGGTAGAGAGGTTATTACTTCGGACTTCTTCGCATGGGAATGCACAGGAATTCCCGCAAGTAATTCCGTATTTACGTGCTGATATTGCACCATTTCTTTCGGAAAAAGGCATTCGATTAATTGGAGTGGATATACCTTCTGTAGATCCGCTAGATGATAAAGAATTAGCGGCGCATCACCAATTATTTAAATATGGTATTCATATTTTAGAAAATGTTGTATTAGACCATGTACAAGACGGAGATTATGAACTGATTGCCCTGCCACTTGCATTGACAGATGCGGATGGGAGTCCAGTTCGAGCTGTAATAAGACCACTATAAGAGCAAGCAGATGATGCATAGAAGGGGTGTTCATTTTTATGAAAGAAAATGAAAAAGTAATTATGGAAAAGGGAATTCATACGGATTTTAAAGAAAATATGACATACGGAGAG
>Ga0102589_1001828_pt1 | contig 21355 bp, 24 predicted proteins | sample AraplaMF_Col_mLB_FD_76858 | JGI IMG/M metagenome (GOLD analysis project Ga0102589, IMG submission 76858) | Arabidopsis root microbial communities from the University of North Carolina, USA - plate scrape MF_Col_mLB | ecosystem: Host-associated > Plants > Roots > Endosphere | place: USA... | reverse complement strand
AGACCGCTGACAATACTGCCGACAAGGCTCTCGCCAAAGATCTCATGTTTCGACGGGCTGGAGACCTCGTCGACGACGAGGCGGGCAAGCGTTTCGATCGCTCCGGTATCCTGCACCTCGACCGGATTGCGAAGTGCCGTCATCGCCGCGGAATTGCCGACGGAAGGCGCGAGATATCTCAGGAGCCGGTCCTTATGCATATGCAGATTGAGATGCGAGAAGCGGTGCGTCATGCCGCTCGTCGTCCACATCGGCATGCCGGGCGGAACATAGACCGCCCGCGTCATAGGCCGGTAATGCTGCTGAAAATCACCGTCGTGATTCGACATGCGGATCTGAGACGAGACATCGCAGAAGAAGATCATGATGCGCGGATCGTCCGAGAGGTAATAGCCCCTGGCGCCCGACTGGCTTTCGGCTTCCCAGAAGACACTCACGAGCCCGTCGAACTGGCGCCACTTGACCGGCGCCAAGACTCGGATGCCTTCGGTATGCCAGACCATGGAATGCCAGAAACTCAAACTATGGATCCATCCTTACTCGGCATCAACGATATCACGCCTTCCATTTCGGCTTCTAAGCCAAAAATAACATGAGTTCAATTATCATGTTTACGGGGCATGGCAAGCGGCGATAGGGGGCCGGCGCGCGTGATCGCTGAAAAATATGACTATGCTCTTGGGGATGACCGGCAGATGAGGCCAAGCGCCAAAAAATAAGGCGTCTGCCGAGGGAGGAGATCCGGCAGACGCCTCTTATGACGCGTGGCGGCGGGAGGAGGATGCCGCCACGTAGACGCTGGCTCGGGAGGAGGTAAGCCACGTCTCGGACAAAGCGACGAGGGAGGAGTTTCATCGCTTCGTTGAAAGGAGATATACGCTGAGCCTTGCCGCTCTTCTAGGCACATATTTGCAAGGCTGCCATGCGCTATGCGTCAGGCGAAAGGCTCTTCCAATAAAAAACGCGCCCGCCTTGGGCAAGGCGAGCGCGTTTTGAATTCATTCAGCAGCGGTCTTAGCGGCCGATGGCTGCGCGTGCGACGTCGCGGATATCGCCACGTGCGATGCCCAGATCGTTCAGCTCGCGGCTCGACATACGGCCAAGCTCAGTAACGGTTTGACGATACTTGCGCCAGTTGTTGAAGGTGCGTGCGATGCTCATTTTAGTCCCCTTTCCGTGGGTCCAGCGACAGCAGCCAGGTAGCGGCGCCTCGTTCGCTTCGATGAGAAATGTATAATATGGGACTTCGAAAATGAGTAGCGTTCAGACTACAGTTCACCTATGCATCTGATGCATGGCGAAATGAGGCGACAGCCTGTTCCGGGGCCGTTTCCCTATCCGCGAGTATAGTTGAAGGAAGACCGGCCGAACCCCACGTGAGCTTTACGATCCTCCAATGCCGGTCAGGGACACATCCGATGTCTAGCTCAGTCTGCGAAACCTATCCTGGAATATGCAGTAAATCCCGCCTCGCCCATCCTCGCCCCACCCGCCTCTTCCATCCCGCAAACGACAACAGCCGGACCGCCGCACGACCGCAAGTCGCTCCGCCTGCTGCGTCTCCGGCATCCGTCAACAATCCCATGTCAGTCATCGAAGCCGGATCGGTTATCTCGATGCTGGGACTGCTCATTTTTGCAGCTCATGAGGAGATCGCGGCGATTGCCCCGGCGCTCGCTTTCGCTCTCGATCAGTTTCTTGCAAGCGCGCCGGTCGCGCTCTGGTAGCGACGGCCGGCCTATAGTGTTCCGGCTATTGCAAACCTCACGCGGATCACCCACGTGCGGTCAAGCAACGCAGGAAACGATTGATGCTCTTCGAAGATTCACGGCTGACGGTTGGTGTGGTTCTCCCCTTGCAGGCGCGGGAACGGCAGGACATCGACTTCGGCCTTCAACTGGAGCTTGCCCGGCGCGCCGATGAGCTTGGCTTTGCAGCGATATGGGTTCGTGACGTCCCCTTGAACAGTCCGGCCTACCCGGATCCCGTCGGTCATTCCGACCCTGGGTCCTGCTTGGCGCGCTCGCCGCGTCCACCCGATCGATCACGTTGGCGACAGGCGCAATTGTCCTGCCGTTGCGCCATCCCCTGCATGTCGCCAAGGCGGCCCTTTCGATGGACATGCTTTCATCGGGCAGGTTCGTTCTCGGCCTCGGCTCCGGCGATCGTCCATCGGAGTTTTCAGCATTTGACCGCAATGTCGACGACCGCCGGGAATTGTTTCGGGCGAACTGGGCCGCCCTCGAAGACGCGCTTGGTGGCCGCGTTGGCCCACAGACAGACGAGAACCGATTCGAAATCCGTCCACGCAGCGGCCGCCGCATTCCCCTGGTCGCGGTCGGTTCATCCTCGCAGTCGCTCGAATGGATTGCCAGAAACGCCGGAGCCTGGATGACCTACCATCGACCGTTCGCCGCACAGAAAGACCGGATCGCTCTATGGCATGGGGCCGTGCAGCGCACGACCAGCGAATTCCGCGGAATGGGTCAGGCCATGGCGCTTGAGCTCGTCGACACATCGACCGATCGTCTCGATGAAATCAATCTCGGATATCGGACGGGGCCGAATGGATTGCTTGCCGCTCTTGTGGCCCTCCGTGAGCTTGGCGTGCATCACGTCGCGCTCAACCTGACCGTTGACAGTCGCAGGGTGCTCTCCGACCTCGAAACCATCGCAAGGGAGGTCCTGCCGCCGTTGGAGCAGGCAGCACCAGTCGCCGCAATTTCTGAAGCACGATAAGCGCTCAACGGTCGAAGAAGTTCTGCCACAGCTTTTCGCCGACAAGGCAGTCCGTTGTCGGCTGATTGGCCGCGATTTTGTGGATCTGCGGTCGGGGCTCTAGGCCGCTGATTTCCCAAACCAGCTTCCTGCGGACGGCAACCGCGAAATCCTCGATCTTGCGAACCGGCAAGACGAAGGAGCCGGGGCCGCCGATGACGCAATCGGCATAGTATTTATCGAGCCCTTCCGGCACATCGGATGGTCTCAGCATAATGGCGAGGCCGTTGATGACCGCACCCGTCCCGAGCGCCGTGTCGCGGGCAGGCGTGACGGGATCCCCCGAATTGTTGGGACCATCGCCGGAAACGTCGATCACTTCGCGATTGCTTTTGTAGGGGCTGGCGGCGAGCATCGAGACGCCCTGAACGATCGCTGCGGATATGGATGTGCGGCGCTGGGTGGCAATCGGCCTCGCTTCGAGTTTGTCGGCGAAATCCAGCGCATCCTTTTCCGTTTCGATCACCTGCCAGTCGAGGACGGAGCCCGGTACGACATAGCCGGCCCATTCGAAATAGCTGATGGCGATCCGTCCAGTCAGCCCTCCTTTCACGGCGTCGAGGAACTCCTTGTGCCTGAGCGCCTCGACATAGCCCTCGCGCTGTATGCGGACTTCCTCGTAATCCATGGAGCGGGACGTATCGACGGCCAGCACCAGCTCGACGTCGACTTCATCTTGGCGTGATTGCGCGATCGTGGCGGCAGCGCCCGACAGGCTCGCGAGCATCGCAAGTGTTGTCAGCATCATCACTTCCCATCACTGCGTTATCCCGAGAACTCTAACATAGCTTGGCGCGGCGGCGACTGCTGTCGGAGTGTGTTCTGTCAATTTTCGGTGATGTAGGGTGCCATCGAACGAACGGGCAGCATTTGAGGAACCATGTCTCCGCGATCGGCTTCACCACTTGTGAAGAACTCATAGCCATTCTGCGGGACACTTGGCGATTCGCCCAGCAATGACGGAGATAGCATGCCGCTTCTGCAGTTTCCCGCCGACCGACGTACAGCCGATATCAGGCGCTGCGCCGAGGCCCTTCAGAACCTTCACGGCGAGGCCGCCAACCGCTTCTGGCGGTCGGAGATGGCCGGGTTCGCGGCCAATTTGAAAGAACAAGGCTGCAGCGATGCTGAACTCTCGAGGCAGGCCGCCCTGTTCATGGATGCGGTCCAGATGGAGCTTCAAGTCGTCTGCGCCACAGCGGCCGAGCGATAGAAAGCACTAGTTGGGAAAGCGGTTGTAGAAGGATTGCGGGTCGTAAACGCACTCGTAGTCGAGCACGCACACTTCCCCGTTGGCCGCGCGCACTCTGGCCACGCTATATTTATCGCCTAGCCGGCATCGCGCAGGCGGGTAACGGAAACTCCGGCCGCCGATGCCCATACGAACAAAGACGGCCTTTTTCTGCTGGATAATCTGCGCGAGCTCGCGGCAGGAATGGTCGCGGGCATTGACCTCCACGGCCTCGACGGCAAAGGCAGCCGTGGGGATCAGAACAGCGGCCGCTAAAATCAAACGTCTCATAACACCTCCTGGGCGGGTCAGCAGCACCTGCGGCCTTCAATCGCAACAGCAGCGCTGATGGCGCACGATAAAGGTAGGATTTGGGCGGCTGACAAACCAGATCGGTCCATCCACATTGAAGACGCGCGGGCTTCAGATCTTGCCGCGGGAGGCAAAGCCCAGCGCCTTCAATTGCTCGTAATACGCGCCCTGCCTTCACCACCTGGAATTGTTCCCGCAGTTGCGAGCCCAACCTGAGGCCCGATCAGACGGATCAGGCTTCTGCTCTCATCAATGCGGCGCGCAACACCGATGGCTCGATCGGCGTTTGCATAGAGGGGCGGGAGCTGTCGATGCACAATCGCAGGCCATGGGCTGGATCGGCCAGCAGGTGCAAGTCCAGGCGAGTTATCTCGCCTATATCGACGTTTTCCACACGCTGATGAGGCTTTCGCTCGCCGTGCCGCCGCTCGCCTTCATCCTGCGCAGGATCAATCTTGATGAAGGATCGAGCGGGCCAGCAGGGCATTGACTGCTCCTTTTCAACAACCCTTTGCATATCCCCCAATCTGGGGGTTCATTCGAATCGCCGCATATACTATATTCACGGCGTGATATTCACACGAGACAGGTACTGATGACCCCAGAAATGTCCGGCTTTGAATGCACCCGCGGCAATACCGTTTCCGGCAAGCTCAAGCTTTCAAGCAAACTCCCCTACTTTATCGTCGCAGGACTTGCTGTGGCCATGTGGGCAACCTCCAGCGAACGGCCCCAGGATACAGAGGTGGCAGCCAAGCAAGCTACGCCGGCTTCGCTCGCTCGATAAGAACGGCAATGTCCCGCAGTTGAGCTCTGCGGGAACTGATCCGGCAGAAGCCGGATCTCAAATTCTGACGCCGCTCGCCTCGTCGAAGAGATGCACCTGCGCCGGATCGACGGTCACACCAATCGTCTGGCCCGGCTGAACCGTTCCCCTGCCCGTTTCGACAATTGTCAGTTCAGGGGTCGTTGCGGCGGTGATGAAGGTCGAGGAGCCCGTGGATTCGACCACGTCAACCGGGACATCAAAGCTCCCCTGCCCTTGACCGGTAATGCCGATATGTTCCGGACGGATGCCGGCTATGACCTTCCGGCCGGGCTGGAGCTGATGGTCTATAGAAACCTGCTGCCTCACCGAACCGAGATCGAGCGTCAGGCTCTTACCATCCTCGCCGACGATTGCCGGTATGAAGTTCATTGCAGGTGAACCGATGAAACCGGCGACGAATTTGTTGGTGGGCTTGTCGTAGAGTTCGAGCGGCCGGCCCTGCTGCTCGATGACGCCATCACGCATGACGACGACATGATCGGCCATGGTCATCGCCTCGATCTGGTCGTGCGTCACGTAAACCGAGGTCGCATGCAGACGATCGTGCAGCGCGCGGATCTCCTTACGCATATGGACGCGCAACGCCGCATCGAGGTTGGACAGAGGCTCGTCGAAAAGGAAGGCCTTCGGGTGGCGGATGATGGCACGGCTCATGGCAACACGCTGGCGCTGGCCACCGGAGAGCTCACGCGGATAGCGCTTCAACAGATGCGAAAGGCCTGTGGTGGCCGCGACCTCCTCGGCTGCCTTCTTCGCCTCCGCTTTTGCAACGCCCCGCATACGCAGGCTGTAGGTGAGGTTTTCTTCCACGGTCATATGCGGATAGAGCGCATAGGACTGGAACACCATGGCGACATCGCGCTTGCGCGGCGGCACGCCGTTCATCAACTCGCCGGCGATCTTCAGGCTGCCGTCGGAAATGGTTTCCAGGCCGGCCAGCGAGCGCAGTAGGGTCGACTTTCCGCAGCCGGAGGGGCCGACAAGTGCAACAAAGGTGCCCTTGGCGATGGAGAGCTCGATGTTTTTCAGTGCGTGAAAGGCGCCGTAATATTTGTTGACGCCGGCAAGCTCGATCTGAGGGGTCATTTGAGGGCTCCCGAGGTGAGGCCGGATACGATGCGGCGCTGCAAGAGAACGAAGATGGCAAGGATCGGCGTCACATACATCGTGGCGTAGGCCATGATGTTGTTCCACTCATTGGTATTCGGTCCCATGAAGGAATTGAGCCCGACGCTTGCCGGCTGAAGCTCGGCGGCCTGGATCATCGACTTGGAATAGACGAACTCACCGAAGGCCTGCATGAAGATGAGGATGGCGCTGACCAGAATGCCGTTGCGGGCAAGCGGCAGCACGATGTTGAAGAAGGCGCCGACACGCGAATTGCCATCGACGAGGGCCGCCTCCTCCAGCTCCATCGGAACCGCCATGAAGGTGGCCCGCACCAGTACGACGAAGAAGGGCATGCTCTTTGCGGCAATGGCGATGATGACGGCAAGCCTTGGATAATTCAGCATGCCGATCTGAGAGAAGCCGACGAAGATCGGCGTGATCATGAGCGAAGCCGGCAGAACCTGCAGCATGAGGATGAGAAAGAGGCCAATATCCACCCAGATGTTGCGGTAGCGCGCCAGGACATAGGCGCAACCGACGCCCAGCACAGTGATGATGACGACCGCGCCGATCGCGATCACCAGCGAGTTCCAGAGATAGAGACCCATGTTCCGGCTTTCCCAGACATAGGCATAGGTGCCCCACTGCGGAGAGGCCGGCCAGAAGCTTGGCGGTGTGGCAAACATCTCCGAGCCGCTCTTCAGCGCGGTGATGTACATCCAGTAGAGAGGGAAAAGGTAGATCGCCGCCATGATGATGGCGATCACGAGCATCAGGCGATTGCGTGCAGTCTCGCTCATCCGCGCACCTCGTGGCGGGTCGAGCGGACATAGACCACGGAGGCGAACATCACGAAGACGATCATGATGACGGAAATGGTCGCGCCCTTGGCGAAGTCATATTGGCGGAAAGACAAATCCCAGGCCCAGTATTGCGTGACGTTGGAGGAGTTGTTCGGCCCGCCCGAGGTGATGGCGGCAAAGAGGTCGAACTGCTGCAGGGTGAAGATCAGACCGAGTGCGATGATGGCGCCGATCGTCGAACGCATCATCGGCAGCGTAATCGTCCAGAAGCGCTGCCAGGCGGTGGCGCCATCGAGTTCGGCCGCCTCATAGAGATCGCCCGGAATGCCTGAAAGACCGACGGAAAGCAAGATCATGTTGAACGAGGTGCCGAGCCAGATATTCGCAATGATGACGGCGTAAAGCGAATAATGCGGGTCCGAACGCCAGAAAATATTGCCGGAGATGATGCCGCTTTCTTTCAGGATGAAGTTCAGCACGCCGAAGTCACCCGAGAGGATCCAGTTCCAGATAGCACCGACGACGAGGCCAGGCATGACCCAGGAGACGAGGAAGAGACCACGCAGCCAGGATGCGCCGGGGAAATTCACCCAGAAGAAGAGCGCCAGACCGAAGCCAATCAGGAATTGGCCGGCGATCGAGCCAACGACGAAGATCGCCGTGTTGTACAGGATCGGCAGCGTTTCAGGCTGCGCAAAGAGGTCCACGTAATTCTTGAAACCCACCCAGGGGCGCGAGAAGGTGCCGAGGCTGAACATGTCAACCTCCTGGAAGCTCATCACCACATTGTAGATGAGCGGCAGGCCTGCCATCAGGAACAGAAAGCCGAGCGGAAAGGCGACAAGCACGATATCGAAACCGCGGCCATCCCTGAAGCTGGAAAAGGTCCTTCTCATAGGTCCTCCATTGCTCCGAACGGGGCTGCCTGACCAAAGCCGCAGCAGCCCCTGCCGGGAGGAAAAGGTGGATGGCCGGCAGGCCATCCGGTGATGCGGGAGATCAGCCGAGAACCGCCTTGATCTTGTCGGCAGCTTGATCAAGCGCATCCTTCGGGCTCATCTGGCCGGTCAGCGCGGCCTGAATGGCGTCCTGGATCGCCTTGGAGATCTTCGGCCACTGCGGATGCGGGCCGCGCGGCTTGGCATATTTCAGCTGTTCGAGGAAGACCTTCAACGCAGCATCCTTGAGCGGCTGGCCGGTCTCAGGGATCGAGATGTCGGAACGGGCCGGAAGCTGGCCGAAGTTCTTGAACATCTTGTCGTCCTGCGAGGCGAAATATTCGAGCGCCTTGAAGGCTTCGGCCGGATGTTTGGTGGTCGAGAAGATCGCCCAGTTGAAATCACCCATGGCCGAAGAGCGCTCAGCGCCTTCCTTCGGAACCGGCAGCAGCGTGACGCCCCAGTCGAACTTGGCTTCCTTCATCATACGGTCCAGCTCCCAGGGTCCGGAAATCGCCATGGCGGCATTGCCGGAATTGAAGGTGCCGGTCGAATCCCACTGGCCGCGGGTCAGCGTATCAGGCGAGGCGAGCTTCTCGTCCATGATCGTCTTCCAGACTTCGAGTGCCTTGACCGCACCGTCGGCATTGATGTGCTCATAGCTGCCGCCACCCATCTGTGCCCAAGGCAGGAACTGGAAAGTACCCTCCTCATTGGCCTTCGCCGAGAAAGCAAGGCCGTACACGTTCTTTGCCGGATCGGTCAGCTTGCGGGCATCCTCGACGAGTTCGTCCCAGGTCTGCGGCGGCTTGTTCGGATCGAGGCCCTTCGCCTTGAACATGTCCTTGTTGTAGTAAAGTGCGATCGTGTTTGTCGCCTTCGGCACGCCGAAATATTTGCCGTCCCACTCGACCGACTTCAGCGGTCCGGGGAAATAATTCTCGGGCTTGATGACCTTCGAATTCTTGATCATGTCGGAGATATCAAGGAAGGCCCCACGCGAAGAAAACAGCGCATGCTCGGGATTGTCGACAGCGATGATATCGGGCGCCTGGCCGGTAGCATAGGCGCGCATCGCTTCGGTGACGACGTCATCGAACTGAATCAGGCGATATTCGATGGTGATGCCGTTATGCTGGTCGTTGAATTCCTTGACTAGGGTCGGCGCCGGCTGGGTATCCTTGTCCAACGACCAGAGCGTCAGCTTGACGTCTTCCGCCTTGGCGGAAAGGCCGAAGAGCGAGACGCCGGCAAGAGCCAGCACGCCCAGAACTGCGAATTTGCGGATAGCCATGGTTCTCCTCCTTTGTGGTTATCCTTGCGATGGCCGGCGATTTCCTCCACGCCGGGCCACATTCTCTCACACCGGATCGACGACGAAATCGCCGCCCCGGGCATGTTTCAGATGATTGAGTGCATAGACCTGACCGGTCATTTCCAGGGCCTCGCGATAGACCGGATCATGCCAGCCTTCGATGTCGATGGAGCCGGACCAGCCGGCAAGCCGCAGCTCGGAAATGATGTCCGTCCAGTTGCTGTCGCCGAAGCCCGGCGTGCGCATGAAGACGAACCTCTCCTTGCCGAAGATGCCATGCTCCTTGATGACATCCCAACGGATCGTCGCATCCTTGCCGTGGACGTGGAAGATCTTGCCCGCCCATTTGCGGATTTGCGGCAGCGGTTCGATCAGATAGACCATCTGATGGCACGGCTCCCATTCGAGGCCGATATTGTCATCAGGTGTCTCGTTGAAGATCAGTTCCCAGGCATCGGGATTATGGGCAATGTTCCAGTCACCGGTTGCCCAGTTGCCGTCCATGGCACAATTTTCGAAGGCGATCTTGATGCCCTTGTCGGCTGCACGCTTGGCAAGCTCGCTCCAGATCTGCTTGTAGCGCGGCAGGCTGTCGGTCAGCGACTTATTGCGGATGCGGCCGGTAAAGCCGGCAACGCAGGTGGCGCCGAAATGATGGGCGTTGTCGATACAATCCTTCCAGCCCTGCAACGTCTGCAGGTCCATCTCGGTCTCCTCGAGCGGATTGCCAAACATGCCGAGCGTTGAAATCGTGATGTCGCGATCGCCGATCGCCTCCACGCTGCGTTTTCCGAGTTCGGCGAGATCCTGGCCGTTGGTGGTCTGCCAGAAGAAGGGCTCGAAGCTTTCGAAACCCATATCGGCGATCTGGGCAATGCGCTTGTCGGCGCCGCCCTTCGAGGCGCTGACCATGGTACCGATGCGAATGGCTTTGGCGGGGTCGCTCACGTCATCTATCCTTATGCTGAAATTTCGACGCGCCGCCCGGTCCTGGCGCTTTCGATCGCCCCGAAGACCATGGCGAGGCTTCTGATATTGTCGGAACTGACCGTCTCTGGCCGCTTGCCCGTGCGGATCGCCTCGACGAAGCTTGCGATCACACTGGCATGGCCGTGGGTTTCCTCGGCGCGTTCAGGCGCCGGAACCTCGACGGGTGAAAAGCCGTGAAGCAGCCCTGGTTCATGGCCGGAGACAGTCGCTTTGAAACCATCCTCACCGTCCCAGGTCAGCATGCCTTTCGAGCCGACGATGCGCCACTGGCCTTCCCAGCTCGTACGCTCGCCCTCCGCGCACCAGGAGCCGCGATAGGTGAAAACGACATCATCGGAGAATTCGAAGGTAGCGTTGGCAGACGCGCCGTGGCGATACCAGGAACCTTTGGGATTGCGCTCGACGCAATAGACGGCGAGCGGCTTCTTGCCGGCCACATAGCGGGCAGCATCGAACGTGTGGATCGCCATGTCTAGCAAAAGGACATTGTCCATCTCTTCGCGGAAGCCGCCGAAATGGGGGGCGATGAAGAAATCGCAGTGAATGCCGGTCAGATCGCCGATCGCCCCGCTTTCGACGAAGCGACGCAGGCGGCGCACGCCGGAAATGAAGCGGCGGTTCTGGATGATCGCGTGGATCTTGCCGGTCTCGGCGGCGAGATCGATGAGTGCGGCCCCTTCAGCAAGCGAAGTCGCCATCGGCTTCTCACTGAGCACATGGCAGCCGGCCTTCATGGCCGTCGAGACGATATCGAAACGGGCAGTCGGGATAACGACGTCGAAGACGATGTCAGCCTTGGTCTCGGCGATGACGGCAACGAGATCGCTACCGATGCGAGCCGCGCTCAAGCCGAATTCCTCGGCGAGCTTCTCGGCGGCAGCCGGATTGACATCGACGAGGCCGACAACTTCGATTGCCTCAGCAAGATCAGGCGTTTCCTTGATAGCGCGCAGCCAGCCTTTGGACATAGCTCCGCACCCGCACAGAACGGCATTCAATTTCACGATTTCCTCCAGCGGTGCGTCTCAGATTCCTCCCGAAACGCCTTCCGTAAACGTTTACGATACTAAGCGGAAACGTTTCCTGCTGTCAATGCCAGCATGGTTCGTCAAAATATTGCAAAAAATCACAATGCGAACGGGCGCTTAGGCAAAACCTTCGGCGATGCAGCAACAAATTTTTTTTCAGATTGCGTAAAAATACATTCCGCCTTCACGGCAAATGCTTTCCGTAAACGTTTTCCCATGGCAATAAGATGAGGGGATCCGCCTACCGGAAGAAAGATTGCAGATGAAGGGTATCCGCCAGCTCGCAGAACATCTCGATATATCGATCGGGACGGTTTCGCGTGCGCTGAACGGCAAGGCCGATGTCAATGAGGAGACCCGCAAACGCGTGCTGGCTGCCGCCGAAGAATTCGGTTACGTGGCCAATCAATCCGGCCGCAGCCTTCGTCAGGGAACGACCAACGTCATCGGCCTGATGATTGAATCCAGCAAGGAGACGGTCGAAAACAGCGACAACTTCTTCCTTGGCGTGACCGGTGGGCTGCAGAGCGTGCTCTCGCGACACAAGCTCGATCTCGTCATGCTGCCCTGCCCCAGCGACGAAGACCCTTACGAATATCTGAAGCGTATGGTGGCGCGCCGTGTCGTCGATGCCATGATCATTTCTGCCACCCAACGCATCGACAAACGTATCGATTTGCTCGTCAAGGCGAAGATCCCCTTCGTCGCACTCGGCCGCAGCTCTTCCGGCGGCGGCAACTTCACCTGGATCGACCTTGATTTCGAAGGTGTCGCGACCTGCGCCGTCGACCGGCTCGTCGGCAAGGGGCATCGCCGCATTGCGATTGCCGCACCGTCAGGCGAAATCAATCTCGGTTATATCTTCGTGGATGCCTATCGGAAGGCTTTGGAACGGCACGGGATTAAATATGATCCGGAGCTGGTGATCCGTGTGAAGTCCAGCGAACAGGGCGGCTACCGGGCCGGCGACGAGCTACTGCGAATCGAGGACCAACCGACAGCGATTATCCTGATCTACGAACTGATGGCGATCGGCCTCTACCGCCGCCTGGTCGAAGCCGGCATCGTCCCCGGCCGCGACCTCGCCGTCATCGGCTTCCGAGAGGAACCCCGCGCCAAATTCCTGCAGCCGACGCTCACCTGCTTCCGTATGTCGCTGCCCGATCTCGGCGCAGCACTTGCCGAAACCTTGCTTGCGGGCATGCCTGCCTATTCGGAAACCTACCGCAATAGAGTGCGTAATCGGATCTGGCCCCTAGAGCTTGCTCCGGGTGAGAGCGATGCTTTTAGTCTGAACGGCTGAATATTCGAATTACACGCTGAAACGAATATGCCGCCTTACGGCGGCATATTCCCGATCTGAGAAAATCACTTCAGATGGTTATGCGGTGAACCAGCCATGGAAACCGGTAGCGTCCACACCACTCAGCACAATCGTTTCACCCTTATGAGCGACATCTGCACCGACATACTTCACAACAGCGTCACCACCGAAGTCCGTCGAGGTCCAATCGCTTTCCACAGTGCCCACGAGTTTGAGCTTATCCGTAGCTGCGTTGAACCCGTCGATAGTATCCGTGATCAGAGACTTAGCCATGTCGCCCAGGTGGAATACGAACGTATCCGCCCCGCTGCTGGCGATCATGTGATCGATACCGGTGCCACCCTCGACTGTCGAGGACTTCAGATGGGTGTCCGAAAGATCGATCGTGTCGCTGCCAGCACCGGCCTTGATGTCAACAGTTGTGTAGCGGCCATCAACAAAGCCGTTACCGCCATTGAAGGCAGTCGCGCCGGTGATGCCGCCCGTTCCGGCAGCGCTGCCATCCTTGAAGCCTACACCCGATTTGATCGTGATCGTATCGTTGCCGGCGCCGCTGTCTACGGTTACAGCATTTACCCAGCCGCTCTCATTCGTTAGCAGTGAGATGGTAACCGTGTCGTTGCCGGCACCAGTCGAAACGTTTGCACGCTTCACGTTCAGAATCTCGACAGTCGATGAGGCGCTGCCACCGAGATGGACGTCGGCCTGAACAAAATCCTTGAAATAGACATTTTCTGCACTGTCGGATTGCGCCAGAACGTTCTTGACTGAATTCCACTTGCCGACAACATCAAAGTTGAAGGAATTCGTGTTCGGATCGAAGTCTACGGCAACCTCATGGCCGGGACCTCCGACCACCACAGAATCGACGTCAAAAGTCGATCCGCTCGGGCCTGTCGTTTCATGATGCTCGGTGCTGCCGTCAAGGGCGTTGGAATTCTGGGCTTCGAGGCTCAGAAGATCGGAAACGTTAGAGGCGCCACCGTTACCGAATGTGACTGTAAAACCTGCCATGAGTGTTCTCCATTGCTCCTTCGAATAAAGCTTTTAGTTGCGACGCCCGATTCACTAACTTCAGCAGCTACAAACGCCTAACTTTACTAATAGATAAGCATAAGATTTTGGCAAGTCTGTAACAGTAACGAAAGAGATATTTGACTGGACCCTTTTTGGGACAATGTTAGGCTTTCTAAGTTCACTCTTCTCGAAATGCCAATCTCAACCTGTCCTTGAAAGGCTTGGCAAAATACGAGATGACCGTCCGGTCGGCGATCTTGATAAAAATCTCAGCAGGCATGCCCGGATAAAGAGATCCTTCGGACAGATTCTTCAGAGTGGCCATGTCCGGCGTTATGCGCAGCGTATAAAATGCTGCACCGGTTCGTGGGTCCGTCTGAAGGTCCGGCGAGATGACGGAAACCTGGCCAGCAATGTCAGGCGTCGTTGCCTGGTTGAATGCTGTAAACCGAATATCGACCGGCTGTCCCTTATAAATCTGGTCAATATCCTTCGGTGCGATGGTTGCCTCGACCTGCAACTCATCATGCTCCGGGACGATGAGCATCAGGACCTCACCCGGTTGCACAACTGCGTTGATATTATGAACGCCGAGCTGATAAATGCGGCCGGCAATCGGCGCACGAATCTCCAGGCGAGCAAGCTGATCATTTGTTGCGGCCAGCCGCTCCTCGTACTCCGCGATACTCGCCTCGACGGAGGTCAGATCCTTGGAAACTTCCGATTGCCGGTCCTCGTCGAGCTGCAAGAGCTGGAGATCCAGCTCACCGATCTTGCCTTCGGTTTGTGCGCGAGCCGCGATACCCTGCCCCAACTGCCCCTCAAGCTCGGACTTGCGGCGCTTGTAGTCGTTGAGCCGCTGCTGCGTAGTCAGTCCCTTCTTGAAAAGCGTAGCGACTTTCTCAATATCCTCATCAACCAGCTTGACCTGATCGGAAATTGCATTGATCTGGACCGTCAAGCCATCGACTTCGTCATTCAACTGCTGCTTGCGGGTCGCGACCTGTCTCTTCATGCCCCCGAGCGCGTTCTTACGGCTGATAAATAGGTTCTGTTCGCTTGCAACCAGCGTTGCGGCCGACTTGGACGTTGTAAGATCGGACAGCTTTTCGGGAACCGTCAACTCGGATGCACGGGACGCCTCCGCCTGCAATCTCGCGCGGCGCACATAGAGCTGCGCGAGCGTATTCTCGGCGATCGAAAGGTTGGCCTGCACAATGGTTCCATTCAACCGGACCAGCACTTGATTGGCATCTACCCTATCGCCCTCCTTCACGTCGATTTCGCTGACTATCCCACCAGCAAGATGCTGAATCTTCTTTGCGTTGCCCTCGACGATGACACGGCCAGACGCAATGACCGCACTCGATAGCTCGGTCGTTATCGCCCATCCAAAAACGCCGACGACCAATCCGAATGCCAGCAGAACGACAGCTGCGACGTGCTTGGCAAGCGGTAATTTTGCTAGGTTTCGCAAACGCATGGCGGCTCCATCACATATCATTCGAAGCGACGGACGATCCGGCATCTTCAATCGCCCGCGGCTGATGGTCGGATGTGACCGGTCGGATATTCTGACGCAGTACCTGCCCGAAAATCTCTTCCTTCGTACCGAACCGCTGCAACCTTCCAGCAGCGATAACCGCGACCAAATCCACATTGGCAAGCGCACTCGGCCGATGCGCGATTACGATCACAATCCCGCCCCTTGCCCTGATATTGGCGATCGCATTGCTGAGGGCATTTTCGCCTTCCGCGTCGAGATTCGAATTTGGTTCATCCAGCACAATCAGGAACGGATCCCCGTAAAGCGCGCGAGCCAGGGCAATACGCTGCTTTTGACCCGCCGAAAGAGCTTCGCCGTTAGAACCAATCTTGGTCTTGTAGCCATCCGGCAAGTTCAGGATAAGGTCATGAACATTCGCCGCTTTAGCTGCATCGATAATCGACGCGGCAGTCGCGTCAGGCCGGAAACGAGCAATATTCTGCGCGACCGTGCCGGCCATCAATTCCACAGTTTGCGGGAGATAACCGAGATATTGGCCGAGCTCATCCATGTCCCACTGGTCAAGGCTTGCACCATCGAAGCGCACTTTGCCGTGACGTATTGGCCAAGCGCCGACAACAAGACGGGCAAGCGTGGATTTTCCGGATGCACTCGGTCCAATCACCCCGAGCGCGTTTCCAGCCTGCAGTTCAAAGGAAACATCCATCAATGTAATTGTGGACCCGCCCGGCGGCGAACCGGTTAGATTCTCGACCGAAAAGGTAAAGGCCGGCCGGGGCAAGGAAAGGGTGGCTTCCGTCTCGGGAGCGATCTCGAAAAATTTCTGAAGGCGCCTCCAGCCCTGCCGGGCGGATGTGAGGCTTCGCCAGTTGCCGATTGCCTGCTCCACAGGTGCAAGAGCCTTTGCGGACAGGATCGATCCGGCGATGATACTGCCCGCCGTCGCATCGCCATTGACGACCAAGACAGCCCCCACTGCCATAACGCCGGACTGGATGATCATGCGCGCCACGCGCGACGCAGCACCGTAGGCACCCAGGATATCCGCGCCTCGCCGGCTCTGGCGTTTATACTGACCGTGCAACTCACGCCATATAGCCATCATGGTGCCTGACATGCCCATGACTTGAATGGCTTCCGCGTTACGGACGCTGCCTCCTGCGAACATGTTACGCTGGCCGCGGGCACTCGCAGCGCTCTCGTTCAGCGACGCTGTGGACCAATTCGTCAGCACCGTTATGACGACCAGGATGACTGCACCGATCAGAACGCTGACGCCGATCCACGGGTGCAGCATGAAACAAATAAGCAGGTAAAACGGCAGCCACGGGAAATCGAACAACGCGTTAGGACCGTTGCTCGAAAGAAATCCACGAATTTGGTCCAGATCGGAAAGGGCCTGGAGACCGTCACCCCTGACCTCGCCGGAGAAGGGCATCTTGAGAAGCGCCTTATACATGCGCCTTTCAAGTTGCTGGTCCAGAATGTCGGCAACCCGGGTCAACATTTGACCTCGAACCACGTCGAACCCCACCTGAAACCCGTAAAGCAACAGGACGAGGGCACATAAAGCAATCAGGGACGGGACGCTTTTGCTCGGCAGAATGCGGTCATAAACCTCGAGCATGAACAATGAACCGGTCAAATGCAGCAGATTAATGAACCCGCTTGCAACCGCAACAGCAAGGAACACATGCCATGTTCGCGCGAGAGACACTTTATATATCAACCTATTTACCAAAATAACGCCATTACGCGCATTCTGATACACAGATTTACTGCATTGGAAAAGTCATCCAATGCTTATATCAAGAGTGGTCGCTCTAAAAGCTCCCCGTATTTCGAGGCCATTTTACAATCACTACTAAGGGTATATCGCCTTGAGCAACACTGCTACTTGAGGAGTGCCCAATTGGTTGTATCAATCCTGACGCGATCGGAGAATCGGCGAGATAGTTGCAATGCTGCCTTCAAAGACAGTTACCGCTGAATGTCAGCGCTGAGCGAGCGCCGTAGAGTGATATTCAGGCGACCGAGTACGATCTTTAGTCTCAAGATACGAGTCTGCAGCCGCAGTCAAACACGTTCGCATTTCGCCCGGATTCCTTCAATCCGGGCCTGCCTAAGCAGCGTTAAAGCTCGTACCATACCCGCGGGTTATCACCCGACTGAATCATCAGCCAGCGAAGGTCCGTATCTTTCCAGCTCTTGATCGCGTTCGTACGGTTGTCGAGCACCAGATCACCACGATCCGTCTTGACGACGAGAACCGCATGACCTTCGCCAGTGGGCGTCTTGGTCACGGCGATACGCAGTGTCTTCGGCGACCAGCCCATTGCGATGAGATGGTCACGCTTTGTCAGCGCGAAATCCTCGCAGTCGCCAGCCTTCACATTCACTTGCCAGACATCGCCCTGATCGGTCTGGTCGTTAATCGGGCGGATCGAGCGGTTGACGGAGGCGTTGATGGCGCGAAGCTGTTTATCTGCAAAGGGGCTCAGCGAAACTTCGGACGCGCCGCCACGAGCAGCGCACTCATTCGGATTTTGCGCACAAAACATCACATGCGCGAAAGGTGCAGCAGTCCGGCGCTTTTCAGATATGTAACTGAATGCCGGTGCCGTCTTCAGACCACGGGCGAAACCGCCAGGTCCGGCTGCCTCAGCAGTCTGAACCGCAAACAGAGATGCAAGCGTCACCGCCGTAACCAGTACATGCTTAAACATTTTCTTACCCCGTTTCGACGACCACTACCCGATCATGTTGAAATCCGGCTTTTGATATGTTGATCGAAGCTCTATCCAACTCCGACCAATGATCGGGACCATACGAGGGAAGAATCTCGTTCCCTTTAAACCGATCCGAACAATTTTAATGGAGTGCGTTTTCTCAAGGCGACAGCATGCATGCCGTCCAATACTGGGATGGCATGCCGCACCGGTATTGGAGAGGGTTGCAAAACTCGCGGAATTCTTGCAGAGACAGGCCAACGGCGCCGGAGGGGCGGCCGATCTTTCAAAGTTTTGGCCGTGGCTGTTACGGATAGATTAAAGACGATATTTGCCGGCCTCTACTGCACGCTCGTGCTGGCCGCCGTCGTTCCCTTCGGCCTGGTCGATGCAACGCCTTTCGCGGCAGTTGCCATCTGCATGTTCGTGCTAGGTGTATCGGCCCTACTGCTTTTCGGAGAACCCCGGCGCGGCCGTTGGGTATTCATCTGGACGTTGCTGCTTTTCATCATCGCCTCGGCCTGGATCGTCATTCAGACGATACACATGCCCTGGCCTTCTCTGGTCAATTCGATCTGGAAGGACGCAAGCACGCTCGCTGGCGCCTCCAGAGACACGATCTCGGTCGCGCCGGCCGATACACTCGCCTCTCTCCTGGAGATCGCACTGCCCGTCATGACGTTTCTGACCGGCCTCATCATTGCCGACACAGACAGACGAGCCCGCCGTATACTTATAGTACTTGCGATCGGCGCGGGCCTCATCTCGCTGTTCGGTCTCGGCCAGTTTCTACTGTTTCCAAAGATGCTGTTGACCGATGCCAAACGCTATTATCTTGACAGCCTGACCGCAGTCTTCGTCAATCGCAACACAGCTGCGACCTTCCTGGGGCTCGGATTTTTGTTGCTTGCGACATTCGCTTCTGAAAACGGGCGCGCCTATTTCGGCTTCTCATCCGCACCCTCGGGCAGTTTCAACGAAGGTCTCGGCTTCTGGCTTTTCACGCTTCTCTGCCTATCGTGCCTGACGGCGCTGATGCTCACCCAATCCCGTGCTGGACTGGTTGTGACGGGCCTTGGCTCCGTCTTTTACATCCCCTATCTTGCCAGCCAATGGAAAGGCAAGCGCTCGAGGCTCTTCTCGCAGGCGACCGGCTCCGTTACTCGAAGGTGGCTGCCGGCAGTCGGAGCAATTGCGCTTGTCCTCGTTTTCATCGCCATTTTCGGCGGCAGAGCTATCCTGCGTGCCGATCAGCGCGGCACGGATGATGGCCGTTTCTGCATATGGTCAGATACGATGCATGCCATTTCTCAGAATTGGCTTCAGGGAACCGGCTTCGGCACGTTCCGGACCGTCTATTCAGCCTACCGGACACCCGATTGTGGAATCGGCGGCATCGTTGACAGGGCTCATAGTGCCTTCCTCGAAGGCTTTTTGACTTTGGGGATAATATTCCCCGTCCTTGCGATTCTGATTTCCTTCGTGCTTATACGAGCCTTCTGGATCGGCTATCGCGCCCGCCATCGGCTACGGCACTATTCAATCCTTGGTTGCTCAGGCACCCTGTTAACGGCGTCGCATTCTGCCGTCGATTTTTCGATCCAGATTCCCGGTTTCGCCATCTTCTTCATGGCCTTTCTTTCGGCAGTAATTTCAATTTGCTGCGGGCGCGAAGAAAGAGTGAGTAAAAACAGGAGCGATGCATCCTCCACTTTGCGAATCGGGCACCCAGTGGAAATCTTTGAAATATGACAATTTATGGGCACCCAGCCCATAAAAACGCCATTAAAGAACATCATAATATTCGTTTGGGTTGCACCCAAAGTACTGCAGAATCTTAACGTATCAACTCCTCCTAATTTACCATAACAGGGAGAATTCATGTTGCCCTATTGCCACAATAACCTTCTGTTAGGTATGCGGTACCTGGCAGAGTCGGATATTTACTTGTCTTTTAAGTTGTCGGCGGGCTAGACGGTTTTAGTGCTATTACAAAGTAGGGTCACGATGGGCATTCCTGTAACTCGACGCGTCGGCATCATTGTACCGATGCTGGTCATGCTTTCCAGCTGCACGTCTCTCCCTAGGTCCGGTCCCGATCACACTGATATCGACCGCAGTGCAGCAATTAAAGTCACTACACCTGAGCGTAAGGTGGGAATTGATTATGCTCTGATCGACCTCAACAAGGCGATTCTGCCTTACTTCGACAAGATCCCGAGCAGCTCGCTGCGCAGTGGTTTCGGCGGTGGTCGTGGGGGTGCTCCGGACATCCCACTCGGCTTCGGTGATATCGTCCAGGTTTCAATTTTCGAAGCGCAGTCTGGCGGTCTCTTTATTCCGTCTGACGCGGGCAGCCGCCCCGGTAACTATATTACCTTGCCGCAGCAAACGATCGACAAAGCCGGCACGATCAGCATTCCTTATGCAGGCCGCGTTCCCGCTGCCGGCCGCATGAAGGAAGAGATCGAACAGGATATCGAAGACAAGCTGGCAAGCCGCGCGATTGAACCGCAGGTGGTTCTCACAACGACGACCAGCCGCTCCTCCGAAGTTGCCGTCGTCGGCGATGTCAACAATCCGCAAAAGATCGTCCTTTCGCCGGCCGGCGATCGCATCCTTGACGCGATCTCCGAGGCAGGCGGCCTGACGACGCCTAATATTGAAACCAATGTCACGCTGCAGCGTCGCGGCAAGACGGCAACGGTCGCTTACGAAACGCTGTTGAAAAACCCATCCGAGAACATCTATCTCGCTCCGGGCGACACGGTTTCTGTTGAGCACGAACGCCGCACCTTCATCGCGCTCGGGGCATCCGGCGTCAACAACCGCATCGACTTCGAGGATTCGAACCTGACCCTTGGCGAAGCCATGGCGAAGGCCGGCGGCCTCGTCGATACCCGCGCGGATCCACGCGAAGTCGTCGTCTATCGCCAGGTCGATCGGAGCACCCTTCAACGCCTGAATATCGACACCAGCCGCTTCAAGGGCGACAAAGTGCCGGTCATTTTCCGGGCCAATCTGCGCGATCCGGCAACCCTGTTCGCGGTTCAGCAGTTCCGCATGGCGGACAAGGACGTCATGTATATCTCCAATGCTCACTCTGTTGAGCTCGTGAAATTCTTCGACGTCCTGAACTCTATTACCTCGACAGTCTCTGGCGTGTCTAACGACGCCGCTGATACACGCTCGGCGGTGGAGTCGCTCGGAGATTAAATATATTGGACAATACTTCTAACACCTGACATTAAACGGACTGGTACGTAATGGAGTTTATGTTATAAGCTCCATTATCTTATGGAGGCTGGGTATGATAAACACAGGTAAGAATATAGTGAAAGGTGCTGCTGTCTTTGCGTTCGGCGCTCTTTGCTTCGCGACCTCGTCGCTTGCGGGCAACTGCTTTTCAGGTCCGGGCGCAGCAAGCGGTTCGCAGATGGATGC
>Ga0102589_1002470_pt1 | contig 21369 bp, 13 predicted proteins | sample AraplaMF_Col_mLB_FD_76858 | JGI IMG/M metagenome (GOLD analysis project Ga0102589, IMG submission 76858) | Arabidopsis root microbial communities from the University of North Carolina, USA - plate scrape MF_Col_mLB | ecosystem: Host-associated > Plants > Roots > Endosphere | place: USA... | reverse complement strand
AAAGACTTAAGAACCAAACTATGGAAGAAGAAGTAGCGTACTATGAAAAAGATTTTGAAGAATATGTGTTTGATGATTGGAAAGGGTTCTTCAATAGTGAAAAAAAAGTATATACAAGGTGGTCTCCACTCATAGAAATGTCAGTAAAGGATCTTGGCTTCGAAAAAAACAATAAAATATATTGGCACGCAAGAGGTATAACAGCTGGAAATATTATTAAAGCTATGCATAAACACGAAACAGCAGATATTTATGAAAACTTGCCATCCAATATCATATTACTAAGAGCTACATTGCCGAGCAGCTGGAACGAATACCGAGATAAGACAGCAAATATTTTTGAGCAGAAAATAAGAGGAACCGTAAAATGCATTCCTAATACAACTCATATGCTACATTGCGATAATCCAGAGGTTGTAGTAGAGGAAATAAAGAAAAATTGGTCTTGTTCTTAATTAACTCCCCACCTCTCTTCTTTGCTTTTGTCTATCTCTTGAGGTGGGAGAATCTTATTGCCCGTTAATGCGGGATAAATGTAAAACTATAGTCTGTTACTTCTTTAAAACCAAGTTTTTCGTATAAACTTCTAGCTGATATAATATTAGAAGATGTTTGTAAAATAGGGATTTTTCCACACTTCAAGCAATCTGCAATCATATAAGATAATAATTTTTGTCCATATTTCTGCCTACGAAATTTTTCTTCAATATAAAATGTTGTGAATTCAATATAATTCTTTGTATAACTTCCGTATCTTCCCATACCGATCGGGACATTGTCATGCATAACAAAATAAATCCCTTTCTCAATATCATTGCTTATTTTTTCTTTATTGATTAAACGCTGCAGCTGCTCCTCACTACTCGGCTGAAAAAAATGAATAAAAAATTTATGAATGTATGATATGTCATATTCATTATGAATTGCTTTTCTAACTATTGAAATATCTGTATCCTTGGTAAGCTTCTGACTATATACATAATGAATATCTCTACTAATCTCTTTCTTTATCCCTAAATACTTGAAAATACTTTCTACATATTCACTCTTCCCAGCAAGAAGTATAGAGCTTCTTTTCAAACACTTAATCTGTTGTGCGATAACTTCAAGCTTGGTTTTGTCTTTTACCCAAAATGTAGTAAAAGATGCATTCCCTTCATCCTTTATATACAAAATACTCGTTACTTTATTGTCAGCCCTCTCCACATACCATTCTCCAAGTTGTTCATTTTCTAAACCTTGAATCGCTAATGTCTGAAACATCTCTTCCTTATATAAACAACATCGTATTTCTTCTTTACAATTTTCATCTATTGCTGTTAACAATTCCATTTCTTTCACCTCATAACATTTATTCGACAAATTCGACATCATTCCTTTACACCAAATAACCCCAGGAACTTTTTGTCTGAGGTTATTTTTGATTTATTTCCTAAACTATATGAATCCATTTTAATTTTCCGTCATATAGATTGCTGCTATGCAGAAAAAAAGAATCCTACACTTGCTTTCTCCTTTTGTTTGAACTTCGCATGTGGCAAAAAAAGGCCCTGACCGCTTCTATGCATGGTCAGATACTCTCGACCGTCTAGAAAAATGGTTTTATGTCTTTATATCTAAAAACCCTTTTAATACTCCAATTGTTTGCGGTGCTTGTAGTCTCGCTGTTATATACGGAAATTCCGGACTACCATCAAAGATCATCTGAGATGTTAACGGGGCACCTACCCACATGATTTCATCATCGATGATAACAAATGGCATTACTTTGTTTTGACGATGCACTTGTACGTTTTTTATCGGAACTTGAGCTTCTGTATAGATCATTACGGATGCTTCTGCACGTGCTAATGCTTGCCATACCCTCTTATCCATGCGACTTGAATTAGGAATGGATATAATAATTTTCTTTTTCGCTAAAATTATATCTTTTAATAATACTTTCGTTTCTTCTTTGCTTGTTTGTACAAACCACCGCAATCTTTTCGTAATCTTCCGCTCTAGAATTGATCTTAATGTTGTACGATCATACACATCTCCTTGCCTTTGTAAATGAGAGGTTAAATGAGATAAAGCTTGTTTTCGCGAAAGATTTTGCCTCATATACTGACAATCTGATAGCTGAATAAATTTCCCCCTCGCTCTCGTTACTGCAACATTAACGAGGCGGTGATTTTTTTGATCAAAGAATAGCACACCCGGCCGTTCTTGCGGATAACTATCAACTGTATCGAATAAAATCATATCTCGCTCAGATCCTTGAAATTTATGAACGGTTGCTGCTAGTACAGGCGCATTTTTGAACTTTGTTTTCTGAAGCAATTCCCTAATGCATGTTGATAAAAAACGCGACTGTGCACGATATGGAGTTACAATACCAATTGACGGTATTCCATCCATTAAACCAATTAGCGTAAGCTGCATTGCTATTAGTCCAGAAAAAATATTATAACGTGAACTTGATGCTACGTCTTTTAATGAATAAGCGCCCATATTACTTGTATCTAGTAAAACTGCTGCTTCTTTCATGAAAGGCTGTAAAGTCGCTATTTTATCTCGCTCTGTAACAGAAGGATGATTGAACACTTCATTTTTATAAATAAATTCGTTTGTAAAGCTTGAAATATGCGGATGCATACGACGCTGCTCTTGCAACATGTATAAGTTCGGATGCTTTTTACGTTCATTTACCGCTTCTACTATACCCGCATGGTAAAACATATCTTCTTTTAGCCACTTATTCACAAGTTCATGGTTTGATAAGGCAATTGGTGGTAATTGTAAAAAGTCTCCGCACACTACAATACGTTTTCCTAAAGAAGCTGCTAATGCAATTTGCGGAACATATGCCATACTTACTTCATCTACGACTACAAGGTCAAACGTTCTTTCATAAACAAGTGAATCGATTGCACATTTCGATAATGTTGCCCCAATGACTTTTGCATTTTCAATATACTCTTTTTCAACCTCTTTCACTTTTGCTTTTTGCTTGCGAAGATCTCCTTCTATTTCCTGCATTTTTCTCTTTTCAGCAGAAGTCGCTTTATAAGAAAGAATTTTTTGTCTTAATTCTTGTCTTAATTCTTCTAAATAGAGCCTTTCTTCTTCCCATTCTTCATTTGTTGATTCCACTAATCGCGTAGTTAGTAACGTTTCATGATTACGAATTTGGTCATTTTGACTAAAACCATACCGAATCACATCTCCCGGTACCCACTTTTCTTTTTTCTCAATTTGCCTTGTTACTTCGCCCATTAATACATCAACCGCTGCGTTACTATGAGCTAATACAAGAACAGATTTTCCACTTTGATAATGCGTTGCAATAATGCGTGATAAATTGTATGATTTTCCGGTTCCTGGTGGTCCCCAAACGTACGTTGTTGCATTATAAAAAGCACGGTATGCAAGTTCATTTTTCACTGTTTTCATTTTCGCAATATGTTTTGGTTCACTCGTTCCTTGTAGTAACCGTTTCACGCGCTGACGCCTTTGTTTATCTTTTCTTACTTCTTTTAAACGTTCTTGCAACTGTTCTAAAAGCTGCCACGGCTCACTGTACAACGCCGCTTCCTGTATATGTTGCTGCATATAACAATTGAGTTTGACTTCAATGTCTAAGCCTTGAACAGATAGTACTTCCCCAGTTGCTTCCTCACCGTCAAATTCAATTCGAATCGGTGTTCCGTCTGGTAAACTTACTTCAGAAATGAGTTGAAATACATAAACACTACTTTCATAATCTGTATATAAAAAACGTCCATTTATAATGGATAATTTACTTCCACCAACTGTCTTCCAATGTTTAATTTCAAATGCTAACGCTTCATGCCACTCTTTCATTGTTTCTGTTAATGAAGGAGTTTGCGCAGATGTAATCATGTTTAAGTCTCCTTCCTCTACTGCAAACATACTTTCTCACTATACCACAAATCTATAGCTTGCCTAAACGTGAAAAACTTCCTGATGGAGAATAGATGAAGTGTTTTGAAATAGAACATTAAAAAACCGCAGCAAAATTTTACTGCGGTCTTTCGTTTTATCAATCCTTTTTGTACAAGCTTTCTATTACGTAATATCAGCACGCAGTTACTCATCTAGCATTCTTTCCTCGTTTTTAAACATAACTATAAATTTTTCGATATTTAAATCGCTGCTATGCAGAATCCAACATGATTTGCACTTGCTTTCTCCTTTTGTTTTCAACATTGCATGTGGTAGGAACGGGCCCTGACCGTTTCTACGCACGGCCAGATACTCTCGTCTCCCCTCTAAAAAGGAGGGCACTGAAAAAGTCCTCATAATAAAAAAAGTAAAAGCTTCTTCGATTTCATGTATAATGATTGTACTAATTCTAGGTGGTGTCTCGGATGATTTCCAATCAACAATCTCTTAATCTTAGTCCATTCATGGCGATTTACGATATCGTTGTTCCTAAAGATAATATGCTTCGTCAATTTAATGAAATGGTTGATTTTTCTTTTGTTTTAGAAGAATTGAAGAATAAATATTGTCTCGATAACGGTCGCAATGCAGTGCCGCCCGTTCGTATGTTCAAATATTTATTGTTGAAATCCATTTTTGATTTATCCGATGTAGATGTTGTCGAACGCTCAAAATATGATATGTCTTTTAAATATTTCTTAGATATGGCGCCAGAAGATATGGTGATCGACCCTAGTTCGTTAACGAAATTTCGCAAGCTTCGTTTAAAAGATGTAGGGTTACTTGACATGCTCATCCAAAAAACAGTAGAAATTGCACTGGAAAAGGACTTGATTCAAAGTAAATCCATTATTGTTGATGCTACACATACAAAAGCACGCTTCAATCAAAAATCACCGAAAGAATTTTTAATGGAGAAATCAAAACTACTCCGCAAAGCGGTTTATCAAATTGATGAAGGAATGAAAGAAAAATTCCCACCTAAAACAACGACGAATGAATTAGGTGATGAACTTGAATATTGTCAAAAAGTTATTGAAGCGGTAGAAAAAGAAGAAATGATTCGTAAATATCCAAATGTGAAAGAAAAACTCAACTATTTGAAGGAAATTGTAGAAGATCACCAAGAACACCTTCAATTTTCACAAGACCCTGATGCACGAATTGGGCATAAAACAGCCGACTCCTCCTTCTTTGGATATAAAACACATATTGCGATGAACGAAGAACGTATGATTACAGCTGCCGTAATTACAACGGGTGAAAAAAGCGATGGAAAATACCTTCAAACATTGATTGAAAAGAGTCAAGAAACAGGTATGAAAATCGATACAATTATTGGAGATACCGCTTATTCGGAAAAAGAGAATATTCAATATGCGAACGAACATAAATTACAATTAGTATCAAAATTAAATCCAAATATCACACAAGGCACACGTCAAAAAGAAGATGAATTCGAGTTTAACAAGGATGCCGGCATGTACGTGTGTAAAGCTGGGCATATGGCCATTCGTAAAGCACGAGAAGGAAAGAAAAATACAGGTAAAAATCAGAGAGATACCTATTACTTTGATATAGAAAAATGTAAACGATGCCCTTTTAAAGAAGGCTGTTATAAAGAAGGCGCAAAATCAAAAACGTATTCAGTCACGATCCACTCAACAGAACATAGTAAACAAAAAACTTTTCAAGAAAGCGAGCTGTTCAAAGAAAAAGCAAAAGAGCGCTATAAAATTGAAGCGAAAAATAGTGAACTCAAACATAGACACGGGTATGATGTGGCATCTTCCTCGGGTCTTATTGGCATGCGAATGCAAGGGGCGATGGCCATATTCGCAGTTAATTTAAAACGAATTATGACATTATTAAAAGGGAAACAGTAACAAAAGTATAGAGAGAAAGGCGACCTTTCGTTCAAAACTGAACGAAAGGTCGCCTTTTTTGTTTTACATATGTTTTATGAGATGAAAAACGGAAGTTTTTCAGTGGCCTCGGTATGGTGGACTCAGTACTGTTTTACCTAAAGGGGATTTTTTATGGCGAAAAAAGGACAAACATTTCAAACATATACAGAAGAATTAAAACAAGAAGCAGTTCGTCTTCGGTTAGAGGAAGGATGATCATTACGAGAAATTCGTGAATTACTTGAAGTAAAAAGTGATAAGAGATTAATTAATTTTTGGCTTTGTTAAAGAACAATGTTGATAGTATGCTATATTCTGCATTAATAACATAAGTTTTCATTAAAATACTTCAAGCACTCTTTAATCCCCTCATATTCATCCATATTTTGGTTAATAAATATTACAAATCGTTCTATTTTCTCATTTATAATGCACTCGATAGCCTGTGGTACATATTTTTGATTTTCCATTTGATAGGCGAGACTACATAATACACACACTATATTCGTTAATAATGCCCACTTATACGATTCTTCCTCTGTTATACCCTTCAAGTAACCAAATTCAACTATATCGTATCCATCCTGTGAATCTACAGTTTCGTATATATCATCAGCAGTAATTTCATTATTTGTTATCCATTCTTTACATATACCAATTACCCGTTGTCCTTCTTTGTACAACTCTTTATTCTTTACAATATCCTCATAGGCATGTAAGAGACTTTCTGCATTAGTTAATAACGTATCATATTGCTCCACTAAATTCATATTGTTATTCCACCTCTCTCTATTTATGATGTGTTTAATAATATTTCAGGTAGGTTTTGAATATCAACATTCACCCTTAACAGAGCCTTTATTTTAAAAATTCAACCAAGCATAACCCCGTTCTAAATTTAGGATGGACTTAAAATATAGTTATTTAACTTTTACTCTGTTCTTGAACTTATACACCTTTTTACTTTAAGAAGGAAAATATTCCATAGGTTCTGTACAATGGATGTACCCATTTTTCTTATAATAATTAATGCTATCATCACTTGGCCACACAATGATAAATTCGTAGCTATTTTCTTTCGTCCACTCATTTATTGTTGTAAGGAGCTTACTTCCAATACCTTTATTTCTATATTCTTTAATAGTAAATACGTTTGTCATATAAGCAAATGGATGTGTTATTCTACCAGGGCGGGGTACTTTTTGTATTAATGTTATATATATGTGTGATACAATTTTTCCATTTTCCTCCGCAACCCAAATATACCATTGATCACTATTAAGGGCATTCTCTAAAAAAGATTGACATTCCTTTTCAAAATCATTGAATGATTACCCCTCGTTTATTTTAAATGTAACACTCTTACGAATAGAGCCATTTTAATGAACATAAAAAGCGCTACTTTCAAATAGCGCTTTTTTTATGTTCTTTCCCAATAAATAATTAAAAGAAATCATAAATAAATGGTTGCGGGGAAGGAATCAATTTTCCAAATTGTTTTATGTCTTTTTCCGTTCCTGAAATGTTACCAATTTGATATAATTCCCATGGGCTTTTATAACCGAACAGTGCTGTAGACAGAGCATTGATGTTTACATGTATTCCCTTCCCCTTAAACACTGAAGCATCCTCTTCATTTACGATTACTGCTTCTTTCTCTCGTAAAACTACCGTTTGATTATTCCAATGTGCAAATGAATCAGAAATATGTAAAATAACCTCTTCTTCGTTATTCTCCCAAGCAAATGGATATTGCTTAATAAAACGTTCAACATCAACGATTCTAACCATAAAGTACGGTTTTATTTCCGCTTTAATGCGCGGCTCTTGTAGTGAAAATAACAATGGTTCTTTTTCATGAACAATCATCTCAAGTTCTTGAATCATTGAATCATGTTGGCAAATGAAATTCCATAAACCAGTTCTAGCTTCGCTGTTTAATGGCACAAATTCTTCTACTTTCATCTTAGAGCTTTCTACTTTATACAAAATATACCCCATCGGCTCATTTGCTTCATTATAATAAACGGCTGCATTTAGATCACCATAGACAAAATTTAACCAAATATCCCGAGTTCGAACTAACATACCAGAATATTTCTTTGCAAATTGCTCATATACGATTTCAATCTCTTTCAAATGAGAGTCCTTCTTACATCGTTTCATGCTTCCTGATACGTGTTCTTTCATAATTAAATCTGCTTTTGTTAATGAACATACAAGGCGATTCGCAAACAGCTCCCATCCATACTTCCTGTAAAAAGAAACAGAAAATGGATGTAGCATGGAAACGCTATAACCGTCTTGTTTCATCGTTTCTAAAACATATGTTAATAATTTTTTCACATAACCGTTTCGTCTAAATTCTGGGTATGTAGCCACGCCTGCAATCCCGCCCATTTTGAACTTTTCTTCACCTAAAAATATTTCAAACGGGATTAGGTGTAATTTTGCGGCAAGTTCTTTTTCTTCTAATATCCCAAAAATTTGGTGATATTTTTTCATAAGCTGAAGACGATTTTCAATTTGATCTTCTGCTACTTTATATTGAAAGGCATATTCAGATATTCGAATTGCTTCCCGGTATTGTTCTTCTACTAATTGAATTACTTCCATGCTCCCATTCCCCCTCTAGCGCCTTTCGTAACTGCACATTAAAATATAACACAATAATCAAAAAATACAAAATTCACACAAAAAAACCCGATAGATTTTATGCAATCTATCGGGTTTCTAACCTCAATTTCTCAATCTCTTCAAAAAACCTTGGATATGATACGCCAACTGCTTCCGCATCTTGAATCAATGTCTCTCCCTCAGCAATACAACCAGCTATTGCAAGCATCATTCCAATTCGATGATCTCCATGACTATTTACAGTATTCCCCTTCAGTAGTGTTTTCCCATAAATAATCATCCCATCATCCGTCGCTTCTATACGTGCCCCTAGTTTTGTTAGTTCTTCTACAACTGTATCAATTCGATTCGTTTCCTTTACCTTTAGCTCATGGGCATCTTTAATAATCGTTATCCCATCTGCTTGCGTTGCTGCAAGAGCGATAATTGGAATTTCATCAATTAATCTCGGAATCATATCGCCGCCAATCTCAATTCCTTTTAACCTTGATGTTTCAATTGTAAGATTAGCAGCTGGTTCCGCAGCATCTCTATCACATTGTTCAATTGTTAATTTTGCTCCCATTTTTGTTAGAACATCAATAATTCCTGTTCTTGTTGGATTGATTCCAACATTTTGCAGTATAAGCTTACTATTTGGAGTAATCGCTCCACCTACTAAGAAAAACGCAGCCGATGAAATATCTCCCGGTACATGAATGTTCGTTCCTGTTAGCTGTTGTCCGCCTTCTATTGAAACTTTTGTTCCCTCTCTCTTCACTTGGACACCAAACGCTTGAAGCATTCGTTCTGTATGATCCCTTGATACATAAGGTTCTGTAACACTTGTTACACCTTTTGCTCTTAGACCTGCTAATAAAATAGCAGATTTCACCTGTGCACTTGCGACAGGCGAAAGATAATCGATTGCTTGAAGATTACCTCCTCGTATCGTTAAAGGTGTATATGTACCGTCTTCTCGTCCATCAATTGTTGCACCCATTAGGCTAAGCGGTTTTGTAACTCGTTTCATTGGTCGTTTTCCGATAGAATGATCACCTTGTAAGCATAAGTGAAGGTTTGTATTCGCTAATATGCCAAGTAATAAACGAATCGTCGTACCAGAATTCCCAACATTCAGTACATTCTCCGCTTCTTGTAAACCTTCCATTCCTTTTCCAATCACTTCTACTTCATCTCCGTTTTGCGTGATCGATACCCCCATCTCACGAAAACAAGAGATCGTGCTTAAACAGTCTGCTCCTGGCAAAAAGCCCTTAATCGTTGTTTTTCCATGAGCGATTGCGCCAAATATGACAGAACGATGTGAAATTGATTTATCGCCTGGAATAACAATCGTTCCTCGCAACCCTTCTCTAGCTGGCTGGACAATTTTCATATATATAACACCTTCCTTTATATATTTTCAAATGTTTGATACTGTTCATCCTGTAAAGACTCCGTTGCTTTCATCCGATCTTCTTCTGTTTGAAAACTAATACGCAACACCCCAAGTAATCCTTCACGTGCTTCTAGTATTTGCAGGTTTGTAATACTAATCTCGTGCCTTGCAAGTATGCTTGTAATATGTGCTAATGCACCAACTTTATCTAAAACATCTACGTATAAATCATGATAAGCGGGAATCGCCCCACTTTTGCGAACAGGCATAGAATCACGATATTCTTTCGCCTTTGCGAAGTAATTGTGTAATACTTCGCCATCCCCTTCTGCCACTGTATGCTGCAATTGCTTCATGTCTGTAATCCATTCCTCTAATAGTTGCAATAAGTGAGAACGGTTTTGTCTTACAATATCGCTCCACATTTTGGGGCTACTAGAAGCAATACGGGTAATGTCTTTAAAACCACCAGCTGCTAACATATGAATTAACGGATTTTCTCCGGCATGCTTCTCCACTTGCTTCACTAACCCTGCCGCAATTAAATGGGGAAAATGACTAACAACACCTGTTACATAATCATGTTCCTCTGTATTTAACACAAGAAAATGCGAACGCGTTCCTTTTAACCAATCTTTTAATTGTTCAACCTTCTCTGTCTGGACATTACGCATCGGTGTTAAAATGTAATATGCATTTTCAAATAAATGCGCTTTTGCACTTTCTACTCCCGTTTTATGAGATCCCGCCATCGGATGTCCGCCAATAAACGTAACACCGCCTGGCAGCAATATTTCCGCTTCTTTCATAATTGTTCCTTTTGTACTTCCAACATCCGTCACGATGACATCTTCACGTAATTGATACGAAGCAAGTTGTTTTATTAGCTTAGTTGTTTCTTCAACAGGAGATGCAAAAATGATCAAATGTGCTTCTTCACATATTGTCTGCAAGTTCACTCCTGCCTCATCAATTACATTCAATCGTTTCGCACGTTCCACTTGCTCACTTTGAATGTCATAACCAGTAATCATTACATTGTGTTCTCGCTTTATTGCTAAAGCAAGTGAACCACCAATTAACCCTGTCCCAATTAATACGACTTTTTTACACATGCGCCTCATCTCGAGACCTACTATTATTAAAGTGTTGTGTTAACACTGTAATCACCCCTTCATTTTGTTCACTTGTACCAATTGTGATGCGAACGCCATTTAAAAATGGACGAACGATATATCCAGCGTGCGCACACAATTCGTATATTTCCTGTGCATTGTCTAACGGCATAAAGATAAAGTTCGTTTCAGATGAATAAAATGGAACCTCATTTTCTTTACAAAAGCGTTCATATCGCTGCAAGCCTTCTCGGTTTGCATGAATTGTTCTTTGTAAAAATGATTCATCATTCCACGCAAGTATTGCAGCTTTTTGCGCAAGTGATGACACGTTAAACGGAAGACGAACAACATTTAATTTCTCAATAATTGATTCATTTCCAATTGCATAACCAACTCGAAATGCCGCTAATCCGTATGCCTTTGAAAATGTTCTTAAGATCAAAAGGTTCTCATGCTCTTTCAATAATGGGATAGTATTTGGAAAGTCACTTGCTGTGACATATTCATAATACGCTTCATCAATTACAACTACTGTTTCGTTTTGAACTTGCTTCATAAATTCACTTAATTTTCGGTCATTCACATATGTGCCTGTTGGATTATTCGGATTACAAATCCAAACTATTTTTGTTTTTTCATTCATGACTGCCGCAATTTCATCTAAATTATAGACCCCGTTTTGAAGCGGAACTTCCTTCACCTCACACCCTTCAATTACTGCGTGATGACGGTATTGCGGAAATGTTTCCCCGGCGGTCACAATATTATCAGCTTGGCAAAGCATTGTGCGACTAATAATTTGAATGACTTCATCAAGACCGCTTCCACATAAAACTTCCTCTGTTTTAACATGCAATTTCTCAGCAATCATTTCACGAAGTTCTACCGATCCCCCGTCCGGGTATAAAGCATGTTCATTCCACTCTTTTCGTAATCCTTCCATTACACGAGGTGAACAGCCAAACGGATTTTCATTTGAAGCTAATTTGACAAATGACTGGACACCATAATCTGCTTGCATTTGTTTTGCTGATTTACCTGGTGTATATGGATGCAACTCCTGTAATTGCTCTTTTGCTTTCATAAAAACCCTCCTTTTTAAAATTCATTCACGTACTTTTTATGCTGAGCAACATTTTGCTTAATAAGCTCCATACGATCTTGCCCAAATTGTTCTACTAACGCAGTTGCGAGTTCCCAAGCGACAACAGATTCTGCCACTACACTTGCCGCTGGTACTGCACAGCTATCAGAACGTTCAATACTTGCTTGAAACACTTCCTTCGTATCAATATCTACACTTGCAAGTGGTTTATATAATGTAGGGATTGGTTTCATAACACCTCTAATAACAATCGGCATTCCTGTTGTCATTCCGCCTTCTAATCCACCAGCGTTATTCGTTTTTCGTGTGTAACCCGTTTCTTCATCCCACAAAATTTCATCATGTACAGCACTTCCTGGTTGCCTAGCTGCTTCAAAACCAATGCCGATTTCAGCGCCTTTAAATGCATTAACACTCATGACAGCTGCTGCTAACTTTGCATCTAATTTTCGGTCATAATGAACGTAACTGCCAACACCAATTGGCATTCCTTCCGCAACCACTTCAACGATGCCACCAATAGAATCTCCGCTACTTTTCGCTGCATCAATTGCTTCCATCATTGCTTGCTCGGCTTCTTGATCTAAGCAGCGAACAGGCGAACATTCTGAAATCAGCTGCATCTCTTCTAATGATTTATCAAGAACTTGCTTCGCTTTTACACCACCAATTTCAAGGACATACCCTGCAACATTTACTCCTAACTCTGTTAAAATCTTTTTCGCAACAGCTCCTGCGGCTACTCTTACAGTTGTCTCCCTTGCAGAAGAACGTTCTAATACATTGCGTATATCACGATGACCATACTTAATTGCTCCGTTTAAATCAGCATGCCCTGGACGTGGTTTTGTAATTGTTCGTTTCATTTCTTTACTTTCTTGCTCAGAAATCGGCTGTGCCCCCATGACTTTTGTCCAATGTTTGAAATCATCATTTTTCACAACCAATGTAATCGGTGAACCAAGGGTATAGCCATGTCGTACGCCGCTTACAATTTCCACAGTATCTGTTTCAATTTGCATACGCCTCCCGCGTCCATATCCCTTTTGGCGTCTTAATAGCTCTTTATTTATATCTTCTGCATGTAATGAAAGACCTGCAGGAACACCTTCTAAAATAACTGTCAACTGCGGACCATGTGATTCTCCAGCTGTTATATATCTCATTTCTATTTCCCCTTTACAATTTTGTAAAAAAAAGCCCCTACTGATTCCGTTCAGTAGGGGCAGTGATAGTCGCGGTACCACCCTAATTTATAGACAAATATGTCTACCTCTCTTTATTGTTAACGATCATTTTGACCGTCTTTCTCTTCATAAAAACTTTCGTCTTTACTACGAAAAAGATGCTCCAGGGGTGTAATTCACACATATCTTTGTACTGATTTCCACCAACCATCAGCTCTCTGAAACAAGAAGATACATGCTACTGCTTCCCTATCAACGCAATAGTTATTTCATTATGATAGCTTATTTTTAAATCCTTTTAACTCTTCCATGAAGGCATGGAACTGCGGAATATCCATTTGCTGTGCGGAATCTGATAAAGCAACCGCTGGGTCTGGATGTACTTCAGCCATAACAGCATCTGCACCGATTGCGAGTGCTGCTTTCGCAGTTGGTAAAAGTAAATCTTTTCGTCCTGTTGAATGCGTTACATCTACAACAACCGGTAAATGTGTTTCTTTCTTTAAAATTGGCACTGCGGAAATATCAAGTGTATTACGCGTAGCTCTTTCATATGTGCGAATGCCGCGTTCACATAAAATGATTTGGTCATTTCCTTGTGCAATAATGTATTCTGCTGCATTCACAAATTCATCAATTGTCGCTGCTAAACCGCGTTTTAGTAATACTGGTTTATTCACTTTCCCAACTGCTCTTAACAAATCAAAGTTTTGCATATTTCGAGCGCCTACTTGAATGACATCAACGTAATCAAGTGCCAATTCAACATCATTTGGATTTAATATTTCACTAATAATCGCTAAATCAAATTCGTCTGCTACTTGGCGTAAAATTTTCAGCCCTTCTACTCCTAATCCTTGGAAATCATACGGAGATGTTCTCGGTTTGAACGCACCGCCGCGCATTAATTTGATTCCTTGTTTTTTCATCGCCTCAGCAACTTGGCGAACTTGCTCTAGACTTTCAACTGCGCATGGCCCCATAATAAACGTTTGTACGCCGCTTCCTAATAATTCACCTTTTACATCAACAACCGTATTTTCTTGTTTCTTTTTACGTGAAACTAATAATGCCTTACGATTATCGTCTTCTTGCAGTTCTAAACTTGCTTTAAAAATTGTTTTGAAAATATGTTGTATTGTGGATGTTTCAAATGGTCCTTCATTGTTCTCTGCAATCATATCAAGTACTTCACGCTCGCGAACAGGATCAAAGCGTTTCGTACCATGCAATTTCTTTTGCTGTCCGATTTCTTTCACAATCCTTGCACGCTCATTTAATAAGTCTAGAAGTTGTAAGTTAATCTCATCCACCTGTTTACGTAATTTCTCTAATTCATGATTTCCCATTAAAAATTCCTCCTTTTATCTTTTGGAAATTATATTGAGGGATTGAAAATTCCCTATTTTCTGAATCTGATTCTTATAACAAAACAAGGTTGGTAACGATTTCTTATGATGAAATATATAAAAAAATCCCTACTGATTCAAATCAGTAGGGACGATCATTATCGCGGTACCACCCTAGTTGTAGACACTTTTGTCTACCTCTCTTTATTGTTAACGATCATTTTGACCGTCTTTTCCTTCATAAAGACTTTTTGCCCTTACTACGAAAAAGATGCTCCAGGACTGTAATTCATGCTTGTTTATGTACTGGTTCGCACCAACCACCAGCTCTCTGTAACAGGGAAACAACCACTACTCTCTTTCCTATCATCGCGCTAATTATTTTATTTTCATTTAGGTCCGCATATATACAAAAAATCCCCTACTGATCCAATCAGTAGGGACGATTATTATCGCGGTACCACCCTAATTGTAGACACTTTTGTCTACCTCTCTTCATTGTTAACGATCATTTTGACCGTCTTTCCCTTCATAAAGACTTCTGCCTTTACTACGAAAAAGATGCTCCAGGACTGTAATTCATGTTTACCTCTGTACTGATTTTCACCAACCATCAGCTCTCTATTACAGGGGGATAAACACTACTCTGTTCCCTTCAATGCGTTGTTTTTTATTAATTATGAATTGTATTATAAAGTGTCATTTCAAAATATGTCAACACTTTTTCATTATTTTTTATATTTTTTTCTTTGCATCGTATGATTCATCATAACAAATGTGAATCATTTGCATGTTGATTCATCATTCCAATGCGCATCATCTCATTTCGAATCCCCTCAAGTAACGTATTTTCAAGCTTCATCTCATCAAACAATTGCCGAAGATGAATCACTTCATTTTCAATATACTCTGCATCATTTATCTTTGTTAATAAAACAAAAAATAATGTTGCATACACTTTCGGACATTGCTGGATCAACTCGCTTTTTTCCAGAAGCTGTTTTAATAAATACTTCAATGCTTGTTTTTCTTCTTGCAATGAAGATATAGAAAAATACGATAAAACAGTTTCAATTCCTTTTTCAGCAATAACATCCATATATAACACAAAACGCAAAAAGATGATATATTCTTTCTTAGATATTATACTCATCTTAGGACGTTCAACTAAAAAACCTGCAAGCCAATCTTCCCAAAATTTTTGTTGCTCTTTTAAGCTTAAAGTTTTTACATAATACGATACATTTTCTATAAACTTTACTTTCTCCATCTCTTCTCCCTGTATAAAAAGAGCGTACAACCAATCTATTTGTTCATCCCAATATAAAATACACTTTAGAAAAATGAGACTTAGCCATTTCCTAAAGACTTCTTGTGTTTGTGCATTCAACAAATGAAAATGCCGTACAGCAAAAGCAATATATTTCTTTGTTTGTATGAATAAAGGTAAATTAATTTGCGTATTTACAAATCCGGCCCATGCATACTTTGTTTCCTCTTTGTTTTTCTGCAAATCTAAGTAAGGAATTAAATGTTTTCTACACCAATGCTTCTCGATATGAAAGAGAAATGTTAAATCAGCTGTAAGCCTCGCAATCATAATATTGACATAGTATGATTTTTTCCGCATCTGCTCTTCAAATACATACAAATACGCATGGATATTTCGATCATATAAATGTTCATATGCAAGAAGCTTTAATAAAGTTGCTGTTATTTTCCCTACCGGATGTTGAACTGCCTCATTATAGTAATCTGTTTGCTCTTTACCTTTCCCTTGCCCTCCTTTCATAACATGAGGAAATAACGAAAATGCAAGTTGTTTTACTGCGCGAATTGTATCTTCTTGAAATTCTGCTAACTGATTGCTTTTTTCATATAGAAAACTACTTATGAGCCAATGATAAGTCGTATGCCTTACAAATTGATGCAACATTGGTAAAATCTCTTGTATATTCTTATCTGTTAATTGTCGATTATTGCGCCACTCTCTAATTAATACAAACCATACTTCTTTACTCACTTCTTTATATCCAACTAATTGATACGCAAGCGAAATACTCCATTGTACATTTGTTTTACAAGCCTTTGAAAGCATTTCTAAAAAATGATGCTTCTCTACCAATCCTTCCTGTGAATATTGAATAACTTGCCTTACCATTTCTACTTCTGTCATATGCAATAAACCATCTATTGTTAAATTGCATGTGATTGGTTGTAATGTCCGCTCCTCTTGTAAATCTGGAAACTGCCTTGATAAAAAATGAGGGAATTTCAGTTTCATGGATTCATATGTTTGCTTCGTAGATTCATGATTTGGTACGCACAAATAAAGCCAGTCAATTAAGTTACAAGCCACATAGCACGTCTTTTCTTCAAACTGTTTCACTATGGCTGTCAGTACTTTTTGTTTCGTATGTTCAGCTGCATGTTCATAATGATTCTTTAACAGTTGAAAGACTTCATGCTTACAAGTATCTTCGATAAGCAGTTGACACTGTAACAACCATTCTATTTTTTCATTTTGCGTTCGAAAAACAGTATGGTTCATACTGTGTACTGCAATTCGCTTTTGCAATGTATTCCCAAATTCCATCATAAAAGAAATATAAAAGTTTGCTTTATCCTCATAATGGACACAAACATAGTCCATACAATCTCTAACTATATTAATTAAAAACGAAAATTCACGTGGTTGGCTATCTTGCTCATGTGGTTCAATTGCACTTCGTGAATCACTAACTGAATCATGGATCTCAAGGGCCTGTTGTTTTAGCGTTAATCTCTGTAGTTTTTCTAATCCAATCTGTAATATTGGAATCGAAAAATAAGAAAGATGTGGCTTCAATTTCACTTCCCATATGTGCTGCAGCCTTAAAAAGCTTGTAGCTGATAGATGGTTTGTTTCCGCTAACTCTATCACATCTTGCATCTCATGTTCCCATTGCCGAAGTCGCTTCAATTTTAGTTTTCCATCTAATATACAAGTAAGTAAAAGAACCATAATTTCTTTATGTTCCGGATACGTACATTTGTTAAGCAACGAAGGCAGACTTTCAATGAAAAATTCATTTCTTTTCGCCTTTTCTAACAATAATAAAAGCCACTGCGCAAACGAAACGATATCTATGGGCTGTTCCGTATCTACTAAAAAGTTACATATCGTATTCCATAACAAAGTAGATATTTCTGTATTATTTTTATACATCAACTGAAATAATTCATTTTGGTGGCTTACTAAAAAATGATCAACAATCCACTGTGCAAGCAACTGATCTTTCTCAGAAGTCTCAGCTTCCTGTGAAAATAAATTCCGCAGTTGTCCTTCTTTTTCTAACCATTCCACCCATTCGTAGTCTCTTGCAAATTCTACAAAATAACGAAGTGTCTCAATTTTTTTTACAGATTGTTTAATATAAGACAGTTGTTCCTGCTCTAAAGATGGAGGAACAGTTACAATATCACGAATTCGTGTTCTTTTTGTAATATAATTATCTCCCATTAACTCTGCCCACCGCTGCACTGCTTTTGCTAATGATTGATGATTTTGCGCCTTATTTGGATAGACAATGGGCTTAATCCCTAAATGCTCCCAGTGATATGTATTATCTCCCCCCGCAACAAACGCATACCGCCTCGTACTTGGTGGTAATCCAGTTGCTAAATATTTCATAACAGGGTCATTATGACTATATCCAATAAACAAAACTGTATAATTAGAAAATAAATCAACCAAAAATCGTCTTGCCCATCCTTCTGTTAAGTAAGCCCTTCCAAAATCGCCATCTGTCAAAATTAAATTCTCTTCTTCTTGTTCCACATTACCATGAATATATGCCAATCCTTTAAACGTTCTTCCCGTTGGAAGTGCCGGAGCATAGTATATATTTACTTTACGTCTTGATCCCTCAAGTACCGTTGTAAAATGCTGATCGAAATTTGTAGTAACAATTCGAACATTCTCATCATTTGCAAATAATTGCAAAATAGAATAATGTAATGGATTTGGCATTGAATATGCTACATGGACAAGATTCTTCGCAATCTGATGAACATCTTTCGTTTTTGCAATTTTCCCAAGATAATAATCGTGCGGTTCATTTTCCTCACGTTTGTCTACATATAGAGCGCTCGCAATATCATCCACTAAATCATCAAAATTTGGTAAGTTTGAATTGCCTTTCATAGATACTCCAGCTCCAACAAATAAAACCAGTTTCCCTTGTTCGAGTTTATCAAATAGTTCATCTGGAATTTCTACTTCTGAAGTAATCCACACCCTGATCCCCCCTTACCTAAAAATGTTAATTTTCTCTTTCTAAATATAACATTTTTTGTTTATTTTTCAAACATTCAGATAAGTGGAATCTGAATAAATATTAAATGCATTTGATTTATAATCAGGTAGTTATCTTCCGTCTTTTTAGAAAACACCTTGCATGTTATAATTTTAAATTCCCATGTATAAAGTTCCCTTTTTCATTCAAACTAAATAGAAAAAGAGAGGTTCAAATGATGAATCATATTACGGTTTTGCTAATCAAATTTATATCCTGTATGATTGCTTTTGCGATTGGTTTGGATTTATTCTTTGATGCAACAATTGTGGACATCTTTTCTTTTAGTTTATTTGTTACAATCGCTTCATATATGCTAGGAGATCAAATTATTTTACCGCGAGAGGGAAATACCGCTGCACTCGTAGTTGATTTTCTTTTTACTTATATGAGTGTATGGATTTTCGGAAGCGTACTTTTAGGAAATTATATGCAAATTGCTTGGGGAAGTATTTTATCAGCAATTATCGTTACAGGAGCAGAAATTTTTGTTCACCGCTATTTAATGAATCGCATTGCTAATTATCAAACAGCAGAAAGAAAACCCCTTACTTTCAATAGATCATTAGCTTATGGAACAGAGTTTGCAGAAGAGCAAGATGTTACTGATGCGAAAAAACGGAAATGATGTAACAACTTTAAATATTTGAGTGAAATCATACTACATTCGTAATCGAATAGAAAAATCCTGAGAATTACTCTTTCTCAGGATTTTTTGTCAAATTGAGTTCATTATTGTTTCAAACTACAATCCACTTCACATGTCTTTTATGAAGAACGTGTTATGGTGAGGTAGTATTATCCGACTTTTCGTTTCAATATTTGAGATTTTCTCCAATACCCTCTATCTTTATGATACAAAATCAAAGCAATTACTAAAATTCCTGAAGCAATCCAAATAGCTCTGTACCCTAAATGAGTGGTAGTAAATGTGCCTAACAGTGTACCAAGTATAAAAGAAAAAATAATAACAAGAAATTCTTTAAATCGTATTTTCTCTTCCTGATTATGTTCTATAAATGCTAAATATGCTGCCTGCGTAACAGTTCGAAGATTCCCTGTTGTCATTGTTGAATTGTAAACCCACTTGTCAAGCTTATTAAAAGTAGAAATTTGTAAAGATGATACAAATGAAATGCATACGGTTACTACTATGTTAGGAATACTTTTTGGCAAGAACCCTACAATGATCAAAACAATACATTCTAAAATAAGAATAGAGCGTCTATAACTATGCAATGCATGTCTTATATGAGGAACCTTTACTACTTCTGATATTAAAACCCCTAACATAAAAGCTAAAATAGGCGGGATATATAGCAAAGCATTATACCATTCTCCATTAGCTGCTCTTATAGCGAGTAATACTACATTCCCTGTTTGTGCATTAGCGAATACTCCGTCCCTACTGATGAAAGTATAAGCATCTAAAAAGCCTCCAACTACAGCTAACAAAATACCTAAATAAACAGAGTTTGAAGATAATGAGGGGATTGTACCAAGTTTGTCTTTCATAATATTATCTCCTTGTACATTATATTGCATATATTATCCATTTATACAAATAAAAACATTATTTTGATACGATTCACAAGATATTCGTAATTTATATCTTGATGTCGCTTCCTTTTACTTTTTCCTAATATGATATAATAACATACCAAGTTTTTTAACTACAATCAATACAATTATTGAACGGACTGTAGTTTAATTTCATTCACATTTATAGATTTCCCCTTTCTAATCGTGTATTTATTTAACGGAAAATTAGTCTATCTCAAATGCATCAAAAAGAAATTTCACCAAAATAACAAAAAAGGAGCGATAGCAAAAACTTATCTCTCCTGTTGTTAATCCAATTTCTATTAAAATATAATCAACCTAATTAGCAAAAATTCCAATTCCCTTTTTCAATACACTTCATTTATCACTTTTCACAAAACAACATATGTGGTTCGTACCATAACGGTCTTTTCATTTCAAAACCTTTATGATCCTCCAGTATATTATGTAGCCTTCCTATCATTTCATCTAATTGGTGCGGCGCAAAACGTAATGACCAGACTACTGATGAAAAGATAACCATTCCCGCGTAAATAGAATAAAGCATCCAAAAATCTTCAGGAACATTATGTTTAAAATATCCTTGAATTTGCCCTATTGAAAATGGAATGCTCTCATTTCTTTGAAATAAAGATACTTTTACAAAATCATGAATTGGGTCTCCCCAATCAAAATTATTGAAATCAATTACCCCAGCATACCTATTATTGTCTACAATAATATTTTGCAAATGAAAATCATCATGCTGAAATCGGTTCGGACGTCCTTTTAATACATACTTATTTTTTTCTATAAAATTAATAACCTTTTGATCATTTTCAATCTTTATTCCACTTT
>Ga0102589_1002469_pt1 | contig 21373 bp, 19 predicted proteins | sample AraplaMF_Col_mLB_FD_76858 | JGI IMG/M metagenome (GOLD analysis project Ga0102589, IMG submission 76858) | Arabidopsis root microbial communities from the University of North Carolina, USA - plate scrape MF_Col_mLB | ecosystem: Host-associated > Plants > Roots > Endosphere | place: USA... | reverse complement strand
CGATGATCTACATCGCCACCACGCAACTGGCCGCGACCAACGCCACCGCGCGGGAGATCGAGGAATTGAAAGCCATCCAGGGACGGTTCCGCGAAGCCATCGAGCGGAACGACGTGGAAAACCGCGTGCTCAACAACGACCAGTTCCATCTGCAGATCGGCAAGATGGCGCACAACCCGTATTTGATGCCGAGCCTGCGCCGCATCCTGATCGACCATGCGCGGCTGGGGAAGATCTTCTACCGGCATCCCGCACCCGTCGACATGGAACTGGATCTCGGCAAGGCGGCCGACCAGCACGACGAGATCATCGAGGCCATCGCGCGCCATGATCCCGAAACGGCCGGCGACATCGTGCGCGCCCATATGGATCTCTCGCGCCGACGCATGACGGAATATGTGGCGCCAGTGGGTGTGGAGGTGCCGCTGGTTCTGTAGCTGCGATGGTGGCTGTAGCTCGCTGCCAACACCCCTCTTCCCTACGCTCCATGACAGGACGGCGATCTGCTAGCCTCGCAGGCGATTCCACGACAGCGCCGGGGGCGTTCCGGTCCATCACGAACTCCGATAAGTCATGCGGACGACGCCACGATCTGGCGATCCATGCAGACGTCGTCCCAACAAGATTGCGTCCGGATAATATCGGCGTCGATCCGCAACGTCGCGGCCGCACCAACCAGCCGGCTGGCGCGGCCGCGACGTCATGCGTCTGAAGCGCCGATCGCCGATCAGTCGACGCGTTTGATCTCCGTGTAGTCGCCCTGCGTCCGCAGCGTCATCGTCACGTCCTTGTCGCCACGGTTGCGCCAGTACCAGCCGTGGTTGCCGTTGAACGCTGCCTGGATAACCCCGGTGTCTTCGCCAACCTGACGGCCCTTCTTGTACGAGATGGATCGACCACCTCCGTCGCCGTGCGCGTCGAAGTTGACGGCGGCACCATTGGCCGTCCAATCGAAATACGCCTTGTCGCCGGCCTTCATCGTGAGCTTCACTTCCGCACCCTGACCAGGACGCAGAACCAGGCTGACCTTGTCCGAACGCCCTGCTGCGGCAGCGGGCTGCGGCGCTGCTGGCGGCTGGGCAGTGGCGGCGGTAGCGCTGACTGACGCCGACGGCGCGTCGTGGGCATGCGCATCAGGCGATGCATGGTCGTGACCATGCGCCTGCTCGGGCCGCGTTCTCGGTTGCAGGCTCGCTTGCGCTGCCTTGCGGTCGGCAGCCCAGCCCGTCGTTGGCCACGTCGACGCTGAAGCCTGACTCTGAAAGTCCCTTGACAAGATATTCGGCTGCCCGCACCTCATCCTCGACCACGAGCAACTTCATGTGATCCACTCCTTCCGCATTCCAGCCGCGGTACTCAGCGCGAATCTGGCCAGCGCGGGTGATCGTCGTCGATGGTGAACGCATGGCGATGGCTGGTTTCACCGGTACGGTCGCCTTCTGCAAGGTGCGTCGTATCGCCTTCTGCATGATGGTGTTCGATGATGTCGGGGTCGTTGGCCGGCCAGAAGCGCCATGCCGCGAGTACGCCAAGCGCCGAGATCGCGGCGAGCGTGGCGAATGCTGCCGTCATGCCAAATCGCGCGCCAATCTGTCCGGCCAGCGGATAGGTAATCAGCCAGCACGCGTGCGACAGCGAAAACTGTGCAGCGAACACGGCGGGACGATCAGCGGAGGTGGTGGAGCGCCGCAGCAACCGGCCGCTCGGCGTCTGCGTCATCGAGTAGCCGATACCGACACACCACAGGCGCCCGATGGTTGCTGCCACAACGCCCAACACGCCGACGATGGCAAGCAGCGACGAGAACCGCGAATCGTCCCATCGAGAGTTACCTACCAGCAGTGCAATCAGCACCACGGCACCCACACCACGCCAGACCCCAATACGATGACGGGTCAGAAAGCTGTCGATAGACGAAGAAAAGACGGAAGCCTGGTACTGGATTGGCGACATGGATATACGAGGACGAGGGCTAAGGAAGATCGGGAGACATGCAGCGGACCACAGCGGAGCCGGCGCCATGGAAGGCCCAACTGTTCGCGGCATTCTATGCAGCGCCATCGACGATCCGGCTTTATTGCCAAGATGTAATTGCCCGTCAATCTTCGGGCTCCAGCTCAGGGAGCGCGCTTTCCCATCCCGATGGCGAGCAGGTCGCCGAGTGACGAAAGCGCCCTTCCCATAAGGGGGTTCGCCTCTGCGCCTTCGTGCTCTCGACGCGGCTTCATTCCATTGCGTGGGCCGGGGACTTCCGCCACCCATACCTGCAGTCCTGTAGAATGCCGCGCCATGTCGCGAATCATTGCCATTCTCATGATGCTGATTCTCCCGCTGCACGCGCTGGCTGCGGCGGAGCGACATTTCGCGCATGCATCGTCCGAGGCTTCCGATGCAGGGGATACGATCGAGCATCTGGCTGCACACGCCGAGAACATCCCGCATCATCACCACGACGAAGATGGCACGGACGTGGACGACGATTTCCTCTCTGCCAGCCACCAGCTCGAATTCGACCTGCTGTCGAACCTCCTTGGCGCCTTGCCGTCGATGGCCTCGCCGCTTCTGCTTGACATGACGCACGTAAAGCCGGCCTTTGCAGCCCGCGCCGTGCCCGCCGTCGCCTTCGGTCCTCCCTTACGTCCACCTCACGCGCCCGCCTGACGGCGGGGCCTTGTCCTTTCCTGCTCGCCGTGTCCTGACGTGACACGGTGCCCCGCCGTGACGCTTGTCGAGCCATAAGCGTTTGGGGAAGTCATGCAGAAGTTTTTCGTATTGCTGGCCGCATCGTTCGCGATGCTGGCCGACGTGTGCGCGCAGACACCGGCAACGGATCTGCACGCCTTGTTCGAGGTCGCCTGGGAACGTTCCGTTGCCATGCAGACCACGGCAGGCCGCCGGCAGGAAGCCGCCGCCAGCCGCGTCCAGGCCAACGCGCTGATCGCGGGCTCGCCCTCGATCGACCTGCGCCATCGGGGCGACCAGTTGACGGATCGCCGCGGCATCCGCGAGAGCGAAGTCGCGCTCGGCGTGCCCGTCTGGATGCCCGGACAGCGTAGCGCGCGGGGCGCACTGGCGGACGCACAGGCTGCTGAGGCGGAATCTTCGATGATGCTCGGTCAGCTCGCCGTCGCAGCCGAAGTGCGCGAACGGGTCTGGCAACTCGCCGCCGCAGAATCGGAGAACGAGGTGCTGCGCCGCCGCACGGCCGTCGCGAGGTCATTGCGCGACGATGTTCAGCGACGTGTCACCGCAGGCGACCTGGCCCGCACCGACCTGCTGTTCGCGGAACAGGATCTGCTGGCAAACCGTGCTTTGATGACGGAAAGCGAAGCACGCGTCATCGAGATGCGCGCGCGGCTCATGCAGACCTCGGGCGTCCAGGCGTTGCCGCTGCGCTACGACGAACTGCCGGCGCCAGTGATCGCCGGCGCACCGCATCCCCGGCTCGACGCCGCGCTGCGGGCCGTCGAGCGCGGAGAACGCCAGATCGGCTACCTGCAAAAATCCCGACGTGACGCGCCCGAAGTTGGCGTGACCTACCGTCGTGACTCCGCTGGCGGCGGCCTGCCCAGCGACCAGACAGTCGGTGTTTATGTGCGTTTTCCGTTCGCCACCGACGCCCGCAACCTGCCCCGTGAAACGGCCGCGCAAACCGAACTGATGACCGCACGTGCGGAGCGGGACCGCGCCGAGCGCGTCGTGCAATCCGAAATCGATACCGCGCAGCAGACGCTGGCGCTGGCCGAGCAGCAGCTTGCGCTAGTCACGCAGCGCAGCGCCACGCTGACCGAACGCGCCACCCTTCTGCGCACGACCTTCAATGCCGGCGAGATCGGCCTGCCCGAAGTCCTGCGCGCGCAAAACCAGGCACTGGATGCCGAAGTCGAACTGGCCCGCGTCCGCGCGCGGCGCGGCTTCGCCATTGCCAACCTGAACCAGGCACTGGGAGTGCTGCCATGATCCGACTGCTGATTTCATCCCTCTGGCTCTGCGTGGTCCTGGCCATACCGGCCACGCACGCCGCGCCAGGCGCCCACGGCCCCAATGGCGAACACCTCGATGCACCGGGCGCTATGGCATCCGGTGCTATCACTCGCCCGGCCATCGAAGCCAATACCGAGAGCTTTGAACTCGTTGGCACGCTGCAGGACAGCGAGTTCTCCGTCCTCGTCGATCGCTATGTCACCAACGAGCCGGTCACGACCGGTACGTTGGAAGTCGAACTCGGAGCGTTGAAGGCGCAAGGCAAGCTCAATGCCGACATCGGCAGCTTCTCCTTCACCGAGCCAAAGCTGCTGGCTGCACTGCGGCAGCCGGGAGACCACGCGCTGGTGTTCACACTGCTCACCGGTAACGACACGGACCTGATCGAAGGAAAGTTGCACGTGGCGCAGGGCGGTGGCGCGCATGGCCACTGGTACGCGAGCCCCGTTGTAAAAATCGGCGCGGTTGTTCTGGTCGTGCTGTTCGTGATGGTGATGGCATGGCGCCTCCGTCGTCGCCGCACCGTTCGTTAAGGGCAAAGCCATCATGAAGACATTCCTGACCCAGACCCTCGTCGCCCTCCTGGCGAGCCATGCCTTGTTCGCCAACGCCGCCCCCGGTGCCCATGGTCCCGGCGGCGAGCATCTCGATGCACCGGGTGCAACCGTTACCACCGCTGGACTGGCCCGGCTGCCGGATGGCAGCGTGCAGATACCCAAACTCGCGCAACGGCGCATGGGGATTCGCACCGTCATGCCGCAAGCTGGCGAGCATCCGCAGACGGTGCCGCTTAACGCGACTGTCGTGATGGACCCCAATGCGGGCGGCCGAGTGCAGGCCGGTCATCCGGGCTGGCTCGAAGCACCGCACGATGGCTTCCCGGTGCTTGGGCAACGCGTCTCGAAGGGACAGATCCTGGCGGTGCTGCGGCACAAGAACGAGCCGTTCGACATTGGCAACCAGCAGGCGCAGCTTGCCACGCTGACGGCCAATCTCAAGCTGGCCCGGCAACGGCTGGAACGACTGGAATCTCTGCAAGACAGCATTCCGCGCAAGGATATCGATGCGGCGCGCGCGGAAGTGCAAAGCCTGACGGGCCAGCGCGAGGCCGTGGCTACGAGCCTCCATCCCACCGATACGCTGCGCGCGCCTGTTGGGGGTGTCATTGCATCGGCAAATGTGATCGCGGGACAGGTGGTGACCGCTCAGGACATCCTGTTCGAGATCGTCGATCCGCAACGGCTCATGATCGAGGCGCAGAGCGCGGATGGCTCGCTGGTCGGCCGTATCCGCAATGGCGTGCTCGTCGACGGCGGCAAGCTGTCATTCGTCGGCGCAGGCCGCAGCCTCAAGAATGGCGCCGTGCCGCTGACATTCCGGTTGACCGACGGTTCGACGACGCTTGCCGTCGGCCAGCCCGTCACCGTGATCGCGCATCTGTCGGACACCGTGAAGGGTATTGCGCTGCCGAGCGAGGCCGTGGTGCGCAACCAGAACAATGAACCGACTGTCTGGATCAAGTCGGGCGCGCAACGCTTTATCGCCCAGCCGGTGGAAATTCGCACACTCGACGCGCGGACCATCGTGGTCACGCGCGGCCTGTCGCCGGAGAACCGCGTCGTTGTGAGCGGTGCCTCGCTGATCAATCAGATTCGATAAGGACGCGCCATGTTCAACTGGATCGTCCGCGCCAGCCTTGGCAATCGCCTGATGGTGCTGGCCGTCGCCATCATCCTGATGGTGTACGGCGCGCTCACCGCATGGCGCACTCCGGTCGACGTGTTCCCTGACCTCAACAAACCACTGGTCACCGTGATCACCGAAGCCGGCGGCATGGCACCTCAGGAAGTGGAACTGCTGGTGTCGTTCCCGATCGAGACCGCGCTCAACGGCATGCCGGGCGTCACCCGCGTGCGCTCGGTGTCGGGCGTGGGCCTGTCCATCGTCTATGCGGAGTTCGACTGGGGCAGCGATATCTATCGCAACCGCCAACTGGTGTCCGAACGGCTGGCGTTGGTCAAGGAGCAATTGCCCGGTGGTCTCACGCCGATCCTCGGCCCCGTGTCGTCGATCATGGGCGAGATCATGCTGGTTGCGCTACCTGTCGATGCCGCGAAAGTCAGCCCCATGGTGGCGCGCGAGTACGCCGACTTCGTGCTGCGCCCACGGTTGCTGTCCGTGCCCGGTGTGTCGCAAGTCATTCCCATTGGCGGCGAGGTCCGGCAGTTGCGCGTAGAACCCGACACCGCACGTATGGCGCAATTTGGCATAACGCTTGCCGATGTGAGCCGTGCGCTGCGCGACTTCGCCGCCAATTCAAGCGGTGGCTTTATCGACCTGAACGGTCGCGAATACCTGATCCGCAACCTGGCGCGCACGACGCGGCTTGAAGACCTGCGCGGATTGGCCATCAGCTATCGAGACAACGCACCGGTGCTGCTGGAGCAGATCGCGACGGTGCGGCACGCCGCGGCGGTCAAGCGTGGCGACGCGGGCTTCAATGGCCTGCCAGCCGTCATCGTCAGCGTGCAGAAGCAACCGGCAGCCGATACCGTCAAGCTCACGCGAGAGCTTGAGCAGGCGCTTGGCGAACTGAAGCAGGGCCTGCCTGCGGGCATGGCTGCGCCGCAGATCCTGTTCCGGCAAGCCGACTTCATCGAGGCATCGATCGGCAACGTGGTCGAGGCACTGCGCGATGGCGCCATCATGGTGGCCATCGTGCTGTTCGCCTTCCTGCTAAGTGCGCGCACGACGGCGATTTCATTGATCGCCATTCCGTTGTCGCTGGCCGTGACGGCGCTCGCGTTCAAGCTGCTGGGCCAGTCGATCAACGTGATGACGCTGGGTGGCCTCGCCATCGCCATCGGCGAACTGGTCGATGATGCCGTGGTGGATGTCGAGAACATCCTGCGACGGCTCAAGCAGCGGCGGACCATGGACAACCCGCCGTCCGTACTCGATGTCATCTGGCGCGCATCGATCGAAGTTCGTTCGGGCATCGTCTACGCCACGCTGATCGTCGTGCTGGTGTTCGTACCGCTGTTCGCGCTGCCCGGTATCGAAGGTCGATTGTTCGCGCCGCTGGGCATTGCCTATATCGTGTCGATCCTCGCGTCGATGCTAGTGTCGATGACGGTCACGCCGGTGCTGTCGTACTACCTGCTGCCGGCGATGAAGCGCCTCGATCATCCAGACAGTCCGCTGGTGCGATGGCTCAAGGGCGTGGAAACGCGGGTGCTGCGCTGGGCCTTTCCCCGTGCGCGGATGGTGCTGTCCGCCGCCGTGGCAACGGTGCTGCTCGCCGCGGCCACCGTGCCCTTCCTGCCGCGCGCATTTCTGCCAGCCTTCAACGAAGGCTCGCTCGTGATGTCGCTGATGTTCAATCCCGGCACCTCGCTGGCCGAGGCCAACCGCATGGGTGCGCTGGCCGAAACACTGATCCGGCAGGTGCCCGAGGTGATCCAGGTCGGCCGACGCACGGGCCGCGCGGAACTCGACGAGCATGCCGAAGGCGTTCACTCATCGGAAATCGATGTGGACCTAAAACGCTCCGGCCGCAGCCGGGAAGCCGTGATGGCCGCCATTCGCGCGCAGCTATCCACGCTGCCGGCCTCGGTTGCCATCGGTCAGCCAATCTCGCACCGGCTCGATCACCTGCTGTCTGGCGTGCGCGCGCAGATCGCGCTCAAGATCTATGGCGACGATCTCGACACGCTGCGTGGACTCGCAGAGAACTTGCGCGGACGGCTCACTGGCATTCCCGGGCTGGTCGATATTTCGGTGGAAAAGCAGGTGCTGATTCCACAGGTCAATATCCGGCTCGACTATCGCAAGGCTGCGCAGTACGGCATCGCGCCCGGTGATGCGCTGGCGAGCCTGCAAACGCTCGCCGAAGGCGCGCGCGTCTCGCAAGTCATCGAAGGCGTGAAACGGTTCGATCTCGTTGTACGCCTGCCCGATGCCGGTCGCACACCGCAGGATCTGGCGCGCATCATGATCCAGTCTCCGCGCGGCGCCATCCCGCTCTCGGCCATCGCCACGGTGGAGGAAGCCGACGGCCCGAATCAGGTGGGTCGAGAAAACGGCCGGCGACGCATCGTGGTCTACGCGAATACCGATGGCTCCGACATGTCCCGCATCATCGGCGGCGTACGCGACGCCATCGCGCAATCGGGGCTGCCCGGTGGCTACTTCGTCAGCGTGGAAGGCCAGTTCCAGGCGCAGGAACAGGCTAGCCGCCTGATCGCGCTACTGGCGCTGGGTTCACTGGCGATGATCTATCTCGTCCTGTTCTCGCGCTACCGTTCACATCGGTTGACGCTCGCCATCATGGGGAACATCCCGTTCGCGCTGATCGGCAGCGTGGCCGCGATGTGGATCGGCGGACTGACGCTGTCGGTGGCGTCGATGGTGGGCTTCATCACGCTCACCGGCATCGCCACGCGCAACGGCATTCTCAAGGTGAGCCACTACATCAACCTTTGTCGCTTCGAGGGCGAGCAATTCGGCATTCCCATGCTGGTGCGCGGATCGCTCGAACGGCTCACGCCGGTGCTGATGACGGCGCTGGTGGCGGCGTTTGCGCTGGTGCCGCTGCTGATTTCGGCGGATGCGCCCGGCAAGGAAATCCTGCACCCCGTGGCCGTCGTGATCTTTGGCGGACTGCTCAGCTCCACACTGCTCGATGCCGTGCTCACACCAGTGATCGTCTGGTCCTTCGGACGCGAACCCATCGAGCGGATTGTGAAGGAAGGCGGACGCGAAGCGTATTGATTGCACGGATCGCACTGGATCCAAGGGCTTTGTGGCGACGCCCTGGAAGTCGCCCGTTTTCTGGAGTTATCCCATGAAGAAGTTGATCGCCATCGCCATTGCTGCCGCCGCCCTGGGCACCGCCGGTCTCGTCCATGCCCACGGCGCAAAGCCGGCGCAGTACGGCGGCGTGGTGCAGACCGCTAGCGACATGCAGTTCGAACTGGTGAAAAAGGACGGCAAGATCAGCCTGTACGTCGACGATCACGACGAAAAGAAATCCGTCACTGGCGCCAAAGGCAAGCTGACCGTACTGGCCGGCACGGACAAGAAGGAAACCACGCTGGCACCGGGCAACGACAACGCGCTGGTTGCCAAGGACGCCATCGCGCTGCCGTCGGGGGCCAAGGCGGTTGCAACGGTGACGTTTGCCGATGGTCAGACGGTGACGGTACGTTTTTCGGTGAAGTAAGACGATGAGGATCGGCGACCCTGACAGGAGGGTCGCCGATCATTTGCGCTGCAATCGACACTTAGCTGCCGTACACAACCCTTCTTTGTAGAGACCTCTACAACATTGAAGCAGGAACTTCGACCCACTAAGCTGGGCGCATGACTCCTGTTCAATCTTCCTCCCCGTGGGTGCTGCTGATCGTCAGCCTGCCCACATCTGCCGCCACCGCCCGCATGCGGTTCTGGCGCGGCATCAAGGCGCTTGGTGCGGCGGCCTTGCGCGACGGGGTCTATCTGCTACCCGATCTCGCTGGATTGCACGAGCCACTGCAAGCCCTCTCTACCGACGCGATCCAGGAGGATGGCAAGGTCTGGACGCTTTCCGTGCATGCCACCGCCCCCGAGCAGGATGCCGAATATCGCGCGCTGTTCGATCGCACGGCCGAATATGCAGACTGGATGAAGGAAGTCTCCAGCGCGCGAGCAACATTGGCCGATGCCGACGAAGCGGAACTCCTGCGCATGACGCGCCGTTACGGCCGCGGTTACGACGCTATCCGCAAGATCGATTTCTTCCCGAACGAGGCCACGGCCCGCGCTGAAGCGCAGTGGCGCGATTTCAACGCGGCCATCGACATCATGCTGTCGCCGGGCGAACCGCAAGGCGGGGCCGGCCGCATTCCACAGCGAGATCCCATGCAGTACCAGGGACGTCGCTGGGCCACCCGGAAGCACCTCTGGGTGGATCGTGTTGCCTGCGCCTGGCTGATCCGACGCTTCATCGATCCCCACGCCACGTTCCTGTGGCTCGACGACATACACCAGTGCCCGGAGGATGTGCTCGGTTTCGATTTCGATGGCGCCGCCTTCACGCATGTGGGCGACCGGGTTTCCTTCGAGGTGCTGCTCGCCAGTTTTGCACTCGACGAGAACAAGGGTCTGGCGCGACTGGGCCAGATGGTTCACGTGCTCGACATCGGCGGCACGCCCGTAGCGGAAGCCAGTGGCTTTGAAGCGATATTGGCCGGCGCACGCGAGCGACTGTCCGATGACGACGCATTGCTGGAGGAGGTCGGTTATGTCCTCGACTCGCTCTATACGCATTTCTCCAGCGCGCGCAAACGCTAGGACACGCCAGTTCGTCGACGGCTTCCAGCTCTCCGCAACACTCTCTACGCAAGACAATGAACGCGCCCCAGCCAACCACCTTGATCGAGCCGGAGCACGCGCTTCCCGGCTATACGCTGCGCCAACTGGTGATGTACTTCCTGAAGCTTGGCACGCTGGGCTTTGGCGGTCCGGTAGCGCTCGCCGGCTATATGCATCGGGATCTGGTCGATACGCGGCAGTGGATTACCGATGGCGACTACAAGGAGGGGCTATCGCTGGCGCAACTCGCACCGGGCCCGCTTGCTGCCCAGCTCGCGATCTACCTCGGCTACGTACACTACCGCATCCTCGGCGCGACACTGGTCGGCATCGCCTTCGTGCTGCCGTCGTTCCTGATGGTGTTGGCGCTTGGCTGGGCGTATGTGCGCTTTGGTGGCCTGACCTGGATGCAATCGGTGTTCTACGGCGTGAGTGCTGCGGTGATCGGCATCATCGCCATCAGCGCCTACAAGCTGACCAAGAAGAGCGTAGGCAAGGACAAGCTACTCTGGCTGATCTATCTCGTACTTGTCGCCGTGACGGTGATCACCGAATCGGAGGTTGCGTGGCTGTTCCTCGCGGCCGGCGTGCTGGTATGGTTCTGCCGCGCGCCGCCCAAATGGCTGCGGCAAGGCAGACTGAATGCGATAGCGGCTACCCCGCTGGCGGCGGGCGGCATGATGAGCACCGTGGACTGGCCGCTCCTGTCGCAAATCGCCGTGTTCTTCGCCAAGGCTGGTGCGTTCGTATTCGGTTCCGGGCTTGCCATCGTGCCATTCCTGTACGGTGGCGTGGTGACCGAGCATCACTGGCTGAACGACAAGCAGTTTGTCGATGCCGTAGCCGTCGCGATGATCACACCCGGCCCAGTTGTCATCACGGTGGGCTTCATCGGCTACCTCGTGGCGGGCTTCCCCGGCGCCTGCGTCGCGGCTGCCGCAACGTTTCTGCCTTGCTACCTGTTCACCGTTCTCCCTGCGCCGTATTTCAAGAAATACGGCAAGCTGCCTGCGATCCTGGCGTTCGTCGATGGCGTGACCGCAGCGGCGATCGGCGCCATCACCGGGGCGGTGATCGTTCTGGCGAAGCGTTCGATCGTCGATATCCCGACTGCCATGCTTGCGCTCGCCACGGTTGCACTGCTGCTCAGATTCAAGACGCTGTCAGAGCCGATGATCGTTGCTGGCGCAGCATTGATCGGTCTGGTGGTCTACCCATTGCTGCACCATTGATACGGCGCATCATGCTTGCCCGCCTCATCGTGCCGTCCGGTGTCGAAGCGAGTGTCATATTGCTGCTTGCCGGACGCTCGTTGCGTGGCTTCTGCGATGGCTTCATTGCCGTGCTCCTGCCCGCATACCTGCTGGCCCTCGGCTTCGACGAGTTCGCGGTGGGAGCGATCAGCAGTGCCACGCTGATCGGCTCCGCACTCGCCACCATCCTCGTCGGATTTGTCGGCCATCGCTTTGCACAGCGACGCCTGCTGATGTTGGCCGCCGTCCTGATGGCGGCCACGGGTGCGGCCTTTGCGGGCTTGACATCGCTATGGCCACTGTTGATCGTCGCATTCGTCGGCACACTGAACCCTAGCTCGGGCGATGTGAGCGTGTTCCTGCCGTTGGAACAATCACGACTGGCTGAGGCGGCGACACCCGATTCACGCACGGCACTGTTTGCACGCTACGGTCTTGCGGGTTCCCTGTCCGCAGCGTTCGGGGCGTTGGCCGCAGCCATTCCGGGCTGGATGTCCATGCATGCCGGCGTATCGTCTCTTGACGCCATGCGTCTGATGTTCGCCGTCTACACGCTGTCGGGCATCGCACTGTGGGCACTCTATGCGAGGTTGCCCGATCCACATCCGCAATCAATGTCGCCACCAGCACCGTTAGGTCCATCGCGCTGCATAGTCGTGCGGCTGGCAATGCTGTTTAGCGTGGATGCATTCGCAGGCGGCCTGGTCGTCAATGCCTTGCTCTCGCTTTGGCTAATGCAGCGTTTCGGCATGACTTCCGGTGCAGCAGGACAATTCTTCTTCTGGGCGGGACTGCTGACAACCGCGTCCCAACTCGCCGCCGTCCCGCTCGCCCGGAAGATCGGACTATTGAACACCATGGTGTTCACGCATATTCCATCCAGCATGTTCCTGATTGCGGCGGCGTTCGCACCGTCGTTGTCCCTGACGCTACTGTTGCTGCTGGCGCGCAGCGCACTGTCCCAGATGGATGTGCCAACGCGTACGGCGTTCGTGATGGCAGTCGTCACCCCCGCCGAGCGCAGTGCGGCAGCAAGTCTCACCGCAGTACCGCGCAGCCTGGCCGCAGCGATCGGCCCGATGCTTGCCGGTGGCCTCATGGCAATAGGCTGGACCGGAGCCCCTCTGCTGGCCTGCGGCTTGCTGAAGATCGGCTATGACCTGGCCATCCTGGCGGCGTTCAGGCAGACCAAAACGTTGAACTGACGAAACTAAGATGCAACCCATCGCAAACCTCCGGTGGCCGGGGCGGCGACTCTACATGACCGTTCACCGGCCTAAAGCTGCCGGTGGCACTGCAATGCTGAGGGGACTGCAACGGGTCGATCGGAGACCTTTGAATGCCTCGCCGCCGAGCTACCTGAGCATGGATATGACAGCATCGCGGAACCACCGGTGTGACAGCGACGTGTCCCAACGTGAATGCCATGCAATCGAGTACATGCGATTTGGTAACTCTTCGGGCAATTCCAGCATGTTCAGGTCGAACTGGTCTGCCAGGATTCGCGCTACACGCACCGGCAGCGTTATTGCCGCGTTGCTGCCTTGCATGGCGAACGGTGCCAGGGACAACGTCGACACGTACATCGGAAATTTGCGCTTCGACAGCCCATGCTTTTTGAGCATGTTGTCGACATCGTTGTCGCGTCCAAGCATGTTGATCGTGCTGATAAAGCGCATGTCTGCGAGATCGGCCAGTTCAAGCCGCTTGTCGCCAAGCGGATGATCGCGCCGTACGAGACATACGCGCCGCTCTTCGAACAGTGGAAAGAACGTGATGTTGCGCGCCTGATGGTCAAAGCGACCGATTGCAATGTCGACAGCACCAGTTTCGAGATCCTCGACGGGCGTGACATCCCCGTACGCCGGGAAAAAATAGGCACCTGCATTAGGTGCCGCGGATTCCAGGAACCTATGCAGCAACGGGGCCAGCAGGAGTTCGACGGCACTCGTCGTGCCGATCTTGAATACCTGCGTTGACTCTGACGGACGAAACCCCCCACCCTCCTCCAGCGCCTGGTCGACGGCTTCTAGTGCCTGCCTGACCGTGCCGCGTAGATTGCGAGCAAGTTCAGTGGGCTCCAGTGTTCCTCGCACCCTGACAAACAGCGGGTCAGCCAACTCCTCCCGTAGTCGGGCGAGATCCCGACTCACGCCCGGCTGCGTGCGCACCAGCCTTTCCGCGGTCTTGGTGACGCTGCCCGTCTCCATCAGGGACTCGAATACGACCAGCAGATTCAGGTCGAAACGTCGGAGTGATAGGAAATTCATTGTTTGGTTTGGATTTAGGACCGGCCTCAAAGAGCATTCGAGATTAACGCTGAAACATACCCGTTATGGTATGTCATACGGCATAAATATGATGAAAAGTTGAGGTTTCCTGGGCCCATACTTCTCGCACAAGCAGGTGTTGCAGATCGCAGCGGCCTGAATTGCGGAGACTGAAGATGAAGCATTTTTTCCTGGCCCTCGCGTGCGGTAGTACTGCGGCCGCCACTTGTCTGCCCTTTGTCGCATTCGCTCAGGACAACTTTCCGGCCAAGCCGATACGGCTGGTGGTGCCGCTTCCCCCGGGGGGCGGTGCGGATGGCCTTGCGCGCATCTGGGGCGATTACGTGGCGCGGCATCTGGGCACGACCGTCGTAGTGGAAAACCGTGCCGGCGCGAATGGCTCGATCGCGGCTGCATACGTCGCCACCCAGCCGGCAGACGGCTACACGATCCTGCTTGGCACACAGTCCAATCTCGCGCTCAACCGTTTCAGCTTTGGCAAGCTGAATTACGATCCTGACCAGAGCTTCGCCGGCATCGGCATCCTTGCCACCACGCCGCAGGTCTTGCTCGCCAACAATGCGCTTCCAGCCAACAACGTTGCCGATCTGATCCGTCTGGCCAAGGCATCGCCGGGCAAGTACTCCTACAGCACCGCCGGCAAAGGCAATTCGACCCACTTGAACATGGAGATTTTCGCCAGGCAGCTTGGCGTGGATCTGCTGAATGTTCCCTACAAGGGCAGCGCCGCTGCCCTGCTGGCCGTAGTAGGCGGCGAAACCCAATTGACCAGTGCCGTGGTCTTCTCCGCCATCCCGTTCATCCAGGACAAGAAAGTCAAGCCGCTAGTCGTATTTGCCGACAAGCGCGTGCCCGAGATGCCCGACGTCCCCACGCAGGCGGAAGTCGGTATCCCGAAGTCGCTGGGCGGTGGCTGGTACGGTCTCGTGGCGCCGAAGGGTACACCCGACGCCATCATTCAGAAACTCAACGTGGCCACCGCGAAGATGTGGGCGGACCCCGAGTCCCGGCAAAAGCTGGGCAGGATCTACATGACGGAGCCATCGGACAAGTCCACGGCCGCCGTGGCGAAAGCCACCCGGCTGGACGCCGAGCAATGGGGCCCGTTGGTCAAATCGCTGAATCTGGCTGCGCAATAAGACTCCGTTGCGGGCAGCTTGCCTCGCCCTCTTAGAACTGCAGGATGAAGGATATTCGAATGCGTGCAGCGCAATACTTCCCGCTGGTGGACGTGACCGGCGACCCATACCACCGCGGACTCCAGCATGGGCGGGCAGTGCCCGAACGCATTGCGGCGGGCGCCACGCTATACCGCGCCCAGCTTGGCCGTCGTGGCCTTGACGATGCCACGATCGACCGTCTCGCACGCGCCATGCTCCCGCAGATCGAAGCCTTCGAGCCAGCCTATCTGGAGGAAATCCGAGGCATCGCCGAAGGCGCGGGCACATCCCTTGAAGACGTCGTCGTCATCAATTGCCGCACAGAAATGCTCTATGGGTTTTCGACCATCGGTGCCAGTGCAACATTGGAAGACGGCAACGAGGACGGCGATTGCACCGGACTGGTGGTGTTGCCAAAGCGCTCTGCCACGGGCCGGCTGCTGCACGCCCACAATTGGGACTGGCGTCAGGAATGCGTGGACACCTGCATCGTGCTGCGCATCCGCGCCGACAATGGCCCGGATATCCTCGCGTTCACGGAAGCCGGCGCCCTCGCACGGCACGGGTTCAACAGTCATGGCGTGTCGCTCACGGGAAATGCGTTGTCCTGCCATGAGGACTATCAGCATGGCCCAGGTGTTCCGGTCGTGCTCTTGCGCCGACGGCTGCTGGAGTCCCCCAACCTTGCGCATGCGATGCGAACCGTATGGAGCGCGCGCCGCTACTGCTCCAGCAACATGATCCTCGCGCAGAGCAGCGCGACCGATGGGGCATGCGCCAGCCTCGAAGCCGCGCCCACCGACGTGTACTGGACCCTTCCCCAGGACGATGTGCTGGTGCATGCCAATCACTGGCTTTCGCGCGTGGCAGTGTCGAGGCTGCGGGACCCTGGCCTTGCCGCGCGGCCCGACAGCCTGTATCGGCAGCATCGCGTGGAGAACGGATTAAGGTCCATTGTGGACCGGGGCATCGAATGGAACGACGTCCGCACCATCCTGGCCGACGATTTCGGATTCCCCGATGGGGTCTTGCGCAGCCCCAAGCCTGGCGATTTCAGCAGCATCTCGGCGACGGTGGCAACAACGCTGATGGATGTCTCCAAGAAGGTCATGTGGATTGCGCGCAAACCATATGAGTGCCGCGAGTTCCAGGAATACACGCTTTAGGACCAGGCCACTCACGTCCTGTGCGGTAGCCAGAGAGATGTCGTCATTCCGGAGATTTCGCGTGCCATTCAGTGCATTGGACCTTTTCAAGATTGGTATCGGGCCATCCAGCTCGCATACGGTTGGCCCCATGCGGGCAGCACAGCAGTTCGTGCAGACGCTGGAACACCACGGCGCGCTCGGCAGCGTGACGCAGTTGCGAAGCGAACTATATGGATCGCTTGGTGCAACCGGGAAGGGACACGGCAGCGACACCGCGATCCTGCTGGGCCTTTCCGGCCATGATCCCGAAACGGTCGACGTCACACGTATCCCGGAATACCTGGCCGAGATCCGCAACACAGGCACTCTTGCCCTGAATGGCGACCAATCGATCGCCTTCGACGCGCGCAAGGACGTCGTCTTCTATCGACGTAGCTTGCCCTTGCACGCGAATGGCATGCGCTTCGTCGCGATTGCCGCTGACGGCGCGGAACTCAGGTCGTCGACGTTCTACTCGATCGGCGGCGGGTTCGTCGTGCCCGAGCCAGCGACGGACCGGGAAGGCATGGAGTCACCCCAGGAGGTGGCGCTGCCACTGCCATTCGACAACGCCGATGACTTGCTGGCCATCGCGGCGACGCTGGGCATCTCGATCGCCGAGGTCATGCGGCGAAACGAGGAGACCTGGCGGCCCGCCGCAGACACCCGTGGCGCACTGCTGGCCATCTGGAAGACGATGCAGGAGTGTGTGGCGCGAGGTTGCCGCACCGAAGGCGTTCTCCCCGGCGGCTTCCATGTTCGCAGGCGCGCGGCGCCCCTGTTCAGCAAGTTGAGCACGCGTGGCGCCTCCGGCGACGTGCTTGATGCCATGGACTGGGTGACGCTGTACGCCCTGGCCGTCAACGAGGAAAACGCGGCAGGCGGCCGCGTGGTCACAGCGCCAACGAACGGCGCTGCCGGCATCATTCCGGCCGTCCTCCACTACTACATGAAGTTCGAAGCTGGTGCCTGCGAGGACGGCGTCGTCGAGTTCCTGCTGACCGCCGCCGCCATCGGCATCCTCTTCAAGAAGAACGCTTCCATCTCGGGCGCGGAAGTCGGATGCCAGGGCGAGGTCGGCGTCGCGTGCTCAATGGCGGCGGCCGGACTGTGTGCGGTACTGGGCGGCACCGTCGAGCAAGTCGAGAATGCCGCGGAAATCGCCATGGAACATCATCTCGGGCTGACGTGCGACCCTGTGGGTGGGCTCGTCCAGATACCGTGCATCGAAAGAAATGCCATCGGCGCGATCAAGGCGATTGGTGCCGCTCGGATCGCGCTTCATGGTGACGGCAGTCATCACGTCAGCCTGGACAAGGTCATCAAGACGATGCGCGAAACCGGTGCCGATATGAAGACCAAGTACAAGGAAACCGCGAGAGGCGGTTTGGCGGTCAACGTCATCGAATGCTGACACCGGACATGTGATGTGTCGCAATAGCTGCCGCCGACGCCGTAACCGCAGAATGCAGAAGCGAAATCTCCGTTCAAAACTGCAAAACACCGAAGCCTGCTCGTGTTGAAATGATCCCCGCTGAGGGGATGACACGCGGTCAAGCGTACGGCCACGTACGTCGCCTTTAGCGCCATATTCTTGGCATGCTCACCGTCCATGCCGCGCAACAGTCTTTTCCAACGTAGCACTTTATCTGCGGGGACGGTTGCGGTAGAAACACCATCACGTACTCGCAAGAGTCAACCCGTTTTCGCTTTTGGTCTTGGAATCCCAAACTCGCTCTCATTGGCTGCCAACACTTTGCCGCGGGCTGGCAGTGCTGCCCCTGCCCGTGTTGCACGCCATCGGTCGTGCGCTAGGCCGTCTTGTCTACATGTTGCCCGGGCGATATCGGCAGCGCCTCCAGGAGAATGCCGCGCAAGCTGGCTATCCGGATGCGAGTTTTGCGCGCCACTCGGCCGGAGAGGCCGGCGCCATGATCCTCGAAACCTGTCGCATCTGGTTTCGTAGTGACGACAGCATCACGCGCGTCATCTGCGACGACTGGGACGTCATTGATACCGCCCGCGCCGAGGGCAAGGGCATCTTGTTCCTCACACCACACCTGGGCAGCTTCGAGATTACGGCGCGATATGTTGCCAAGCGGATGCCGCTCACCGTGATGTTCCGCACGCCCAGCAAGGAATATCTGCGAACGCTGATGGACAGCGCTCGCTCCACCTCCGAGTTGACCGCTGTGGCAGCCTCGTCGCAAGGCGTGCGCGCCTTTCTACGGACGCTGCGTGAAGGCGGTGCCGTGGGCTTGCTACCCGATCAGGCACCGAGCCTTGGCGAGGGCGTGTGGGTTCCTTTCTTTGGCCGACAGGCGTTCACCATGACGCTGCCGGGAAAGCTGGCGGCACAGACTAAAGCAGCCGTGATCCTCGCGTCGGGCGAGCGCCTGCCAAGCGGGCGCGGATGGCGCCTGCACCTGACGCGGCTGCCCGGCGAGATGCCGGAAAAACCAACCGCCCAAGCTGCTGTCCTCAATGACGCGATGGAAACGTTGATTCGCCGTTTTCCCGAACAGTACCTCTGGAGCTACAACCGCTACAAGGCGCCTCCAGGCGCGCCGCCTCGGCCAGCCGAGTAAGCGCGCCGCGCTACCGACCGGATAGGTTCGCGCACCATCATTGCAGGAAGCATCGGCATCGTTATCGTTGCCTGTTTTCGGCCGCTTGCGGAAGTGCGGCGCACGACCGGCGCACGACCGGCGCACGACCGGCGCTATACTTCGCGGCGATGCGTCCAGCGCATCTCCACCCAGCACCGCGAGAACCCACCCCATGACCGAAGCCACCGCTCTTACGCCCGACGAATTCCAGGAGCTCGACGATCTGCTGGACGACCTGCGCCAGCGCGCTGAGGAAATCCCACAATGGGAATTCTGCGACGGCTTTCTTACGGCCCTGGTCTGCACGCGCCGCCGCATCCCCGCTTCCGACTACCTGCCCATGCTGCTGGGAGACGGTGCTGTGCTCGACGTGCCCGAGGGCAGCCCGCTGCCGTTGCTGCCCGCGTTCCACGACGCGGCCCAGCAGACCCGCTTCATGGCGCTGTGGCAGCGCCGATGGAATGAGGTGGAGCACCAGCTCGACCAGCCCGTGGAGACATTGGAGGATGACCAAACCTTCTATCCTGAGGCAATGGACATCCGCGGCGCCGTCTTGAGCCTGCCCCAGGAAGAGCGCCCTGAGATGGATGGGCGGGAAATTCCGTCGTTTGGCCAAGTGTGGGCGCTGGGCTTCATGTTCGTGGTGGAGAACTGGCCCGAGGAATGGGCCGCCCCGCGCGACAAGGAGGTCGCCCAGTGGCTGGACGACGCGCTCGAAAGCATCGTCGCCCTGACCGAGGACGACACCGGCGAGCCCGAAGTCCGCATGTACAGCGAAGATGGCCCGCCCAGCACGAGCCGGGCGCGCCTGGAAACCTTTGGCGAGGCGATCTGGGCGGTCTACGACTTGCGCCAGATCTGGAAGAGCCTGGGCCCGCGCGTGGAGGCTGTGGTGACAGGCGACCAGCCCGGCCGCAACGACCCGTGCCCTTGCGGCAGCGGCAAGAAGTTCAAGAAGTGCCACGGAGGATAAGGGCAAGCCGCTGTCTTGCAGTGGTCAGCTGCACGTGGCAGGTCGGCGCAACGCCTGGCTGATTACCCGGGGCCCCTCCGGCCCTTCAGAAGTCAACTAGCATTTCGCCTTCTTGGCCTGCCCCGGTGGGCAACCGCCATTTCCCTTGCCGCGGCCGGTGTAGTACTTCTCGCCTTTGGGGCCGTTGTGCTTGCGCCAGTAATCCGGATCGCGATACTCCGCGCCATCCCAGTAGTAGCCCCTGCTATCTCGGCTGCCAAAGGTGATGCTGACACCGGGCGCGTGGATGCTCGTATTTCCAACGAAGACATTGACATCAGCCGCGCTCGCGGCCCAACCGCTGCATGCGAGCGTAATCGCAACGACAGATTTCTTCACGGAAGCTCCTTGTTGTGGGGAGAAAGAAGGAAACCATCGATACTACCTTGGGTTGCATATCGGGCGTCAATGGCAATGCCCAAACCGGAGCTCGCCATTGTGGGCGGGGGGCAACTCCATGCGACGTTACAACTGGCACGTTCGCGTTCTCTTCGGATTTCGCGCGTATCGCGCTTTGATATTCGGGACAATTTTTCTCGAGATATCCCGCGTCCAAACTCAGGCGCTCGAACTCCGGAGCCAGCTTAACGGCGAATACGGCTGTTTCATTCCTGTTACAGATCGTTGCAATGCCGCCCCGTTGCCGCGAACGCGCTTCCCCTATGCTGCAGGCTCCATCGAGCCCTGAGGAGGGTCAAAAAAATGATAACGAGAAGCCAGCTTAATCTAAAGAAAATATTCGCCGTTTTGCCGGTGCCCTTTATCGTGGTTGCGTGCGGTGGCGGTGACGGAAGCAGCAGCGACAACGCACCGACTAATGGCACCCTGCATGTGGCAATGACCGATGCCCCGTCCTGCGGTTTTGATCACGTCTATGTCACGGTCAACAAGGTGCGGGTGAACAGCAGCAGCAATGCCGGGGACAACGACAGTGGCTGGACGGACATCACGCTGCCCGCGCCGCAAAAGGTGGACCTGCTCTCTCTTACCAACGGCGTGTTGTTCGACATTGGCCGCGCACCCTTACCCGCTGGCCAGTACCAACAGGTGCGCCTGGTGCTGAACGCGAACCAAGGCAATTCCCTGGCCAACTCCCTGGTCGTCTCGGGCACGACGAACGAGGTGCCTCTGGCCACGCCGAGCGCCACCCAGAGCGGGTACAAGATCATTCAGCCGTTTACGGTGCCTGCGAACACGCTGGTTGACCTGATTCTTGACTTCAATGCTTGCAAGTCGATTGTCCAGCAGGGCAATGGCTCATACAGCCTGAAGCCGGTAGTTACCGCCACGCCGTTGACCGTGAGCGGCACGATCTCCGGATTCGTGCCTGCCGCACAGGCTGGCGCCACGGTCTACGCAGAGCAGAATGGCCAGGTCATTCGCGGCACAGTAGCCGATGGCAATGGGCAGTTCGTCCTGACGCCGCTTATCCAAAGCAGCACCAACGGCACCTATGACATAGTGGTTGTCGACAATAAGCTGCCGTCCGGCCATGCAACCGGCATTATCCGTAATGTGCCAGT
>Ga0102589_1002468_pt1 | contig 21384 bp, 16 predicted proteins | sample AraplaMF_Col_mLB_FD_76858 | JGI IMG/M metagenome (GOLD analysis project Ga0102589, IMG submission 76858) | Arabidopsis root microbial communities from the University of North Carolina, USA - plate scrape MF_Col_mLB | ecosystem: Host-associated > Plants > Roots > Endosphere | place: USA... | reverse complement strand
CAGCCAGCCGAGAATTCCGGCCATCAGCAGCACCGCAACCCAGACCGCAATGCGGACAGTCTTCATCGATCAAACCTCAAAGATCGGGATTATTCCCGTTTATCGGGTGATATCGCCTCCTGCTTCGGGGCGCAATTCAACAACACGTTTCCCAGTGGCGACCGATTGCCCCACCAGCACACGGAAAAGGCGAAATCGGTTTCACAAAAACCAAAATCTTCAACCACTTAGCAGATGAAACAAAGACGGTTGCAATCTTTGAGGGTTAGCAAATACTTAAAAATACATATCTATATTTAAGAATGGATAGAACGTTCTACGTTCTCGTGACATGAGGTCCACCCGGCATTTCAATCCCCGGCTATCCGCGTGAGCGCAAGATGCACACCGCGTCTCATCGCGGAGGGGGATGATCATCAATGACTGATATGAAAGTGCGCAAGAGCCTCTCTGTAGGCCAACGGCTGGGGACACTTGCCGGCGCGGCGTTCATTGGCTTCGGCTCGATGCTTGCAGTTGGCTGGTATCAAAATTCGAGCGCCGACGCGGCTTTGAGACATGCCAACGAAATCCAGGCCAGCGTCGACCAGATTAACGAGATGCGCGCCGCAAACCTCACCCTCATTCTTGCCGCCATGGACACCTTCGTCGACCGTGGCGATCGCGCCGTGATGCCCGAACGCCTGAAGCTGATGAACGAGGCGATCGGCGAGCTGCAGAACAGCTCCAAGGAGATGCACCGCCTGGGCGAAGAGCTGAACGCCGGAAACCTGTTGTCCACCTATGATGCAGACGTGGCGTCTCTGGGGAAAAATGTCGTCGGAGACTTGAAATCTGCTGTCGAAGCCGGGGCGCCGGACAGTGAATTTGACAAGCTGGACGACGCCATCGACGGTGGCGGCGACAAGGTGGGCGCGACACTGGACAAGCTCGCCCACGAAGGCGGCGAATTGGCCAAAGCGCGGATCGACGAGGCAAACGCAATCTCGGAGCGGGCGATACTGATCCAGCTGGGACTTGGCATCGTCGCCATCCTGACAATGGGCACCCTGCAATACATTCATGGCGGTTCCATCCGTCGCGGTATCGAGGGTGTGCGAAAAAGCATGCAGGGCATCATGCGCGGCGATCTCAATAGCCTTGTCCCCGCCACTGACCGGGGCGATGAGATCGGCGACATGGCACGCGCAGCGGAGAGCTTCCGGCTTGCCGCAATCGAGAAGCAGGAGTTGCAGGCGCGTAGCGACAGCGAACGCCAGCAGAGCGACGCCGAGCGCCGCAGCCGTGAAGCAGCGAAGCTTGCGGACGCCGAAGCGCTCAACGATGCAGTCCATGCGTTGGGCGACGGCCTTACGCGCCTCGCGGGCGGAGACGTGACAGTCACCATCAATCAGCCGTTCACGGCAGAGCTTGAGCGCTTGCGCACCGACTTCAATCACACCACGGCGACGCTCCGCCAGACAATGGCCGGGATCGCCCGAAACGGGACTTCCATCCAGGCAAACAGCCAGCAGATGCGCTCGGCAGCAGACGACCTCGCCAAGCGTACGGAACAACAGGCGGCCTCGCTGGAGGAAACCTCCGCGGCGCTCGACCAGATCACCGCAACGGTTCGCAACGCCACCAACCGTGCCGAGGAAGTCGGCCACATGGTTGCCCACACCCGGCAGAATACCGCGAAATCAGATGTGGTCGTGACCGATGCCATGGCTGCGATGGAGCGAATCGCGACCGCCTCGCGCGAGATCGGAACAATCATCAACGTCATCGATGAGATCGCCTTCCAAACCAACCTCCTCGCCCTCAACGCGGGCGTCGAAGCTGCTCGCGCCGGCGAAGCCGGCAAGGGCTTTGCTGTCGTAGCACAGGAAGTACGCGAACTCGCCGGCCGCGCGGCCGGTGCCGCCAAGGATATCAAGGCCTTGATCGGAAAATCCGGCGCCGAGGTAAAGGCCGGCGGCGAACTCGTAACGGCGGCCGGCGAAGCCCTGCGCCAGATCGGCGAAGATGTTTTGCGCATCGACGAGCATGTTAAATCAATCGTAACCTCTGCACGCGAACAATCTACCGGACTGAACGAAATCAATACGGCCATCAGCCAGATGGACCAGGTCACGCAGAAAAACGCGGCCATGGTGGAAGAAACGAACGCAGCTAGTCACGCGCTCGCCACCGATGCCGACAGCCTGATCCACCTGATCCAGACGTTCAAGATCGGCGAAGGCATGAATGCCCGTTCCACGCCGCGGGAAGCCACCGCAGTCTCGCATCCGAAACCATCTCCCGCACGAAGCCTTATCGGCAAGGTCGCGGGCGCATTCAGCGGCGGCGCAACCGCCAGAGCCATGGCCGTACCGGCCGGAGACAACTGGGAAGAATTCTGATCATGAACAATACCGTCATCAACCAGACCGGATCGCATCTCGAGATCGTCTCCTTCCATCTCGGCGAGCAGGAGTTCTGCATCGACATCATGGCGATCCGCGAAATCCGCGGCTGGGCGCCCGTAACGCCAATGCCGCACACACCGCCCTACGTCCTCGGCCTCATCAATCTTCGTGGTGCGGTAATTCCGGTCATCGACATGGCCTGCCGCCTCGGCATGAAGATGACCGAGCCGTCGGAGCGCTCCGCCATTATCGTCACCGACATTGCCGGCAAGCTCGTCGGCCTGCTGGTCGAGCAGGTCTCCGACATGATGACCATCAAGAGCGAAGACCTGCAGCCGGCACCGGAGATCATCCCGGAAGCCCAGCGCGCCTTCTGCCGCGGCATCGTCGCCCTGGAAAAGACCATGGTCTGCTTCCTAAACCTCGACACCGTAATCGCCGACGAATTGGCACAGGCTGCTTGACGCGACCAGCCAGCATAGCCGCCAAGAGATTTTCGAACCGCTCGCATCGAACCGTTGCGAGCGGTTTTTTCTGTACGGTCATTGTTAGGGCCGCATTGCAGGCTATCTCCTCATCGCATCGTCCGACGTCGCTTCGAGTGAACGAAGTGCGCGAACGGGCGTTCGAATGGTTGTCAGAAGAACAACGGGGTACGCAGAATGCGCGAGGCGAAAACCCGTCACACCGGAGGATGCGGCTGCGGTGCGGTCCGATACAGAATTGACGAGGCGCCGCTGGCGAGCGGCATCTGCCACTGTCAGACATGCCGAAAGGTCGCTTCGGCTCCTACGCTTCCGTTCGTCACCTTTCCCGTGCGAACGCTGGTATACGAACAGGGAGCCCCTCGGGCATTTGCCTCCTCGAGAGGCGTTGTCAGGACATTTTGCGGCTCATGCGGTTCTCCGATCGGCTATCAGAACGATGCCGACCCAGACCTGATCGACATCATGACAGTCAGCCTCGACGACCCGGATGAGTATCATCCGACCTTTCACGTCTGGACGTCTGAAAAGGTGTCCTGGGATGTCATCTGCGACGAGCTGCCGGCACATCCCAAGAGCCGCGCCTAGCGCGACGAGGCGTGTTGCTATTGCGGCTTGCCGTTCTTCCACGTGACATTCTGGCCGTATAGCGGGATGGTTGAAATCGCCATCTTCGCCGAGCCATCAGTCAGTTCGCGGGAGTGGGCGAGATAGACCAGCGTGTCGTTCTTCTTGTCGTAGATCCGGTTGACGACCAGCTTCTTCCAGATAAGCGACATGCCCGTCTTGAACACCTCGTCGCCGCCCTCCGACAGATTGATGTCGCCAATCTCGATCGGCCCCGTCTGCCGGCAGGAGATGGAGTTGTTCGAGGGGTCTTCGAACCAGTTGCCGTTCTTCACGCGATCGATAACGCTGCGGTCGAAATAAGTGACGTGGCAAGTCACGCCCTTCACCTGCGGGTCGGCCACCGCATCGATGATGATGTCGTTGCCAATCCAGTCGACCCCGACCTTGCCGACGACGTCGGCTGAGGCAGCGCCGGCGCTAAGGCCGATGAGTGAAGCAGCGGCAAGCGCGATGTAACTCTTTCTGGACATGACGGTTCCCTGATTGCATCCGCATCTTAGGTAAGCGCGCCTGATGCCTTTACAAGGAAGTGTTCACGCCTTCCTGCAGGTGCAGGCCTCATACCCGGTCGACGTCAGCCTGCCAGGCTTCATGCCTATCAGAGCGGGAATGGCGTTCACTGCAGCCGCCCCGACAGCCTTTGCCATCGCGATCGCGGCATGCGCGCAGACGGCGGCGTCCTCGGCGGCATTGTGATGCGCAAAACGCAGGCCGAGATGCTCGGCGATCATGTTGAGCCGGTGCGAGAGGAAATGCGGCCAGATCCGCTGGGCCATCTTCAGGCTACAGAGATACGTCAGCTCCGGATAGGACTGCCGATAGAGATCGAGGCTCGCGCGCCAGACGCTGAAATCGAACGCTGCATTGTGCGCAATCATGGTCGCACCTCGGAAATCGTCGTGGAATTCGTCCATCACTTCCGGAAACGCCGGCGCGTCCTCGACATGCTCAGGCCGGATGCCGTGAATGGCGATGTTCATACCGGAGAACCGCATCTCCTTCGGCCGGATCAGACGCTCCTCGACGCGGGTAACCTTGCCGTCCTCAATCCATGCCAGTCCCACCGAACAGGCGCTGCCGCGTTGTTCGTTGGCGGTTTCGAAATCAATGGCGATGGTTTTCAACGAGATTTCCGATTCGATAGCATGGATCTGGCATAACCTCCCCACCCTCTCCGCGCAAATCCGGCTGTTGACATCCGCAAGCGGATTGCGAAATCATGGCGCATGACCGGATTGATGACCATTGTGCTGACGCGGACGACCACCCTTGCAGGGTTGGCGGGAGCGATGGTGCGTTAGAAGCAGTCCGTCATCCCTAAACCCTGCCGAGGCGAGCAGGGTTCGGGAACCGGCTCTCCTCAAACTGAGAAGGAGAGTTGCATGCAGAAGAATCCAAACCCCAGAGAAATACCCGCCGGACTGTCGATCCGAGCCATCCGTCCGTCCGACACCGAGGCATTGACGGCGCTGGTCAATCTGCCGGGCTTCCGCGCCGGTACCTTGCGTCCACCCTACCAGAGCATTGAAGAGACCCGCCGCCATGTCGAAAACAGCAATCCGGATGCAATGCATCTGGTTGCAATTATCGACGAGCAGATCGTCGGCGACATCGGCATGACCCGTTACCACGGCCGCCGCAATCACGTCGCCAGCATCGGCATGGGCGTGCATGACGACTTTACCGGTCGCGGCATCGGCAGCGCGATGCTCGCGGCCGTCATCGATGCCGCCGACAACTGGCTGAACATCATGCGCCTGGAATTGACTGTTTACACCGACAACGAAGCCGCCCTCGCCCTTTACAGGAAATTTGGTTTCGAAGAGGAAGGTATACTCCGTGCTTTCGCCTTCCGCGCCGGCAGCTACGTCGATGCTTACGCGATGGCGCGCATCAAGCGGTAGAGGAACGCTCCGAGGTCGGTGACAGCCGATCTCTCATCCGCTGATCAGGGCCAGCCACTCGTCCTCGTCCATCGTCTGGACACCGAGTTCGCGTGCCTTGTCGAGTTTCGAGCCTGCGCCTGGTCCTGCAACCACGATGTCGGTTTTCTTTGACACCGAGCCTGCGACCTTAGCGCCGAGGCTTTCAGCCCGCGCCTTGGCTTCATCGCGCGTGAACTTCTCCAGCGAACCGGTGAAGACCACAGTCTTGCCGGCGACTGGGCTGTCTGCAGCAGCAACCTTCTCTGCGGGCAAGGGCGTCCCGTCATTCAGTTCGGCGAGCAGTCGCGAGATCACCTCGACATTGCGCGGTTCCTTGTAGAATTCAACGATCCCGCGCGCGACGATCTCACCGATGCCTTCGATGGCGTTGAGGTCGTTCCAGGCATCGCCCGAGAGCGGCGCGGCAGCTTTCATCGCTGCTTCGAAGTCGGCATAGGTGCCGTAGGAGCGTGCCAGGAGCTTGGCTGTCGTCTCGCCGACGTGCCGGATGCCGAGCGCGTAAATGAACCGGTGCAGCGCGATGCTCCGCCGCTCGTTGATCGCCGTATAGAGCTTTCCGACGCTGACCTTGCCGAAACCTTCGATATTTTCAAGCTTTGTCAGCGAACCGGCCTGCCGCTTCTCAAGCGTGAAAATATCTGGCGCGTTACGGATCTGCAGCGCCGGATCGTCGCTCTCGAAGAAGAAGTCGACCTGCTTCGATCCCAGGCCCTCGATATCGAAGGCATTGCGCGAAACAAAGTGCTTCAGATGCTCGGTGGCCTGCGCACGGCAAATGAAGCCACCGGTGCAGCGCGTTACGGAGTCGAGCTTGCCTGTCTTTTCGTTCTTCTCCCGCACCGCATGGCTGCCGCAGACCGGGCATTTTTGCGGGAATTCATAGCGGGCGGCATCAGCGGGGCGCTTCTCCATGACAACATCGAGCACCTGCGGGATAACGTCTCCGGCCCGCTGCACGATGACCGTGTCACCGATCCGAATGTCGTGCCCGACGTCGCGGATGCGTTCGCCCGAGTTCCCGATGCCTTCGATGTAATCGGCGTTATGCAGGGTCGCATTGGTTACGACGACGCCGCCGACGGTAATTGGCGTCAGCCGTGCAACCGGCGTCAGGGCGCCGGTGCGGCCCACCTGGATATCGATGTTCTCGACAGTCGTGAAAGCCTGCTCGGCCGGGAACTTATGTGCCGTCGCCCAGCGCGGACTGCGGGAGCGGAATCCGAGCCGTTGCTGCAGATCCAGGCTGTCGACCTTGTAGACGACACCGTCGATATCATAGTCCAGGTCCGGTCGCTTCAGGCCGATCTCGTCGTAGTGGGCTAAAATATCGGCGACGGAATTCAACCGCTTCATCAGGGGATTGACCGGAAAGCCCCAGCTCTTGAATACCTCGACCATACCAAACTGTGTGTCGGAGGGCATGTCGGATATCTCACCCCAGGCATAGGCGAAGAACTTCAACTTGCGGCTCGCAGTCACCTTGGCGTCGAGCTGCCGCAGCGATCCGGCTGCCGTGTTGCGCGGATTGACGTAGGTCTGCTTCCCCTCGGCTTCCATCTGCTTGTTGAGCGCCAGGAAGTCGCTCTTGGCCATGTAGACCTCGCCGCGCACCTCGACGACTGCTGGTGCCCCCGCCGGCAGCGTCTGGGGAATTTCCTTGATCGTGCGGATGTTGGCCGTGACGTTTTCGCCGGTCGTGCCGTCGCCGCGCGTTGCAGCGCTCACCATCCTGCCGTTCTCATAGCGAATCGACATAGAGAGGCCGTCGATCTTCGGCTCCGCGGTAAAGGCAATCGACTGGTCCGGCAGACGGCCGAGGAAGCGATAGACGCTCGCCACGAAGTCCTGCACGTCCTCCTGCGAGAACGTGTTGTCGAGCGATAGCATCGGCCGTGCATGCACAACCGGCGCGAACGTTACCGAAGGCGCGATACCGACACGCCGCGACGGACTGTCCTCGCGAATGAGTTCCGGAAAGCGCGCCTCGATCGCGTCGTTGCGACGCTTCAGTGCATCATACTCGGCATCGGAAATCGCCGGGCGATCCTCGCCGTGATAAAGCTCGTCGTTGCGGGCGATCTCCTTGGCGAGCCACTCAAGCTCGGCGGCGGCATCTTCGATCGTCAGGGCATCAACGGCTATGGCTTCGGTCGACATACGGCTCTCGCTCCACGGAATCTGGAGTCGGTTTTAGAGCAAAATGAATGGATTGAAAGAGAGCGAGAGGTCATCGTTCGCCCTCTCCCCAATTCGGCGATTAGGAAATCAGCCGTTCCCGGCCAGCAGCCGGGCCGCCGCCGCCCTCGCCTCTTCCGTCACCGACGCACCCGCGAGCATGCGTGCGATTTCTTCCGTCCGGTCGCCAGGCGCCATCGTCGCGACGCGAGTCGCGATCTTCTCCGAGCCTTCGGCGGCCGGTCCTTTCGAAATCAGCAGGTGCGTCGCCGCACGCGCGGCGACCTGCGGCGCATGTGTGACCGACAGCACCTGCACCCGGTCGGAGAGCCGCTTCAGCCGCTGACCGATCGCATCCGCAACCGCACCACCGACGCCGGTATCGATTTCGTCGAAGACGAGCGTCGGCGCAGAACCGCGATCGGCAAGCGCAACCTTCAGGGCGAGCAGGAAGCGCGAAAGCTCGCTCTTGCTGAGGATGGCGCCGAAGCGATCGTGCTTGGTTGCGCCGGGATGACTGATCTGGCTCGCGAGCTGCAGGATATCTACGGCGTGCCCGTTGTCGACGGCGTAGCCGCGGCGGTGAAGCAGGCGGAAGCGCTGGTGTCACTTGGGCTGTCGACCAGCAAGCGCGGCTCCTACGCGTCGCCGCTGGCCAAGCCCTTTACAGGCGCGATGAGTGTTTTTGCGCCGATGCGGGCAGCAGGCTGACCTGTGACGGCGATACCTGTTCGACGATCCGTGACCGTTTCGAAATGCTGACGCCCCAATTGTAAGCTTCCGGGCAGCGCCACGATTCCGCTTTACTTTTCACCTCCGCTTGCATTTGTTCAAACAAAAGCATTGCAGGAGAGGAAGCACACGTGACCATGCCGGACGACGACCTTAAGCGGATTGCAGAACAGGAGAAGGTGCTGAGTTTCGACACCTTCGATCTCACGACAGCATGGCAGCTCGGCAGGCTCCTGCAGGAACTTGGAACCGAGCGCGGCCACGGGATCGCGATCGACATTACGCTGCATTCGATGCCCGTCTTCTATGCGGCACTGCCCGGTGTCACGCCCGACAACGTCCAGTGGGTGCGGCGCAAGCGTAATCTGGTGCTGCGCTACTTCAAGAGCAGCTACGCGATCGGTCTCGATCTTAAGGAGAAGGGCAAGACGGTTGCCGACAATGGTCTTTCGGATGCCGACTATGCGCCGCATGGCGGCAGCTTTCCGATCAATGTGAAGGGCACCGGCTGCATTGGCGCGGTAACCGTATCCGGCTTGCCGCAGCGAGACGACCACAATCTTGCGGTCGAGGCGCTGGCATTGATGCTGGCGAAAGACATCGACGCCCTTCGCCTGGCGTGATTGCTGTTTCACCTGGCGTGTCTTGGCACGCCAGGTTTACGCTGCGAGCGATCGGATGGGGAGGACGGCTTCAGCTGGACCCAATCGAGGTATGCGAAGCCCCCATCAACGGCAGCCGCTCAGTTCGAGCCGAAGACAACGTCTTCCAACCACGGGTTAGAGAACCTCCGTTCCGGATCCATCCTGTCGCGAAGACGGACAAACTCGGCAAGCTTTTCATATTTGGCGCCGATGTTGCGCTCCGTAAAGACCTTGCCCCAATGCGGCAGGGCTGCGAAGGGCGAGAGTGCCTGCTCGATATGCCCCACGGCCGCATTCACGGCCTCCTGATCCCGAACCCAGGTAAAGTGGAACGACAGCGTATCGCGGTGATACTGAGGACTGAGCCATAGCTCGTCCGCCGCGACAGTCCGGAGTTCGCCCGCTTGCACCAAGTGGGCAAATTTATCGCGGATCGACAGCAGCGCTTCGATCGCTGCCGCGCCGTGTTTGCGTGGAAGGTGGAACTCGGACTGTATCTCTTCGCCATTGCTGGGCGTGAAGCCCATCTTGAAGTGCGGGAGCCTGTCGGACCAGCGGCCATATTGCCCCAACTGATCCGTGGAGTTTTGCGCGTCCAATTCGCTTATGGGGTGCCTGTTGACCATCGCGCGTGTTGCGCCGTGGATGTCGGCCGGCCAGTCCTCGGCGGACGCAGTTCTCTTGACCCAAATCGATCCTGCTTGTTGACCCCATTGCGTGAACACGCTGACGCTGTAGCCCAAGGCCATGATCTCATCGAGGTTGGCCAAAAGCTTGTCCCAGGCCAATCCTTCGTAGACGCACTGTGCGACCTGAAACTCCGGCTGAACGTCAAGCGTCACGCGCGTTACGACGCCAAGCGCGCCCAAATGCACCACCATGCCCGCGAAATCGGCATCGCCGCGGGTCACCTTCACGAGGCGGCCGTCGTCTGAGACGATTTCCAATCCCGAGACCGCTGTCGCCAGATTGCCGTTCCGGTCGCCTGAGCCATGCGTTGCCGTGGCAATCGCGCCAGCAATGGAGATGTGGGGTAGGGAGGCTAGATTGTGTACGGCAAGACCATGGCCATGGAGGAAAAGCGCAAGCTCGCCATAGGTGCAATGACCGCCAACGGAAACCTGTCTCCCATCGCCTTCGATGACGGGGTCGATTGGCACATCGGCAAGCGCCAGGGCAACTTCGCCATCGGCAATCGCATTGAATGAGTGGCTTGACCCCACCGTCTTTATCTTTGGCGCTCGCATCACGACTTCGCGGACCGCTTCCACCGAAGACGGATAGAGGCAGTCTCGAAAGCCATAGTGAAAGCTTCCCGCCCAGTTAGCCTTTGGAACCCGCGTCATAACAAAACCTCGCGCTTCTCTATCGCACAGCCATTCCAACGACGTACTTTGCGACGCTGTGCCGGGTCTCAGCTCAAGTTACGGCGTCGACGCGACGCCACTTGATGATCGAGCGCCACTGAAGCGGCGCTCGCTCTATATCAGATCTTGCCGCCCGCCTCGGGAATGACCTTGGTTAGGCTTCCGGTTGCGGGGAAGAGGGGGATCAGGCAGGCCTGCAGGGCGTGGTAGATGTCGCCCTTGCCGGGGAACAGGCTGTGTGAGGGTACCAGATTTTCCGTCAGCTCCTCGTGCCAACCGCCATTCTTGTGGTCGATGAAGGCGCGTTCGATCACGTTCCAGATCCTGCGGTAATGTTCCTCGTGGTAGTCGCTTGGCAGGTGCTCATTGAGGAAGTGCGCGGCGGCAGCGCCCTCGCAGGCCGGCCACCACAGCTTGTTGCGCTTGGCCGGCTTGTCTTCCCAGTCGAGTGTATAGAAGAAGCCGCCCTTGTCGTCGTCCCAACCGAGGGCGATCGACTGCGAGAACAGGCTCTTCGCCGCATCTGGCATCCACTCCTGCTTCTTGCCGCCAAGCACCCAGAGCTGGAGAAGGAGGCGCGCCCACTCCAGCCAATGACCAGGAGTAGTGCCTGCCGGGCGGAACATTTCGTTCGGATGATAGTAATCCTTGTCGAGGCCCCAATCGGTGGTGAAGTGCTCGGCAACGCGCCAACCGACGGAGCCGGCGGCTCGACGAATGACGAGATCAGCAATGCTTTCAGCCTTGGCGAGATAGTCGCGGTCGCCGGTTGCCTCGAAGGCCGCCATCAGCGCTTCGGTCAAATGCATGTTGGAGTTCTGGCCACGGTAGTTGCCGCCGTCGAGAGCCTGCCAGTCGGCGGTGAACTCTTCGGCAATGGCGCCGTGCTTGGCTTCCCAGAACTTGGTATTCAGGACCTCGGCAATATCGGCAAGCATGCCGTCGGCAAGCGGATGGCCGACCGTCTTGGCGGAGGACGCTGCGAGCAGGACGAAGGCGTGGCCATAACCCTGCTTGTTTGAATCGACGGGGCCCTTGTCATCGAGCGACCAGAAGTAACCGCCGTTCTTGGTGTCACGGTGATGGTTCCAGATGTACTGCATGCCATGATCCACGACGTCGGAGGCACCGGGACGGCCGAGCAGCGTGCCGATCGCAAAGCAATGAACGGCGCGTGAGGCTATGTGGATCGGACGGACCTGACCGGCGGCATTGAGCGGTTTGCCGGCATCGTCGAGATCGAAGAAGCCGCCTTTCGGGTTGACGGAGTTGTGCTGGAAGAAATCGAAAAGGCCGTTTGCCTGTGCGAGAAGCCAATTGCGGTGGTAGGCGCGGGTGGTCCAGTTTCCAAGCGCGGCGTCGCCGATTGCTAGTACCATGATACTCCTCCAATTTCGTGCACAAAGCCTTCGTAACCGCCTATATAGGGGTCGCCCGAGTCTGTCATCTGCCCAGCGCCGCAAAGGCGCCACATGATGGGCATATATTGACATAAAGATATCTTTATGTGATTTGACCAATTGGCCTGTAACGACGTCAAGGAGTCCGCCCGTGTTTGATACTCTGTTTAGTCCCGAAGGGACAAAGCGCGACGGTAGCGAAGTGTTTGCGGCGCTCAAGAAAGCTGCCAGTGAACGTATCCTCGTTCTTGACGGCGCCATGGGCACGCAGATCCAGGGGCTTGGCTTCGACGAAGACCATTTTCGTGGTGATCGCTTCATCGGTTGTGCCTGCCATCAGAAGGGCAACAACGACCTGCTGATCCTGACGCAGCCGGATGCGATCGAAGAGATCCATTACAAATACGCAAAGGCCGGCGCCGATATTCTGGAGACCAACACCTTTTCGTCGACCCGCATCGCACAGGCCGACTATGCGATGGAAGGCGAAGTCTATGCGCTTAACAAGGAGGGCGCCGAGATCGTGCGCCGCGCCGCGATCCGTGCTGAGCGCGAGGACGGCCGTCGTCGTTTCGTCGCCGGTGCCATCGGCCCGACGAACCGCACCGCGTCGATTTCGCCCGACGTCAACAATCCGGGCTTCCGCGCCGTCAGCTTCGACGACCTGCGCATCGCTTATGGCGAGCAGATCGACGGCCTGATCGATGGTGGCGCCGATATCATCCTCATCGAGACGATCTTCGACACCTTGAATGCGAAGGCCGCGATCTTTGCCTGCGAGGAGCGCTTCGAGGCGAAGGGCATCCGCCTGCCGGTCATGATCTCCGGCACGATCACCGATCTTTCCGGCCGTACCCTGTCCGGCCAGACGCCGTCGGCGTTCTGGAACTCGGTGCGGCACGCCAACCCGTTTACGATCGGCCTGAATTGCGCACTCGGCGCCAACGCCATGCGTCCGCACTTGCAGGAGCTGTCGGGCGTTGCCGATACCTTCATCTGCGCCTATCCGAATGCTGGCCTGCCGAACGAGTTCGGCCAGTATGACGAGACGCCGGAACTGATGGCGGCGCAGATCGACGAGTTTGCACGCGAAGGCCTCGTCAACATCGTTGGCGGCTGCTGCGGCTCGACGCCTGAACATATCAAGGCGATCGCTGAGGTGGTGGCGAAGTACAAGCCACGCCCGATTCCCGAGCATCGCCCCTTCATGTCGCTGTCGGGTCTCGAACCGTTCGAGCTGACCAAGGACATTCCCTTCGTCAACGTCGGTGAGCGCACCAACGTCACGGGCTCCGCCAAGTTCCGCAAGCTGATCACCAATGCCGACTACACGGCAGCGCTCGATGTGGCACGCGACCAAGTTGAAAACGGCGCGCAGATCATCGACATCAACATGGACGAGGGCTTGATCGATTCCGAAAAGGCGATGATCGAGTTTCTGAACCTGATCGCCGCCGAACCGGATATCGCTCGCGTGCCTGTGATGATCGACTCCTCGAAGTTCTCGATCATCGAGTCCGGCCTGAAGCGTGTCCAGGGTAAGCCGATCGTCAACTCGATCTCGCTCAAGGAAGGCGAAGAGAACTTCCTGGCGCAGGCGAAGCTGCTGCATGCTTATGGTGCTGCTGTTGTCGTCATGGCCTTCGACGAGACGGGGCAGGCGGACAGCTACGAGCGCAAGGTCGAGATCTGCGCCCGTGCCTACAAGCTCCTGACCGAAAAGGCAGGCTTCCCGCCTGAAGACATCATCTTCGATCCGAACGTCTTCGCGGTCGCGACCGGCATCGAAGAGCACAACAATTACGGCGTCGACTTCATCGAGGCGACGCGGACGATCCGCAAGACTATGCCGCTCGTGCATATCTCGGGCGGCGTCTCGAACCTGTCCTTCTCGTTCCGCGGCAACGAGCCGGTGCGCGAGGCGATGCATGCCGTGTTCCTCTACCACGCCATCCAGGCGGGCATGGACATGGGCATCGTCAACGCCGGCCAGCTCGCCGTCTACGACCAGATCGATCCGGAGCTGCGCGAAGCCTGCGAAGACGTGGTGCTGAACCGCCGCGCCGATGCGACAGAGCGGCTGCTTGAGGTGGCCGAACGCTTCCGTGGCGCCGGCACCCGCGAAGCGAAGGTGCAGGATCTTGCCTGGCGTGAATGGCCAGTCGCTAAGCGGCTGGAGCACGCGCTCGTCAACGGCATCACCGAATATATCGAGGCCGACACCGAGGAAGCCCGCCAGCAGGCAGAACGGCCGCTGCACGTCATCGAAGGCCCGCTGATGGCCGGCATGAACGTGGTCGGCGATCTCTTCGGTTCCGGCAAGATGTTCCTGCCGCAGGTCGTCAAGTCCGCCCGCGTGATGAAGCAGGCGGTTGCCGTACTCCTTCCTTACATGGAGGAAGAGAAGCGCCAGAACGGTGGCGATGATCGGAAGGCTGCCGGCAAGATCCTGATGGCGACCGTGAAGGGCGACGTCCACGACATCGGCAAGAACATCGTCGGCGTCGTGCTCGCCTGCAACAATTACGAGATCATCGATCTCGGGGTCATGGTGCCGGCAACGAAGATCCTCGAGACCGCCGTTGCCGAGAAGGTCGACGTCATCGGTCTTTCCGGCCTGATCACGCCGTCGCTCGACGAGATGGTGCACGTGGCTGCTGAAATGGAGCGCCAGGGACTGGATCTGCCGCTGCTGATCGGAGGTGCCACGACCAGCCGTGTCCACACGGCCGTCAAGATCCATCCGGGCTATAACAAGGGGCAGACTGTCTATGTGACGGATGCCAGCCGTGCGGTCGGCGTCGTTTCTTCGCTGCTGTCACCTGAGGGTCGCGACGACTATGTGGCTGACATCCGCGCCGAATACGCGAAGGTGGCGGCGGCGCATGCGCGCAGCGAGGCCGAGAAGGTGCGTCTGCCGCTCGCCCGCGCCCGCGAGAACGCGCAGCAGGTCGATTGGGCGGCCTACAAGCCGACCAAGCCGAGCTTCCTCGGCACCAAGGTCTTCGACGGCTACGATCTGGCTGACATCGCCAAGTACATCGACTGGACGCCGTTCTTCCAGACCTGGGAGTTGCGAGGCCGGTTCCCGGCTATTCTCGAGGACGAGAAGCAGGGCGAGGCAGCGCGTGCGCTTTGGGCCGATGCGCAGGCGATGCTGACGAGGATCATCGACGAGAAGTGGTTCCACCCGCGTGCCGTCATCGGCTTCTGGCCGGCGAACGCTGTCGGCGACGATATCCGTCTGTTCAAGGACGATAGCCGCAAGGAAGAGCTTGCCACCTTCTTCACGCTGCGCCAGCAGCTGTCGAAGCGTGACGGTCGGCCGAACGTTGCGCTGTCGGACTTCGTTGCGCCTGTCGAGAGCGGCGTTCAGGACTATGTCGGCGGCTTCGTGGTTACGGCCGGTATCGAGGAGGTTGCGATCGCGGAACGCTTCGAACGCGCCAACGACGACTACTCGTCGATCCTCGTGAAGGCGCTGGCCGACCGCTTCGCGGAAGCTTTCGCCGAGCGTATGCACGAACAGGTGCGTCGCGAATACTGGGGCTACGCCAAGGACGAGCATCTCAGCAACGAGCAGCTCATCACCGAGGAATATGCCGGTATTCGCCCGGCGCCGGGCTATCCGGCACAGCCCGACCATACCGAGAAGAAGACGTTGTTCGGCCTGCTCGATGCCGAGAAGGCGGCAGGGGTGCAGCTCACCGAAAGCTACGCGATGTGGCCGGGTTCTTCCGTTTCCGGCATCTACATCGGCCACCCCGACTCCTACTACTTCGGCGTCGCCAAGGTGGAGCGGGATCAGGTCGAGGATTACGCGAACCGTAAGGGCATGGACGTTGCCGAGGTCGAGCGTTGGCTTGGGCCGGTTCTGAACTACGTGCCGCGCAAGCGCGACGAGGACATCGAGGACGCGGCCTGATCGGCTGGGTCTTCAGGATTCGATTCAAGGACTGGACAGATTGATTCAGCTTGTCGTCGCAAGGCGCTGAAACTGAATCGGAAACCGTCTCAGGTGCTGGGCGTCAATTGGACGAGTAGGGCCGTGGTGTCGTCGCTCTGCTTATAGCGCGGATAGCGCAGGCCTTCGGGATCGATCTCGCGTTCGAAGCGCCTGAGTTCCTCCACCATCGACCGCAGACCCTTTTCGCGCGCGGTGCGCACGAGGCTTTCGGAATCATAGGCCGCGTAGAGGACCGCCAAGTCCGAGAAGCCATCGCTGCAGATGATCGCGTGCGCCCTGCCTCTGATAACAAGCCGCTCGGAAACCAGATGGTCGGCGGCCTCCGGTACGAGGCCGAGGGTCCAAACCCCGCTCTCCGGCGTATTCTGCCGCTCGCGGTGCTGGCGCAACAAGGCGAGGGTCTCGGAATTGCCGAGCGCGCCACCTTCCTTCGTGATGCCGCCCGTTCGCGCAATGTGCTTTCGCGCCTGGTTTTGTTCATGCTGGTAGGCGCCCGGAATTGCCATGTGCATGGTGGCGAAGCCATTTTCCTCCAGTAGAAAAAGGCAGGAGTCGCCGAGGCCTATGAAGTGGAAACCGTCATCAGTCTGATGCAGCATCGCGAACGCGGTCAACGGCCAGGCGTAACGCGGCACGGTCTCGTGGCGGCTCAGAAACGCCGAGCGAGCTGCGAGAGACAGGTCGTGCGCAACCTCTGAGACACTGGACTCACGGGTGATCTGATCCTGAAAGCCGCGGGCGAAATGCCGGGCGATCCAGGCGGCGTCGCTGCCTGCCTCATCCATATACTGGCGATCGCCGAGGCCCGTTGCACCGTCGATGACGAAGGCGCAGGCGTCGTTATAGCCGAAGCTGTCGTCGTTCGGCTTTGCGGGATTTCCGGGATCGGAGATGCTGTCGAGGATCGTGATGCGAGTCGTCATGGGCATATTGAATAGACGCCCTTGACCGTCCCTTCAATGCGACCGGGCATCACGGCGCACCGATCGTCAGTTCGGCGACAAAATCATAGGCGTCGCCACGATAGAGCGAGCGGGTGAACTCGACCGCCCGGCCGGAGCCCAGATAGGAGATGCGTTCGATCGACAGCCCCGCGGCGCCGACGGGGACGCCGAGGAGATGGGCGTCGGCCTCCTTCATGTTTGTCGCGGAAATCCGCTGCACGGCGCGGACCGGGCGGACCTGGCGACGCTCAAGTTCCGCATAGAGCGACGTCGTCACGACGAAGGGATCCGGAAGGAATTCGCCGGAGACGCTGGCGTTTTCAATTGCCAGCGGCTGATCGTCGGCAATGCGCAGACGGCTGAGGCGTGAAACTCTGACATCGGCTGCGAGGCCGAGAATCATCATTTCATCGGGCGAGGGTGTATGAATGCCCTTGTGGAGCCATTCGGAGCGCGAGGTCATGCCGCGACGGGCCATATCCTCGGTAAATGAGGTGAGCTGCGAGAGGCGCTGCTCGACCTTCGACACCGGCTTCGTCACAAAGGTTCCGGAGCCATGGCGACGGACAAGCAGGCCGTCGGCAACAAGCTCATCGATTGCCTTGCGCACTGTCACCCGGCTGACCGTTGCAAATTCGGCGATATCGCGCTCGGGCGGCAGGGCGTCGCCATGGCTGAGCGTGCCCGTGCGAATGGCATCTTCCAGCGTTCGGCGCAATTTGACGTAAAGCGGCCCAGTACCGCCGGCTTGAAGGCGCTCGGGGGAAAGGAGGCTTGCGAAATCGTCGGTCATGCCGCGCCTGTTCCTTCCTCGTGCAAAAACTTCACCGCGAGATCGATGGCGCCCTGCAGGACATCTCCCCTGGGCTCTCGCAGCAGGCTAATGTGACGTTCCGCAAGCCATGGACGGTAGGCTTTCGCCAATCCACCCAACAGGCAGATCGCCTCGCACTCCGGCCAGAGCAGCGCATCAAGGCTCTCGCCGATCGAGGCCGCTGCGTTCCGCACGATCGCCGTCGCAACAGGGTCGCCCTTAGCGGCAGCCTCAAAGACGACAGGCGCATAACGAGCGAAGTCATTGGGGCGGGAGACATGGGCAAATTCCACGACACGCTCGGGATCGTCGCCATACTCGGCCATGACCGTCTGGGTCGCAGGCGAGGAGGGGCGCACGCCGTCATGCGCTAGCAAGGACTGTTCCAACAGGTCACGGCCGAGACGGGCGCCACTTGCCTGATCGCCGACAATGAAGCCCCAGCCGCCGATGCCGTAAAGCTTTCCGTTGCGGCGCGCATTGTAGACAGAGCCGGTGCCGAAGGCGCCGATTACGCCGTCCGAATCGCCCAGTGCGCCTTGGAGCGCGGTGGTCGCATCGGTGACGATACGACGTCTGGCAAAGGGCAGGGAGCGCTCGATCCGTTCGGCATAGTCGCCGACATTTGCGCCGGCGACGCCGATGACGGCTGCTACGCTGGAAACGGCTTCAGGGGGCAGGCCGGCGTCGCTCAACGCGTTCTTGGCCGATGCAACGATGTTGAGCAATGAATTGTCGAGGTCGGACAGGATGTTCGATGGGCCGGCCGTGCCACGACCAAGGACACGTCCTGTCGCATCCGTCACTGCGGCACGGCAGCTGGAACCGCCGCCATCAATGCCGATCGTAAGTTCTGTCATTGAACCACCAAAAATCCGCTCATTCCCCTCGTTTTCATTACAATACCAAAAAAATACCATTTACCAAGTGCAAAGCGTGGCAAAAGCTCATCTTTTTATGCTATTGATTTTAAATGATAAAATTTTTAATGCGGCATTTCTGTTGCTTGGATGTTAAAATTGGCTGGACAATTGGTATTTTTTTGGCCTTAATTCAACTCAAAGGGAACAGAGCATCGGGCAGCGATAAACCGGCAGGACAGAGATAAGCCGGGCCACTCGATGAAATGCGGATTCGGCCGTGGCGGCTCTGCCGCCTTCAAGCCGTTCTCGCCATCAGTTTTCCCTTTCATGGCTGTGCCGGATCGGTTTCTTGTTCGGGTACGCTGTCTGGCCGACGGGGCGACCTGTCGTGCCGGTTGAGCTTCGGGCCGGCAGTTGTTGACGGCCCTTAAAGTGGCGTTGCGTGTGACCTCACGCACGCGAACGCTTGTTTCAGGTCAGGAACAGCGCTTCATCGGCGCATAAAACAGGAGAGGGAAATGAAGAACACCGCACTTAAAGGCTTCTTGCTGGCATCCAGCCTGCTGACATCAGTTGGCTTTGCTCATGCCGCCGACGTCACGCTGACGATTGAAAGTTGGCGCAACGACGACCTGCAGATCTGGCAGGAAAAGATCATCCCGGCATTCGAAGCCAAGAACCCGGGCATCAAGCTCGTTTTCTCGCCGACCGCGCCGACCGAATACAACGCCTCGCTGAACGCCAAACTGGATGCCGGTTCCGCTGGTGACATCATCACCTGCCGCCCGTTCGACGCCTCGCTCGAACTCTTCAACAAGAAACAGATCGCCGATCTGACGAGCCTGCCGGGCATCGAGAACTTCTCGGCCGTCGCCAAGGCTGCCTGGACGACAGATGACGGCAAGTCCACCTTCTGCGTGCCGATGGCCTCGGTCATCCATGGTTTCATCTACAACAAGGATGCCTTCGATAAGCTCGGCATCTCCGTTCCTAAGACTGAAGAAGAATTCTTCGCCGCCCTCGACAAGATCAAGGCTGACGGCACCTATATCCCGATGGCCATGGGCACGAAGGATCTCTGGGAAGCCGCGACCATGGGCTACCAGAACATCGGCCCGAACTACTGGAAGGGTGAAGATGGCCGCTTGGCACTCGTTGGCGGCAAGCAGAAGCTGACCGATGCGGAATGGGTCCAGCCTTTCGAGCAACTCGCCAAGTGGAAGCCTTATCTCGGCGACGGTTTCGAAGCCCAGACCTATTCCGATAGCCAGAACCTCTTCACGCTCGGCCGCGCCGCGATCTATCCGGCCGGTTCCTGGGAGATCTCGCTGTTTAACAGTCAGGCCCAGTTCAAGATGGGCGCGTTCCCGCCGCCGGTTCCGAAGGCCGGTGACCAAGGCTATATCTCCGACCATCCGGATATTGGCGTCAGCCTGAACGCCAAGAGCACCCATGCCGAGGAAGCCAAGAAGTTCCTCACCTGGGTCGCTTCGCCGGAATTTGCCGAAATCTACGCCAACGCGCTGCCGGGCTTCTTCAGCCTGAACTCGACGCCGGTGAAGATGAGCGATCCGCTGGCCCAGGAATTCGTCTCCTGGCGTGGCCCGTTCAAGTCGACGATCCGCTCGACCTACCAGATCCTGTCGCGCGGTACGCCGAACCTCGAAAACGAGACCTGGGTCGCTTCTGCAAACGTCATCAACGGCACTGTTACGCCGGCTGATGCCGCCAAGAAGCTGCAGGACGGCCTGAATGGCTGGTTCAAGCCGGGCAAGTGATTGCGATGTGAGGGACGGCATCAGCCGTCCCTCACTTCGGCTCAAAGCCAATTTCGTGTCCGCTTTTCCTCTCCCCGCCTCCTTCGAAACCCGAAGGGACGGGGAGACGAATAGAGGGAAGGGCGTTCTGCCCGCCGTGTCAGATGCGCCGCGCCAGGTGCAGCCAAGAAGAACAGGCAAAAGCCATGAGCGAAGCCCTATCCGCTGTCGATGTCGTTCCAATCAAGCGCCCCGTGCGCTGGCACATCGGCGTCTTTCTTTTCCCGGCATTCCTCGTCTATTCGGCGATCATGATCCTGCCGCTGATCGAAACGCTGCGGCTTTCGTTCTACAACACCGTTGATGGCGTGCCTGCCTTCGTCGGCTTTGCGAACTACAAGGTGTTGTTCGGCGATGCCCGCTGGGCACATGACTTCTGGAACGCGCTAGTCAACAACTTCATCTTCTTCGTCATTCACATGTGCGTGCAGAACCCGATCGGCATCGCGTTGGCGGCGCTGCTGTCGACGCCGCGGCTTCGCTTCGTGGCGTTCTACCGCACGGCCATGTTCCTGCCGACGCTGCTCTCCTTCGTGATTGTCGGCTTCATCTGGAAGCTCATCCTGTCGCCGATCTGGGGCGTCGCTCCGTGGCTGATGAGCCTCGTCGGCATGAAGTCGTTCTTCGCTCCATGGCTCGGACAGTCGGGGCCGGCGCTGGTTGCCGTGTCGCTGATCTCCAACTGGCAATATATCGGTATTCCGATGATGCTGATCTACGCGGCGCTGCTCAGCATCCCGGAAGAGGTGATCGAGGCCGCCGAGTGTGACGGCATCACCGGATGGGCACAGTTCTGGAAGATTAAGCTGCCCCTTATCCTGCCTGCCATCGGCATTATCTCGATCCTGACTTTCGTCGGCAACTTCAATGCCTTCGACCTGATCTACACCGTGCAGGGTGCGCTTGCCGGACCCGATATGTCGACTGATATCTTGGGCACTCTGCTCTATCGCACCTTCTTCGGTTTCCAGCTGCAGCTCGGCGACCGCTCGATGGGCGCCACAATCGCTACAGTCATGTTCCTGATCATTCTCGCCGGCGTGTCGTTCTACCTTTTTGCCATCCAGCGGCGCATGCGCCGGTACCAGTTCTGAGGAGTGCGCCATGTCCAACAGAGCACGCACATCCCCCATCCGCACCGGTCTCGTACACCTGGCGCTCATTGGCTATACGCTGGTTGCCATCTTCCCGGTGTTCCTGACGATCATCA
>Ga0102589_1002466_pt1 | contig 21393 bp, 20 predicted proteins | sample AraplaMF_Col_mLB_FD_76858 | JGI IMG/M metagenome (GOLD analysis project Ga0102589, IMG submission 76858) | Arabidopsis root microbial communities from the University of North Carolina, USA - plate scrape MF_Col_mLB | ecosystem: Host-associated > Plants > Roots > Endosphere | place: USA... | reverse complement strand
AGAAAAAGCATTACTCCAAAAACCCGCACTTGTATTTGAATTTATGAAATGGATTAGTGAACATTTAAGAAGAATGCAAACGAAGTTCCGAGATTTAGTATTACACGGCAAAAAAGGTGCCCTGTATTCTACTCTCATACGAATGACAAATAGTTACGGTGTGTTAAAAGAAAATGGTATTCTCATCGATTTACCATTAACGAATCAAGAACTTGCTAATTTCTGTGCAACTTCGCGTGAAAGTGTAAATCGAATGTTAAATGATTTGAAAAAAAAAGGTACGATTTCTATTCATAAAGGAAAGATTACAATCCATGATTTACAATTTTTAAAATGTGAAATTGCTTGTGAAGATTGCTCTACCTCTGTTTGTAGCATTGATTAGCATCTTATTTCTATAAGGAAAGCCGAGGTCTCCAATTAGATCTCGGCTTTCCTTATAAGTTACTAGACATATAAAACAAAATTATTTTTTCAATTCATTAGGAATACGTCTTCTATAGATTACATAACTACGGCTTAAATATTTAATTGGAGCACTAAATACATGTACAAGTCTAGTAAATGGCCATACCGCGAATAGCCCCAGCCCTGCAATAATATGAATTTTAAACCATACTGGTACTTCCATCATATATTCAACTTTCGGTTGGAAAATAAAGAGACTTCGGAACCACGGACCGATTGTTGTACGATAATCAAACCCATTTGAGTCGATGTTTAAAAAAGTTGAAGAAAGTCCCGCTAACATTACGATAAGTAATAAAATAAGCGCAATATAGTCTCCCTTTGTACTCGTAGCAATGATACGTTTTACTGTTACGCGGCGGTACGTTAATATAATTAAACCGATGATAGAAGCAATACCTGCCGGAAGCCCGAAACTAATTGCCATTATGTGATACATATGCTCAGAAATACCTATTGAACGATATACAGCCTCTGGAATTAAAATCCCCATAACATGACCACCAATTACGAACATGATCCCAAAGTGGAATAATAGACTTCCGATTCGCAGCATTTTCTTTTCTAATAGTTCGCTAGATTTTGATGTCCATCCAAATTGATCATAGTTGTATCTAAAAATATGTCCGCCGATAAAGATTGCAAAAATGATATAGGGAAACAATACCCACAGAAATTGATCCATCATTTTGACAACTCTCCTTTCTAATTTGTCTGTACACTCCATGTATCGATAGCGAGTAGAACAGCCGCAAGAATTGGTTCATACATACTATCAGCTTCTTTTAACTGAACGTGTAATGCTTGTATGTTCTCCTTGTATTTACTCATAATTGGTTCACTGTCTTGCTCATTTGCATTTGCAAAAAACTCAAGCAATAGCGGTAAATAATCAGGTAATTCTTTATCTGTTACTTCAAAACCAGATTTTTTATAATGCTGTTTTAACTCTAATAACTCAATACCTCTTTCTCTTTGTTCACCGGTGTTCATATAAGTAAGATACATATTTGTCTTCTTACCAAAATCGAATGTATATACGTAACAGTCAATTAATTGATCATCCATTTTATCCAGCGCTTGCTTTATAAATGCTGTAAGTGATGCTTTAACGTCTTCCTGTTCAATCGCTTCAATCTCTTCTTGCAATTCAGTTAAAGCTTCTCTCCACCCGATTTCCGGATAGGAAAGAAGGAATGAAGAACATGAAAAAGCAGTTTGTAAACTTTGTTTCATATTTTTCCGCCCCCATTATTTAAGAAATTGTCGTGCAAGAGCCTGGGCCACCTGCGAAAGATAAACCACAGCTTCCTTGTTCGTTATATAAATCTGCAACTTGTTCGCGGTGAGATGTCGGAATGACGAAACGATCTTTATATTTCGCGATAGCAAGAAGACGATACATATCTTCTACATCCTGTTTCGTTAAACCTAGTTCTTTTAATACCGCTTCATTTGGTTCTTTATTAATTTGCAACGCTCTCATATGCGTTCGCATAACAGCCATTTTTTTCAATGTTAGACGAATATGGGATTCATCTCCTGCAGTGAGTAAATTCGCTAAGTATTGAATTGGAATACGCATATTATCAATAGCAGGGAAAACCTCTTCTGCTTGCCAGTTACTACCTTTCCCCTCCACCATGTTCATAATTGGGCTAAGCGGCGGGATATACCAAACCATTGGCATTGTACGATACTCCGGATGAAGAGGCAGAGCAATTTTCCAATCAATAATCATTTTATAAATTGGTGACTGTTGTGCTGCTTTAATCCACTCTTCAGGAATGCCTTGTTTTTTCGCTTCAGCTGCTACTTCTGGATCATTTGGATCTAGGAAAACAGTAAGTTGAGATTCATATAAATCTTTTTCATCTTCAACAGATGCCGCTTCTTTTACTTTGTCAGCGTCATATAGCATTACCCCAATATATCGAATACGTCCTACACATGTTTCCGAACAAATTGTTGGCATACCCGCTTCAATACGTGGGAAACACATTGTGCATTTTTCAGCTTTATTCGTTTGCCAGTTAAAATACACTTTTTTATATGGACAAGAAGATACGCAGAATCTCCATGCACGACATGCGTTTTGATCTACAAGAACAATCCCATCTTCTTCACGTTTATACATCGCACCGGATGGACAAGAAGATACACAAGATGGATTCATACAATGTTCGCATATGCGTGGTAAATACATCATAAAGACATTTTCAAAATCCGTTTTAATTTCTTCTTCCATTTTCTTTACGTTCGGGTCTTGTAACCCTGTTATATGTCCACCAGCTAAATCATCTTCCCAGTTTGGACCCCATTCAATTTTGTCGATAAATTCGCCTGTAATTGCTGATTTCGGACGAGCAACTGGCTGATGCTTACGCTGTGGACTATTTGTTAACGTTTCATAATCATAGTTCCAAGGTTCAAAGTAATCATCAATTGTTGGTTGATCTGGATTGTGGAAAATATTCATAAGGCGCTTCATTTTGGAACCGGATTTCAGCTGAATTTCACCATTTTTCAATTCCCAGCCACCTTTATATTTCTCTTGATCTTCCCATTGCTTCGGATAACCAATTCCAGGTTTCGTTTCTACGTTATTGAAGTACATATATTCAGCACCTGGACGATTTGTCCAGGTGTTTTTGCACGTTACGCTACAAGTATGGCAGCCGATGCATTTGTCTAGGTTCATTACCATTCCGACTTGCGCTTTAATCTTCAAGCCAATCTACCTCCTTCAGTTTGCGAATTACAACGTTTAAGTCACGCTGGTTCCCTGTTGGACCATAATAGTTAAATCCATAGCTTAATTGGCCATATCCACCAATCATATGTGTCGGTTTCACATGAATACGGGTTGGACTATTATGCGTTCCTCCGCGGGTGCTTGTTAATTTCGTACCAGGTACGTTAATGTGGCGATCTTGCGCATGGTGCATAAATGCCATTCCTCTCGGTATACGGTGCGTTACAACAGCACGTGCTACGACTACGCCGTTACGGTTAAAACATTCAATCCAATCATTATCAGCAACACCAGCTTCATTCGCATCATCTTTATTCATCCAAACAGTTGGACCACCTCTAAACAGCGTTAACATCGGCAATGAATCGAAGTACATACTATGAATAGACCACTTATTATGCGGTGTTAAATAGTTTAGTGTAATTTCTTTTCCTTCTACTTCGGGACGTGATTTACGGAACGGTTTATGTTGCAGAATTGGTTTAAATGTTGCCATCGTTTCACCAAATTCTTTCATCATGTCGTGATCTAAGTAGAAAGATTGTCGACCAGTTATCGTTCTCCAAGGGATGAGACGTTCAACATTTGTTGTAAATGGTGAATAACGGCGTCCACCTTTTTCAGAACCCGTAAAGGCCGGAGAAGTAATTACTGTTTTCGGCTGCGCTGTAATTTGTTCAAATGTGAAGCATTCTTCTTCACGTTCTTCTGCTAAGTCACGTAGTTTTAAATCCGTTTGTTTTTCAAGTGCTTCCCATGCTTTTACAGCCATATGACCGTTTGTTGTAGAAGAAAGTGTTAATACCGCTTCAGCAGCATTAATTGCTTCTTTTATATCTGGGCACCCCTTCGCAATAGAATCCGTTCGAACAACTCCTAATCGACTCTTTAATTGCTCATATTCTTTTTCTGCAGACCAAGAAATCCCTTTCGTACCAATTGGTTGTTTTCCGGTATTTGGTCCAAGCGCTGTCATCTTGTCATAAATCGTTTTATAATCCCTTTCGACAACATGAATTTGCGGCATTGTTTTACCTGGGATCGGTTCACACTCACCTTTGCTCCAGTCTTTAATCTTGCCAAGTGGTTGCGCTAATTCTTGCGGTGTATCATGAAGAAGTGGTGTTGCCACAACTTCTTTCATTGGCTCAAGATCGATTTTCTTCGCTAAATCTGACACAGCTTTAGAAAGAGAGGTGAAAATATCCCAGTCAGAGCGCGCTTCCCACGGCGAACCGATTGCTGGATTAAACGGATGTACAAATGGATGCATATCTGTACTACTTAAATCATGCTTTTCATACCAAGTTGAAGCAGGTAAGACGATATCAGAATAAAGCGCTGTTCCAGCCATACGGAAATCTAAATTAATAAGTAAATCAAGCTTCCCTTCTGGCGCTTCCTCATGCCACTTAATTTCTTCTGGTCGTAACGAATCACTATCGTCATTCATTAATCCGTTTGTTGTACCTAATAAATGTTTTAAGAAATATTCGTGTCCTTTACCAGAACTTGAAATTAAGTTTGCACGCCATACGAATAAGTTACGCGGGAAGTTATTTTTATTATCAGGATCTTCAATTGCAAATTTCAGTTCTTTATCTTTTAGTTTTTGCGCAACGTATTTTCCGATTTCTTCTTGCGTTGTTGCACCAGCAGCAACAGCTTCTTTATATAATTCAATTCCATTTTTCTCGAATGTCGGATACGAAGGTAACCATCCAAGTCGAGCTGCTAATACGTTATAATCACCGTGATGTTGATAACGAGAGTTGCCCTCAACTGGTGATGCTAAATGTCCAACTGGTGTATCTTCATAGCGCCATTGATCTGTTACGAAATAGAAGAAAGATGTACCGTTTTGTAATTTCGGTGGCCCTTGCCAATCTTTTGCCATCGCGATTGTTTGCCATCCTTCAGCTGGTCGTAATTTTTCTTGCCCAACATAATGCGCCCAACCGCCGCCGTTTACACCTTGTGCTCCGACAAGAAGAACAAGATTTAAAACCGCGCGATAAATCGTATCAGAGTTGAACCAATGGTTAATACCAGCTCCCATAATAATCATCGAGCGACCATTCGTATCAACAGCATTTTGTGCGAACTCACGAGCGATTTGAATAATAAGCTCTCGTTTCACTCCTGTCATTTTCTCTTGCCATGCAGGCGTAAACGGTACATCATCATTGAAGTCTTTCGGCTCTTGTCCACCAAGCCCTCGGTTCACGCCGTAATTTGCTAATGTTAAGTCATATACAGTCGTAACGAACACTTCGCCTTCATCTGTCATAACCTTTTTCACTGGAATTGTGCGTTCTAATATTGTATTTCCATCATCAGAGAAGTACGGAATTTGCACCGTTTCAACACTATCTTCCATTCCAAGTAAAGAAAGACGTGGATCAATCGTTTCACCTGTTTCTTCATCTTCTAAACGTAAGTTCCATTTCTTTTCGTTATCCCAACGTGATCCCATTGTGCCGTGCGGTGTTGCAAAATCTTTTGTGTTCTCGTTCCAAAGAACAGGCTTCCATTCTCCTAACTTCGTTTCACGTCCAATATCAGTAGCATTTAAGAAACGATCAGCGACGAATTGATCTCCTTTTTGTTTCAATGTGACAAAGAAAGGAAAATCAGTATATTGCTTCGCATACTTTGTGAAGTATTCCACTTGATTATCTACGTAAAATTCTTGTAAGATCACATGCCCCATTGCCATCGCAAGTGCACCGTCTGTACCTTGTTTCACACTAATCCAATCATCCGCAAATTTTGTAGACTCAGCGAAATCAGGACTGACAGAAACAACTTTCGTTCCTTTATATCGAACTTCGGCTAAAAAGTGTGCATCTGGCGTTCTCGTCATCGGTACATTTGAACCCCATGTCATAATGTAACCAGAGTTATACCAATCGCTACTTTCTGGTACATCTGTTTGATCACCCCAAATTTGCGGAGAAGCTGGTGGTAAATCCGCGTACCAATCATAGAAGCTAAGCATCGGCCCGCCCATAAGTTGCATAAAGCGGCTACCCGCTGCATGACTTAACATCGACATAGCTGGAATTGGTGAAAAACCAACATTTCGGTCTGGGCCGTATTTAATGATTGTGTAAAGTAACGAAGCAGAAACGAGTTGTAATACTTCATCCCAATTCGCACGAATAAATCCACCTTTACCACGCGCCTGCTTATACTTACGTGCTTTTTCAGGGTTTTCCACAATACTTTTCCAAGCATCTAGTGGTGAATCATTATTTTGTAATTCTTCTTGCCACATACTCCAAAGAACACCACGTACATACGGATATTTCACACGAAGTGGACTATAAATGTACCAAGAAAAACTTGCTCCACGCGGACATCCTCGTGGTTCAAAATCCGGCATATCAGGACCTGTCGTTGGATAGTTAAGCTCCTGCCCTTCCCAAGTTACAATTCCATCTTTTACATAAATGTTCCAACTACATGAACCAGTGCAGTTCACGCCGTGTGTAGAACGAATTACTTTATCATGCTGCCAGCGTTTTCTGTACACATTTTCCCATTCACGATCTTCATATGTTTCTTGTGTATGATTATCGTTATAACGATCTATTGGTGAAAAATATTTTAAACGTCTCATTAGTGCTGAAGGTTTCTTCTTCATCATGTTCACTCCTTTAATACGTCTCTCTTACATACCCTTACTATAAAAGAGGTTGTAAAATACAGATGTGACATTTCGCACAGTTCAAGAGATTGTCATAAATTCATTTGGAAACCGGTTTACGGGGAAACATTTATAAATAAAGATTACTTTGTTTTGTTGTGAAGATTTCGGTCAGCCGTGAGCTTATTAGGAAAATAGCATTTTGAGGATTCACCTTTTTTTGCATAAGAAAAAACGCAGGAGAGATTCCTACGTTTTTATATAAAGTGAAACTTTAATCAGTGGAGGTTTTGTTCGTCCCCCACTGATTATCAGCCCACAAATAGCGAGATATAACTATAAATCATTATTTACGGTATTGCTCTTATTTACGGAAACAATTATACTAAATGTTATCCACACATATAATCTGAATATTCATAAAATTACGAGTGGGATTTCCTTTTTGGACATAGAAATTATAAAGTATCTCACCATGATTTTTTAACATTTACGTTTTTTCCTATTTATATAAGTTCTCACTATGAACTTATATACACCATTCCTACTTGCCTCTTAGATTACTATTATACTGCATTAAAATGAAGGGACTCCTTTTCTTTAACATAAAAATGAATTAGAAAAGATAATAAAATTAGGAGGATTACGATGGCCCGTCTTGATTCATTACATCCCATTGTAGAAAAAATAATCAACAATATTGAAAAATTAATGGTCGGAAAACGAAAAGAAACGATTTTAACCATGACAGCTCTTTTAGCTGAAGGTCATGTACTATTAGAAGATGTTCCTGGCGTTGGGAAAACAATGCTAGTACGCACTCTTTCTAAATCCATTGACGCCGATTACAAGCGGATTCAATTCACACCTGATTTACTGCCGTCAGATGTAACAGGTGTTTCTATTTATAATCCGAAAGAGCTCCAATTTGAGTTCAAGCCTGGACCAATCATGGGGAATTTTGTACTTGCTGATGAAATTAATCGTACATCCCCAAAGACACAATCTGCCTTACTTGAAAGTATGGAAGAAGGCACTATCACAATAGATGGCATTACAAGATCGTTACCAAAACCTTTCTTTGTCATGGCTACACAAAACCCGGTCGAATATGAAGGAACATATCCTTTACCAGAAGCTCAACTCGATCGTTTCTTGTTGAAGCTAACAATGGGATATCCTACACCAGAAGAAGAATTTGAAATTTTAAACCGGATGGAAAAAACAAACCCACTCTCCCATTTACAAGCTATTACAACAATAGAAGAATTACTTTATTTACAACAAAGTGTACGGGAAGTAAGTATGGACAAAGCAATCAAGCATTACATTGTAAAGCTTGTTAATCAGACTCGTTCTTATAGTTCTATACAACTAGGTGCAAGTCCACGTGGCTCAATTGCTTTAATGAAAGCTTCACAAGCTTATGCATTCATCCATGGTAGAAATTATGTTATTCCAGACGATGTTAAATTTTTAGCTCCTTACGTTTTAGCTCACAGACTCATTCTAAAAATGGAAGCAAGATTTGAAGGAATAACAGGAGAACAAGTTATCGCCAAAATCGTTGCACGAACTACTGTGCCGACTCAAAGGACGAAGAACCTTTGATGAAGCGACTACTACGAGCACTATATCACGTTACGAAGTTATCGCTAATCCCTTTATGCGTAGTCTTAACATTTGTGTATGCTATGCTTCAAGGAGGATTTGTAAGTTGGTTTTTGTTTTACAGTACGATTCCTATTGGCCTTTATTCACTACTACTCCCCTTCTACGCTTTACGGGACGCTGAAGTAAAACGAATAACAAACCAAAACAAATATGCAGCAGGAGAACAATTTGTAAGCACGATTACAATAAAAAGAAAATTTCCTTTTCCCTTACTTTATTTAGTTATAGAAGATGAACTGCCACCACCATTTACAAGTTGTAGACAAGCAAAGATGAATAAGGTCATACTCTTTCCGGGATTGAAACGAAATATTTCGTTTCAATATGTTATTGATACAATCCCTAGAGGAGAACACACTTTTTCAAGCGTACGCGTCAAAACTGGCGATCTATTCGGTATGATAGAGAAAGAAGTAACTTTTTCAGTTCCAGATACATTTTTAGTCTATCCCCAGTATGTAGATATAGCGTATCGACAATTGGAAAATCATTTCGAACAAGGGGCGCTTTCAGCAAATATACATTCAGCAAAAGACTCTACAGTCTCTGTCGGCGTCAGAGACTATAAACCTGGTGATCGCTTTTCATGGATTGATTGGAAAGCAACTGCACGAACAAACAATATTATGACGAAAGAGTTTGAACAACAGCGTAGCCATAATATCATGATATTCATGGACAGAACTGAATCCCCTCTATTCGAATCAGTCGTAACGTTTACTGCCTCTATTGTAAGGGCTGTCTTGAAGCAAAATTCACCAGCGTCATTCGTGTCTGTCGGAAAAGAACGAACTATTTTCCCATTAGACAATGGAGATACTCAGTTGCAACAAATCTTTTGCCATTTAGCGAAAGTACAAGCAGACAGTGTATTCCCGCTCTCCCAGAGTGTAGAAATGGAATTAAGAAAAATGTATCAGCCCGTCACGATTATACTCGTGACAAGCGGTCTTTCTCCCGATATTCAAAAGGCGGCTGACTGTGCTGCTATAAAAAATAGAAAATTAATGGTGTTTGTCGTGAAAGAAAAAGCGAATCAACTCTCACATCGAGAACTAAGTATACTAGAAACTCTACAAAAAAGAAAAATATTTGTAAACGCGGTTTATGAAAACCGGTATGCAAACGTGTTTTTTGAGGTGAGCAAATGATAACATTACATACAAAAAAACAATTGGATATGAACAGTTTTTACATGCATGCATGCGCATTTCTACTTTTACTAGAATGGCTAAGACCCCTTATAGGTATTACAAACGTAGGTAGATTAGATATTTTTGTAATATTTATAGGAATTTGCTTCACTCTCTCTTTTTTTCAAACGAGGTGGCAAATTGCTATAAAGATCATCACGATTTTATTCATCATTCATTTCCTATATTATAAAAATGCTTTTATAAATCCATCTTGGCTAACGAAATTTTTTACTGATATTTCTCAAAATTCCTCCCTGTTATTCCAGGGGAATTTGCTAGATATTTCTCCAGTTTTTCCAACAGTTTTATTTTTTCTATCATTTTGGTTTTTGAGTTCTTTCATCTCTTTTTGGATGATTCATAAAAAACGTGGGTTGTTATTTCTTGTATTGACTATTATTTATATCACAACTTTTCATAACTTACATTTATACAATGCAAACTACGCTATTATTCGTACTGTTGTCATCGGATTTTTTATGCTTAGTCTTCTTCGAATAGAACGAATAAAAGAGATGGAACACTTACAAAATTATGATAGAGAAATCTCAAAATTACTTAGACCTCTTACAATATTTATTGTATTGTCAGCAACCATCGCATACTTTGCTCCAAAATTCGGCCCTCAATGGCCAAACCCAATGAATTTTTTAAAATTCAACACATCCGAAGCGAGTAAAAAACAAGAAGTTTCTACAATTGGGTATGGTTTAGATGACTCGAGATTAGGTGGTCCTTTTCAGGCTGATCCTACAATTGTTTTCACAGCACAAACGCAAAACAAACAATATTGGAGAGTAGAAACGAAAGATTTTTATACAGGAAAAGGCTGGGAAGTTTCTGAAAATCAAAAAAAGATTTCTTTTAAAAGTAAAAACGACGTCGTGAGCTGGTACGAACAAAATACAAAAACGGAAACAACCGAAGCAACCATCACCATGCAAAAAAGTGATTTTCACCTTACCTACCCAGCAGGATTAGTATCAGTTGAGGCTTCCTCAGATGTATCATACAGCGTTGACCCATTTTCTGAAAAAATCTATACGATGCACGGAGACTCCTCTACTACTTTACATTCATATAAAGTAACGTATGAGATCCCGGAATTTCCCATAGAAAACTTGAAAGCTGTAAACACGAATGAAGGTCAAGAAACAAATCCTTATTTCATGACAAAGTACACACAACTTCCCGAATCATTACCACAGCGAGTAAAAGACTTGGCTGTCAATCTTACAAATGATAAAGACAACCGGTATGATAAAGTATTAGCTATTGAAAATTACTTCGCAGACAACTCTTTTACATACGAATCAACGAATGTCTTGTACCCTGCCAAAAGTCAAGATTATGTAGATCAATTCCTTTTCGATACAAAAAGCGGCTACTGTAATAATTTTTCGACGTCTATGATCGTGTTACTTCGTTCTGCTGGGATTCCTGCTCGCTGGGTAAAAGGTTATACAGAAGGAACTCTTGACAATACACTTGCCTCTGCAGAAGGTCAGGATATTTATAAAATCACGAACGATAACGCACACTCTTGGGTCGAAGTATATTTCCCAGGATACGGATGGATTCCATTCGAACCAACAAAAGGATTTACCAATCCCTATAATTTTATAAATAATACGCCTGCTCCTATTTCACAAAATAGCGAAGCAAATAATTCTAATAACCAGCAAATACATCAACGAAATAATGAAGCAAAACTTAAAAGTTTAATAGAAAATACAGAAGAAACTTCTACTAAAAAGGTCACAAATTCTAAAACTAGTTTTTCTTGGTGGTACGTATTCCTCTCTACGATACCAATTAGTATCATCGGATACATTCTCTTCACTACTAGAATGAAATGGATTACATTTTTTATTATTCTTTTCTATAAATACCGAAAAGATGATGTTGTTTATCAAAAAGCTTACGACGCACTTTTAAAACAATTTGCGAGAATTGGCATACCACGGGGGGAAAGTCAAACATTCCGAGAACACGCTCTCCGCATCGATACACTTTACAACTCGGCCGATATGCAACAACTTACTTTCAGTTATGAGAACGCTATGTATCAAAACGGACAGACCGCAGCCGAATGGAAGAAATCCGTACACTTATGGGAAGTGCTTATGAAAAAAGCAGCTTCTCTACCTAAATCAAATGAATTCGATACAATGATTTAATCTTGATCATGTGAGTTTAAAGAAAATACCTCAAAGAGCAACTTTGTTCTTTGAGGTATTTTTTAATAACTATAATAAAAGATAACAAACTCCTAATTATTCCCCAAGTACCTTCTCAATCTCAACCTCTAAATCAACTGGCTTCGTTTGCGGCGCAAAACGCCCTACTACTTTCCCATCTTTTCCAATTAAAAACTTCGTAAAATTCCATTTCACTGCTTTCATACCGAGTAAACCTGGCGCTTGTTCTGTCATGTATGTATACAGAGGATGAGCCTTATCACCTTTCACATCAACCTTTGCAAACATCGGGAAGTTTACACCGTAGTTTAATTCACAATAACTAGTAATGTCCGCTTCTGTACCTGGTTCTTGTCCTCCAAATTGGTTACAAGGGAAACCGAGTATTTCTAGTCCTTGGTCTTTATATTTATCATATACTTCTTGTAATCCTTTATACTGTGGTGTAAATCCACATTTACTAGCTACATTTACAATAAGAAGTGCTTTTCCTTCGTAATCTTTTAACGATTTATCTTCACCTGTTATTGTTTTAGCTGAAAAATCATAAACTGTCATTGTTCCTACCCCTCTCTATACTATTATTCTATGTTTATACTATACTACATTCGTGAATATACAGCTTCTATTACATACTTACACACCGAAATGATAGCGCTTTATTTATGTTCGAAAATTCGACACAAACTACTAGACTTTTAGAATGGAAAGTTTTACAATTGAATTGTGAACAAAATGTGACAGTTTATATTCTATTATAATAGAAAAGGATGGTGTTTATTATGAAAACTGCACAACCTGAAACGATTTCAAATCGCGAGTTTTATTTCGTACTATATATGATGTTATTGTATGTTACTGGTTGGGTAATCGATGTAAATGGTTTATTCTTAAGCTCCTACTTTAATTTAGCAGGAGAGATTACGCTTCCAATCGTTGGTGGCATTGTTGGACTGTTCGTTATGTCTATCAATAAAGAACAAACGAAATAACAACACTTTAAAAAGGCAGAAGACGAGCTTTCGTTTTCTGCCTTTTTCTATTTTAGCGTATAATAGAAACATACAGTAACTAAGGAGTGGTAACGATGAAAAAAGTAGAGCAGTTATCTTCACACCTATATCTTATTGATGATTTTGATTTACAACATAATGAACGAACTGGTACGTATGTTTTATTAGGTGACGATATTACTTTAATTGAAACTTGTGCAGCCCCTTCTCTTCCGTATATTTTAGACGGCTTACAACAATTACATATTGATTTAAACGATGTAAAAAACATTATCGTAACACACGTTCATTTAGATCACGCTGGGGCAGCTGGTTTAATGATGGAAAAGTGCCCAAATGCTACTTTATATGTGCATTCTCGCGGTGCTCGTCATATGATTGATCCAACAAAACTAATTTTAGGCGCAAAAGCTGTATACAAGGATGATTTCGACAAACTTTTCGATCCAATTCTTCCTATAGAAGAAGAACGCGTTCATATTGTACAACATGATGATACGTTAAAAATTGCAGAAGACCGCATCCTTACATTTTATGATACACCTGGACATGCAAAACACCATATTAGCATTCATGATTCATTAACAAACGGCATTTTTACTGGTGATACAATTGGAATTTATTATAGAGAGCTTGCAGACCTTGATGTAGAGTTATATTTACCATCAACGTCCCCTTCGCAATTTCAGCCCGATGCGATGATTGCCTCTAAAAATCATATTCAAAGTATGAATGTAGATACTATTTATTTCGGTCATTACGGCGTTTCATCCAATGTTACAGAAGTATATAACCAACTAGAACATTGGTTACCTATTTTCGTTCATACTGGTAAAGAGGTCTTTGAAAAGTATAATGATTTCGATGAGGCTACTAAAGCATTACAAACTTTATTAATGGATAAAATCTCTTCTCACCTTACAAAATTAAACGTCCCATCCGATCATTCCGTTTATAACATTTTACATCTAGATATAGAAATTAGTGCGATGGGTATTATTGATTATTTCACGAAGCAAGAAAAAACAAATTCCACTATTTAATAACAGTAAAAGAAGAGATATACAACAGTAGTTATTGTATATCTCTTCTTTGAATATATTTTTAGTAAAGGATGGTGGAATGGAATGCAAAAAGTAATGCTATACCTCTGCTTTACATTATTTATCGTCTTATTATTATTTGTTGGAGTAAAAATTCAATTTTATTTAGATACAGACGCGCAGGTGAACTTTAACGTTTATCCAAGATTATTCTACTTTACACTCTTCCCTCTTATAGTTGGTATTTTATTACGGTTCCTTCAATCTATTAATTACGCAACGAGTAAACAAAACTGGAGCTTTCAGCCGGATAAATTTATTGCTATTACAGTGCCTACACTATTCATTTCCTTTTCCCCTGCATTACTCTTTTCACCACTTGGCGAATACTTACCTTATTTAGCTAATATAATTCTTATAAATACAACTTTTGTTACGATTATTAGTTTAATAGCTGGTTATTCACTATTAGATTGTTTTATACAAAAAGATACTGCAAATATGAAAAAATATAATTGATGACCAATTTTTAAGTGTTGCTGATTAGGACATTTTTTTATAAGTGCGCTATTATTTGTAAAAATCGCCATAAATGAAAAGGGGAATTCTGTTAAAATAAAGTTGTTCGTATATTATGTCAAAATGCATTTTAACCAAGGAGATTTATTATGTATAAATTAGGGGCTTTCTCTTTTCTAACGGTTATCGCAAGTATATTTTCTTTCTTTATCCTTAGAGGACCTAATGCGAATTTAACGTTAATTATTGTGACTCTAAGTATACTTTCATTACTCGGTATTATTTTTGCAATCGCATCAAAAAATTGGTTATTCGGAATAATTGGTACTGCATTAAATGGCGTAATATTATTAGTTGTATACTTCCTATTGCTAGCAAAAGGCATAGGTGGTTAATAAATTTACGTTTCAATAAGAAAAGCTCAGAGCTTAGACTCTGAGCTTTTTTACTTATCTCACCTTTTCATCTACATACTCCATAAACTGCTCGGCTTTAATAAATCTTTCTTTGTACGCCTCAGGAACTTCTTCTACTGTTATCCCGCCACTCGATTTCGTTTTTACTAACACAGTTTGATGTGACATTAATGCCTCCATATATTGTTCATATTCTTCAGGAGTTAGTACTTCTTTACTAGATTTATGGCCATTTAATTTATCAAAATACGGATGAAGCTCCATTACTACCTTTTTCAATTCCTCTTTTTTAGCTGGTGATAATTGATCATAATCAATATTACCGTTCGAATCTCCGTACGCAAGCTTTGCATTTGTTAGTTTCTTTAGTTCTTTTGTAAACTCTTCATATTCTTTCGCACCCATTTCATCTTTCGCTTCTGATAATTTTGCATTAAAACGTATATACGCTTCTAACGTCATCGCTCCGGCATGTTTTTTAAAATTCTCAAAAGATCCGTATATACCATCCGCCATAATAGATTGATACGCAAAACCAGTCGTCGGGATTAAAAGAGCTGCTGCAAGCACTCCTGCAATAAGGTGCTTCTTCCTTTTACTCCCCCCGCGATTCATTGTTATTTGCACGATTACTTTTTCTTTTAACTCCGGCGGGGCAACAATACCCTTTGCTTCTTCTTGTATAGTTTCCCTAACTCTACAGTCTAAACTCATTTCACATTCCCTACCTCTCCTAAAAATATTTCTTCTACTTGCTCTTTTTGACGTAGTTTTTTTAATGCCGCGTGAATTCTAGATTTCACAGTACCAATTGGAATATGTAATATTTGTGCTACTTCTTCTTGTGAATAATCGTGTAAATATCTTAAGATAATAACTTGTTTCAATTTATACGGTAATTTATGAATAAGTTCGATTAGTTCTTGGTTTGATATTTTACTTACCAGATCGTTAGAAAAATCAATTTGTACTGGTTTTCTTTGCTCTTCTGCTTTTTTTACAATTCGTAGTCGCATCCACCTCTTTCTTCTATAAGAGTGAATTTGTTTAATCGCGAGTCCAATTAGCCAAGGACGAAATGGCTTCTCGCTATCATACTTACGAAGCGATTCATATAGTTGTATGTATACTTCTTGAACGACATCATCTACATCTGTTTTATCGTCTAGTAAAAAATGTGCTGTCTTATATACTTCTTGAATCGTTACATCATACAACTCGCTATACGCTTCTTTATTTCCTGATAAAGTTAATTGAATTAAATCTGTACACACTGTTTCACCTTTCATATACCATCCCCCCTTTGTCTTACACTTTATATTGGCAAGTAATTCATATTTCGTTCGATTTTTTAAAGTTTTTTATATAAATTAATATAATGATTCCCTGAGTTCATAAGCTTCACTTATAACCTTGCATAACTATTATATAATTTTCCAATTTCTAATGACGCTTTAAAATGATTTATATAGTCAAATTTAGGAGGATATATGATGAAAGCTATCGTTGTAACGTCGTTCGGTGGTCCGGAAGTGATGAAATATACTGATGTTGATATGCCGACTATTTCAGACAATCAGGTGTTAATTCGTGTTGTTGCTACTAGTGTTAATTTTGCCGATATTAAATCACGTTATGGCAAAAAAGGAAATAAGACATTCCCTTTTATTCCAGGGATAGATGCCACCGGTATTGTAGAACGAGTCGGTTCTCAAGTTAAAAATATTCATCCTGGACAGCGTGTCATTGCTTTTCCTCAAAATGGATCTTACGCAGAATATATTGTTGCAAATGAAAATCTTACTTTCGTTTTACCTGATGAAGTTAATTTCCAAACTGCAGCCGCTTGCCCTATCATATCTTTTACAAGCTATAATTTACTCGCAAATGTTGCAAGGCTTCAACAAGGTGAATCTGTACTCATTCATGCAGCTGCTGGCGGAATTGGCACTACTGCTATTCAACTTGCAAAACTATTAGGGGCTGAAAAAGTTATCGGTACTGTCGGAAGTGAAGCAAAAAAAGAAATTGCTTTAGACGCTGGAGCTGATTATGTTATATGTCATCAAGATGAAGATTTTGTAGAGAAGGTCAATGAGCTGACAAATGGCCAAGGGGTTGATGTAATTTTAGATTCTATTTCTGGAACGGTTTCGGAAAGTAGTTTAAAATGTCTTGCTTATTACGGACGCCTCGTTCATTTCGGCAATGCGAGCGGTGAAATTGGCAATTTCAAAACGAAAGACTTACACGCAAGTTGCCGTTCTATACTCGGATTCAGCTTCGGCACTACACGGAAAAAACGTCCTGAATTACTCCAAGAAACTGCAAATGAAGTTTTCCGTTATTTACGTGATGGAAGTTTGCAAATTAAGGCTACAAAATCTTTTCCCTTTATAGATGCAGGGAAAGCACATGAATGGGTCGAAAGTAGAAAAAGTACAGGGAAAGTAATACTAAACGTTCAGTCCCCTTCCTGAAATGAATACTTGAAACAGAGGTGGCATTCATGGGATCAAGAATTATACATGTGATTATCGCTAACGGTATTGCTGAGAAATTATGTATTCAAGATAAAACTTCTTTCTTACTTGGAGCTGTAGCCCCTGATGCTGTTCATTCAAAAAAAGAAAAAGGCACCTCACATTTTTATGCCGGTACAACGAAGAACTATACGAGAAGAATAGATTATGATTCATTTATTCATAAATATGAAGCACATATAGATTCCCCATTTATTTTAGGCTATTACACCCACCTCATTGCCGACGATAATTGGCTACAAGGCTTTTTTCTACCTTGGCTAAAAAATAGAATAGAAAATGACGAAACTATCGCACCTATGTACTATAACGATTTTAAATTGTTAAATGCAAAGTTGCTTCATCATTACGAAAAAGAACAACAGCTATTCTCTCTTCTTAATCAAGAGGCTCACATTGTGGATATCGCAGAAGTTTCTAAAGGAAATGTTTTAGCTTTTCGAACATACCTTTTTGAAGATATGTTGTATCCAGAGCAACATTTGCATGAAGAATTACAGGTGTTCACGTTTAATCAAATTGTCGGTTATATTGAAACCGCTATTGAGAAAGGCGCTTTTTATATCGAACAACTGTCGAATAAAAAGTCCACTTCAAATATTTAATCCCCCTCATTTTATACGAGGGGGATTTTTCCATAACATCATTATTTGTTCTTTTCCATAACCGCAAAATAATTCCCTTCACTATCAGCAAAGTTAAACACTTTACCAGAAGGCATAGTTACCATTTCGCCAACTGTAACATTTTTATTTGTTAAATCTGTATATAATTGATCAAGATTTTCTGAGAAGAACATTAAGGATGGTGTACCAAGATTCAATTCTGGACTCATTTTCGAAATAACTTCTTTATTATGTAGTATGATACTCGTTTCTGCATCTTGAGTTGGAGCGATTTCAATCCATCTCATCCCTTGCTTGTTATCTTCCTCTGCTACTACATGAAACCCTACCTTTTCCGTCCAAAAATTTACTGCCTCATCTTGATTATTTACATATAACATAATTTGTCCGACTTTATGAATCATTTGTATTCCTCCTAATGGTTTTTATATTCTATGTAGGTTTCTACAAGTGCTATTGTTATTCCTTTTGAGTTGATATGTACTTCTTTACAAAATTTATCGACTTACTCGTTCACTACTTTACCAATGAACAAAATAAGACGTAACTACAAATAGTTACGTCTTTCCCATTATTTATCTAGGCTTTTTCTTCCCAGTAAATGCTGGTTTCTTTTTCTTCGGTGCTTTCGGTTTCGTTTCTACAAATGATCCGTTGAACATTTCTTGCTTCGTAAACACAATACCTAATTTTTTCGCAAATTGAAGTAATTTACGCTCTTCTTGTTCTGTTACAAGAGACACGACCGTTCCTTCTTTGCCCATACGTCCAGTACGTCCTGAGCGGTGAATGTATTGGTCTACAGTGTCAGGTAACTCTAAATGAATTACATGTGTTAAATCATCAATATCTATTCCACGTGCTGCAATATCAGTAGCAAGTAGAATTTCTAATTTTCCGCCGCGGAAAGCACGCATCGTCGCTTCACGTTCTTGCTTACTTGCCTCTGCATGAAGAGCTGCTGCTTTCATTTTACGGAATTTCAATTTCTGAGTAATTTCATCTAAACGGAATGGGTCATTTAAGAAAGCAACTGCTTTTACATCGCCCATATGCATAATTCTTCTTACGTAATCATTTTTTTCGCGTCGCTCACAAATGATATACGTATGCTCAACTAAGCTTTTTGACTCTGCACGTGTTACACGTACTAATTGTGGTTCAACTGCTAAATCACGTGCTGCATCTTCTGCTGCTTTTGTCATTGTCGCTGAGAAGAATACTAATTGACGATCGCGCATCGTTGATTTAATTACATCCTGTGCAGCACCCATCATCTTTTGTTTCACTATTTGATCGAACTCATCAAATACAATCGTTTTCACTTCATGCATCTTTAGCTTTTTCATACGAATTAATTCTAAAATACGTCCTGGTGAACCAACAATTACTTTCGGGTGTTTCTTCAATTTTTCCACTTGGCGCTTAATATCTGCACCACCAATTAAAGATGCACCTGAAATATCAGTTCCTGCTGTAAATTTTTGAACCTCTTCATGAATTTGCATGACAAGTTCACGCGTTGGAGCTAAAATAACAACTTGTGGCTGTTTTACTTCAGGATTAATTTTATGTAAAAGTGGTAATAAGTACGCTAATGTTTTTCCTGTTCCAGTTGGAGATTCAGCTATAACGTCTTGTCCTTCTAAAATAGTTGGAATCGCTTGTTTTTGAATTTCAGTTAATTCTTTAAAACCAGCCTTCTCCCAAGCTTGTTGTAAAAATGGTTGCATATCTTTTATCATTTGTTTTTCTCCTTTATCTCTATTTTTGAAGAAAATGCTGTATTGTTCGCACCGTTTCTATCATGTGTGAAATAACAGCTATTAAATCATCAACATGGTCTTCTGTAATCGCTTTTTGAAATAGAACCTCTACCTTATTATGATATGAAATCGCTTGCTTATTATATTCGTATGAAACTTTCTGCATAATCATTCTTTCTTTTCCCCATATAGAACGCATTAATGTTTCAATTTCTTCGCATTTTACTTCTGGTTGTTCTAACGGGAATGAAAATGCTAGCTTCATTTCACAACCTGGTGTAAACTGAGGCACTTCTAGTATTTCACCAGACAAGTTCTTTGCATCCACAGATAATGAAAATGTTGCTTCTACTAATGGTTCAAACGGTTCTGTTAATTGAAATGAGATATGATATATACGACTTAATGAAGCAAGATCCATCATATCTTTTCGATCTGTTACAAGAATATCTCCATGTAGATCAAAATCATACACAGCACCTTCTACGATTACTTTTAAATTGTCAAAAGCAGTTGGATCAAACATAATTTCCTCCAAAAAACAGGCGCCTTTCGATGGAAAGGCGCCACTTGATGTATATATAGTTTACAGATAAACGAGATGAATTACAACCTTTTAGAATAAACCTACTGCTTTTCCATCTTCATTTACATCCATTTGAAGTGCTGCTGGTTGTTTTGGAAGACCTGGCATTGTTAACATTGTACCTGTTAACGCAACGATAAAGCCTGCACCGATAGATGGTTTTAACTCACGAATTGTAACGATAAAGTCAGATGGACGACCTAATTTTGTTGCATCGTCAGAAAGAGAGTATTGTGTTTTCGCCATACAAACTGGTAGATTACTCCAACCTTCTCCTTCATATTGAGCTAATTGCTTACTTGCTTTCGGAGCAAATTCAATATCTTTTGCGCCATATACTTTTTGAGCAATTGTACGAATTTTTTCTTCTAATGGTAATTCTAATTCATAAAGTGGTGCGTAGTTGTTTTCACCTTTTTCGATTTCTTTTAGTACTTTTTCAGCAAGGTCAACTCCGCCTTGGCCACCTTTCTCCCAAACTTCTGTTAAGGATACTGCATAGCCACGCTCATTACACCACTCTTGTAAGTATGTAACTTCTGCATCTGTATCTGTAATGAATTTATTAATTGCAATTACGAAAGGCACTCCAAAGCTTTGAATTGTTTCAACATGCTTCTGTAAGTTTTCCATACCTTTTGCTAATGCATCTACATTTTCTTCTTTTAATTGATCTTTTGCAACGCCGCCATGCATTTTAAGCGCACGAATCGTCGCAACAATAACAACTGCTTCTGGTTTAATGCCAGCTGCACGAGCTTTAATATCTAAAAACTTCTCAGCGCCTAAATCAGCACCGAATCCAGCCTCTGTAATAACATAATCACCTAATTTTGCTGCCATTGTTGTAGCGATAACACTGTTACAACCGTGAGCGATATTCGCAAATGGTCCGCCATGAATGATAGCTGGTGTATTTTCTAACGTTTGTACTA
>Ga0102589_1002462_pt1 | contig 21410 bp, 25 predicted proteins | sample AraplaMF_Col_mLB_FD_76858 | JGI IMG/M metagenome (GOLD analysis project Ga0102589, IMG submission 76858) | Arabidopsis root microbial communities from the University of North Carolina, USA - plate scrape MF_Col_mLB | ecosystem: Host-associated > Plants > Roots > Endosphere | place: USA... | reverse complement strand
AACCATAAAATTAGAAGGAAAGTGATACTAATAATTGATAAAAAAAAAGTAAAAAAAATAATTTCGGAAAGAAAAAAATTACACCCAGATGATCCAGCGGTAGAAAAAAAATGGAGTGAGTTAACAGACATATTCAAGAAAAATGAAAAAGAAACAATTAAATATTTAGAGAATTGTGAGGGGGAGGAACTGGAATGGATAAGTGAAATATTTGAGGACATATCTGAAAAACTACAAAGTAAGAAATTTATTGATACTTTGGAATTACTAGAAAAAAAATATCCTGAATTAGATTTGAAAATGGATGTTGAGTTTGCCAAAAAGGCTATAAATTAATTATTTAAAGGTTTTAAGGGTAAAATACTGAATACTTGAATAATATACAGATGATTAAAGACACTTTTACAAAGGATTTAGATATCATTAAAGATAAAAAATAATATTTGAATTGTTATTTTTCTATATATTGGGAACTGAGAAAGGATTTATAAAAAACAAGATTGAATGTTTAAGGGAACGGTGGGCATGTTAAACTGAAAAGTGTTCGAGGAATTAGCTATTTTGTGAGTTCCTCGGGCACAGACAAAGCTACATGTCTAATAAAAGAAGTCAACAGCAACGTTAGGAGAACGTAGTGGTCTGTTGACTTCTTTTATATTGTTATTATGCTAAAAATGTACAAGTCTATTTGTTTAAAGAATTCATTTAATTATATTTTTCCATTAACTTTTGAGCAGAGTAATATTTATATAGCCCTATCAATTCATCAATAGAAGAAAAATATAAAAAACCAGAAAAAATAACGAAATATCGTTCAAAAGATTCATCAAACAGCTGAATTTTTAGTATGGATGCTAGAGAAAAATCTTTGTGCAGGCAAAGAGCTATCCACAAAAGAAAGACCCATTGCGGCAGGCTGGACACTACTAAACTTTGTACCAATTAGAAAAGCCCCGAGCCTTGCTGGAAAAGCAATTAAGTATGGCGGAAAAATGGTCGTAGGGGCAATAGAGAAAAGCGGCAAAGCCCTTCTTGATGGAGCGAAGAAAGTATCAAGTAAGCTAAAAGAAGGCGTATCCGTCGTTGCTTCTAAAACTAAAAGTCTCGTTGATAAAGTAAGAGACTTGTGGAATAAAGGAAAAACAACCGTTAAAAATGCCTTTGTTCAAGCAGATAAAAAAATCCAACATGCAATTAAAACATTGTTGGAGTATGAATGGATTCCTGGAGGAGGCGCTTCCATTTCGCTAGCAAGTGGAAGGAAAGGCCGAGGTGTCCATCGAGGTTCATATTATGGATATTCAACAGACCCAACTGGAAAAGTTAAAGTTATAAAAAGTACAGATGGATATATTGCTACACCAAATGATAAAGCAACAGTAATACAAATTGATTAGTGAGGAAAGTGTTATGCAAACAATACCTATAGGAAAGTCTTTTGAATTGATCTTAGATACACTATCTCAATGTGGGAGTGATATTCTGAAATTATCAGATGAAATGATTGGGTACTATGTTTTAGAAGAGTGTATTATTGGAGCAACTTCATTTTTTAATAAATTTACTTTAGAAAGGTTAGAAAGTGCAGGGATTATTGATTCAGAGATATCAGAAAAAACCACATCGTTGCAAAGAAAATTAATGAATTTGGACAATAGTGATTTATGGAATGTACAGTCGATAAAAAACAATCCTAAATGGAAAGAAATAATGGATTTATCTGATGAAATAAAAGAGCTTATTTATAGAAAATGGAATGATGAAGAGATTGCTTATTTAGTCGCATTGTAATTAGTTCTTTTGTTAGAAATAATTATAGTTCGAAAACGTAGTTTTATTGAAAAGAGAGCATCTCTTTGGTATACTTCTGTTAGTTTAAGAAGGTGGAAGCTCGTCCAATTAGGAGGTGGCTTTTATAATCGGATGCGTAAAATAGAATATAATTAAAATAATATGAAAAAGCTCCAGTGATCTTATGAATCATCACTGGAGTCTTTTTTTATTCAAATATCTATATCTAGAGCGCTGCTTTCAATAATATCCAATTCATTAACATATTGTCTTATCGCATTGTTTGTAATTTTATCAATCTGCTTTGTTTATTGCGATGAATGAAGCTATAAGAAACAGGAAAAGATTCTTATACAGGAAAAGGATGATACTCTTTGAAAGATACGTATCAATGTATGAAAGGGGATAGGGAGAGGGATGGGGGTAGTAGTGCTAAGATTACAAGTGATTCAATAGAAACTTTAACAAGGGACTAGGCTAGACAACGCAAGTAAAGTAACAAACAATTAAAAATAGATGGAACTTGGATGAAAAATCAATCTCTAAATGAAGTTCATATTCCAATAAGGGGGAAATGATAATGAATCTAGAAGAGTACGAAAATTTACCTGATGTATTACCAGTTGAAACATTAGTATCAATGTTTCAAGGGGTATTGAATGATTTTGAACAAAAGAAAATAGATACAAAAAACTTTTTGCTCATTCTTAGTGAATTGATGGATAGACAAGTTATGACCTATGAGCTATTAGAAAGTGGAGTGAGAAACCATATAGACATGGTTCTTAGTGAATTATGGAATACAGATTCTTATGATGATGTGGATATAATTCTTTCACTTGTTGTAAATCTAGGATTGAAGAATTGTTTTCAAAAAATTAAGGATTGTATAAATCAAGATAAAAATATAGATAATCTAATATTAAAAGAAATATTAGAAACGATTGATGAGGTTGGAGATAATATATCGAATCCATATTATAATCTAGAAAGGTATAAATAAAGATCTCAAAGGATTTTGTATAAAATTAGGCGATAAGATATAAGTTATAGATCTTTACAAGTAGAGTTCTTGTATGATTTTTGTAAGATTATTTTATGGTATAATTTGAAAAGCAATCCTTCCCTAGGAAACTAGCAGAATTGTTTTACACAGAACGTTTTCCTACGAGTTAGGCTTTTGAGAGTTTTAGAGGTTGAATGGTTGCTCAATTTGAAGATGTATTTTGTATTTAGATAAAAAAGAGGAAAATAAAATCAGTTGGAAGGCTTATTTAGTCTTCTTTTTTTATTGACATGAAAAAAGAATAGCAGGAGATTTAAATCTGTTAGGAAAGCTGTGATATTATTAAAATCTTTATCAAATAGTTGGAGTTTTAGTGTGTATGGTGATATCAGAGCAGTTACAGGAAAAGACCCTAGCACTGGAAAAGAGCTATCGACAAAAGAAAGACTCATTGCGGCAGGCTGTACGCTTTTGGACATTATTCCGGTTGGAAAAGCCCTTCTTGATGGAGCGAAGAAAGTATTAAGTAAAGCTACATGAAGGCGTATCTTTCTTGGCATCAAAAGCAAAAGGGCTAAGTAATAAAATAGGGGACCTGTGGAATAAAGGAAAAACAAAAGTTAAAAACGATTTTATAGAAGCAGATAAGGCATTCTGTTATGCTATGAAAAAATTGGGAGAGTATGTGCCGAAATTTGGTGGAGGCCCTATTCCTGTAATGGAAGGTGCAGGCAAGATTCCTAGTGGAGGAAAGAACTTGCTGAAAGATGCTTATCAGTATATGAAGGATACTGGTGAGAAGGTTTTTGGTAGTGGTGAGAAGGATGTTGTTAAGGGAGCTAGCGGACTTAATAGTATTGTTAAGAATGTTAATCCTTCAGAAATTAGATTCAGTCAAACTTCTGTAAGTGGTTCAGAAGAGATTATCGCTAGTATGAAAGTTAATGGCTGGAAAGGAGACCCGATTGATGTTGTTAGAATGACAGATGGAAATCTTACGACTATTGATAATACTAGGGTTGCTGCGGCTAGAGAAGCTGGAATAGAAGTTCAAGCAACGATTAGAAATTATAATGATCCACTTCCAGCAAACATGGTTGATAGACTTACAACCAAAAAAGGTGTTCCTAAAACATGGGGAGAAGCATTAGATTTAAGAATTCAAAAACAAAAGTCAAGTTTTAGAAATAACAATCCAATGGGATCATATGACTTAGAAAAAATGAAATAGAAAGAAGTGATGACTACCATGAAAACTTTTTATATTGATGAATCTATTTATAAATATCCTGAATCTTATGAAAAGCTAATTGAGTTAAACTTAGTTGATTTTGATGTATGGTATTTAATTGAATCAGGACAAGCTACTAGAAGATACTATGATTTGAAGGGAAGATATCCTAATCGAAGTTTGATTCCTTTCGCTAGAAGAGATGATAGTGATGATATTGCTTGTTTTGAAATTGGTAAAGGAAGCAAGGTTCAACTTATTCACGATTTTACTTCTGAAGGTTTTGAACAAAGAAAAGAATTTAGTGATTTTTGGGAGTGGGTTGAAGTTGCTATGAAAGAAATGATTGATTATAATCGGGGTGAAGAAATTGAATGAAGAAAAATTCTATACAAATTTGAGCAAAGAAATTTCATACGCTCTACGTCATGCACCATGGGAATATGAATTAGAGTTAGACGAAAATGGTTGGGTATCTGTAGACCAGTTACTACATGCACTGCATCAATCAATTAAATGGAAAGGTGTAAGTGTAGAGGATTTAAAGACGATGATAGATAAATCAGAGAAAAAAAGACATAAGATAGAAGGAAATAAAATCTGTGCGATGTATGGACATTCTATTCCTATGAAAATAGTAAAAGAAGAAGCTATACCGCCTAGATTTCTTTATCATGGAACTTCTTCTCGATTTATAAATTCTATTGAATTGAATGGGTTATCGCCCATGTCTCGGCAGTATGTTCATCTTTCCAAGGATGTTGAAACTGCAAACTTGGTAGGAAAAAGGAAAGATAATCATCCTGTTATTCTGGTAGTAGATACTGAAAAAGCTAGAGAGAAAGATATTAAGTTTTACTTAGGAAATGAAAAAGTTTGGTTAGCAGACAGAATTCCTAGTGAATTTATCAAAATTTACAAGGATTGATTTAGCCTATTTTGCTAGATTCTGGGGATGAAGAAAGTAATTTTTAGAAGAGTAAGATAAATCGTTAAAGCAAACGGTGAACATGTTAAGCTGAAAGTGTTTGAGGAACCAGCCAAGGTGTGAGCTATTTGGTGAGTTTCTCAATCACCGGTAAGAAAACATATCCACTTTATAACGTTATTTAATGAAGCTTTTGTCTATACGATCTGAACTGGAAGATGTAACTGGTCTTCCAGTTTTTTATTGAACTAAAAAAATAGATATAATTAAAAAGAAATATAAGATAGTTAGAAAAATGATGAAAATTTGTTTAGAAGTTTTAAATAGCAAATAATTTTTTACATGTAAACACCAATATCAGGGGATATACAGGTAAAAGAACCCGCCACCAAAGAAAGACTCATTGCGGCAGGCTGTACGCTTTTGGACATTATTCCGGTTGGAAAAGCCCTTCTTGATGTAGTGAAGAAAGTACCAAGTAAAGTAAAAGAAGGTGTATCTTTCGTTGCTTCTAAAACGAAAAGTCTTGCTGATAAAGTAGGAGACCTGTGGAATAAAGGAAAAACAAAAGTTAAAAACGATTTTATAGAAGCAGATAAGGCATTCCGTTATGGGCTGAAAAAAATGGGAGAGTATGTGCCGAAATTTGGTGGAGGCCCTACTCCTGTAATGGAAGGTGCAGGCAAGATTCCTAGTGGAGGAAAGAACCTGCTGAAAGATGCGTATCAGTATGTGAAGGAGACTAGGGAGAAGGTTTTTGGTAAGGGTACCGGTAAACTTTCAAAAACGGATTTTGATAGGGAAGTAGATAAAGCAATGGAAGGGGCTGGACGAAATCAACCAGAGTATAATAGAAAGCCCATCCAACCAAGAGACTATAAAAAATGGAAATTAATGAAGATGGAACGACAACTTATACTGTAGTTTCTAAAAGTAACGGTAAAGAATACAAAGTTACGTATGACAAAAATGGACATCCGATATTTAATGCTCAATTCGATACAACGTTTCCTGAATCAAAATATTTATCCAGTGATTCAGAACAATTTACTTTCTGTAATAAAGACCTGTTCGATAAGGCGATGAAGGATCCTAAGTTAAAATCAAAATTTACAGAGGAAGAGTTAGAGTGATTCAAGGAAGGTAAAAAAGCCAAGTAACTTATACATGGCATCATCAAGATATAGGTAAAATGCAATTAGCGACTACTTTGAGCATGAAGCAGCGAAACATACTGTAGGTAGAGCATATTGGGGTGGAGGAAAGAATGGAAGAAGCGGTAAAATAAAGAGAGACATAGCAAATCGAATTAGGGAGTTGTTTTCATGAGAAGAATAAAATGGGAGCGTACACATGACCCTATTACTGAGCAGATAATTTCAGAAGTTGAAGAGAAGTTTAATGTGATTTTTCCTCAAGATTACAAAAATTGTGTAATGAAATATAACGGTAGTCATCCAGTACCGAATATATTCTTCTTTGAAGATGGAGGAGAAGGAGTTTTTGATTGCCTACTAAGTTACACGAATGAATATATTAGCATAACAGTTACTTATGATATTATCTCGCCATACATCCCAAAGGGAATAATACCCTTTGCTACGGATCCATTCGGTAATAAAATATGTTTTGATTTTAGAAATGATAAACACTCACCAACAATAGTTTTTTATGATAGCGATGAGTGTGATGAACAAGCAATTGAATATATTTGCAGTACTTTTACAAATTTAATAGATTCGTTGCATTTTAGTGAAAACGAATGAGTCGGAGGTCGATGAATTATGAATCTTAATTTTGAATATACTTTCAAACAAATTAAAGCCAAAGATATAGAAATCTTTGAAAGACTTAATGGATTAGAACTACCAGAGGACTATAAGAGTTTCTTATTAAGAGATAATGGTGGTAAATCTAATAGAAGAAGATTTACTACGAAAGATGATGTAGTTACGTCATCAATTATGATGTTCTTTCCACTATCAGAGGAAACAGAAAATAATCTACAAAATTCCTTGAATTATTATATTAAGGGAAATAAATTGCCTTCTAGACTTATTCCAATAGGAAAAGATCCAGCTGATAACATTATATGTATGTCAATCCATGGTAGCGATATAGGTAGTGTTTATCACTGTCATACCTATCAGATAAAAAATGAAGCGGAATTAGAAGCAAAGTTTATTAGGGAAATAGCTTCTAGTTTTACAGAATTTATTAATAAACTTTCTGAGAAATAGAATTGTATTGTCAGGGGGGCGAATTTGTAAAATACCCACATTAGGTACCGTTGGTTGAGTAGGTAGAAAAAGAGCAGTGACGGATTGTACAATCCATTATTTGAATGAAAGTTAAACAACGTTATCGAATGAACCCATCACTCAACCAATAACACATATAGCCTCTTTGTAAAGTACAGAAAAAATAGACCGGACTTATATCAAGACAACAAGAACATACAATCAACAAATCAAACCCTTTATAATTAGATAAACACGCTTGCTAAGCTTTCAAAGGCTCATTCCAACTGAACGATGAGAAGGAATGAGCTTTTTTTCATGACTAAAAACAAAGGAGGGAAATTTGACTTGGGCACCAAATGCTGTAATAGGACAACACAGTTTTGATGCTTTGGAGGAAGTAGTGAGTTGGTTAAGAGTTATTGAAGCAATAGACGGTGACTTTGATGATATTGTTGAAACTCTTAAAGATTTAGGAGACATAGCTAGTACAAGATAGTAGAGATACAGGGGGTAATGTTATGGATGAAAAAAGTTTAAATAAAACAATAAGGAATGCAATTAAAATTGGTGATATTAATGAAGTAAAACGTTTAATAAGAGGTAATCCAGAATCTTTACATTCAATGACACCATTTGGTACGTGGTTACATGTTGCATCAAAGAAAGGGCATTTTGGAATAGTGGAATATTTAATCCATAAAGGAATCGATGTTAATACAAAAGGTGATATATTTGATGCTTCCCCTTTAAGATTGGCAGCAGGAGAGGGGCATTTGGAGATAGTAAAGTATTTAATTAAGGCTGGTGCAGAATTAGATGTGAGCTTAGCAAAAAGGAATCCATTATTTGGTGCGATTTATGGTGGACATAAAGAAGTAGCTGAGTTTCTAGTTGAAAAAGGAATAGATATTTCAATTAGATACACTGGAGAAAATATTAAAAACATGGATGCTTATGAACATGCTAGAGAATTTGGACAAACAGAAATTGCTGAATATTTAAAACAGAAGATGGATGAAAAAGAATAGGCTGTTAAAAAGTACATACTCCATGATGGTTGTACCATCATAAAGTATTACGTGCAATGATTGAACAGATAACGAGATACGAGCTTAGGCGAGATGACATTTTACTATGCGACGAATATAAAGACATGGAATGGACATGAAACTAAAGAACTCGTAAACTTGTAAGTTTTAACGCAGTAGTTGTCACGACATATAAAAGGTGTCATACTATTACCACAAAACTTACAAATTTAATGCTACTTAAAAATAGATGAAATTAAAGCACTTAATTGTCAATTATGACAACGAGTGCTTTTTTGCATTTTAGCGTAGAAATAAGTCGGTACACGTATAATTTTATAAGTATACTAAGGGTACGGGTGAAGTTAGAAAAGGTAATTCTGATTTACTTAATAATACAGGCAGATTTAAAGATGCTAAGTTGCAATCGAAGTATGATGAATATTGTGAAAGGAAATATAAGACTGGTGAAGCACTTAAAGATCCACTTGAGTGGAAAGAAGCAAGTGAAAAATGGGCTGCAGCTTTGAAAGCAGAACCTCCTAAAGAAGTAACTGTTGATGTTGAAATACTTTAAGTTGGGAATGATATGCGCCCTGATAAATTTATTGTTAATTACTTTATTGATGGTAAGCCAGGGTTTAAAGTTATTAAAAATTAATCTAAGGAGTGAAAATTAGGATGAAAGAATTTGAAGATAGATTTAGTGAGTTACAAGGCGATATGATATCTATATGTATGGAATACGTTGAAGATAGGGCGGATAAAGTGTATGTTTATGCTTCACGTGAAGAAGGAATTATTTCAGGCAGTTTCTTTTATTGTATTAATAATAAGTATGTAGAATGTCATAAAGTGAATGATGCATTGGAGGATGAAGACGAAAGATATGATGTGTCTCCAAAAAGAATGCTTATGGTATTGCGTATAATATGTGAAGACATCGAAAAAATTGAAGAATTATGTAAAGAATATGAAAGAGACATGCCAACAGAGATGAAGTTAATATATGATACTAAGAGTGGAAGGTTTAAAGCTGAATACAAGTATGATTTAGTATATACTCATGACGAGATTAAAACGGCCGATCATATTGCTGATGAGTGGTTTGAGGAAGTGAAAAATAATAACCTTTAAAAGGTTCACAGTAATAGTTATATCTAAGTTGAATGAATAACTTATGATGGTTGTACCATCATAGAGTACTATGTGCAATGATAGAATAGAAAACGAAGTACAAGCTTAGGCGAGATGATATTTTATTGTGCAGCGGGCACAAAGACATGGAGTGTATAGTAAACTAACGAACTCGTACAAACTCGTAAGTTCTAACGTATTACTTGTCATGACATATGAAGGGTTTCATACTGTTACTAGAAAAATTACAAAGTTATGCTACATAAAACCAGTTGAATTTCAAGCACTTGATTGTCGATTAAAGACAACAAGTGCTTTTTTATTAATAGGGGACCTATAGCTTCATAAAAGTATTTTTTATAAATTAAGGAAAATACAAATTGCTAGTATAATTAAAATAGTAAAAGCAGCAGACAACGTATCCGCCACCTTTAAAGGTGTGGATTTATTTTTTAGTATTAAGGGAGGATATAAATGAAACCTAATTATTTTTCAATTTCAATGTACCCCACAGTATCTTTTAACGAGGAAGAGATACTAGGGCGTCTTTTGGATGTGTTTGAGTCAAATGAAGAATTTGCTCCTAGTCATTGGGGCAACTGTGAAACGGTACGGGTAGAATATAACCGTCAAGAAATTCTAGAAAAAGTAATTTCGGAGCGTAGGGTATCTGAAGTTCACCTGTATCGTGATAAATCTGTGAACTATAGAGGGAGTTTTCAAGTTAATTGGAGCCATCGTTCATTTTTGAAGTTTGAGTTTCATAAATCTATACCACAAAAATTATGGCCAGATTTTTTTGCATTATCTGATCAAATCTCGGAAAATGCGAAACCTCGTTTTGGAGTAGCTCAAATTTGTTGGCCAGTACCCAATCCTTGGAACACCGAACGTGAACGCTTACAGAAGTGGATGAATATTTCGTCTCTACCTATACCGGTTAGATTTCTTCCTAACGGTCCCTTAGGACTAGGGGCTAGAACATATTTTAGTGGTAATATTTTAGAAATGTTTGATAAGGAATTATTACTAAATAGTCCAGCTGTCGTATCAGAACTGGATTGGGGTGGGATTTGTATAGATCTTTTACAAAATCCATTAGAAGCTGATAATGATACATTGCTTGATAGTTGGTTACATGTAATGAAATATTTGGAACCAGCTCAAGTAATGGCTATACCGAGTTTTCATGAAAGTCGGATGGTTGTAACCTATTCTCCAAATGTCGTTTGGAAGGACTATCTGGAAAGTTAAATGAAAGGAATTCGTAATCATGAATGAGAAAAGTAATGATAGAATAAGAGTCATGGAAATATTAAATCGATCTCAATACAATGATGAGGTTATAGATGGGCTAGATATGAGTGATTTGGACCTTACTTTTTCAGACCTGTCAGAGGTAATGGGAGATCGTATTATGGCAAAACGGGTCATGTTAAGGGCTTCTTCATTAATGAGAGCATCGTTTCATGATTGTGATTTTGAGTTGGCTGATTTCAGAAGTTGTAATTTAGAGGAAATACACATTGCAGATTGTAGGTTTGGTGAAGCGAATTTCTCTAAAGCGAATATGAAATATGCGAAATTGAATATAAGTAGTTGTTTTGAAACATGTTTTGACGAAGTTGATTTTTCATATGGAGAACTAGTTGGAACAATTTTAAATCATGCTACTTTTCGCCATGCGAATTTATCTGGAATTGATGCTACACAGGCGTATTGCACTGGAACGGATTTTAGCAGTGCCAATCTTACAAATGGTAAATTTGAAAAGACGGATTTGGAAAATGCAAATTTATCAGAAGTAGATGCTAGAAATGCAGATTTAACAGGAGCAATCCTTTTAAATGGGAATTTTACGGAAGCGGATTTTACCGGTGCTAAACATTGACAATGTGGTTTGGACAGGAGCAAATGTAGAAGGAGCTAAGTTTGACGAAAATGTGAAGGAACAAGTGTTGAAAATGATATAGAAGTTGATTTTGAATCGTATGTAAACTTGGCAAATAAGTTTTAATGTATTATTTGTCACAACATGTAAAGGGTGTCACACTGTCACTATAAAACTTGCAAACATTCATAGGGGAGATTCAATGATAAACAAAAAAAAGTTAGAAATGGCTTTTAAAAGATATAGCAAAAATTTTGTGGATGGAATCAAATTTGAAGATGTTAAAGATGAATATAATGTTAGTAGAAGAGAGATTGAGGAAATCGTTGAGCAAAATGAAACAGAGAAAGATCACATACTATTAATAGATCTAAGCCAAATTTCTTCATATCACTTGTCAATATGGAAAAATGATGTATTGATCAGCGGTGGAAACAATGTAGAAGGATTAAAGAACATGCAGAAGGTTTTATTTTACCAGTGCATGGGACAGGATCTCTATACAATCAGGTATCCTGGGATTATGTTGGAATATTCGTTTAGCGAAGTCGTCTTCACATTAGTTCATTTTGCAATGTATGGATGGGAGAAAGAAGAAAATATATTATATGATTTTATGGCTCATCACTTCGGTGGATATTTAATGGATGCCAATGAAGAGGATAGACATATTTGGTTTTTGCTAGAGCTGTACTTGCAGTATAAAAATAAAACCATCATGGGAACGAATGAAAAATTACATCTAGCCGTGATAAATAGGCTTAAGGAAGCTGAACTACGATGCGATTTAATCCCTGAAGACCTGAACATTTATGATGAAGTGCTGGGACGTTGGTCGACTGGTGATTTAGAAGAAATAGAACATCTAATTTCGCTAATGTCTCAGTATCATTCAGCATTAGCTTCTGAAATCGGGCAGTTCGGTGAATTTGGTGATTTCGGATACGGATTTTATCCTTTTGAAATCTTATTCTTGATCCATGTAAGAAAACAACTAGGATTGCCAGTACCTACTCAATTCGATAATTTTCTGATGAATACTCCAGAAGCGAAAATGGTATTTGGAGAACGTGAGCCATACCCTGAATGGGACCCCGTGCTTCAAATGATTGATCAATTTTATCGTAAAAACTACCCGGAATATATTCCTAACAAGCATGGAGAATTATTTCAATAAAGGGGAGGAAGCTAATATGCCTGATCAAGGGATAGCGCAAATTATATTTCCTGATAGCAAGGATTTGGAAACGTTTTTGAAAGAGCAAGGAAGTTATGACTTACATGAAGACCTATTAAAATATGGATTGACGACGAAACAGTTTTTATACGTTGACTATAAAGGTGAGCAATACCAAGAAATTGTCAATTTTATTCTTGATTACGAATTTGCCCACCAAATTGAATTAGCAACACAAGAAGAACTCGAGAAATTAGAAGCATTTAATTATGAATTTTTACCTGAAAAGATCAAGGAGGCCAACAAAATACTGTCACCAAAGGGGTATGGACTATTTTCATATCCAAATTCGGGAGACTTCTTCGCACTATTCATTGTAAAAATAGAGAATATAACAAAATTGCTGCAAGAAGAAGTGCTGCTTGATGATAGAATCCCTTTTCAAGAAAGGTGTATCAAGTATTATAGATAGACCGGTTCTGGTGCAAAAACCTCAAGGCAATTGCAATTTGGGGTATCGCCAGCATTTTGGAAAAAAACCACGCTAAGCAAAAAATACAATCAGCTGTCCATATGGACAGCTGATTGACATAATGATCGTTATTGGAAGTTGATTAATATCAGCTTATTCGTCTTATAAGTTAAATCGGTATGTTTTTCAAAGCAAACCCCTCTCTATCAAAAAGAGTGATATAGTGGCCTTAAAATAATGTATAAGAAATAAAGTCCAAGAAGAACAGCAGTAATTATACGTGATGTTGCGGTCAATCTTTGACTCTCGTACAACTTATTCAAGAAAAAGAAGAACAGGACTATCCAAATTCCTTTTGAAAAAAACGAATACAGTGTACTGAATATAGTATCAAAAACTTGGATGAGAAAATTCATTGAGTTTCCCTCCTTTTTCCTTATTGTACCATTTAGGGAAAAGGGTATGTTGTGTAATTTTGGTTGTATAGAATATTCATGTTAGGTTAACATAACGTCTCATTATCTGTAGAAAAAATGTTAATGCCGTAATTACATAAAGAAAAAGAACCCCTTATGATTTCTAGGATTCTTTTTCTTGTTTAAAGTTTACTCACACAAATGATTTGCACATCAATTGATTCTTGATATACAAATCATTTGTATAATATTTTTTTACATATAATTGCAATTGTGAAATAATGAACTTACATAAATGCTTTTAAAAGCTCTTGTACGGCTGGAATTAATCCACCTAAAAATTTTAAAACTGCCATTGCGATTGCCATATTATTTCCTCCTCTTTTGTTGTTGCTAAGACATAATGTATCTTTATGCTCTTATTATAGTAAGTATTTATATTTATATCAATATATCTTTATAGATAATATTACATATCTGGGTAAGGTCAACGAAATATCACATTTTCTTATTAAGGCATGTATTGGGATAGTACCACACCACCATCAAGCCAATGACAACAAGTACTCCATAACAAAAATTCTTTTAAATTAATGGATGTGTAGCAAGACCCATCGCCATCAACTTAAGAAATTAATTGTTCCCCAAAACGAAAAAAATGAGCCGAATTCTATAAATAACTGTAAAAAGGTGAAATTTTCATTTTTGGGTGGTTCCAAATCCTTAGCTTGATGGACATGGGGTACCGCCAGCATTTTGGAAAAAAACCACGCTAAGAGCAAAAGTAATATCTTTAGAAAAGAGAATTTGCAAAAAAATGTGTCTCTTTGTATAAATAACATTTATTTTACGAAATATAAAAAATATATGTGTAATATGTATTCGAGAAGATTATGAAATCATAATTAAACATCACGAACTGGAGAGTGTTAAATGCAATTTTCAAAATGCTTATTCTTTCTTCTCTTAATAACAATTGTATTTTTAAATCCCCTTTGTTTGTCTAAAACATTAGCCAGTGAACTTGAAGTTGTTACAATAGATAAGGTTAATACTTTCCCATATAGTATTAAAGAAGGTTGGATATCTCTTCCCAAAACAGATGGAACTTTAACTGTTACTATTACAGCCAAAAATGCCAAAAGGATTAAATTTTATTTAATTCCGACAGGAACGGCAACTTATAATCAAAGAAAATTAATTGGGAGTTCTGAGGGGAAGAATGGTGAGTTTGTATTTAAGTGGAATTTTAAAGGAGATCAAGATATTTTTCATCATTTCGCAGTGGAAGCAATAAATTCAAAAAATCAAATAGCTAATACAGGTGTATTATTCAATGTTACAAATGAATAATAAGGGGGAAGATTCCCTCCCCCTTTTAGTTATCAGTATACAAAAAATTGATATTCTTTTCCTACACCGCCAACCTTATCAGAATCATTATAATAGTACTTTAGAATCTCATACGGTAACCATCCTATGTTAGCAAGATAATTTGAACCATTTTGTGACACTCGTCCGGAAGCCTTAATACCTGCATTCCCTACAGCTCCAGCTCGATATTCTGTCAAAAATAATGATTGATTATCTTTCCTATGTATTCCTTGTCCCATTACATCGAGACATGCCTGAACTGCCCTACTAGTAGCTGAATCACTTTTAAATACTTGGCTTCTTGTATCATCAAAAATAGCTGCTCCTACACTTCCGGCCAAATGATGGTATACAGCATACCAACCATACATCTTAACTACAATCGCTCCAGTTCTTAATGAAGCAATATGCCATTCTGATCTCCATTCATTTGGTAGTACATTTTCTACATAGTAATTAAAAGCGATATTTCTTACACATCCGCTACACCCATAATCCCTTTGATTTTCTGGATTTGTTAAATATACTGAGATTAATCCAGGTTCTTTATGTTCCGAGTCAAGAGTAACAGATACACTATTATCAGTTATTCCTAATTTAGCTTTGGCCGCTTCAACAGTTAATGGTTTAGAATCTTTTTGATTAAATAATCGTTTTTCTTCCGTTTGAATCGTTTTAAGTGTTTTAAACTGCCGATTTACAATCTTACCTTTGTATCGTTGTTCAATAATTGTTTGCATTTCTTTTTCATCTTGAGTGTTAAATCCCAACCCATTTGAAGTTATAATATTAACAGGAGCATCTGCTATTTGGGCTATTTTCCATTTCCCTTGTTCTTGTTGTACCTCGACTAAGAAATAATTAATGCCATTAATAAAAAATTCATCTTCTTGATGTACTTGGTAATCAATAGCTACATAATAAAGTAAAGAATCATCCTTTTGAGTAGGAAATTGAGATTTAAACTGTGTTGGAATTTCTTTTGTCGATATAATACGTCCGTTTTTCAGGTTAAATAATCCTATATGTTTTTCTTGGTTTTCTTGATTGTTTAAAAAATCAGCTAGCAATTTTGTTCTGTCATCAGTCCAAAGATTCGGAATTTCAGATAGTTGTTTTTTATTTATGTTGTTTATCATTTCTTCAAGTGGTTGAAGAGCACCTTCATTGGATGCGGCTACAACTTTTACTTCATTAATCCCTCCTAAAAAGATACTTAATAACAATACAAAAGCTAGAGTTGTTTTTGTTACAAATTTCCCCAAATGTATTCCTCCTTTATAATAATATCGATAAAATATTCTATATTTTTACATAATTACCTTCTTTAGGATGAATTTTCTTCGAAATCATACGTAAATTGACAACTATTTTTAAATCTAATACAACACAATATTAATTGTGTTGCGTTACAAGAAGAAAAATTACTAAAGTTAAACGCTAATGCAACACAATTTATTTATAATAGACCTCTTCTGTATGCAACATAATTTAAAACATGATTAAAATGGCTAGAAAACTCTTAACGTGGTTTTTTTCCAAAATGCTGGCGATACCCCTAGCAGTGTTCCGGACCATGCATTTGTCCTCTGTTTCCGCATTTCCTCATGCAACCTACATTCCCGTTACCAGAAATACGGTTTCGGATGGAGACCTTCTTTGCGTCTAGAGGGGTAGCGTAAGCTACACTGTGGGAATGCAACTTCTTGTCGCACCATAATTCTCGTTATTGGAAGTTAATTATTCACCGATATAAAACAGACTTTGTGCAATACTCGTAAAAAATTCTGGTTCTTGTATAGGGGAATCCTTTTCTATCTCTAAGTATGTTTTAAACCATTCTGATGTCTTCATTCTCCACCTTGCTACTTCTTTACCTTGATAATAAAATTTCGCCCAATCCATTGGTACTTTTTTTACTATGAGTTCACAAGACTCAGATTTAATAAGAAGCTCAGGGGATATAACTTGCCATGAAATATAACTTACTTCATATTCTTCACTCGTCAGACAGTTAATAACTTTATACGTAGGCTTTCCTAACCATTTGGTATTCTTTATACACTGATAAACTATATCCCTATCGTTGGAATAGACATCAATTTGAACGTTCCAATCAATATTCCATACATAGGTTGCCATTCTTGTTAATATATTTTTGTAATTCCTTTTAAATGTGAATACCTTATTTCCAGCTTCATCTATAACATCGACCGATTTAGTAGAGTCCTTTACCTTAGGGGGTAAGTATGTATATTTCTTCATTCTAATACTTCTCCTTTATTTCTAACTAAAACAATACGGTTTTCATTGTTCTTTTGCTTATTTTTGTAGTCATAATTTATCAGAAAAGTCCCTCCCTTTTTCTTTTATTGTATCATTTAGAATAATTGATTTTCCGCAAAAAAATGGAATCGTTAGATAAAAAGGCCTGATATTGCAAACAGGTCTTTTTTATATGAGCTATATAATATCTGATATACTAAAAGAAAAAATTAGGATGATAAGGGTATGCCAACAAAGGAATTCCAAGACACAGTACAGCATTTTGCTTCTTTCTTACTAGATAAAGGAAGAAAACCTTCCACAATTAAACGGTATGTTTATGATATTGAAGATTTTGGTCAATGGTTGCAAAAATCTACAAAACTCCCTACATACAATATATGGATGACACTGGATAAAAAGGATTATGAAGCGTATTTTTACGATTTAAAGAAGAAACGACAGTACTCTGACAAAACAATGCATCGTGTTTATATTGTCTTAAATAGACTGTATCAGTATTTAAAACTGCCAAATCCGTTAGAGGGCATGCAACTTAGTATTCAACCGAACCGTGCGTTACGTGATGAAGATTTTATTACAAAGGAGGAAGAGAAAACTTTAAAGTCCATTTTAAGTTCATTAGAAGGATTAACAGAAAAACAGCGTTCTGTTCGTCCATTACTTATGGATCGTAACATTTCAATTGTGCATTTGCTCATTCATAATGGATTATCCTTACAAGGGGTACGGAAACGATTCAGAGTATGAGGGGCCACTTTGGAAAAATATTAAATAATAAAAACCGTAGGAATTGATAAGTCCTACGGTTTTGTGATTAGAATTCTCTAATATTAATTGCAAAATGAGGCTTAAATCTCACTTCAATAGCTTTTTTTTCTTCTGTACATTGAATATGAAGCGTATCATTGCGAGAATAGACCCGTTCCACAGACTCCATACTAACATCAAATAAACATCCTTCATTATAAGATAAACTTAATTTAACTGTATTTTCATAAACTGACATAATCATTATTAACTTAAATCCTAAGTGGTCGATTCTTCTATAAAGATATACGCATGCGCCTTCAATTAAAAAATCTTCTGGTTCACTCTCAAATAGCTCTAATAACTCGTACTCATCATATTTAATATCCAATGTTTTTAACCTACCCTTTGTACTAGTATGTTACATCTGTATTAATCCCGGATAATTGTTTTTATTTTTTCTTTGCGGGAACAACTGTAACAACATCCCCTTTATCATTAATAATAACATAACCATCTTCCCTACTATACTTCCATGTACCAGGTTTACCACCTGGTGAACGGGAACCGTTTTTGATAATATCCTCAACTACATTAGGGGTCATGCCACGAGGATCAATTTTAGCAAATAGAGCTTCGTATTCTGCTGTTCCTGGTTTATATCCTTTTTTAGCAGCCATTTCACGCGCCCTTGTATTAAGTTCCGCTCTAATTTCTACAGTATCAGGAGCCATTCTTTCTAAAGCATGCTCAGAATACTTACGACCATTGATAACTCCCCCACCTCTTGGCATACTCCACCCAATACCTGAAGTACCTTGTGTTGCTTTTTCAAGGTTTTTCGCTTTCTTCTCAAGATCAGCAACTGTTCCGACTACTTTACCAATTGTTTTAACTGTTCCACCTGTCGCAACACTTAAGACACCCATTGCATAATCAGAAGGACCATACTTCCGGTCTGTACCTATCTCTTTTCCTTGGTACATTTGAATCGCTTCTTTAGGTACATTAAGAATAGGCATAATATCCAATGTAGTGTTCATGAAGTTATTTGTTGCGTTTTGTTCAGCAATATATTCATTAATCTTTTCTGGTGAAACACCAAAATCTCGTAAACTATTACTTAAGTCAATGTTTCCAATATTTCTTGCTGCTGCTGGAATGTCGACCTTATGACTTGCTAACTTATTAGCGGAATCCATAAAGGTATTTGCAAGATCTAATCCCATATTTACATCTGTGTAAAATCCAGGTACTTTTTCTTGAAGCGTTTGAAGATTCCCAGCTATTACAGGTACAGTTTCTCTGGTTTTTTGAGCTAACTCCTCCATCTTAGGTTTCGCTTCATCTATCGAATGTTTCCAACGAATTGAGCTATTTACAACTGGTCCTAAATCCTTAACTACACCAGAAAAACCCTCAGCTAGCTTACGATGATTCTTTTCAAGTTCCACAGATGCATCTGCTATATATTTTAAGAAATCTGCTGTTTCCGTTGCATATATATCTAAAACTCTATAATATTCCGCATATGCTTGATACATAAATAAATATTGTTGCAGTACAGATACATATACATCTGCACCAAAATCCATCCACTCTTTCCCATATTGGATAAACTTACTATAATCTCTCCCAGGTACTCCAAATAATTTAACAAGTTCTTTTCTTTGGGAAGTAGTTAAATTTTTTATGTCTCCTTTCATTGCATTGACTAATTCTTGTAATTTGTCATGCGCTTCTTTTACAATTCTTATTTTCTCTTTTGTATCTTGCTTTGCATGGTCTATTTCTTTAGATATATTATTCCAAGTTTCAATAGAATCAGTTATGTTATGATCTAAATCCTCTAATACTTTGAACGTGTCATTAACTAGTGTTTCGTCACTCTTTAAATAATTGAATACACCTTCAAATATTTTTAACTTACCATCTAACAATGTAAGTGGATTTTTTGCTTCTTGATCGAAAATAATTGCGTCATGAATACGGACATATCCCTTTTCCTCATGATAATTTACTTCATACCAAGGACCAATTTTTCCTGTTACTTCTATAATTTCTCCACTTTGTACACGTTTTGCTCGTAATACATGTTTTAAATCTGGTTCTGGATATACTTTTTTCACAAGAGATTCAAGTACTATCCATCCTTTTACCATTTCTCCATCTTCGTTAAATGAAAACTTTTTATCTTTATATGTAAAGTCCTTTGTTTGCAAAGCACCAGATGGATGTAATAGGTACCAATCATATTCATTTTTCATCCAACCACTTTTGGATTCATGTGAAGTATCAAAATAATATGGTTTTCCATTAATAAAGTGTATGCCTGTTGATAATTGTCCACCTTCATTAAAATAGTACATCTTTCCATCAATGTATTGTATTCCAACTTGCATAACACCTGAAGGGCTATAGTATTTTTTTGTCCCCCCAAAGTTGACCCAACCAGTTTGCATAGCGCCATCTGATCCAAAATAGTATTGTTTATCATCAATGGTTTGGGAACCCGTTACTCGATTTCCGTTTTTTTGATAATAATACCATTTTCCGTTTTCTTGTACCCAACTAGTTTTATTATCTAATAGAATAGAAGATTTTATATTTTGAAAATCATGTGCTAAATCATAAAAAGCTTTAACGTCACTATCAAATCGTTTAAGATGTGCTTTATCAATATTTGCTGGGAAAAATTTCTCAGGATCTTTCTTATATCCTGTAAGTAGAAAATGAGAAATCATGGCTGTTCCTTGTACAAGTTCAAATGAAGTTGCAGGTGTTTGATCGATTACAACGGATTCAAGAATTCGAACATACCCAATTTCCCCGTGATATTTCACTCGATACCAAAGACCTTGTTTCCCAACTACTTCCAGGATTTCTCCTTCTTTTACAGGTTTCGATTCAAAAAGAAATTTTGTTTCTGGTTTAGGGTATACTCTTTTAATTGTAGAGCGTAAAGTAATCCACCCTTTTTCCATTTCACCATACTTATTAAATTCAAACTTTTTACCCTTATACGTTAAAATCCCAGTAATAGGAAGACCGTTATCGAAGTATTCCCATTCATCAAGAGGATTCATCCATCCTGTTTTCAGTTTTCCTGGCTCTTCATAATATATGGATTTATCATTAACCCATTTCGTACCAAAAAACAATTTCCCGTCTTTACCAAAATTATACTCTATACCATCAAGTGTAATTGGTTTCGTACGTTTCACACCCGGTTTTTCATAATAATACATGGCACCATCTTCTTTTACCCACCCAACTTTGTTTGCAGTTTCAGTGGCAAGTGTAAGAGAGGGAGCGTAAGTAGAACATAATAATGCCAATGATAAAATAATACCTATAAATTTCCTCATACAGGCATCTCCTTTCAAAATATGTAATTTCTAGAACCTTACAATTATAAAATAAATCTATATATATAAATAATAAGAAATAAATAAAATGCACAATTGCATATTCAACCTTCTCATTAGGGTGTACCCTATTGAGAAGAAACCTTTTCCTTGATATTATTAGTCTCAGAGACTCTCAATAACAATTATCAAAAATACATACAAAAAGAGGGGTAAAAATGGTCTATGGATACGCTCGTGTAAGTGCACAAGATCAAAATCTAGATACACAGATCGAACAGCTCATGAAATATGGAGTAGATGAAATTATAA
>Ga0102589_1002461_pt1 | contig 21415 bp, 19 predicted proteins | sample AraplaMF_Col_mLB_FD_76858 | JGI IMG/M metagenome (GOLD analysis project Ga0102589, IMG submission 76858) | Arabidopsis root microbial communities from the University of North Carolina, USA - plate scrape MF_Col_mLB | ecosystem: Host-associated > Plants > Roots > Endosphere | place: USA... | reverse complement strand
TGGGATATTCAGCGGGTGAAAAATGATATATTTTCACTTATTGAGAAACGCGAAATTCCAGTTATTTTTTGCGATACGTGTGATACAAATAATGTGCTTGTAAACTTTGGAGAAGAGGAAGAAGAATTTTTATTTCCTTTAAGCGGTTTTTATCATAAAGAAAGAAAAATGATTTTTGTTTGTATGTGGGAACAGTATGAGCAAGTGCTCAAAACATTACTACATGAATTCAGGCATTCAATGCAACATGAGAAAAATGTATTATACATTGGAAAAGAAGCGTATGAAGCACGTGGGATTGAAAAGGATGCCCGAGCATTTGCAGAACGTAAAATGAATGAATATATAAGAAGAAACTTAAACTAAGGCATAGTGAGAGAAATTCACTATGCTTTTGTTTATCGCTTACTAAAATAAAGTAATTGACATTTTTAAAGTTTAGTTCTAAACTAAAGACATCAAGTAAGCGAGGTGATGGAATGAAAGCAGAAGAAAGATTAGGATTATTGTTATGGTTTCGTTTATCACGCTTTTATAACAGAAGCATTCGTGAGACAAATCAACATTTGAAAGAATGGAGTTTATCTGCTGCCCAGTTTGATGTTCTAGCCCAAATTGGTGGGCACGATCGATTAACACAGCAAGAACTCGGGCGAAAGCTATTTGTTACAAAAGGGAACATCACGCAGCTTTTAAATAAAATGGAGCAGCTTGATTGGATTAAGCGAGAACAGGAAGGTACTACGAAATACCTTTCGTTAACTGAAAAGGGCAGAGTTTTGTATGAAGATGTTGTTCCACCGCAAGAGACGTTTCAAGCAGAACAATTTGATAAGTTAAATCGTAATGAACAAAAACAACTACTAGAATTACTTCGAAAGTTACAATAAAAAATTTTAAATAAATATCTCGAATTCGAGATAATATGAGGTGAAGGATATGTTTAAAAAAGTTGATCATAAAAATATGGGAAGAGCAAATCACGGTTGGTTAAATACACATTTTCATTTTTCATTCGCAGATTATTATAATCCAGATAATATGAGATTTGGGGCGCTTCGCGTTATTAATGATGATTTAGTAGCAGCGCAAACAGGATTTGATATGCATCCGCACCGTGATATGGAGATTATTTCTTACGTTGTAGATGGTGCATTAACACATCAAGATAGCATGGGGAACCGCGGTACAATTGAGCGTGGACATGTACAATATATGAGCGCTGGTACAGGTGTTTTTCATAGTGAACATAATTTAGGGAATGAGACATTACGCCTATTACAAATTTGGATTTTACCAGACCGCGCAGGGCACACACCAAACTACGGCGAGTTCAAGTTTGATTGGAATAAACGTGAAAACAATTGGTTCCATATGGTATCTCCAATTGATGGTGGTGCACCAATTGAAATTCATCAAGACGCAAATTTATATTCACTATCTTTAGAAGCAGGAAAAGAAATCACTTTCCCTGTTAGCGAAGATCGTCAAGTTTATCTTGTGCAAATTGAAGGAAGCGGTGTTGTAAATGGTGAGACACTTGTAATGCGCGATGCAGCAGAAGTAGTTGAAGAAGATATTCGTATTCAAGCAACAGAACAATCGCATTATTTAGCGATTGAGATGAAAAAGCAATAAGAGACACTATGAATAAAAAAGAAATAGCGCAGTGAAAATAATGCGCTATTTCTTTTTGTGCTTTTCTTAATTCCTCATACGAAACATCTTGAATACTTTTAAGATTAGAATGAAAAATAGATTTGTTAATGCTGTAACTATAAAGAAAGTGGCGAGAACAAATTCATTTAACCCGTTAGTGAATAAAAACTGAGCATAGCAGAGAACGCCTAATATTGCTGAAACGATAATAGGTAGAAAATATAAGATTGCTTTTTGCTGTAGTTTTATGAAAAGGAGGAAAGTCGCTACTAATGTTATCGGACAGAAGGAATACATAATAATTTGTGGTAACATTATATCATCACCTTTCAAAGATAAAGTATGATTCTAGTTAAGAAGGCTATGCAATTTTATCTTTATTTTTTATATGTAGATATTTTTAAGTGTAATATAATGGGAATGTTTTGTGAATTTAAAATAGGGATTTTTGGATGGAATTGTAAAAAAGTTTCTCAATATTTTTTGGTAGGATATATTTTCCTTTTCTCGAAATGTATAAGAGTGTCAAAAAATTTTTGGGGAATGGGGAGTGTTAGATTGAAAAAGCAAGTCGTTTCATCAGCATTAGCTTTATCCGTTATCGTTGGGGGTTTTGGGGCATTCGGAGCAACAAAAACACAAGCGGCAGAGCAGCAAATTCAGTATCACCAAGAATTTAAAACACCGGCTTACATAGGTGAGGAATGGAAAGCACCGCAAGGATTAGATAAAAAGGAAACAGTATTTCAGTATTTAGAGAGCAAGAAGGATATGTTTAAATTAGCAGGAAATATTGACAAACATTTTAATATTGTAGGGGAAGAAAAGGACGCTGAATCGGGTACAACACATGTGAAGTTAGTTGAGAAGCATAATAATATTCCTGTGTATGGATCAGATCAAACAGTTACACTTGATAAAGACAATAATGTAAAGGCGTTCTTCGGGCAAGTTATCCCGAATTTAGAAGATAAAAATATCCCAGCTGCAGCTAGCATTACTGATGAGAAGGCGGTAGAAGTTGCAAAGGCTGATATTGAGAAAGAAATTGGCAAAGTAGATAAATATGATGGTGTGAAAAAAGATTTATATGTGTATGAAAAAGATGGACAATACTATCTTGCATACCTTGTTAAAGCGTCTATTTCAAAACCAGCACCAGGATACTGGCATTACTTTGTTGATGCAACAAATGGAAATGTGATTGAGAAATATAATGCAATCGACCATATTACTGGTTTTGGCTATGGCGTTCTAGGAAACAAGCAATCATTTGAAATTGCTCAAGATGAAAAAACAGGAGCATTTAACTTGTTTGATGGAAAACGTGGAAATGGTGTTCATACGTTTGATGCACAAAATATGGATGAGAACTGGTTTAATCTCTTCTCACAATGGCTTGGATATACAGGTGAAGAAGTAGAAAGTAAATCAAAATTCTTTGAAGATAAAGCGGCTGTTGACGCACATGTAAATGCAGGAAAAGTATACGATTATTATAAAAAGACATTTAACCGTAATTCTTTCGATAATAAAGGTGCGAGGCTGATTTCTACTGTTCACGTAGGTGAAGGGTGGAATAACGCAGCTTGGAACGGTGTACAAATGATGTATGGAGATGGGGATGGAAAAACATTCATTCCATTATCTGCAGGTTTAGACGTTATTGGACATGAGCTAACACATGCTGTAACAGAGCATACGGCGAATCTTGTTTACAAAGATGAGTCAGGAGCATTAAATGAATCATTATCTGATATTATGGGTGTAATGGTTGAGAAGAAAAGCTGGGATTTAGGTGCTGATATTTATACACCTGGTGTTGAAGGGGATGCGCTTCGTTCTCTGAAAGATCCAGCATCTATTCCGAACCCATTAAAACCTGGTGAAGGTTACCCAGATCATTACAGTAAACGCTACACTGGAAAAGCTGATAATGGCGGCGTGCATATTAACAGTAGTATTAATAATAAAGCCGCATATTTAGTGTCTGAAGGTGGCACGCATTATGGTGTGAAAGTAAATGGCGTAGGCCGTGAAGCAACAGAAAAAATTTACTACCGCGCTCTTACAAAATATTTAACTGCAAACTCTAACTTTAAAATGATGCGCCAAGCGGCACTTCAAGCTGCGACAGACTTATATGGTCAAAACTCTAAAGAAGTACAAGCTGTAACGAAAGCTTATGACGCAGTTGGTGTGAAATAAGGTGAAAAAAGACCTGACTTGGTTGTCAGGTCTTTCTTTGTTATTTAATCGCGAATACCGAGAGCGATTTTTGCCATACGTGACATACGCTCTTTTGACCAAGGTGGATTCCAAACCACATTGACCTCTATTTCATTTACTTCCGGTACATTTGTCGATAATACTTTTTTGACATCTGATACGATCTGCCCAGCCATTGGACAACCGATCGAAGTCATCGTCATTGTTACAACAGCATTATTATTTTCATCTGCTGTTACGTCATATACTAATCCAAGATTGATAATATCAACGCCTAATTCAGGATCGATAACAGCCTCTAAATTGGCATATAATTTCTCTTCGAATTCTTGCGACATGCACAACACCCCTAATATTAATGATATCCATTCTCATTATAAAGGAAATAAGATAAAGATGCAGTGAAATAGCTCACAGTGTTTTTTTAGAATCTTTCCTATACTGATTATAAGTATGTAGGAAGGAGCAAGATTGAAAATGAACTATGATGAAAATCCTTTTATCGTGATATGGGAAGTTACACGAGCTTGTGAATTAAAATGTCTGCATTGCCGGGCTGAAGCGCAGTATAGGAGAGATCCGAGAGAATTAACTTTTCTTGAGGGGAAGAGATTAATTGATGAAATATATGAAATGAATCAGCCGATGCTAGTTTTTTCAGGCGGGGACCCGCTTATGAGAGAAGATATTTATGAGCTAGCAAATTATGCAGTGCAAAAAGGACTACGCGTTTCGATGACGCCTAGTGCGACTCCAAATGTGACGAAAGAGGCAATACAAAAAGCAAAAGGGGTTGGACTTGCACGCTGGGCCTTTAGTATCGATGGTGCTACAGCTGAGACACATGATCGTTTTCGCGGCGTGGCGGGGTCTTTTCAGCTTACGATGGATGCGATTCAGTATTTAAATGAGTTACAGATTCCTGTCCAAATCAATACAACTATTTCTAAGTACAATGTTCATGAAGTAGAGGAGATGGCGGCGCTTGTTGAAAAGTTAGGTGGTGTACTATGGAGCGTGTTTTTCCTTGTTCCAACTGGAAGGGGAAGTGTAGAGGATATGATTTCACCAGTAGAACATGAACTTGTATTTCGTAAATTATATGAAATAGGAAAAAGGGCTTCATTTGATATAAAGACGACAGCTGCTCAGCATTATCGCCGCGTTGTGATGCAGCAAAAGAATAAGGAAGGTAAAAGCAAGCAAAGAATGTGTTATGAAGATGCGCTGCAAAATGGGTTAACTGGAAAAATTGATGGTTTAGGACGAGCGCCAAAAGGAGTCAATGACGGTAACGGCTTTGTTTTCATTTCGCATATTGGTGATGTATATCCAAGCGGGCTACTACCGATTCAAGCTGGGAATGTGAGAGAAAAGCGTTTACGAGATATTTATCGTGATTCTCCAATTTTTCAAGCATTACGTAATCCAGATAGCTATAAAGGAAAATGTGGGAAGTGTGAATACCGTTATGTGTGTGGTGGTTCTCGCTCAAGAGCATATGCGATAACCGGTGATTATTTAGAGAGCGAGCCATATTGTGTATATGTACCGAAAGCTTTAAGAAGCTAGCTAATAAAAAAATGTGAGATTCCTATTGTCTTTTTAGGATACATCATGTATACTTCTGATTAGTTGATAACGATTATCAGTATCAACTGAACATTGCTCTTCGTTATGTTGGTCATACCCCTTTTGACTGCGTAAGTCAGAGACAAAATGTTGAAATACCTTGTGTCCTATTCTACAGAATTATGGTAATCTCCAACCTCAACTTATATGCGTTAAGCATGCAAAAAGGATCCTATCCGTGAAGGGATCCTTTTTTGCATGATCCCGCTAATGGAAATGGGCAACAATAAGTAATCAAAGAGCCGCTACGATAGACCAAAATCACCATAATAACTCTCAAATTAGATAGTTAATATCCATATAAAAGTAAGAAAAGCTGTCTCCAAAAGGTCGTTATTCAACGACCTTTTGGGACAGCTTCTTTCATTTAATCTGCTTCCGTAAATTTCCCATATTGACGCTTATGCATCCAAGTTAATGTACCAATTGTTCCAAGTGATAACAGAACGATGAACATCATTAAAATGCCTGCGTTTTGCCACATAAAGCTGTAGTCTCCACTTGAAATAACCGCTTTATATCCTGATACAGAATATGTCATCGGGAACCATGCGTTAAAGATTTGCAGCGGTTTTGGAATTAACTCAAGTGGGAATGTACCCGCACTTGTTGTTAATTGTAAAATCAATGTCAAGATCGCAATAAAACGTCCTGCATCGCTGAAAGTCGTTACTAAAAATTGAACTAACGCAATAAACGCTAAGCTTGTAATAATACTAAACAATATGAAGTATGGAACACTTTGTACTTCAACACCTAACCCAAGCAGTAACACTGCGTCTGCCACAAGTGCTTGAATCACACCAACGGCAAGTAGTACACCAAACTTACTAACAAACCAGCTAAATCCTGATTTCGGTATACCAACTGTTTCGCGTAATGGGAACACGATAGATAATAAGAGTGCCCCAACGAATAAACCAAGAGATAAGAAGTACGGCGTAAATCCTGTTCCGTAGTTTGGAACCTCTGTCACTTTCTCAGTTTCCACTTTCACAGGACTCGCGAACATGTCATATTTGTTCTCGTCACCTTTTGTTTCACTTGTTTTCTCAGCGCCTTCGCCAAGTTTTGTTGCGAGTTCTTTTGAACCGTCATTTGCTTCGCCAAGTCCATTTGTTACTTGACCTGAACCGTCTTGTAAACGAGCTAAACCGCTTTGGAAATCTCCTTTTGGATCTACGAATTGACCTAGTCCGCCTGAAATTTTTTGCGATCCATCAAGTAAAGCATTTACTCCGTTTGTTAATTGACCGGAGCTGCTTGCTAAGGTATTTAAACCACCTGTTACTTTTCCTGAGCCATCAAGTAAAGCACTTACTCCGCTTGTTAATTGACCGGAGCTGCTTGCTAAGGTATTTAAACCACCTGTTACTTTTCCTGAGCCATCAAGTAAAGCACTTACTCCGCTTGCTAATGGACCCGCATTATCTGCTAAAGTATTTAAACCGCTTGTTACTTTTCCTGATCCATCAAGTAAAGCACTTACTCCGCTTGCTAGCGGGCCTGATTGACTTGCTAATTCATTTATCCCCGCTGTTACTTTTCCTGAGCCATCTGCCAACTGATTTAAACCAGCTATTGATTCTTTTGATAACTGATTTATTCCATCATTTAACTGACCAGCTCCACTTGCAAGTTGTGTTGCTCCAGCTTCAATTTGTCCAGCACCTTTCTCTCCAGCTAACCCCTGTACGCCTTGTGCAACTCCTGCTGTACCTTTAGAAACTTGTTGACTTTCTTCCATTATTCCTTGAACTACAGGCTGTAATTGCTTTCTATATTCTTCTGGCAAATTTTTAATTTGTTCATTTAAATCCGCTAAGCTTTGTGAAACTTTTTGTGCTCCCCCTGCTGTTTGTTGCGCAACACCACTCAGCTGATCTGCTTGTTTCTTCCATTCGGATACTCCTTGTGAAAGTTTAGAAGCTCCTGAGCTTATATCTTGTGCAACTTTTTCTGCTGCTTTTAATCCAGATTGGTATTTATCTTGTGGATCATTGAACTGATTTAATCCATTTGTAATTTTTTGCGAACCGTCTAATAACTGATTCGCTTTCTCTGGCATGCCACTTACTTTACTATTTAATTCACCTAAGCCATTTGTGATTTGTTGTGAGCCACCTAATAACTGATTCACTCCACTCGGCATGCCACTTACTTTACTATTTAATTCACCTAAGCCATTTGTGATTTGTTGTGAACCATCTAATAACTGATTCACTCCACCTGGCATTGCGCTTACTTTACTATTTAATTCACCTAAGCCATTTGTGATTTGTTGTGAACCATCTAATAACTGATTCACTCCACCTGGCATTGCGCTTACTTTACTATTTAACTCTCCTAAACCATTCGTAATTTGATTTGAACCATTTGCTAATTGGTTCAATCCATCATTCGCTTTCCCAGATAACTCACCTAAGCCATCTGTGATTTGTTGTGAGCCGTCTTTCAATTTCCCTGTTCCATCATGAATCTTACCAGCGCCCTCACTTCCATCAGCAAAGCCTTTAGAAACATCTTTTAATGAATCAAACATTGTCTCAGCATATGTTTTTGTTACTGAAGCTGATACTTCACCTTTGATTTTTTCAATAGCTGATCCACCAATTTGTGAAGATAAGAAGTTTAAGCTTTCATTTGGAATGAACTCTAGTTTTGATTTTTTAGGGTTTGCATCCAACAATGTTGTTGTATTTTCGGAGAATTCTTTTGGAATGCGGATCGTCATATAGTATTTACGATCGTCCATTCCTTTTTTTGCTGTTTTCTCGCTGACAAACTCCCATTTGAAGCCTGTATTTTCTTTCAAATTATCAACAAGTTCCTTACCGGCTTCAACCGGTTTTCCGTTATACACTACACCTTTATCAAGGTTTACAACTGCAACTGGTAAATCATCTAATTGGTCATATGGATCCCAAAACGCCCATAAGAACATACCAGCGTACAATACTGGAATAAATAAGACTGCAATAATTGGAATTAAGATTTTTTTGCTTGTCATAATCGTAGCAAACTCTTTTCCAAGCAGTTTCAATCCTCGCATTGTTTGACCCTCCTTCTAAAATATTGACTATTTTGTTCATTTAGTCAGTTTTTGTAAAAAAAAGAAGAAAATAACGACCAATTCATCCTCTCGTATGTGTTGCTATCTTCTTACAATTCCTCCTTTACTAACTGATGACTATTTTGTTCATTCGGTCACATTTTATAATAATAAGAGGATTATCTCATTTTGACAATCCTTTTAATAAATATAATTCAAAAAGTTCAGCGATATGCTCTTTTTCTAACGGTTCATGATGTTTTTCCCAATCAAAAATGAGCGATACATATAAACGAAGCATAATAAATGCTGTAATTTCTGGATCACATTCTGTAATCTCACCTTTTGCAATTGCAACTTCAAGACGCGATTTAATAAACGTAATAATTGTGGAATCCAATTTTCTCATCACATCTTGCACTTCTTTTGTCCCCATATCTCGCTCTTCTTGAATAAGCTTAATCATGAGTTGATGATCTTTTCGAAACTCTAAAATACGATATAAAGAACGATGTACGTTTTCAAAAAATGGTACATTTGAATCAATTGCCATTTCTGCTACTTGCTTCATTTCTGCAATTAGATCGGAAATGATTTCACCAAACAGTTCTTCCTTATTTTTGAAAAACGTATAAATTGTCCCTTTTCCAACATTGGCAAGCTTTGCAACTTGATCCATTGTTGTTGCTTTATAACCAAATGCAGAAAAAGACTTTGTTGCCGCTTCAATAATTGCTCGTTTTCGATCAATTGCCACGTTTTCACCTCCTGAAAATGACTAAATGGATATTTTGGTCAAATGGTACGTTTGTGATAATACCATAGATTCCTAATGTTCTCAAGTTTTATTTTTACAAACGTACATCTTTACTCCGTCACAAATAAAATTTATTGTATCAAACGAACATGAAAATAAACAAATGCACCCTTCTGTATAATGGCAGGTGCATTTTATTTTCTTCTTATGAAGCTTTCTTTAAATAAATCTGTGCAAGCACCGGATCATGATCACTCATTTGGCCATTCTTTTCCATAAAAGCCCGATTAGTGAGGACTGATGAAAAGTTTCACTTTATGTTGTAGCGATTAATGTGTATAGCCCTGGGATGCGTTCTTCTATTTCTTCTGGTGCAGAAGCGGGGAAGACCCAGCGCTGATGTGGACCACGTTCCTCAATAAGTTCTTCAATGCGTAAGTTTGCTTTAGCAATCTCTGTAATAATTTCTCCTAACGTCCAGCGACGAATCTTCGTTTTTGGTAGTAGGTCTCGCTGCATTTTATCCAGTAGACTGCTATAAGCAACGTTATCTTCAATAATCTCTTCATAAAAATAATTCCCGTTTGCCTGGAACATTTCATGATCTATCGCTACTAACTTTGTATAGAGAGGATGATAATCCCGAAGTATGAAAGTGCCACCGTCTTTTAGCAGCCCAGCGATTAATTTAAAGAGTGGCTTAAGATCTAAAAAATAGTGGAGTACACCTAGCTCCAATAAAACAACATCGAATGTTTTGGAAGGAGAAATGTCTAGTACATCAGAAACAATATATGTAATAGAGGTTCCTGCAGCATCCGCTAGCTCATTTGCATATTTGGCATTGCTTTCAGAAATATCTACAACTGTTACGTCAGCACCTAATAATGCGAATGCCACAGCTTTATTTCCTTTCGAACCAAGTAAATTTATGATGCGTTTTTCCTGTATATTCTCTATGTAAGGTAAGTAATAGGATACTTCATGGGCTGGATCTTGTAATAATTTCTTTGCATATTCCTTGGGTGTACCGTGCCGATTGGTCCACGCCTCATAGGCAGCAGCGTTCCAACTTTGCTTATTAATTGTGCTTAATTGTTTTTGATTCAATGAGATCGCTCCTTTCTTTAAATATGTATATATTCGGAAGGGATTATTTATTTCCTGTTTTCTTTTATAAAAAGTTTAATTTTTCTGTACTTTATCCGTAAAATACGTGTTATATATGAAAAGCATTGAAAAGGAAAAGTAGAATGAAACCATTCTTTCCAGAGAGCTTCGGGAGCTGAGAAGAAGCAAGAATGTTCATTTGAACAATGGCCTTTGAGCTGCGTCCTGAACTTATCAGATGATAATAGTAGGCGGCGACGAGAGTTGGTTCTCGTTATCAAAACCACAGTATAAGAGCGTAATATTGCTCCGTACTTGACGAGGTCAGTTGTGTGAATAGCTGACGAAATAAGGTGGTACCGCGACTGTTTATACAGCCCCGCCCTTATCTTTTTAGAAGATAGGGGTGGGGCTTTTTATATTTAAAAGGAGGAATAGATGATGAGTACTTTTATTGGAGGAGCTTGGCCATATGCGAATGGCTCTTTACATCTTGGGCATGTTGCGGGTTTATTACCTGGGGATATTTTAGCTCGCTATTATAGAACGAAAGGTGAAAATGTTCTTTACGTATCAGGAAGCGATTGTAATGGAACTCCGATTGCTATTCGGGCAAAACAAGAAGGGGTTACTGCAAAAGAAATTGCAGACTATTATCATGAGGAATTTGAGCGATGTTTTAAGGAGCTTGGTTTTACGTATGATTGTTATACACGTACAGATGCACAGCATCATCATGAAACGGTACAGAAGATTTTCTTACGTTTGTTAGAAGAAGGATTTATTTATAAAAAGACAGTTGAGCAAGCATATTGTGAAACGTGTACACAATTTTTACCGGATCGCTATGTGGAGGGGGTTTGTCCACATTGCCATGAACCAGCACGTGGGGATCAATGTGATGCATGCTCAGCTATTTTAGATCCACTCGATTTATTAGAAAAGAAATGTAAGCTGTGTGGAAATACGCCAGCAGTTAAGGAAACGGAGCATTTCTATTTTGCCTTGCATAAATTTCAGCCGCAGATTAAAGATGCCGTAGCAGTTGCAAAACGAGAAGGAGCATGGCGTGATAATGCAATCCAATTAACAGAGCGTTACTTAGAAGAAGGATTACAGGACCGGGCTGTATCACGTGATTTACCAATTGGAGTGCCAATTCCAGTTAAGGGATATGAGGATAAGAAAATTTATGTGTGGATTGAAGCTGTTGCTGGTTATTATTCAGCGAGTAAACGATGGGCTGAAGAAACAAGGCAAGATGATGGGGAGTTCTGGAGTAGCAGCGCGAGGACATACTATGTTCATGGGAAGGATAATATTCCGTTCCATTCTATTATTTGGCCAGCTGTATTACTTGGGATAGGAGAAAAGGCAATTCCGCGTCATATCGTTTCCAATGAATATTTAACTGTTGAGAAACGAAAGTTATCGACAAGCAAAAACTGGGCAGTATGGGTACCGGATATATTAGAGCGGTATGATCCAGATTCGATTCGTTATTTCTTAACGATTAATGCACCAGAAAATCGCGATACCGATTTTTCTTGGCGCGAATTTATTTATAGCCATAACAGTGAGTTACTAGGCGCATATGGGAACTTTGTAAATCGTACATTAAAGTTTATTGAGAAATATTATGACGGTGCGGTACCAAAAGGGCATATAAATCTAGAGCTAAAAGAAAGAATAGAGGAATTATATCGCAGTGTAGGAAATGCAATTGAGCAGGCTCATTTTAAAGTAGCAGTAGAAACAATCTTTGAAACGGTACGCTTTGCGAATAAATATTTTGATGAGCAGGCGCCCTGGAAGCAAAGGGAGGAAGAGCCTGTTGCTTGCGAAGAGACGATTTACACCTGTGTATATTTTATTGTGAATTTTGCGCAGTTACTGGAGCCGTTTTTACCGTTTTCAAGTGAAAGGGTGCGGAATATGCTAGCGATTACGAATACGGGCTGGAAATGTGAAAATATATTGCCAGAGCGGATAAGTCATGTACAGCCTTTATTTGAAAGAATTGATATAAAACAAATTGAAAAAGAGGTAGAAAGGTTATATGGAGCATGGAAGTAAAAAGAGCACATGATGTGCTCTTTTTTTAGGCGCTATGCTCTATGCTCTTTTTCTTCTCCTTCCGTGCAGTCAAAATTTGTGGTGTGAAAATACCAAGCAATATGCAAACAATGCCGAGCCATTGCATCGGTGATACGACTTCATGAACAAGAGTGATAGAAGCAATGATTGCTGTTGGTAGTTCTGCAGCACCTAAAATGGTTCCCAATCCTATACCGACCTTTGGTACACCGATGGAGAAGCAAATTACCGGTACAACAACACCGAAGAATCCAAGGAAGAAAGCGTACTTCCATAATCCAGCTTGCAAGGCACCATCCATTAAAAAGGTTGGTGGAAAGAATAAACACACAATAAGTGTAGCACTTGTTGTCATAAGGAAGCTTTTTGTATAGGGTGGTACATTTGTAGCAATGCGGCCACTTGCAAAGACATAAAAGGAAAAAGAGACAGCGGCTAATAGTCCAAAGATAATACCCTTTGTAGAGAAGTTTTGACCAAGCCCTTCAAACACACCGCCTGCAAATAATGTTCCGGCAAATAAAATAATAATAGATACTACCTTTTCGCGGCTTGGTAATGTCTTGTTAGCGACTGCTTCAATGACTACTCCAATCCAGGTAAATTGAAAGAGTAGAACAACAGCGATGGAAGCAGGTAATTCTTCTACAGAAATCGCGTAGAAAATCCCGGTCATGCTCATTGTTGTTCCGACAGCTAATAAGGTCAATGCTTGTTTTTTCGAGACTTTATGACGCGAGAAGAAAAGAACGAGCAATAAAAGTCCCACCCAACCAAATACATATTGTCCACCTAGTAACTCATGTGCAGAAAACCCGTTCATAAAGCCAAGTTTGAAAATTGTAGAAAGTACGCCGTAGCTGCAGGCGCCAAATAAAACTAATAATGAAAACTTAAATTTCTCCATAAAAAATCCTCCTTCGACAAATAAAAAACGCCCGCTGTCCAATTCAGGACAGCGGGCGAACGAAACAGAGTGAAAACTCTACAAAATTCCGCCACTCACAATCGTGTGTGAGTTTGGATATAAAACATTTGATAATGACTATGACTCTAGTTTATAGCAATCTCTTTTACATTTTCAATATAAAGTAGATGTAATTCTTTTCGCAAGTTTTGTGTGTTTTTTTAGAAATCACATGTGAGAAGAGTTGCGCGTATCTTCTAAAATAAGGATAAGTGAATTTCTAAAAGTTAACTATGCGAAAATGAGAGAAAAACGCAATTTTTTTGTATATAATAAAGGAGAAATGAAAAAATTTGAAAATATATAATAGATATTAGGAGAATTTGCATGAATATGGGGTATTTTAGTATTTCCCTTACAAAAATGTAATCTAAATGTAAGCTATTGTGATAGTTATTTCGACAATTTTTTTATACAATAATAGTAACAGTTTGAACGTGATAGATGCTGTAGATAAGAGAGAAAAGGAGAGATCGACATGGAATGGATTCATGAATTATTTCAGCAATACGGTTACTATGTAGTACTTGTAGGGTTGCTGTTAGAGTATATTGCGCTTCCGTTTCCGGGAGAGCCAACACTAGCATACGCGGGTTTTTTGGCGCATCAAGGGGATTTACAATTACCACTTTTAATTATCTTATCATGTATTGGAACGAGTGTTGGGATGACAATTCAGTACTTTTTAGGTAATAAACTTGGTATGCCGTTCGTACAGAAGTATGGGAAGTATGTGTTTTTAACGCAAAGAAAAATTGATTTAACGAGAATGTGGTTTGATAAATATGGATACTTCCTTATTTTTATCGGATTCTTTATTCCAGGTGTACGCCATTTTACTGGATACTTTGCAGGCATTATTAATTTACCATTCCGTCGCTTTGCTATAACGATTTACTCTGGTGCTCTATTCTGGGTATCTTTCTTCTTAATCGGTGGCTATTGGTTAGGTGGAAACTTACATGATATATTTGGAGTACTTGGACAACACATTGGGAAAATTATCTTTGGAGTGATTGTTATTGTAGCAATTACGTTAGGAGTTCGTTTCCGCAAACAATTAAAACGCGTATTTGTACAAAGTGCAAATTAATATGGAATCCATTCTATGTCGGAAATTGGAAGAGGTAGTGCTGATAGGCACTGCCTTTTTTATTTTCCTTTTAAGTTTCATGTAACAGTTTGTTTTATAGAGTCGTTTTGACATACATTAATGTCAAAATGACAATGATAATTGACAACTATGAGGATATTATTTACAATTTTAGTTAAATAAACGAAAAAGAGGTCGAATATGAAGCTTCAAAATCGAGTGAGAGAATTTCGAGCAAAGCATCGAATGTCACAGGGTGATTTAGGGAAAGTAATTGATTCATCGCGGCAGACGATTAGCTTAATTGAGCGCGGAGATTATGCGCCTTCAATTGTTTTGTCGCTGAAGATTGCGCATGTTTTTGGAGTACCGGTGGAGGAGATATTTACATTAGTAGAGGGGGAAAAGGACGATGAGAAGTAAAAAGAAAGGGAATTTGTTTACGATTTTGAAGATTTTAATGGCTATGATGGGTGGTTTTGGTGTTGGTTTTATATTAGCGGATGCTTTTGTACCAGGACGAAGAATAGTACCTGCGCCTAGTTATTTAGTAATCATTGCGCTTATTTTATTTGCCGTAGGGATTATGTATCGAATTTGGAAAACGACACGTTTCTTAAATAAATTACGTGATGAAGAGGAAAGCATTCTAGGTAGACGGCTAGGAGCACAATTAATTTATTTACGTGCAAGTGAAATCATTATACCGTCTTGGGGAGTTTATGCATACATATCTTGCTATCACTCTTATATAACAAATACAATGTCATTATTTGAAGTTGGAAATGTAATTGCATCTTCAGTAGGAATCATTGTCGTTATCTTATTAGGCGTTATTATGAAAAATCGATACAACGCACTGTATCCAGAACAGAGCGTAACATATTCACAATCACTTGAGATGTGGGCAAAAAATGCAGATGAAGGACAAACTCACATCGTTCATGAAGCAGGGTATCGAGCTTATCAATCTACAAATATTGTTCTTGTATGCGTATGGTTGGCTGCGATTATTTATACACTTTGGACGGGAGAAGGTTTCTTCTTTATTGGTATGATTTCATTTGTATGGGTATTGCATATTGGGAAATACATGTATGAAATGCATAAGAAAATGATTTATTAATGTTAAAGATTACTGAGGGGAGAAACAAGGTGGATATTTTGAAAAGGCCAGTTTTTTCTATAGTTATTGCTTTTGTTTGTTCAGTTATATATGGATGGATCAGACCAGAAAAAATGCAAGGATTTATGGAAATATGGGGAGTACTGCTTATTGGAGTACTTGTTCTTGCAATTCATGAACTTGGGCATGTTATTTTTGGTTTGCTAAATGGTTTGAAGTTTAAATTTATGGTAGCAGGCCCTATTACTATCCAAAAAGAGGGAGAGAAAATACGGATAAGAGAAAATAAATTGTGGTTGTATTTTGGAGGCGTAGCTATGTTGTTACCTCCGTCTATACATACACCAAATCTTTCAAAGAAATGGGCATGGATGACGCTAGGTGGACCGATAACAAGTTTGGTGTGCGGTTTGTTAGCTGGTTATGTATACATGGTGAGCTACTACCAATTTCTTTTATATTTTTCTGTATTACATTTAGCAATCTTTTTAGCTACAGTGATTCCAATGAAGGGAATTATGCTTAGTGATGGCAAACAATTTTTAATCTTAATTAAAGGTGATGAAAAGGCGCAGCAGCATTTACATAGTATTCAAGTATCTAGCGAGTTGTGGAGCTTCAAGCGGCCAAAAGATTGGGACGAAAAGTTAGTAGAAATAAGTGAAGAAAAAATAAAGGGCGATGAAGAGGTAAGAGAAGTACTGAGTGATCTTATGCTCACGTTTTATTCGCGATGTGATAGAGAAGGAATGGAAACAGGGATCGTTTGCCTAGAACAGGTTTTACAAATACCTGTTACAAAAGAAAATAAATATTTTGTTGGTGGTTTTCATAGCTGGTATTTGTTATATAAAGTGCTATATGATATGGACGATGTTTCTTTACAAGATATGAAGCAGCACGCGAAGGCTATAACAAAATTGGACCCGCATGGGTATTACCGTACACATGCAATCTTAAAATATTTAGAGAAGGATGCGGAATCCTTTCATACATATATGAAGAAGGCAGAAAGTGAGTTAAAGAATGCTGAAAAGAGTGGAGTCGGTTATTTACAATTAGAACGAGAATGGTTCCAGCTTTTGCAAAAGAAACTCGTAATCTAGAGGATATCTTACACTGAGTAAGATATCCTCTTTTCTATATATAATTTTATATAGCTTGATATAGTGAATGGTGAGGATCAAGGCGTGTCGTATTTTGTGGACCGGTCGATATATTGCAAAAAGAGGCTGGAAGATTCATCTTCCAGCCTCTTTTGTATTAAGAGTTGCTCTCGATCCCTCGACCATTTTCTTCTTCAGGGTCTTGTAATAGGTTAAACACATCTGCTAAGCAAAATGCGATAAACCAAGTCCAAAGACCGTGGAAGAAAGCTGAGCTTAATTGTAATGGTAATGTGTAATTCGTCATTGAGAAGGAAATACATCCTCCAACGATTCCGATCATTGTTAATAACATTGTTTTTTGAGCATTTTCTTCTGGATTAAAGAGGAAGAAAATGTATCCGCCTAATATTGAAGCGCTTACAAGTGATTCGATTCCATTAAAAATGATATGTTCTCCAAGCTGAATGTTTGTCCAGAAGCAAATCATGCCACCGATAAGAGCAAACAGGACAGCTACCATGTACCGTATATGTTGATTCATATGTTCATCTCCTTATGTAATAAGATGATTTGGAAGTCAAAAAGGTAGGTATAGTAATAGAAGTAAATTTTAGTTGTACGTATCTTTTTTAGAGTAATGAAGAATAATTAAGATAATTGGTCACTTTGAACCGTTTCTTGTATGATGCGAAAATGATTCGTTATTACGTAAACTTGCACTTGAGATATACCCGACTTCTCGTTTCTTTTTGCTTATACAAGTAAGAGAAACTCCCAAGTCTATACATTCTTTTTTGTGAGTCTTATTGTATTATAACATATTTAGCTTAATAATAATAATAGAATTATCTGATTTTAAAATGAGTGTAAAAATAAAAGCGCAAGGAATTCGAATTCCTTGCGCCTTCTTATATACGTTTGAAACGTCCAACGATTTCAACGGTTTCTGTAATATTCATAAACGCATGATTGTCTACATGACGAATGATACGCTTTATTTCTCCTAATTCGTAACGGGTTACGACAGTGTAAATCATTTTTTTCTTATGGTTGGTATAGCCGCCGACAGCGTCTACCATCGTTACACCACGTATGCCGTGATGCAGTAGTGCGCTTTTAATTTCCTCGCCTTTTTCTGTAATTGTCATTATCGTTAATTTAATGTGTTTTGTATGTACAGCATCAATTACTTTGCTGACAACAAAACGACTAATTAATGTGTACAGTGTAATATCCCATCCGAAAATAAAGCCAGCGACAACAAGTAAGATTAAGTTGAAGCCAAAAATAATAGCACCAATCGAAATGTCTTTATATTTCGCTACAATCAATCCAACAACATCAAAACCACCTGTTGAAGAAGCAAATCGGAATATAATCCCTGAGGCTGCACCACAGATGACCCCACCAAATACAGAAGAAAGTAAAATATCATCTGATACTTGATGTACTGGGATAATGTTCATGGCAAGTGATGATACAGCCACGAAATACGCTGTTAAAAAGGTTGTCTTCTTTCCTAAGTAAAAGTGACTTAAAATGAGAAGAGGGATATTTAGTAAAAAGATAAGTGCACCGATATTATAATGCATTAAATAACCGATAATCATCCCAACTCCAGCGAAACCACCGCTAATCATATTATGCGGGATAAAAAACATATTCATTGAAATAGCATACAAAATGGAAGCTATAAAAATAACAATCAACTGTATTACAAATTCTAAATGAAATGTTCTAGCTGCTGGGAAGGATAAAAAGGCGGTGTCGGGAACGTAATCGGCGTCTCCTAATTGACCCATAGTATGTTTCATCTCCATATTCATTTTTGATTACAAGAAGAGAATAATGCTTTTTTCAAAAACTGGCAATAGTTTTATTATAATACGAAAATTTTATAAATTTCTAACAAATCAAGCCTATTCAGTTATATGTGTGAATATACTAAAGAAAGCGAATACAATGATTTTCTATATTGTTTTTGTGAGAGAATATGCAAAATTCATTTTTTGAAAATAAAAGGAAATAGAGAATGTTTGTTGAATGTGCTACAATGAGCTCATTAAGGATGTGAAGCAATGGAATTTTTATTGCAAGATGCAATTCTATATATAACTTTTGTAACGACAGCGCTTTGTTTATTAGAAGTCTTTTTTCTCGCTAATGTTTCTCGCTTTGTACGCCAACAAACATCAAGCGGTAGACAAAAAGCTTTCGCGATAGTTGATACGTGTGAAGAGCGTATAGGGAATATCCCGCTTTTCTCTATCTTCTATAAATATGGAATGGTTCGTTCGGTTCGCAGACAAGAATCGAGCGGAGAGAGTGACGAGGTCGGTCCGTATACACCAATGTTTCGCTAACTAATTACGAAACATTGGAGGAATAAGCATGTTAAAATCATACCGAGCTGTGCTCGTTAGTTTATCATTATTACTTGTTTTTGTTTTATCTGGTTGTAGCAGTACGGCACCAATTGATGCACATAGTACGGGGGTTTGGGATCACTATTTTGTTTATCCAATCTCGCTTATGCTTCAATTTGTTGCTCATCATGTACCTGGTGGAAGCTTTGGGATTGCGATTATTATTATTACGCTTTTGGTTCGCTCAGCAATGATCCCATTAGCTGTTTCGCAATATCGTAGTCAAATGAAAATGAAAAAAATGCAGCCACAGATGCAAAAGTTGAAAGAAAAACATGGTGATGTAAGCAAAGATATTGAAAAACAAAAACAATATCAAAAAGAAATGTCAGAACTAATGAAAACAGGCGGGTGGAATCCTTTGGCTGGTTGCTTGCCACTTCTAATACAAATGCCGATTTTTTCAGCATTGTATTATGCGATTAGCAGGACTGAAGAGATTCGTACATCTTCATTTTTATGGGTAAACTTAGGACATGCAGATCCGTATCATATTTTACCGATTCTTGCAGCGCTAGCAACATTTATTCAAATGAAGGTTATGCAGTCAAATGTGACACCTGGAGAGCAAGTTCAAATGCTGAAAGTGCAACAGTTCATGATGCCAGCAATGATTTTATTTATGGGATTTGCGGCGCCATCAGGACTTGTATTGTACTGGATTACAGGTAACATATTTACAATGCTACAAACAATTGTGCTTAGAAAAGTAATGGATCGTGAAGAAGGACAATTACAAAATGCATAGAAGAAAGCCGCTCAATTGAGCGGCTTTTATTGATTTGTTGAAGTTTATCTAATGGTTAAGGAAAAATTAAGAAAACCAATTTACTATGTGAATTGTATACGAAGGTGTACAAGTTTTAGAAAGTTATTTGATATGAAATGAAGGAGGAATTTTCATATGAAGAAGAAAACAATTGGGTATGTAGTAGCTGCAGGAGCTTTATCACTAGGAATTATGGGAGGGGCAGGTATCCCTGCTTTTGCTGCAGCTAGCACAGACAATTCTACACAAGCCACAGAACAAACTAAGAAAGGGACTTCGTATCAAAACTTGGATGAAGCAACGAAACAAAAAGTGCAAACGATCATGCAGGAAGCGAAAAAGCAATTAGCAGAACTAGGTGTGAAACTTCCTGAAAAAGGGAAACGAGGAGAAATGTTTGCTAACCTGGATGATCAGGCAAAAGAAAAGGTAAAAGCAATCATGGAGCAGAAAAAGTCTGGTACATTAACACATGAACAAGTAAAAGAGAAATTGGCTGAGCTAGGTGTGAAGCTTCCTGAAAAAGGGAAACGAGAAGAGATGTTTGCTAACCTGGATGATCAGGCGAAAGAAAAAGCGAAAGCGATCATGAAGAAAGAAAAAGCAGGAACATTAACTCATGAACAAGCAAAAGAGCAATTAGCAGAACTAGGTGTGAAACTTCCTGAAAAAGGGAAACGAGGAGAAATGTTCGCTAACCTTGATGAGGCGACGAAAGAAAAAGCGAAAGCGATTATAGAGCAGAAAAAAGCAGGAACATTAACTCATGAACAAGCAAAAGAGAAATTGGCAGAACTAGGTGTGAAGCTTCCTGAAAAAGGGAAACGAGAAGAAATGTTTGCAAACCTTGATGATGCGACAAAGGAAAAAGCGAAAGCTATCATGAAAAAGGCAAAAGAGCAATTAGCGGAGCTTAACGTTAAATCTCCAATCAAGGATTAATGGGAGCAAGCGAATAATTGATTAAAATACAGAAGATACGAAGACTTTTAATAGAACGGTCTTTCGGATGGTGAAATGAAAGAGACTGTGTATAGGATTTATTTGAGGCTAAACTTCTCCCACTGGAGAAGTTTGGCCTTTTTCATTATGCAAATGATTTCTATACCAGAAAGAATTTATCATTTTAACCGAGAAGACCCCTCCTCTAAACGAAGTGAAGGTGGGGGATGAATCGGTTTTGTCTTTTTTAAAGAAAATGTCTCTTTTTAATAGAACGTATGTTTGTTTTGTTGTATAATGATCTTATCAAACAAAATGAGGTGAGAACAGGTGAAGAAAGCGTATTTTTCGAAACGGATCTATAAGACGGATTTACCACATGAGATGGTAGATGCATTAACACAGACAATCGAAACATTTAATCGGGCGAAACGCTTTGCATTTCAA
>Ga0102589_1002460_pt1 | contig 21418 bp, 18 predicted proteins | sample AraplaMF_Col_mLB_FD_76858 | JGI IMG/M metagenome (GOLD analysis project Ga0102589, IMG submission 76858) | Arabidopsis root microbial communities from the University of North Carolina, USA - plate scrape MF_Col_mLB | ecosystem: Host-associated > Plants > Roots > Endosphere | place: USA... | reverse complement strand
ATGTATTACAAAGTTTAAATGTAAATACTACGTTATGGAAAATAATAACTGGATAAATTGATTAATAATATTTTGCTAAATAACTGCCATTATAAAACAGGAAACCTGAGAGTAAAGGGTGTTAATTCTAACTATGGTTATAATAACTAAAAAAACAGTATATATTTGGATGATTTGTCAATGTAGTTATTAGAATTAAATAATAATATATGAAATAGGCCTTATAAAAAATTCGAAAAGTTGTTGGATATCCAATTATTTCAGAGTTATGTTTGAAAGATTCTCCATAAAAAGATAGGGAAATAAATAGATTTAAAATGAATGGTGAGAGAAAGTATTATACGATTTGACAAAGTGTTAAAGTAGTATGCTTATAAAAATATTAAATAAGGTGGATTTTCACTGAAAAATGTAAAGGGAGTATTGTTAATATGTCTGAATCTTTAATGAAAAAACAAGATAAATTTGGAGAATCCACTACTTTTATTCCTTATTGGTGGAAAGTTGTACTAGCATTTACTTTAGGAACAATATTTCTTAATGCGGATCGGTACATTTTAAACCCTATATTGGGAGAGATAGGGTTGGAGTATAACTTGAACAATACTCAACTGGGTTTAGTAAATAGTATTTTCTTTTTCACTTATACAATCGCACAAATTCCGGCCGGTACATTGAGCGATAAGTTTGGAAGGAAAATAATTCTGGTTCCGGGTTTTATTTTATTTGGAATTTTTACAGGAGTAAGTGGTATTATGGCTGGATTTACAGGATTCTTAGTGGCGCGTGCTTTAACAGGACTTACACAAGCTACTTATTATGGACCACAGTTCGCACTTTCTTCTGAGGCAATACCAAATAAAAGAAGGAGTATCGGTTCTGCCATCATTAATAGTGGAGCTGCTTTAGGAATATCATTAGGCTTTATTTCTTCTAGTACCCTTGTGTTGGAATGGGGAATAAACTGGAGAATGATGTTTTACATATTTTCCGTTTTAACCATTTTATGCGGTTTGTTCATTGGTGTTGTTGTCAAAGAAGGAAAGAGACAAAAGAAAGATGTGAGTAATCCAGTCATAGATGTAGAGGCTGATATAAGTATGCTTTCTTTATTAAAGAACCGTAATCTTTTAATTACATTCATTGTATTATTTTGCTCTATTTATGGATTTACAGTTATTATGACGTGGTTACCAAAGTATTTACAAGTGGAGCGCGGATTTCAGGGAAGTGAAATAGGTTTTATTTCATCATTAGTTCCATGGGCAGCAATACCAGGTTCACTTTTTGTTGGTTATTTATCTGATAAATATGGAAAGAAAAAAATATTTGTATTTACATTGGTTCCAATCGCTGCAATTTCTTTATGGGCAACGGTGTATATTCAAAGTATTCCTTTAATGATTGGAGCTCTTATTATTTATGGTCTTTTTGGGAAAATAGCGCTTGATCCGGTGCTAATTGCAACTGTTTCAGAGAACGTAAATCCAGAATCATATGGCCGAGCGTTTAGTCTTTATAATTTTATAGGAATGTCATCCTCAATTGTGGCTCCTTTTATCGCAGGTTATTTAGCCGATTTAACGGGCAGTATGGCTGCTGGGTTTTATTCAGCTGTTATCATTCTTGGAATAAGTTTAATTATCATGATGTTTTTTAAGGAGACTTCTCCGAATACACATTTTGAAGAAGGAAGCATTTAAGGGGATAAGAGTAAATTAATTGGAAGTTTACTGGAGGGAAATTAATGCATACACTGGATAAGTTGCAATTAGGAAAGGATACACTCGATTTACTTCATTGGTTAGGAGAATGTGGAAAAGATCCAGAAGGGGGCGTATCTAGGTTCTTATATAGTTCAGAGTGGCTAGAGGCTCAAGAGTCTCTAAAAACGCTATTTATTAAAGAGGAATTATCTATCCATTATGATGAAATCGGAAATTTATTTGGAATGCTTGAAGGTAGTAAATATAAAGACGAAACAATATTAACTGGTTCTCATGTTGATACAGTAAAAAATGGAGGATTATTTGATGGACAGTATGGTATTATCGCTGGATTTTTAGCTATAAAATATTTAAAAGAAAAATATGGACAGCCTTTGCGGAATATTGAGGTTGTATCCATGGCGGAAGAAGAGGGGAGTCGATTTCCTTATACATTTTGGGGATCTAAAAATATTGTTGGGGTTGCTAAACAAGAAGATGTTCAGAATATCTCAGATTTTAATGGTCAAGCATTTGTAGAGGTGATGAAACAAACTGGTTTCACATTTAAAGCTAATCCTGAATATGCTCGTAAGGATATTAAAGCATTTGTTGAACTTCATGTAGAACAAGGAGAAGTACTAGAGAAAGAAGAGAGATCCATTGGTATTGTCCAAAATATTGTTGGTCAACGACGGTTTACAGTTGAAATAATTGGTGAATCCAATCATGCAGGCACAACACCAATGAAATATAGAAAAGATGCGATGAGTGCAGCTAGTTATATGATACATAGGATTCATACCATGACTTTAGAACATGGGGAGCCACTTGTTGCCACTGTTGGGGAAATTAAAGTAGAACCCAATATCGTAAATGTAGTACCAGGTAAAGCTATATTTACGATAGACGTAAGGCATGTAGAAAAAGAAGAATTGCATCAATTTACTAATAAAATAGTACAGGAAATGAACAAAGTTGCAAATCAATTAGGAGTCCAAATAAAAATTAAAATGTGGATGGATGCTGCACCAGTACCAATGGATAGAGATATAACTGACATTATCGAAAAGCAATGTTTGCAAAATAATATTGTGTATAAAATGATGCATAGTGGTGCAGGTCATGATGCTCAGGTTATAGCACCATATATACCGACAGCCATGGTTTTTGTTCCAAGTCATAAAGGTATTAGTCATTCTCCGTTTGAGTATACGGATCCTAAAGATTTAGCTGAAGGAGTAAATGTGTTAATTCATACATTATATGAATTAGCATATTAACAAGGTTTAAGTAAATTTATAAATAACAAATAAACAATGTTTTATTGTTGTTTATTTATTATTAAAATTAACGATTTAATTATCTTATTCAATTCAGATCTACTACAAGCAAAGACCCTGATATTAAATTTCTAAAAGGGGGACATAATGAAACAAAAAGTATTAATAGAAAATAAAAAAAATAAAATGACTCCTTATTGGATAAGATTAGTTATTGTATTTTTTTTAGGCTGGATTTTTATATATGGAAATCGTGCTATTTTAACCCCAGTAATAGGGGAGGTTAAAAGTGATTATTCATTAAACAATGCAGAAATAGGGCTTATGAATAGTTTGTTTTTCTTAGCTTATACAATTGTACAAATTCCATCGGGCTATTTAGGAGATAGGTATTCAAAAAAATGGGTGCTCGTTCCTGGATTTCTGATTTCTGGAATATTTTTAGCTGTAACGGGGTTGTCAGAAGGGTATTTGTTACTTATATCTGCATGGATGATTTCTGGGATTGGACAAGGAACTTTTTATGGTCCACAATTTGCATTATCATCAGAGTCTATTCCAAATAAATATCGAACAATTGGGAGTGCAATAATAAATAGTGGAGGAGCGATAGGGTTATCTCTAGGGTTTATATTTTCTAGTTACTTTACGCTATCTTTAGGGTTTAGTTGGAGAATTACTTTTTTTATTTTTGCTCTACTAACAATAATAGTGTCAATAATAATGTTATTTACTATTAAAAATGATAGTAAAAATAATAATTCAATAAAGAGGAAAATTGATATAGAAGAAAAAAAATTCTCAAGTTCAATTAAACTCTTATTAATGAACAGAAACTTAATAGTTAGTTATATTGTCGCTTTTTGTTCATTATATGGATTTTCAGTTATGGTAACCTGGCTTCCTTATTATCTTCAAACTGAACAAGGAATTGAAGGTAGTATAGCCGGTTATTTATCGGCAATAATTGCACTTTTAGCGATTCCTGGAAGTATTTTATTTAGTTGGATAAACGACCGTTTTCAAAAACATGTCAAAATCATGAAGTTTATGTTGATATTTTCTTCAATCTTTACTTTTTTAATTGGTTTTACTAATAGTACTGTTTGGATTATAGTGGGGCTAGTATTATATGGCTTTATGGGGAAAATTGCAATGGATCCAATAATTGTAGCTTTTGTAGCAAATAATGCTCCTCAAAATCTATATAGCACAACTTTTGGACTATACAATTTTATAGGAATGTCTTCAAGTGTACTAGCTCCATATATCACAGGAGTATTATCAATTTATACTGGGAGTATGAAAGCAGGCTTTTATTTAGCAGCTGTCTTTTTACTCATCGGGTATTTCAGTTTAATTTTGATAAAAGAAAAAGATGCTAATATACAATAAAATTATTGAAGTAAGAGATTAATCTCTGACATAAAAACACGATGTCTCTTAAGACATCGTGTTTTTATGTTAGAAAAAATCTTTATACGCAGCTGTACAGAAATAAAGCTCTCCTTAAATTAATAGATTTGCTATTGAAAATCATGATGAATATATATAACTAAAGCAATTCCTTTATAAAAAAGTATCCATTTTCATGTCTTTCTACAATGTGACTTTACCCATAAAGTTACCACTAAAGGAAGTATAACTTTGCCGGAAATCACATCTTTTTGAAAAAAGGGAGTGGATTAATCGAGGAAAAAGGAAGCATAACTTTGCTATGGATTAATTATTAACCCAAAAGCTTGCCGTGAATGCTGTTACTTTGTAATAAAGTTTGATAAAAAACCTGTGATGACAAGAGCCTTATTCTTTAATATTGCGAAAGTTTGGTTTAAAAGCTTAAAGTAATTAGATTTTGAACCAAGTAAATTCTAGTTATTTTTCTACATTATGGGTAATCCGTTGAACATTCGCTCTTCATAAAAACGGGGGATTGAGATAATTTTAATTTGCTAAGTTGGTCGGTTGGTTTAAAATTAAATTAGGGGATTGTTTAATTTTATAAAGAATAGGTATTAGATTTTAAATATTTTGGGGGTATGAGTTTGAAACAAATTATATATTTACTTAGACATGGAGAAACTGAATTAAATGTAAAAGGCCGGTATCAGGGAGAACTTGATTCACCACTAACGTCTGATGGCATTGAACAAGTCAAAAATAATGCAAAGTTACTAAAAGTACTAATAGATAACCCTAAAGAGTGGGAGTTTATTTCCAGTCCATTAGGAAGGGCGCAACAAAGTACTGATATAGTATGTGAGGTTATAGGTTACGATAGAAACAAAGTCAAAATGGACGATCGATTAAAAGAGGTCAATGTCGGTAAATGGGCTGGTTTAACTACAAAAGAAATTGAAAAATCTTGGCCGGAACTTATGGAAAATACTAATAATCACAATTGGTATTTTAATTCTCCTAGTGGAGAAAGCTATGATTCAGTTGTAGGGAGAGTATCTGAATGGCTACGTTCTATACAGAATAAAGAAAAAGTAATAGTAATGTCACATGGACTTACTGGAAGAATAATAAGAGGAGTATATCAGGGGATAACAAAAGATCAAGCATTAGTCTTAGAAGTATCACAGAATACTTTCTTTAAACTATATGATAAGCAAGTAGAAAGTTTTTGTTCAGAGTATGATGAATTTTATTAAATGAGACTCTATCTTATGAGTGAAAAGGTTATATTTTTAAAACGAATAGCATTCCCATATAAAAAATAAATCGAACCTTAAATTTCAAAAAAATCAAACGATAAATTTTTCTATTTTAATTAGAAATAATCAACCTTTATTTTAATCACACTTATTTATAAAAACTAAATCTAAATCTAACTCAAAACCAAACTCACCTATTTCGATCAATCTTTTTTCAAAGTAAGTGAGTTTCTTCTATTACAAAGTTAACGTTTACAGCATATTTTTAATCAAAATTTATTCAAAATCTACAAAAACGACATTAAAAATATTCTTCAAATCACATGTACAAAGACATGAAAATAGGAACTAATTCTATAGTGTAAAAAGCTGAATTATCCACCTAAGGAGTTTATTTAGTACCCATTTTCATGTCCACATATCGAGACAAGAAAATGGGTACTTTTTTAAACGGAGACACCAAAGTGGATACTTTCTAAACTGATAAATAGTATAATATTTATTGACTAGTTTAAAGATTATGTATAAAATGTTAATTAGAATTTTATTCGCAAACTCACATACACATGTGAGCGGCGGAATTTTGTAGAGTATAACTCTGTTTCATTCGCCCGTTGTCTATTTATAGACAACGGGCGTTTTTTATTTTTTAAGGAGGGTTTTTTTGGAAAAGATAAAGTTTTCTTTGTTAGTATTATTAGGTGCTAGTAGCTATGGTGTTCTTTCATCCATTCTAAAGGTTGGATTTTTAAATGGATTTTCTTTTCATGAATTATTAGGTGGACAATATGTATTTGGATGGTTTGGACTGCTATTATTTGTTCTCTTGTTTTCTCGACATAAAATTTCACGAAATAATGTATTTTCATTGTTAGTTGTTGGGACAACTATGAGTATAACGAGTATTTTTTATGGGTATTCGATACAAGAAATACCCGCATCTATTGCTGTTATTTTATTATTTCAATCCACATGGATTGGTGTGCTGATTGAGGCTGTTGTTAGTAAAACTTTTCCAAGCCGTGAAAAGCTATTGTCGATTCTAGTTCTTTTTTTAGGTACTTTATTTGCTAGTGGTATTCTTGAAGGGGGAGGACAACATATAACTTTGAAAGGGGTTATTTATGGATTACTAGCGGCTATAGTTTTTGCATTATATATATTTGCAAGCGGACGTGTAGCTACAGCTGTACCAACCTATTCAAAAAGTTTTCTCATGACAACAGGTGCTGCACTACTCGTTTGTTTAATATATCCTCCTAGTTTCTTAATAGATGGTACATTACAGGCAGGTTTATGGAAATATACTGTTTTTCTAGGGATCTTTGGTGTTGTAGTACCAGTTATTTGTTTCTCCAGTGGTGTACCAAAAGTTGGTACAGGTCTTGGTACAATTTTAGGGGCAGCGGAACTACCGGTAGCTATTATGGCTTCAATAACACTTGTACATGAGAGAGTATCACTTTTGCAATTGTTTGGTGTTTTTTGTATTTTGATTGGAGTTTTTATACCCCAGGCCCTAATTATGCAAAAAGAAAAGAAGCAAAGTATAAAACAAGGTACAGTAAGTGTTTACAAAGAAAAAAGCAACTTACCATTAGATTAAAATAATTTGAAAATACCTAGAAATATAGAAAACAAAATATAATGGCTTTTAATTCTATTTGTTGGAAGCTTTTATTTTGTTGAGGTATTAAGAAAATAAAAAGGAGCAAAAAAATCGCTCCTTTTTATTTTAAATTCTATGAAACAGCATTAATTTGATTTTAGAGTGTTTTTAGGTTAATGAAAAAGATAATTCTTTCAAAAATAAAGATTATTCTATAGCTATTTTAATGTGTTTCAAGTGATGAGTTTAAAACTTATAACCATCAAATACTTTTATACCTTCTTCATTTAATATTCCTTCAACTACTACAGGTTTTTGAGGACTTTTTTCAAATATTTCCTTGCAGGAAACCATAATATTACTACCAGCTAGTTTTGCTAATTGATCATGAGATACACTATATACTATTTTCCCTAGATTTGACCAAACCATGGCACCTGAGCACATTACACAAGGTTCACAACTTGTATACAGTATATATTCACTTAAATTAGAAATATTATTTTCTGAACAAAATGTTCTAATAAGCCCAATTTCCGCATGATGTGTAGGATCACTGAAAGTATGTATTTTATTTTCACAAACCATCACTATCTTATCATTTTTAACTAAAATGGCTCCAAACGGTTCATTTCCTTCTTTTCTTGCCTGTAAAGCGATTTCTATCGCTTTTTTCATAAAGTATTCATCATTTTTTAACATCCTATAAAACCTCCAGTGAAATAAAACTTATATTTTATATTCCTTAATAGGCAATAGATTTGTACAAATGAAATATTCTTGTTTTTTTCCTTTTTATAAGCTATTTGGCAGTTTTTTATTTAAGTTTCATAATAATTTACGTTTAAACAAAATTAAATGTTTTAATTACTATATTTCTTTTATAATGTTTTTAACTAATTCAATAAACTTTGTTCTTGTTTTGCCTGCTACTACAATGACTTCATTATGACTTAATGGCTGATCCAAGATTCCACAGGCCATGTTTGTTAAGCAAGAAATGCCCAGTACTTTCATGCCTCCATGAATAGCAACAAGTGCTTCTGGAACGGTTGACATTCCTACAGCATCCGCTCCTAACGTACGAATCATGCGAATCTCAGCAGGCGTTTCATATGCTGGTCCGCTCCACCAAGCATAGACACCTTGTTGTAAGGTAATATTTTTTTCTTCAGCTACCTTAAGAGCAATCTTGCATAAATCAAGATTATATACCTGTGATACATCTGGGAAACGTGTTCCCAGTTCTTCATTATTCGGTCCAATTAATGGATTTGTACCAACTAAATTAATATGATCCGTAATTAACATTAAATCTCCTGGCTTAAACTTTGTATTTATTGCGCCACAAGCATTGGTAATAATAAGTTTTTCTACACCTAAGGCTTTCATTACACGCACAGGGAAAGTAACTTGATCTAAGGAAAAACCCTCATAATAATGAAAACGTCCTTTCATAGCTATTACAGTCTGTCCCTTTAAATTTCCAATTATTAATTCATTTGCATGGCCAACTGCTTCAGATTTTGCAAAATGAGGAATCTCACTATATGGAATTGTGACAGGCGTTTCAATTTCATCAGCAAGAGTTCCTAATCCTGATCCTAAAATCATTCCAATTATTGGGCGATAGTCCATTTGGCTTAAAATAAAATCTCTAGCTTCAAAAATATTTTGTAGCTTTTGCATCAATACTTCCTCCTTAAAAATAAAATATCATGAAAAAAAATATATAGTTATGTAAATACTATTTTTCAAAATCTGAAATTACTAACAGTTTAATTGATGCATTGGTTATTGTAAATAGACTATAAATAAATTTGATTAAAAGTTGAGGTGTGAACTTGTGATTTTAAATGAAAATTAATGATTTATGGTTACTTTTTTTCAAACATAAAAAAAGTTGCGGGTTATCTGCTTCTTTTTTTAAAATAAATCAGATAGAATATAAATAAATTACTAAATGAAAATTGGAGGAAATACATGATTAAGGAATTTGTTGGATTAACATCACCAAAAATTAAAAGCCTTAAAAATTTATATAGTTTAGTTCGTAAATTGGGGCCTGTAAGGATAAATACCCTAACTGAAATGACTGGATATAAGCATGTAACTTGTGCACGTTTATTAGAAGAACTTGTACATGAGGGCCTTATTTATGATAGCGGGATTGGTGAATCGAGTGGTGGAAGAAAGCCGTTGATGTATGTTATTAAACCAGACGCATATTTTTTAATTGGAGTTGAAATCACTGGATTGTACACAACAGTGTTGCTTCTTAACCTAAATCTAGATATCTTACGAACTGAAAAACTAAAGATGGATTCACAATGTACTGGAGAATACACATTAAATTTTGTGTCGCGATGTATCGAGGAGTTAATAGTTAAAGAGAACATCCCAAAAGAGAAATTACTAGGGATTGGAGTTGGAGTTATTGATCCAATAGATCAAGAGCAAGGAATTATTTTAAATTCGGAACTATTTCCGGCGGGGGGATGGGAAGGCCTGAATATTATAAAATATTTGGAAGAAAAAAATAAAACCTATGTATGCTTAAATAATGGTACCAATTTAGCAGCTCTTGCCGAATACCGCAATAATTATTGGAAAGAAACTGACAATTTAGTTTTTGTTTCAAATGATATAGGGATTCGCTGTGGTACCATCTTACATGGGAATTTAGTTAGTAATAAAAATGAAATGGCAGAAGCTTTTGGACATACCATAGTTGATTTGCATGGGCGTCGTTGCTCTTGTGGCGCATATGGTTGCCTACATGCATATAGTAGCTTACCGGCTATTCGAAATGAAATAATTCGTCGTCTGAAACGTGGGACTGTTTCATGTCTTCAGGAAAAAGTTAAAGATGTAGAAGAAATAAATTTTCATCATATTTTGCAGGCACTGGAGAAAGAAGATACCCTTTGCCTTGAGGTTATAAAAGATGCTGCTTTTTATTTTGGTGTGGGACTTAGTAATCTAATATTGTTACTACGTCCGGATGTAGTAATTTGTGGCGGGACTTTGGTGCCTAAACCTCTATTTTACGAAGTAGTTTCCGAAACAGCAAACAAGCGTTTAATGCATCTTTCTAATAACCATGTTTCAATTAATAAATCAAACACTGCGTATAATATCGTAGCTCAGGGAGCAGGATGTATGGTGTTGGATTATTTCACTGAAGACATGCATTCATAGGAGAAAAAAGATGCTTATGAAAGTATTGTTATATTGTTATTAATTTAAAATGGTCTTTAACAGAAGTTTTAATATACTTAAGAATTATGTACTTTACAAAATAAGATTAAAATTTTAAATTTAATCTTATTTTGTAAAGTACTTTTAGTTTTGGATTAATTATGAACTTAAAGTTTATTAACCATAAATGTATATAAGTTTTATAATGGAAATGTGAGCACTGACGAACATAATAGGATATTTTATACTGATTATTTATTTTTATTTAGTAAATTCAGTACCTGTTCACTTACTGTGAACATAGGTGAAATGTTATTTTTGGATAACGAAAGAGCATAAGCACCTTCGATCCATGCTTGAATGGCTACTCCTAGCTGCTGGGCTTCTTCAGGATCATAACCAGAGGACATTAGTTTATTAGCATATACTTGTATCCAATCTTCATACACTTTTTCACAAGCTTGGCGTAATATTTCACTTGAGGCCCATACCTCTCTAGAAATTGCCACCAATGATATATCAGTAGTTTCTTTTTCTCGTTCCATCATTCCAAGTGCTTTCTTCCTAATATGATGATGAATAGCTGAAGCAGCATCTTCATGTGATGCTAGCGAATTTTCAATATATTTCTTTATATTTTCACCAGTTCTTTTTATGGCTTCTTCCGCTAATTGTTCTTTTCCTCTTGGAAAATAATAATAGATAGAGCCTCGAGGAGCATTACTTTCCTTTGTAATCTGACTTAAACTTGTTGCATGATATCCTTGTCTACGGAATAATTTAGATGCTGCACTTAGCAATTTATCTTTAGTATTGGGTTCTTTCATAAAATTCATCCTTTTCGTGTCAAATATGTTTCAGTTGACCATTCGGTATAATCTTATCAAGATTACTTAAAACGTTCAATAAAAACGATGTAAAGAGCAATGAAATAAAATTTAAAAATAATAAGTCATATCAATAAACAAAAGAAAAATTATTTTCTAATATATAAAAGGCTACTCCTTGTACGTAGAAAATATACCCACTGGTCAAGATGCAGTTGACAGGAAAAATTACTAAGGGTAGAATGAAAATCGGTTTAATACAGGAAAGGCAAATGGAACGTTCTATTCATTTATCGGTATTCCTAGGATAAAGCTATCTACTTAAAAATAATCTTCTTTAATTAGAAAGATGAATTTAACTCCATGGATTATACCGACCGGTCAACATTTTGTTGACAAATTAAATTACTGAGAGTAGAATGAAAATCGGTTTAATACAGGAAAATAAATTGCTTACTTTTCACTCAATAAGGACAGTAGCAAACAAATCGAACGTTTTTACTTCATAAACTCAGATTTACTAATGGAGGTTCATTAAATTAAAAAATGAGAAATTCACTCTAAAATCTAAAGATTGGTCTTCTCATAAGATGATTATACCGACCGGTCAATATGTAATCTATTGAAGTAAAACACAATTAAATTTGTTAATAGAAAGGGGAGATAAATTTTATAACCTTAAAGCGTGATACCGATTAAACCAATATAAGTTCTGTATATTTAAGGATGTAAAGATTAAAACAACACAGAAGAAAGAGGGTATCTTATTGTATATAAAGATAATTTCCTTTAATTATTATACCGACTGGTCAATATAAAGTTAGTTTTTATAGAATGAATATCAAAATGGGCTGGACAATAAGATACCATGAACCCTTCGATACTAAAATTTAAAAATAAATTTAAAGGAGCTAAAAATATGTCTAGTACTTCATCTAATCGACTTCCATGGTTAGGATTATTAGCCTTAGCTATGGCAGGATTTATTGCAATTATGACTGAAACTCTTCCTGCGGGTTTACTACCCCAAATTAAAGATGGACTGCACATTTCAGAATCTATGGCTGGGCAGCTTGTTACTGCATACGGAATTGGTTCATTAGTTGCTGCAATTCCACTTGCATTGGCTACCAGTGGGTGGCGTCGTCGGCCACTTTTGCTTGTGACAATTTTGGTTTTTCTAATATTCAATACAGTAACTGCATTATCATCAAATTATATTTTAACGCTAGTTGCTCGATTCTTCTGTGGAGTAGCTGCTGGTGTTTTATGGGGGATGATTGCTGGTTACGCCCTACGCATGGTACCCGAACAGCTTAAGGGACGAGGAATGGCCGTAGCTTTAGTTGGAACACCAATTGCTTTATCTTTCGGAGTTCCTGCTGGTACACTTCTTGGATCTATTATGAGTTGGCGTTTAATATTTGGAATTATGTCTCTACTGTCTATTGTTCTGATAGGATGGGTGCTTTGGAAAGTACCTGATTATCCTGGACAAGCATCTGGTAAACGAATTTCTATTTCTAAAGTGTTATTTACACCAGGAGTAAGCTCAATCCTGTTTGTTATTTTCACATGGATGTTAGCTCATAATATTTTATATACCTATATTGCTCCATTCTTAACTGAATCAGGTCTTGGGCAGTACGTTGGATTAATTTTACTTGTTTTTGGGCTTGCATCACTAGTAGGTCTTTGGATTATTGGCATGTTAGTTGATCGCTGGTTACGTTTATTAGTGTTAATTAGTCTTGCAAGTTTTGCAGCGACTTCTCTTGTATTAGCTATTGCTGGTACCTACAGTATAGTTATCTTTTTATCTGTTGCTTTATGGGGACTTACATTTGGCGGTGCAGCGACACTGTTACAGACAGCCCTTGCTCAAGCTGCTGGTGAAGAAGCTGTAGACATCGCTATGCCAATGAGTGCAACAGTTTGGAATTTGGCAATTGCAGGGGGCGGAATATTAGGAGGTATAATTCTTGATACTTTGGGTGTCACATTTATTCCTTGGACACTTCTCATTATTATTCTCCTTGCGTTACTTGTTGCATGGGGAGCGAAAAAACACGGATTCCGTTCGGTTCGTCGTTAATTATGTATAACAGATGAATTTAATGGGGTAGAAGGTGTTAATTAAATTTGTTAATCGGAGAGCCGGAATTTTCTTGTTTCAAGAAAATCCGGCTTTCTCGTTATGAAAAATGTCCAAGTTTAAAGTTAGCTTTAGTTAGCTAGATGCTTTTAAGTGAAGAATTTAAGAACTATAAATAGTTGAGGGGAAAATCAAATGGAAAATAACAGAAATTCAGTTTGGCTACTTTTAACATTTTGCGCTTTGTCATTACTAGCTGCAATGAACTCTGTTTTATTTAATGTAGCTTTATCACATATTTCTAAAGATTTATCCGTTAATCCATCTCAAGTAAGTTGGATTGCAGTTGGATATTCAATGGTCGTAGCAATTGGATCTGTTACGTATGGAAAATTGGCAGATTACATTAGTATAAAAAAGCTTTTAATAATAGGAATTGTTTTATTTAACGTTGGCTCTATTATTGGGTTTATTGAACATAAAACGTATATCATTGTTATTTTTGCTAGGTTGTTGCAAGCAAGTGGTGGTTCAGCTTTTATTACTTTGGTTATGGTTTCAATAGGGAAAATGATAGAACCGACAAAACGCCCTGGAGCTTTTGCATTAATCAGTATTGCTATTGCTTTGGCTCTTGGCATTGGCCCATTAGTTGGAGGAACTATAACTAATTTCTTTGGTTGGCATTATTTATTCTTGTTAATGGTTATCAGTATTTTATGTATTTGGTTACTTTTGAGATTTATGCCAAGTGAAACAAGAAACTTTGAACCAATTCATTTTGATTTTATTGGTTCTTTATTGTTGTTTGCTTTCATTGCTACTTTTTTATTGGGTGTAAACATTAACGGAATGCTTTTTATTCTTTCTGTAGTTTTTCTTATCTTGTTTGTATTCTGGATGAAAAGAGTCAGATATCCATTCATCGATATTAAATTGTTGAAAAATACAACTTTCCTGAGAGTTATTATAATTGGGTGTATTATTAATGTAGCCCAATTAGCAAATATGTTCCTACTACCTTTGTTATTAGCAAACAAGTATCAACAAACACCGTTTTCTATTGGAGTTATTTTGTTCTTTGTTTCTTTATTTAGTATTTTATCCAGTTTTTTAACAGGTAAAATATTACCAAAATACGGAAACGTTAAAATAATTTACATTGCATCTTTTGTAATGATTACAGGTTTTCTTATACTTGGTTTCCTTTCAAACACGAACATTCATGTAATTACATTAGCTGTAATATTAGTATCAATTGGTTATTCTCCCATTCAAGTTTCATTAAATTCACTTGTTCCACTAACACTACACGCCGAGGAAATTGGATTAGGTCTTGGAGTATATAATGTATCTAATTTTATAGGAATGGCATTTGGTCCAGCTCTATCAAGTAAAATTATAGTACTTACAAACAGTTACGGGTTCAATTTTATTCTCATCGCCTTTTTTGTGTCTGTAAACTTTTTATTACTTTATAAACTACCATTTAATCAGCGAAAAACAACATAATGTTAGTCAAACCATAAGGTGTTTGTATAGTGTTGAAGAGGTGGCAGAAGAACATGACAGGCTTTGATAATATATCTTGTACGTAGTTAACATGTAGTTTATAATAAAACTTTTTTAGCGAAGGTTGGATTCTGATAAAAACTTCAAAACAATTTATTTTAACTAATAGTTTATTTACAAAAAAATCATCAGTTCCCTATATAAAGGGAACTGATGATTTTTTTTTGATAATTTTTCATTATCTGAAGGGCAGAAAAATTATGCTTTAATTAAATCTAATAAGTTGTTAGACATAGTTAAAATTTGCTCACTTTGCATTTGCATGCGTAGAGTAACTTGGATACCATTACGAGCATTCATTAGTATTTCAGCTAATTCATAACTAGATTTTGTATTAGTAATTTCACCATTTTTTTGTCCTTGACTAACTACATTAGCTATAAGAGTTATGTAATCTCTAAACATCGTTTGTGCCTCATTAGCAATTTCAGAATCATTATTTGAGAATTCATTTATCGTATTTACCAACATACAACCTTGAGGTAAATCATCATCATTTTGATTCCAAGTTAGAAACTGTTTTAAAGTTTCAATCTTTGATGTATTTTGAGCTTCTTTTGTCTCTAAAAACTGAATGCGTTCTCCAATTTTCATATCATAATAAATGTGAAGCGTTCGAAGGAATATTGTGCGTTTATCTCCGAATGCGTTATATAGGCTTTGCTTTTTCACACCACTTGTCTTGACGATATCTTCTAGAGAGGTTTGATAGTAACCTTGTTGCCAAAATAACAACATAATTTTTTCAAGGGTTTTATCCGTATCGAATGCTTTTCTTCTACTCATTAAACAATTCTCCTCTAATAATGAAGGGTTTCTGATATTTATCCACTAATTGTATCATTCAAAAACATAATAGCAAACTTCCCAGCTATTTCTTATCGATATTTAATTGGGTTACAAAAATAAATTTCATAACAGTTATTGTAATGACCTATAAGCTATAAGCTAAATTATTGGTACTTTTAATTTAGAAATCATTTATATAATATTGTTTTAAAAGTTGTTAAATAAATGGATTAAATTTATTTTTCTTGACTGGACAGTCAAGAAAGGTGTAGGATGAGTTTATCGATTTTTACCATCCAGTCAAAAAAGGGAGGTCATAACATGAAATGAAAATGAAAAGATTTCCTTAAACTAAAAGTAGTCCGAACGGAATTAAAAATTAAATTACATTGTTATGTAATTAAAATGGGGATGGAATAGGATGGGGAGAGAAGTACTTTTCATAAGAAAAAGCATTAAATTTAATGCCGAAGGTACAACTTTAAGAGGATGGTTATACTTACCGTTAACAAGTAATAAAGAAAAGAAACCAATAGTTGTTATGGCACATGGGTATGCAGGAGTAAAAGAAATGCATTTAGATCGATATGCGGAACAATTCTCAAAAGCAGGCTTAGCGGTTTTAGTCTTTGATCATAGGAATTTTGGTGAAAGTGATGGAATGCCACGTCAAGAAATAAATCCTTGGCAACAAATTGAAGATTATCGTCACGCTATTACTTTCGCAAGTACAATTCCCGAAATAGATAATGATCTAATTGGAGTTTGGGGTACAAGTTATAGTGGTGGGCACGTTTTAGTTGTAGGCGCAACTGATAAGCGGGTTAAATGTGTTGTTGCTCAAGTACCAACTATTAGTGGTTCTGAAACAGCTATTAGAAGAGCTAATGGAGACGTATTATCAGAACTACTAACTCAATTTTCAGAGGATAGAAAAAGTAGACAGAAGGGAAAACACCCCACATATTATTCTGTAATTCCCAGTGAGGAATTACCAAGTGCAGTTTATAAAACAAATGATGCAATTGACTTTTACACTCAAAGTAGTAAGGAGGCCAAGAATTTCATTAATAAAGTAACATTACGATCTGTAGAGCTATCCAGAGGTTATGAACCAGGGCACTATATCTCTAAGATAAGTCCAACACCTCTTTTGCTATTAATAGCCGAAAATGACAATATAACTCACACTGATCTAGCATTAGCAGCCTATGAAAAAGCTTTACAACCTAAGCAACTTATATTGTTACCAGGGGACCATTTTGATCCATATATTAAATATTTCGAACTCTCATGCAAATCAGCTATGGATTGGTTTTTAGTTCATTTGTTAAAATAACTCTATTTATATTATCAAAAAAGCCTTTTACTAAATCTAAAAAATACCCAATTTAGATCCAATGAAAAGCCATTTTCTTGTTTAATAAAACCGTTAATAAAATTGCGTCATATATTAAAAATTAAAATAAAAGTGAATTGAAGCTGGAGGAAACAAAACATGGGTAAGCTAACAAACAAAAATAATGAACAGGTTATTAACGCTTGGGAAAAAGCTTTTGCTGAGAAGTCTCCAAATGCTTTTGCTGAAGCATTATCAGAAAATGTAATACTTGAAGCTGCAGTTTTATATTGCCCTATTTTGGGGCGTGAGAAGGTTAAAAAAGTGATGTCTGCAGCTAGTAATATTTATGATAGTGTAACTTTTACAAACTATGCTTATACGGATTTTAAGCAATATATCGAATGGGAGGCGAAAGCTTTTGGAGATGTCATGCTTGCAGGGATTACTATCCTTACTCGAAATCATGATAATTCCATAAGTCATATTGCCATTAATCATCGACCTTTAGGAAATGGATTGCGTTTTTCAGCTGTACTTGGGGAGCGCCTTCGAGGTGAGATTGATTCAATTCATTTTTATCAAATTTTAGAACAATAAAGGCTAGGCCGAATGGAGATTTAATAAAATATAAAATTCAGATGAGTTAGGATCTAATTTAATTATAATACCTCACCTTCATCAAAAATATTTTTTGAGTTTTTAGAATGAAACATATAATTAACTAAGTTAATTAATAGAGACGGTAAGCGGTTGGATTCCACTAAATCAAAATTAAATATTTATAAGGAGAGAAGGATTATGAATGAAATGCAAGCTAAAAAATCAACTTTAAATTGGAAGGTGCTAGTATCAAAACGTAATAGCGCTACTCGAGATTTACCAGCTGGTAATGAATCATTGATGTGGGTGGCAAATACTGTAACACTTATTTATGGAGAACAAGATGCAGTTCTTGTTGATACATTTCTTACAATTGAGCAAAACCAAAACTTAATCGACTGGATTGCTGAGAGTGGAAAAAACTTAACCACAATTTATATTACCCACGGTCACGGTGATCATTTCTTTGGAATTAAGATGATTTTAGATCGTTTTCCTCAGGCGAAAGCAATTGCAACACCTGATGCGGTAAAGGCAATGCGTGAACAAATTGCACCAGAATATGTAGAAAGCTTTTGGAATAAGCTTTTTCCTGGTCAAGTTCCTACTTCACTTATCACTGCTGAAGAAATTGAAGAGGATGAGTTTTATTTGGAGGGGAACAAATTGGTGGTTGTAAACACTGGATACACTGATACATCTAACACAACTGCTTTACATGTTCCTTCAATTAATTTAGTTGTGGGAGGAGATGCAGTATATAATGATATCCACCTTTATATGGCTGAAACAAATAAACAAACTCGACTTGAGTGGATTACTGTATTAGATAAACTGGAAGCATTAAACCCACTTACAGTAGTTGCAGGACATAAGAAACCTGAAAACGATGATAATCCAAAAATAATTACAGAAACACGAAATTATATACAGGATTTTAACAAGTTAGAAGAAATCACAGCGAGTTCTCAAGAACTCTATGCGAAGATGCTTGAGCTTTATCCAAATAGAGCAAATCCAGGTTCACTTTGGGGATCAGTGAAAGCAGCAAAGGCTAAATAGGAATAAATACCCTATTTAGCAACTGTTTTAATTCTTATGAACAAAACTAAAAATTTTTATACTTCTTTAGTTTTTTCAATATAAACCTATAGCAAGTAAATACATTCATTTTAGCGTTATTTTATAAAATCTGAACTTCAAATATGTGACTTAAAATGATCTAACTCTATTTTTCTTAAAAGGAGATTTTAGCTATGAAAGATGTGTCTTTTAAAAGGCATAGACGATTACGTCAATCTGCAACGATACGTGCAATGGTAAGAGAGAACCATTTACATAAAGATGACTTCATTTACCCTATTTTCGTTATTTCGGGTAATAATATAAAAAATGAGATACCTTCTATGCCAGGGATATTTCAATTTTCTATTGACCGTCTAAGTGAAGAAGTAGATTCTGTAAGATCATTAGGTATATCAGCTATAATTCTTTTTGGTATACCTGCTAAAAAAGATGACATGGGATCCCAAGCATATCATAATCATGGGATCGTACAGGAGGCAATAAGATTCTTAAAGAAAAATTATTCTGAACTTATCGTAATTGCGGATACTTGTTTATGTGAATACACCTCACATGGGCATTGTGGAGTATTAAATGATAAAAAAGAAGTTTCAAATGATTTGTCTTTAAAATTATTAGGGAAAACCGCTATTTCTCAAGCCCAAGCAGGTGTTGATATTATTGCTCCTTCTAATATGATGGATGGATGTGTGATAGCTATTCGTAAAGCGCTAGATAATGCTGGTTTTGAGAATATCCCAATTATGTCCTATGCAGTGAAATATGCATCAGCCTACTATGGGCCATTCCGTGAAGCGGCGGCTTCTATACCACAATTTGGTGATCGTAAAACGTATCAAATGGACCCAGCCAATCGCTTAGAAGCTATACGTGAAACAAATTCTGATTTGGCGGAAGGTACAGACTTCTTAATTGTCAAACCATCGCTTGCCTACTTAGATATTGTTAGAGATGTCCGTGATAACTATCATTTACCAGTGGTGGCATACAACACTAGTGGTGAATATGCAATGGTCAAAGCAGCCGCACTTAATGGTTGGATTAATGAAAAAGAACTTGTTTTAGAAACATTAATTGGAATGAAGCGTGCTGGTGCAGATTTAATTATTACATATCACGCTAAAGAAGTGGCGGGATGGATAACAAAAAGATAATTAAAAACAAAGTATGATTTAATAATTCAAACGTAAAAAGGAAAAGTAGTTTGAAAGAGAATCTATTAAACCTAGTATTTTTAAATCAAATTCCTCAACAAATTAATTTGTTGAGGAATTTGATTTAAAGTATTTATATTTTATAAAATATAGGCTTTTATGACTACGATTTAATATTTCTAATTTTAAAATGTCCATTATATTCTAAATGCTTCCGAAGAGTTAACTTTATTAGATATCAGAAAAATCGATAATAAACTTTGCTTATTTCAATTTAACTAATAATTGAATGTGTACTATAATAACCCCACAAGTATTAAATAATTTTTAAATATGTAATTATTTTTGCTAATACTTTATAAGAAAGGAACATATAGATGAATTTTAGTGCTTTTTTCACTTACCTGTTTATTATCGCATTCACCCCAGGGCCAAATAATATAATGGCCATGGACGTTGCTAGAAAAAAAGGTTTAAAAAAAGCTATGAACTTTAATGGCGGGATATTCTTTGGATTCTTTATCGTTGCATTTTTAAGTGCATTATTTACTTCAAAATTATTTAAGTGGATACCAGTCATAGAACCTTATTTCAGAATGGTTGGAGCAATATATATACTGTACTTAGCTTGGACCATTCAATTTAAAAGAAAGGGGAATGAAACAGAATCTAAAAATTCTAATTCTTTCCTATCTGGATTCTTATTACAATTTATTAACATTAAAATTATTTTTGCGTGTTTGACGGCTATTTCAACTTTTATATTACCAAACTATCATTCAAATGAGGCTCTAATTTTATTTACAACCATAATTGCTATTATAGGCTGTTTAGGCACTTTATTATGGGCAATATGTGGATCAGTGTTTAAAGAATTTTTTACTAAATATGAAAAACTCTCAAATACAATTATGTGTTTATTACTTATTTATTGTTCTATCTCTTTATTCGTTTAAAAAATTATTATAAATATGTCTTGTAACAAGATACAGCTATTGCTAATTGATATTCTGATTTTTCAATTGAGAATTGTTCTTTTTACTAAACTTCAAGTATAATAAAAAATAAAAATTCTCATATTAATCAAAGGAAATTCTAGTCATACTATTGATTATTTATATTACATAGTGCTATAGGGGGTTCATAATGGATTTATATATTACAAAAGAATTAAATAGTAATGATAAAAACTACGTTATCCGTTTACTTAAAGAATACAATTCAAAATTTTTACCTTCAGATTTAAAAGAAAAATCTGAGGATATTCATGTATTTCTTAGAGATGAGAACGGTACAGTATGTGGAGGGATATTAGGGGAAATCTATGCCAATTGGCTAGAAATTCATACCTTCATGATGGATGAGGATATCCGTAACAAGGATTACGTTTTTAATTTTTTTTAGAAATAGAGCCGAAAACTATGGAAAAGAATTGTGACTTTATTAAAATCGATACTTTGAACTTTTAAGCATTTAATTTTTTTTAAAAGGATG
>Ga0102589_1002458_pt1 | contig 21432 bp, 25 predicted proteins | sample AraplaMF_Col_mLB_FD_76858 | JGI IMG/M metagenome (GOLD analysis project Ga0102589, IMG submission 76858) | Arabidopsis root microbial communities from the University of North Carolina, USA - plate scrape MF_Col_mLB | ecosystem: Host-associated > Plants > Roots > Endosphere | place: USA... | reverse complement strand
GCTTTTTAGAACTTCTTCCTGCGCTCAAACCGCGTTACTATTCTATTTCAAGCTCTCCACTCGTTGCACAGGATCGTCTGAGCATTACGGTTGGTGTTGTTAATGCACCTGCATGGAGTGGGGGAGGGACATATGAAGGAGTCGCTTCTAATTATTTAGCTCAGCGTCATAATAAAGATGAGATTATCTGTTTCATTCGAACGCCACAATCAAACTTTCAATTACCTGAAAATCCAGAAACACCAATTATCATGGTTGGACCAGGTACTGGAATTGCACCATTCCGTGGATTCTTACAAGCGCGTCGTGTTCAAAAGCAAAAAGGTATTAACTTAGGAGAAGCACATCTATATTTTGGTTGTCGTCATCCTGAACAGGATTATCTTTATCGTACAGAACTAGAAAATGATGAAAGAGATGGATTAATCTCTTTACACACAGCTTTTTCTCGCCTAGAAGGATATCCTAAAACATATGTACAGCATTTAATAAAACAAGATAGAATCAATTTAATTTCGTTATTAGATAATGGAGCTCATCTTTACATATGTGGTGATGGAAGTAAAATGGCTCCTGATGTAGAAGACACCCTTTGTCAAGCATATCAAGAAATTCATGAAGTCAGTGAACAAGAAGCAAGGAATTGGTTGGATCGTGTGCAAGATGAAGGGCGATATGGAAAAGATGTTTGGGCTGGTATTTGAATTTTTCTTAATTAGATAAGTAATATGTAACTAATGAACTTCTTTCGAATCAGTGTTAATTTTAAAAATAAACTTATTTATAAAAATCCCGTATTTTTATTGAATACGGGATTTTCTTATTTTTAATAAGCTGGACTGATACTGTAGAAAAAGAAAAAATATCATATGAAATCAAAGCTATATAATCTTAGCTTAATGGGCAAGGTGTTAACCAATTTCTTGACGCAATTTGAAATTTAAAATAAACCTTTGCACACTGGCTGAACAGTTTTTAGGACAGTGTCAAATCGCTGGGGGAATTTATCAAATTAAGTATACCTTCTATAACGTATGGGATGAACTCAGAGTCAGATTTGAATCACGGTGGACGTTACTAAATTACTCGCGTACCTTAACGTGTATTTTGAGTGTGTCGGCACTATTAGTAGCGTTGCACATTCATTATATGTTTTGATTCTACTGCCTCTTTTAGTGTATAGGGGTATCGCCACATACCCATCAAGCTAAGATTTTAAAGTACCTCCAGAACGAGATTTTGTGTTTACTTGTAACAAAAAAGCTCATTTTATGTCTAGGATGGGTAGCGCTCTTACAAAAAGAAGTCAGAAGAACGTTATGCAATTAACCAATTTTTTTAGTTAAATGAGTGATTGTATTGATTAGAATATTTCAGATTGTTGAATGGTATACTTGGAAAATGGATTTAAGTAGATGGTTTTGTAAAATCTCATATATAGCTAAAAAGAGTAACTCCATTTTAATCGCCTTTTTTCAAAATGGAGTTTTGTATTTACTTTTAAATAAGGACTGAAGAGAGCTTTTTAATCAATCTTTATTCTAAATCGAAAACCGAGCATACATTATGCTCGGTTTTCAATTGGTAGTTTAAATGTAAAAGTACTGCCTTCTCCTAATTCACTTTCAACAGTAATTTCTCCTCCGTGTAGTTCGACAATCCATTTTACCATCGACAATCCTAAACCTGTATTTCCAATGTTTGAAGATGTTCGTGCTGCGTCAACTCGATAGAAGCGGTCCCATATTTTCGCAATATGTTGCTCGCTGATGCCTATGCCGTTATCGGAGACTTTACCTATTATGTTGGTTTCATCACGGAACAGTTGCATATTCACAATGCCGTTCGCTTTGCTATAAGCAATTGCATTCGTTAGTAAATTCATTAATAAACGCATCATCAATGTTTGATCTGCTTTAATGAACAGGTTTTCCTCTATATTAGTTGTTATATCAATCGAAGCTTCTTGAACCATTAATGAAAGCTCTTCTACAACGATTTCCGTTAATTCACTCATATTGATACATTCAAATTGAAAAGTACTATGCTCTCCTTGGTCAACTCTTGCTAATAATAAGAGTTGTGAGATTAACGCGGACATTTTACGTGATTGCTTTAAAATTACTTCTAACGATTCTTCCATTTCTTTCGGAGTATTCCTCTGCGATAAAGCGTATTCGCATTGCGAAATAATAACAGATGTTGGTGTTCTTAATTCATGAGATGCGTCAGATGTAAATTGTTTTTCACTTTCGAATGATGTCTCCAATCGTTCAAACATTTTGTCAAAGGTTTGTGCTAAATGATACATTTCGTCTTTTGGTGAACCTTGTAAATTAATTCTCTTCGATAGATCTTTACCATCACCAATTTCACTGGCTGAATCACTCATTTGTTGCACAGGTCGAAACGCTCTTTGCGTAATAAAATAACCTCCCGCTGCTGCAATGAGAATAAGCAATGGAAATGAGATGAGTGTTACCACAATAAGCGTATTCATGGTCGATGATAATTGATTCATGGTCATTATGCCACGAACCCAGACTTGCTCATCGCCGCCTACATTATGGAGAAAATCATATACTATCCATTCCTTATTACCGTCTTTAATGGTTTGTATTTCATCGGATTTAAGCGATACCTTTTTATTAAAGGTTGTTGGATTATGTCCTGCCAGCAGCTCACCTTGTTTACTATAAATGATGATATTTACTCCATCTTCTAAGGCTTCAAATTCATCGTCAATCTTTAACTGTCCATGCTTATATTCGATATCTTCAATGCTTTCTTTTACTGTGCTCTTCAATTGATTTTTCATATTAAAAAGCAAAACTTTATCTGAAGAAGTTAAAATAAAAGCTAACACGAGTGCCATAATAATTACAACTAGCCCCGTATACCATAGGGTCACTCTCATTTTTATTGATAGTCTTTTCATGATTCTACTCGCAATACGTAACCAGTTCCTCGTACTGTATGAATTAACTTCGTTTCAAACTGGCTATCAATTTTTTTACGAAGGTATCGGACGTAAACATCAATAATATTCGAGCCACCTTCATAGTCGTAATTCCAAACATGTTGCTCAATTTTATCTCGTGTCAACACAACTTCTTTATTACGAATCATATATTCTAAAATAGCAAATTCTTTACTGGAAAGAGTGATAACTCGGTTTCCTCTTGTTACTTTATGCATATTACAATCTACCACTAGGTCAGCGATTTCAAACACATTAGATGTATTTCCTGTTTTTCTTCGCATCAACACTCGAATTCTTGCTAACAGTTCATCAAAAGCAAACGGCTTTACTAAATAATCGTCCGCACCTAAGTCGAGTCCTTTTACGCGATCATCAATTGCATCTTTAGCTGTAAGAAGCAAGACAGGAGTTGTATTATTGTCCGCGCGTAATCTTTGTAATACTTGTAAACCATCTATTCCGGGAATCATAATGTCAAGCACAATCAAATCATAGGTAGTCATGCTTATATAATCTAAGGCATCTTCGCCATTTCCACATCCATCGACACTGTAATATTCTGCATTTAATCGTTTTACTAATATATTTTGTAAGTCTTCTTCATCTTCGACAATAAGAACTCGCATTAACATTCTCCTTTTCTTCTTATTTATATGTATCACTATAATTCCAGAACATTAAAGAAAGATTAGAAACTATTTAATTATATCATTTTATTTTTTTGCACATTAATCTTCCTTTAATGTTTGTTCAGTAATATAAAGACATGGATAAGGTGCACATGTAAAGGGAGGAGAACATAATGGGAAAATGGATGATGATTGGAGCAATGTCTTGTTTATTCTTAACAGCTTGTTCGACTCAAGCTGATAACGATACAGAAGTACAACAACTGAAAGTAGAAAACGATAAATCACAAAAAGAAGGTGCTCAACTACAACAAGAAGCAGACAAAACAGGGCCTGCTATGAATGATACTAAGCAAACACAAGATTTCAAAAACGAAGTCACATCTATTGTAGAAAAGGCAAATAACACGAAACCAGTTGGAACAAAAGAAGATAACTTAAATACGTACTTAGCAGCAAAAAAAGAAATTGACCAATTAGATGACAAGATAGATCTATCTGATGATCAGCTAGAAGCAGATTTTCACGCTGGAACGATAACTGTTGAACAATATCAAATACAAGAAAGAGAACAAGATATACTTGAAGATCAATTAGAGCAAGCAGAAAATGCACTTGAAGTAAGATTTGGAATAGATGATTAATCATTAAGGAGTGGATAAAAATGTTAAAACATAAAAAGAAAATAATTATAAGTGTAATTGCTATTTTAGTAAGTGGTATTGCTATTGTTGGTGGATATTATGGTATGGGTTACAATTATGCCAAAAAGAATGAAAACTACACAGAGAAACAAGTTCGTGAAATTTCTTTAGCTCATACAAATGGAGAAATTATTAATGTGAAAAAAGAATTCGAATTAGAAGATGACAACTTAGCACAATCAAAATTTGAATATGAAGTGGAAATCAAGACACCTGATAATCTGTTAAATATTTTAAAGGTTAGTGCTAGAACAGGTACAATAGAAATCAATAAAGAAGATTAAAAAATTATCGACAAATAAAATATTACGTATTTGAAAAAATCGAATAAGCTGTCCATATGGACAGCTTATTTACATAATTCTCATTATCAGTAGTCAATGATGCATAAAGTTTTCGTTCTGGGAGTAATTAAAAATCTTAGGTTGATGGTGCTACCCCATGGCCATCAACCTAAAGAATCATAATCTCCCCATAACTAAAATTCTATTGACTATTGATAATGATATGTTAACTTCACATGAATATGGTATACAATAAATTAGAGATGAAAATTATGAATCGAGAACAAGCCATTCAAATACTTAAAAAATACTCTCCTATGCCTGATGACGAGGATTTAACTGAAGAAATGATAGATGAATACGCAAGTGCAATTACATATTTTGAAGAGAATCCACATCCAAGTTGTATAGAGCCTATTATGATGACCTTTAGTTTAGATGGTTGTTATGGTGTATATGACCATGCAACAGGTGTATTATGTGAGTTTAATAATGATGAGATAGTTCCACACCTAATTAGAACTATACAAGATAAACATGAAGGTAGAAGGTACTGGGGAACAGAATTAGCTAAATTCTTTCCGGATGTAAGATTAGTTAGCTCTTTATTGACTTGTATTGAAGATCCAAACGATGAAATTCGAGAATATGTAGCTTACGCATTAAGTAAGATTGGTGATAAGTCAGTTTTGCCTGTATTACATAATAGATTACTAAAGGAACACAATGAAGATGTCTGTGAAGAATTAAAACAAGCCATCTCAAAACTAGAAAGGCTTAAATAAAGGTAATAGAAATAAATATTAAACGGCTATATGGAGAGGCCATTACATCGCTATAAAGCTAAAGTTTTGCACTATTCACAAAGTAAAAAAGACGCTATCCTTTCTGTAAAATCATAGGAAAGGATGGCGTTTCTTTATGAATATTTCGATTCAAAGTGAACTTCAACTGATTGCTGAAGAATTACAACGACATATGTCTCCTCACGTTATAGAACACCTAGAGTGTCATTTATATGGGCAACTCATAAGTATTTTACTCTGTTCATCGACGATGTTCAAAATGCGTCAGTTACTCTTGGATAAGAAAAAGAAAGAGCCAAGTGAATGCAAATCCATCTATATGATAAAGAATTATTATCTATTGTTTTATGAAGGGTTACAAAAAGACATCCATGAATTATCAAAAGTTTTACTGTGTTTGTTTTATCTTTTAGAAAAAAACGAGAGAAAATCATCCTTACATAAGCATCTGTTATTTCATAAGTTTGTCCTGGCTGCATGGAATTCATCAACTTCTCCATATCTAACTGAATGTATTGTGTACCTTTCTTTATTCTTCCATCTTGAAAGTAGCCTGGATTGAGATTTTTCTGATAAATATGTGTATTGGATTTAATACGAGAGATATAATAGGCTTTCTTATCATGTATATGTTGAAGATTTTTGAGATGAAAATAACCTAAATCTCGGATACACAGGTCATTTGCTTTCACTGTCGGAACGCACGAAGAACCGTAGGTTCGATCATGTTGTTTACCTGGTCCTGTATGAGAAGGAACTGTCCACTTAAAAGGTCATATTCAAGTTGGATTTTCACGCCAGCCTTATGAATGTACCAATAGATGTTAGTGCAGCAAAATAAATTGTGTTATGATATGAGCAAATATAAAGCTATCTAACGGAGGGATTCACATGCCGCATGTTGTGTTTCGTGGAATTACTACTGAACAATTAAAAAGCATAAGCAAGCCATTAGTAGAAGAGCTCGCAGATATCTGTGAGTGTGGTACGGATAATTTCACCTTGGAACTACCAAGTTCTACGTTTGTATTCAATGGAGAAGAAATAGAAGCGTTTCCTCTTATTGAAGTGAAATGGTTCGAGCGTGGACAGGAAATTCGTGATCGATTTGCCAAGGCCATTACTACATATGTAATGGATTTTGGACTTCCAGAAGTAGAGGTTGTATTTACGGTTTTCACAGAATCAGCGTATTATATTAACGGGAAGCATTGTGCAAGTTAGAGCTATTTGAAAGATTTTTGTAACCTTTATAAGGGGAGCGCCACATGCCCATCAAGCTAAGGCAAATTATTACCCCCTAAACGAAAAAAGCGCTATCCTTTCTGTAATATGATGGAAAGGATGGTGCTTTTTATGTCTCGAGATGTTTCAGATGAACTGAACCTCTTTTCACTGGAATTGCAACAATCTTTGTCTCCTTATGTCCTCAAACAATTGGCCAAAAAAGTAGGTTTTGTTCAGAGGTCCAGTAAGTATCAAGCGAAAGATTTAGTTGCTTTGTGTGTATGGTTAAGCCAAAAGGTAGTGAATACTTCCTTAACTCAGCTATGTTGCTGTCTAGAATCTTCAACCGGTGTATTAATGAGTCCAGAAGGACTCAATCAACGATTTAATCCTTCAGCAGTCAGGCTCCTACAAAACGTATTCACTTCCTTGCTTACTCAGAAGATACAAACTTCTCAGGCTCTTTCTCATCGTTATGCTTCTCAATTTCAGCGTATACGAATCTTGGATTCTACTACGTTTCAACTTCCAGATGCTTTTGCTTCAACTTACCAAGGATCAGGAGGAAGTAGTCATAACAGCTGGCGTGAAGATCCAATTGGAATACGATCTTCTCAGTGGCCAATTCCTGCATGTGCACTCTGGCCCAGGTAAACAAAATGATCGAACCTATGGTTCCACGTGCTTACAAACAGTGCAAACAGGTGACTTATGTATACGTGACTTAGGATATTTTGACCTGGAAGATCCCCATCAAATGGATGAGAAAGGAGCCTGTTATATTTCTCGCTTAAAATTAAACACCCGAATTTATCAGAAGAATCCTAATCCAGAATATTTTAAGGACGGACGAATGAAAAAACAGTCGGAGTATGTTCAATTAGACATGGAAGATCTCATGTTGCAGCTACAACTAGGACAAACCCACGAAATTCATAAAGCCTATATCGGATTGTATCAAAAGCTTCCAACTCGAGTGGTCCTACATCGATTGACAGAAGAACAAACACGAAAACGCTGGGAAAACCAGGCGTTAAAAGAGAAGAAGAAGGGCATTGTCATGAAAGAACGAAGTAAGCGTTTAAGTGCGATGAACGTTTATATTTCTAATCTTCCATTTGTTGGTGAAATTATGGTTTATCTATCGTTTGGTTGCTGGTTCTGGGCCTAATTGCTTGAGGAACTAAAATATAGTCAGTGTCCAAATTGGTCACAGGGCTTCAACCTTAGGATTTCTCCACCAGTTGCCTGTCAGCTACGAGGCGACTTGGCTCTTACCTCAGTTGGACTTTCATCAACTAACAATTAACGGCTTGCTGGGCACACAACATAAAAAAAACGCTCCTTTTCGAGCGGTTTCCTCTTAGAATGAAGGTTATCCATTCTATGTGGCAATGTTTGCATGAAAACAATAAAAATTAATAATTTCCTACACAAAAAAACAGAAACAGAAAAACACTATCCCGCATTACGTTCCATTACAAGAACCAAACAACCCTTTTCAGACCATGGTTCATGTTCTGTATTAGGTCCATAACAGAGATAAGAACCTGCTCCATACTCAACATCATTGCTGATAAGAGCTCCATCTAATACGAATAATTCCTCGGTATCCTTATGCGTATGTTGAGGGAATTTTGCCCCCGGTGCAAATCGCACGACATAACGCAGTTCACCATTCTCATCTCGTAATGGAATTTGTTCTATACCATCCATAACAAATTTCCACTCACTGTTTGTGATATCAACGGAAAATAAATCTTTCATGTTATCATCTCCTTCTATACAAATAGTAATTTACGATGATATATTAGTCAATATGAACAAAAATGAACTATTCTTCAGGAGGAATGAATTATGGAAATTCGTTTGTTACAGACATTTCAAGCTGTTGTCCAATGTGGTAGTCAGATAAAAGCAGCAAATCTGCTGCAATACGCACAATCTACCATCACCCTACACATCAATCAATTAGAAGAAAAACTCGGCATCGAACTGTTTGAGCGTAAAGGAAAACAAATGGTGCTAACCGAAGCCGGAAGACTTGTGAAAGAACAGGCAGATATTTTATTAAATCAAGTGGATGTAATCACCGAAACCGCAAAAGAATTTTCGATCGGTCAGAAAGGACTTATTCGAATTGGAGCAATTGATTCCATTGGCAAAACAAATTTGATTTCCGTACTAACAACGTTTATGAAAGAACACCCACAAATTTGTCTTTCCATCGAAAGTGGCGTAACCCAACAATTTAGTCAACGGATTATCGCTAACGAACTTGATATTGCCGTATGTCCCCCTCCATCACCAGAATTAAATCTTGAATTTTATCCGCTATATGAAGAAAAGCTTTGTTTAATACTGCCAATCGACCATCCATTATCTACACAAGAAAAAATTTACATGTGCGATTTGGAAGATGAAAATTTCATTTTAACTGGACAATTGTGTGATTATCGGCGAAAAATAGAGCATGTTTTTCTTCATCATGGCTTTCATTTACACTCTAATTACGATGCAGCAAACATGGAGATGGTTTTAAATCTTGTATTACAAGGGTTTGGTATTGCTATGCTACCTAGCAATTTCGTTACCAATTCACATCAATACGCTATTCGTGACATCGATGATATTTCATTCGCTTTACCTGTTGGATTAATCCGCAAAAAAAATAAAGTCCTCAGCCCTGCTACAGAAAAATTGGTAGCTAACATATTTTCATCCTGCTAAACAAGCACAAAAACCAGCTAATGTTTGTCAAGCAAATCTGCCTTGGTACCTAAAAGATTTTTTGCTAAAATATTTATGGGATTTATTAGTTATGTGCAATAGAGCTCGCCATGCTTCCTGATTAAAACAGTCCGCTATCGCGAGAATTGAAGGCGCTAAAGTAATTCCGCGTATCGATACAATACAATAACTTACAAAAATTCTGGTATTGAAATTGGATATCGTTATCGATGAGCAAGCTTCAGCATTAGCTATGGTAAAATAATGTTAAAAAAGTAGCCATGTGGTTTATTAAAACCCTGTGGCTACTTTTCGTATCACGCAATATGAACTGTTTTTGTTGGCCAGCTCGAGCATCTGCAGCTCATGTTCCTGGTGTTTCTGAAAAAAGTGCAACTTTGCGATTATTGTTTACAAATAATAAAGTTATAGATGGGGTACCGCCATCAAGCTAAGGTTTTGAAGTAACCCCTAAACGAAAATTTTCATTCTCTACAGGTAGTTACTCTGAGGAATCAGCTCATTTTTTTCGTTTTGGGGGCGTTTATTTTTCTTAAGTTGTTGAGCATGGGGTACTGCTCCTTTTAATTTTTATAACATGTAATTGCTCCAGGCTGATTTCAACAATAATCTTCTAATATATGTTTCTCCATAACTAGGCTCCTTATGTGAAAATTTATCACTACTAGCCCAAACAACATTTATCTCAAATCATATGCCGACTTACAGTTTGATACGTAAATAATACAACTGGTTCTTTTCAGTTCCAATTGCTTACCTCCTTCTGAATTAACTCTCTATGTTAATTAGAAATAGAACGAATTGTTTTTCCAACCGACTTTCTTACATACAATCCTTAAGATTAACTTCCTGTACTAGTAAATGCACTTAATCCATATTTCCAGAAACGATAAGAAATGAAACATAGTATGATAGCAACGAGTGGTGTACACAAAGATACCCATTTATACCCCTTATCGAAGAAAAAGGCAGCTGGATAAAAGGATGTGAAACTGTAAGGAATAATAAACGTTAAGATAAATGCGATAACTTTATTATAAATTGTAATCGGATACCGCGAAAAATCACTTAAATTGAATACTGCTGATACAACAGGGAGACTATCTGTCATCCAAAAAGAAAATGTTATGAAAAATAAATTTAATGCAACAAAGATAAGACCACTTGAAATAATCATTATGATGAGTATTAGTACATTTCCCAATGAAATTGCAATATCTAGATTACTAATGGAATAATAAAGAACCATTCCCCCTATTATTAGTTGCCCTATTCCATCTTGTTGAACACGCTCCGCTATAATTTGGAACAGCGGGTTAATAGGACGGATTAGCAAACGATCTAAATTTCCTGTCCGAATGTATTGCCATCCAATCGTCCATAAATTATCAAAGAAAATGTGATGTATTGCCCTTCCTGCAAACGCAATACCGTAGATTAAGAGAATTTGATAAAAGTTCCACCCTTTCAAATTCTCAATATGATCAAATACCACTTTTAAAAAAAAGATAGCGGCAAATTGTTGAATGAAGACTGAAGAAATTCCTATTAAAAAGTCTACTTTATATTCCATCATAACTTTTAAGTGTTGCTTAAAATAGACAATGTATAAGAATGAGTATCGTTTAAGAGTTTGCAACAATTCAATCACCCCCCAAATATTGTGATTTTTCGGATTGCTAAAGTCCATAAAAATCTAACAAGTACTGTAATAAAGATTAACCATATGAATTGTGTCACAATTGCCGTATAAGCCTGGGTACCTGAAATAGAACCTGTATAAATAGAAACAGGTATATAGACCATAGACTGAAAAGGCAAAAACATACTAATTTTTTGAAACCATTGTGGATAAAGCGATAATGGGACAAGTGCTCCGGAACAAAATTGAAGAACAGACTCTCGTAGAAGTCGAAGTCCCCATATATTAACGGTCCAAAAAGCTAATATACCAATAATAAGATCTAGTTGAGTTCCAATTAAAATCCCTAAAACTACACTTACCGTAAATAATAGAAAAGACTCCATTGATTGTGGTAGTTGAATTCCTACAAACCAGACGGCAAACAGTAGCATAGGGAATGTTGTACGCATAGAATTAGAAATTTTTTGCCCTATATCCATCGCTACAAGTTTATCTAACAAATGATATGGCTTCATAAGTTCCAATGCTATATCACCTTGTTTAATCATTCTCGCTAAATTGGTTCCTACTCCAGATACGTATTGTTCCAATAACAAAGCTATAACCATATAAGTTAGCATATTAGATAGTGAAAGTGCTCCAACAGTCTCTTTATTCTCGTATACAGCAGTCCAAAAATAATACAACGTACATAATTTAACGATAATTGCAAATGTACCCGCCCAATACCACGCTGCATATGAGGTATCTAGCTTTATCTGCACTTTAAGCATTTCCCAATATTTCTTCAAGGGATTCCTCACCTCCATGCTGATAAAGATCTTTAATAATTGTCTCTAATTTGGGGTTTGAAATCGTCAAATCTGATATTTTATTGTGCCTTGCAAGTTCGGAAAGCACAAATTCCGATGAAACTGTCTTTGTGTGAAAACTTAACTCTACGCGAGATTCATTTTCTGCTTCATTCTTCTGTACCACTATGTAATTTTGTAATGATACAGGAATCTCAAACATTGTGTGCTCTTCTAATTCTAAAGATAGGATGCGGTTATAAGAAAAACGATCTTTTAGATCTTGTAAGTCCCCATCATAAATAATAGATCCTTTATCAATAATAATAATTCGCTGGCAAAGTTCTTCTATGTCCTGCATATCATGAGTAGTTAATACAACTGTTACGTCCAATTTCTTATTCATTTCCTTAATAAAACTACGTATTTTTTCCTTTACATCAATATCTAAACCAATTGTAGGTTCATCTAGGAATACAACAGAAGGTTGATGAAGAAAAGCAGCAGCCAACTCACAACGCATTTTTTGTCCGAGTGATAGCTGACGAACAGGTAATGGCATTAAAGTTCCGAGATCCAGTACATCTTCAAATAAATGCAACATTTCCTGATATTTTGTTTCTGGAATCTCATAAACATGTTTTAATAGTTCGAAAGACTCCCGCACCGGTATATCCCAAGCAAGTTGTGTCCGTTGTCCAAAAACAGCTCCAATATTTTTAGCATTTTCCTGCCTATTTTTGTATGGAATAATTCCATTTACCTTAATTTCACCAGTATCTGGAGTTAAAATTCCACACAGCATCTTAATAGTGGTTGACTTTCCAGCACCGTTGAATCCGATATACCCAACCATTTCTCCTTTTTTAATAGAAAAAGCAATCGGTTGCACTGCCTGCTTATCATAATATTTCCGTTTTATTAAAGCTTTTATTGCACCCATTAAACCTGGCTTTCGCTCTAAAATCTTATAGCTTTTCGTAACATTCTTTACTTCAATCATTTATAAATCCCCTACTTCCCCTTTTACAAATATTAGCCGTTATACAGCTAAAGTATGATAGCAATTAAATAAATACCTTCACCCTACTACACCTGCCTCCCATAAAATAAAGATTAATTGTAGATTATAAACTAACATTCCTTTTAACGAAAGCGTTTGCATTAATGTAAACTAGTATAATTTTACAGGAGCATTTAAATATAATCAACAGATTTAAGTGTGTGGAAACAAACCACACGCAAAGACCTTTTTTCCTTGACCTAATATCTTTTATGTAATTTTTCAAGCCTCTTCCATATCGACCTTTTTCCCATAATTAACTCTCTAGATGCTTTTCTTTCTCGAATAGAGTAAACATCAAGTAACTCTAAAATATACAATAAAAATAGTAGGTGGGGAATATTTGACGCTTACACGAAAAGCGTTTTCCCTATCGCCATCAAGTTAAAAAACTAATTATCACACAAAACAAAAAAACGAGCTGAATTCACATAAATAACTGTAGAGAGATAAAAATTTCGTTCTGGGGGTGCTATAAAATTTTAGCTTGATGGGCATGTGGTGCTACCCCTTGTGCTGAAGATAAGATCGTATTCTCCGATCTTATCTTTTTTTATTTGTAGAAATTTAATGCAAAAAAAATAGAATCCTTATTAGGCCTCACCATAGCATTTCGGGAAAATTGTACGCTTAGACACAATTTGGGGACATTTCAACGAATTCTTTGTACACTAGCATGATTTTTTGTTCTTCCTATTGATTTATACTTTATATTTCTTACTATTTCAGCGAAAATGATAACTAGACATATACCATCCATTTAAAACAGGAGGAAACCAATGAAGAACTACTATTTTACTACTTTTATTTTATTATCTTGATAGTGATAGATTTGTACTCCTAGTAGAAAAATGCCTTTTTGCTTATAATGGAATATATAACTTAATCAATTAATAAGGAGAATGTAGCATGGGACAAAGTATTAATCACATTTGTTTTTCAGTCTCAAATCTAGAGCAATCCATTGAGTTTTATCAAAATATACTTCAAGCAAAATTATTAGTAAAAGGTAGAAAGTTAGCTTATTTTGATTTAAATGGTCTATGGATTGCTTTAAATGTTGAAGAAAGTATACCAAGAAATGAAATTCAGCACTCATACACACATATAGCCTTTACTGTAATAAATAATGAATTTGATTCTTTAAAAGAAATATTAATTCAAAATCATGTTAAGATCTTACCTGGACGAGAGAGAGATGAACGAGATAAACGGTCTATTTATTTTACAGATCCAGATGGTCACAAGTTTGAATTTCATACTGGTACTTTACAAGATCGTTTACAATATTATAAAGAAGATAAAAAGCATATGACTTTTTACTGATAAAAAAGCTAGTAAAATACTAGCTTTTCGCTCTTCCATTTACTCTTTAAACTATGAAGACTCTTTTAGTAATCCCCTAAACAAAATTATCAATTTTCCAAAAGCTATTTATATGAATTCAACTCGTTTTTTTCGTTTCGGGGGTATTTCAAACCCCTAGCTTGATAGCGATGTGGCGGTACCCCTATGTAAACTATAATATAAGTAATTCTTTTTTTGTTTATATTTTGTTCTTTCCTGTTGCAGAATCCTTATTATAAGGATTCTTTTTTTGTACCAAAAATCTACAAAGAAAAAAGATAAGATCGGGAACACAATCTTATCTTTAGCACAAGGAGTAAACAAAAGGATAACTATCATATTGTTATTATAATTTATTTTTTGTTAATTTTGAATATTAAAACCACAATTAACAAGTATATCTATATTGAGAAATTTATTACAAAATTAGTTGTAAATAATCCAAAACTCCAATGTAAACTTTTACCCATTAGTTTACATTCAAATTACCTAATTCATTGACTTTACACAGATTCTCCTGATATCCTCAATTTATACAACAAAAGTATACATTCAAAACATTATAAATAAAGGGATGAAATCCCTCGTAAGAAAAAATGAGTATCTCATCATTATTGAGATACTCATCCAAAGAAAGCATAAATTAACTATTAGTATTTAGCTCCTTACTGTATTTCTTTACAAAAAACGCCATTATTAACGTAATAATTCCTATAGTTAAACCAAGTAATTGATCTAACGAAATTACATCACGAGAAATCCAACGTATAATAAATCCCACACTAAATACTAATACGAGTAAAAAACCAAAATATCTTAGTCCTCCATATACGTCTTCCATACCCACACCCCTTTTAACTTTACAACTAAATTATACCATATTGTGGAATCCAAATGAGAGAGTCTACATCAGTTAACACAACCTCACTTATCAGTAGTAAAAACCTCAAAATATTTACAAATTAAAATTTTGAAATATAATAAACTTAGAGTAAAAAAACACAGTTCGGTTGGTAGTCCGGACACAGTAGTACTAAAAACTATTGTCAGTAACCTTCCCCCCTGGGATGTCCATTACTCATGCTATATAAAAGGGGGATTCTCAATGACGCTTACAATTTATTTTGATGGACAATTTTGGATTGGAATTGTAGAAATGTATGAAAATAATAAACTAAAGGTATGTAAACATACTTTTGGAACAGAACCTAAGGATAGTGAAGTATTAGACTTTATTTTTCATGATATGATTCCATTACTAAATAATACATCCGGTATTAAAAACTCCAATGATAATAAAAAAACTAAAGCTATCAATCCTAAAAGATTAATAAGATTAACAGCAAAAGAAATGAAAAATCAAGGAGTTTCTAATAAATCTTTTGAAGCGTTGAGAATAGAATTAGAACAAAAAAAGAAAATGAAGCAAAGTATGACGCGTCAAAAAAAAGAAGAAATTAAAGAAAAAAAAAGACAAATTAAAATTCAAAAACGAAAAGAAAAACATCGAGGAAGATAAAGGATCATCCGCTAAATATAGCGGATGATCCTTTATCTTCCCTTGAATAGTTACCATAATTTCCGTTATCGGAAATTACTTCATTGTAGATTTTATATATTCTGGAATCATTACGACTTTCGTTTCCATATCAACATGGGGCACTTCTTCATCAATACATTCATACCAAAATTCTAGATGTTTCTTATCAATTTCATGGGAAGACTGTTCGACATGAATGCCACCTTCCCCCTGGATAGAGTACCAATATAGAAATTCTCCATCTTTTCGTTTTTCACGAAATATAGTCTCTACAAACATTTTCTCGTCTTTCAGAGTTAATAAGACCTGATCTATATGTTCATTTAGCATTTCCATCCATTCATCTACTCTTTGGCTTTTTCCTTGTTTAACTTTAAATCTTGTTAGTTCCACTTTCATTATGTATTCTCCTTTGTCTATATGACTGTTTTAATATGACTTCATATATATTCGCATTAAAAAGAAAAAAATCCTTTTGTATACTGTATTCATGACCGGTTACCATAACGTCTCATTATCAGTAGCAAGGACAAGGAGGAAACTTACTCTCACAAGGGAACCTCCTTTTTTTGTTCTATGGATCTATGCATTTTTTTATCCATTCCTATCCTGGCGCGGTTTTAGGGTTCTCGTTTGTTACTGGATTAGCCAAAAAACTGTATAAAATCTCGCATGCTCTTAGCGTGGGATTTTTCCAAAATGCTGGCGATACCCCATGCCCATCAAGCTAAGATTTTCAGAAACCTCCCATTACAAAAATTTTACCTTTTCACAGTTATTCATAAGAGTTCGGCTCATTTTTTCTTTTTTTGGGCCTTTATGATGGGTATGTATGGTGCCCCCCTCATGCCCCCTTACAGGGAGAATGATAAGGCATTTTTTATTTACTCAATTACCGAGTATGTTTATTTCTGCAAATCACTGTCCATAATGATAAACAAAGACAAAACCTTTATCCTTAAGATACAGGCTCTTTATCAAGAGTATCAAACTCGGTGATTGGGTGTATGTGGTATAGCATGTTCCATCCCTTCATGTTTCTTCCCATACTTACGAGGACGCCCCAGCTGTCCCCCCCTTTTTTAGCAATATCTAATCCGGCTCTTTGTTTTTCTTTCAATAACTCTCGTTCCCATTCACCAACAGCTTCAATGATATGGAAGAGCATTTTTCCAGTTGCTGTTCTTGTATCAAAATTATAATCCAGACTAACTATATGAACATTTCGCTTTTCCTAGTTTTCAACAAGTTCTAACATGTGTTTCAAACTTCTAGCTAATCGATTCATCCGAGCTCCAACAACTGTATCTCCTTCTTGGGGTTGCACTACATACCTATTAAGCTAAGAAAATATAACTACTCCCGGAACTAGATTTTTTCCTAATATGTAATAAAAAGCTCCTTTTTCATTTGAGGGTTGATTTGTTTTCTTAAGTTAATGGGCATGGAGTGCTACCCCTTATAGCAAGAATCAAAAAAATTGAAGATAATATAACCGAAGTACAGTTATTTTCAGCTAAAATTAAGGGTAACTTTAAGCGTGGTAATGAGAAATTTGGTGAAAATACAAGAAAATTAACTAAGCCTTTACTTTGTAATTCGCAAACAATGTTGGATGGTTTAACAATCGAGCGCCATTTTTTGAATAAAACTTAGATTTTTAAACGATTTTATTATCGGTACACATCAAAAGGTATAACAATTTATCCCGCTACTTTAGGGCCGTAAGAGCCCGATTGGTTCAACTACTCCATCAGTAGGGATGAAGAAAAATCCCCACTGATGGAAGTTCCACTTTATCCTGCAATCTCAGCCGAAGAGAGCCCCTCATGAATATTTCCGCTTACAATGATAGAATGTCCCCAAAATATATCTCCATCCAAAAAGAATATTTCAAAATCACCTTCTGAATACACGCTTAAGCTGCTTAATGTGATGGAATCGATGAACATTTCTTTTGTAATTTCGTCGATTTCTGCTTCATCATCATCTTGTAGCCATTCATTTGCTAACTCTACCAGTTCTTTTGCAGCGTACATTTTCATTTTCATGTTCCATTCATCTTGCTCTTTGAAAAGTGCATGTGCTGTTTCCAGTGCAGACTTCATCATATGTTTGTCTTCATTCCAATCAAAATATAAATGACATTCTTCACCAGCCCAAGACATTCTCTTTTCAAAAGTTTTCACTCTTTTATAAAGTTCAAACTCACCCAACATCTCATCATGATAAAAAACCGGTTTCATCGCATCTTGTAAGATGATTTCCAACTCATCATCTTTATATGGTGTTTCCAAAACCTTAACAAGCATCAATGAATTTTCTGACTTGCGCACCTGTAATGTTACAACTGTATTTGCTGTCAAAATATCTTTGGATTTTCTCCATTCTGCATCATCAACCAACCATGCGAGTCGTATGTCTTCTTTTATAATCGTTCCATTGTTATGTAAGTCTTTCCACGCAATCAAATCAATTGACGCAGTCCACAAAATGTTGTCACCGCCTTTTGATGCACCAATTCCTAATGCCCCTGTGACAGCTGCTATTTCAATCACATTTTCTGAGAATCTATTTTCAAATCTACTTATTTCACTTGATTTACTCAATTTCGTACACATTCCCTTCGTCACCCACAAGCATAAGTACTTTGTGAGTTTTCCTGTTTTATTATAATTGGTCTATGTTTTGTAACAAAAACGAACGTTTAAATCACGTTTGTATTTAAAAATAATGAGCTTCATAACTCTTGAATTTATTGTAACAAAATACTGTATCAAAAGTAATTTGTAACTTTATAGTAGGGTTTAGTGTACTACTCCTTATTTAACTGTAGACAGGAATTCTTATGAGATAGATGAAGAGGATAGTAAGTAAGTAAGTATGTCTTCTTAGATATATTTAAAGAGGTTTATATTCAACAACATAGCGATGTTTTAAAACAATCAAATAAAATTATTAAAAAATATAACTTGTTATGTGAATCTAGAATTAATGCTTATTATAAGGGAGTTGTGAATTTTAATTATTATTATAACGCCGAAAAAAATAAGGGGAATATACCGGATATCCTAAGTGTTATGGATGACTTTAAAAAGAGTAATGTTTTAACAGAAGGTGCTTATAATATAGTACTTCAGCCTAGAAGTTCTTCAGGTGAACAACATGACGGTAAGGAGAGTTATGTTGTGTTTAGCGTAAATAAATCAGGTGATTTTAAGGTAATAAAAAAAGATGAATATAGGAGATTATTCTCATACATACAAGGTTAAAAAAGTACGCGTATCAAATAAACCATAACTTCATACACGGGCAGAAAATAATTAAACTTTTTTATATGCAGTGAAATCCAGGGTTTAGAATTATTTTTTAACGAATTTACCGAAAGAATTCTCCTTCCTCAAGCGTGTGAAGGGAGATAGCCCAACGGTAGATGGGAGATGAATTCCGGTTTGGCATAGCCAAAAACTTTTGATAAACTAGCTATATGAAGTTCTTTGATAACTTGATATATGAGGTTGCAGGAAGAAAATAGAGTGCGAAAACCAAGCCATTCGGTTCCTGCTTAAAATATCAACCGTACCAAGAGAGCGTCCAAGCGTTGGACAACTAGGGCTGGAACACCCCGAAGTAACGCTCAGGGAGACGAAAGGTTACTTTCGTCGTGGAACTGAGAAGCTCCCACTTCAAGCTTTGCTAAGTCGCGAGTAGTTCACAGAAATGTTTTTATTACCTTTTACAGTCACTAATTAATATTTATATATTTAAGTATTTGAATATTTAAATGATAGTTTACTTTCAAATCATCTAAAACAATATCCATTATATTTAAAAAAGAAAGGAAACCTATTAGTAACTTCCTTTCTTTCCAAGGAGATTTAAATAAAAGCATAAACAAGTGCACCACTACTCGTCTCACACTATAATTTATGTTTTCTTATTCAAAATAGTGCAATTGACTTTAGTATTATTTATCTTTTTTAAAATATAAGAAAACCTACCAAAATTTTAACGAAAACACATACTAAGTAAAATCTAATACAAAAAACATTAATTTTATTAATCTAATTTAGCTTGTTATATTTCAAAATGAGAAAAATAACTATTATACAGGCCCTCACACAAATAGATATATTAAATATTATATTAAAGCGAATAACTTTAAATAAAAAATAAACGGAGGTTTTTTTCAATTGAATAACCAAGAAAACCATTATTCAGATGATCATCACAAAGATTGTAAGGTTAAATCAGAAACACAAACTCCATTCAGTGATACTCCAGCAGCACCTGTTCTTACAAACAATCCAATAGTTAAAATTCCAGTTGTATTAGCAGAAAGAACACTTCAAATTGTAGTCGAAGCAAATATTCCACTTTGTCCACCAGCAGTAGAAATTAAAAGAGTGTTAAAAGATGTATTTTTACAACAATGTAAACTAGTACCTGTTGAATATGAGCCAATTGATGCAACAGGATATTATCGAGTAACAAGAGCAAAATTGTTTGTAGAAGGTTTCATTCGTAAAAATATTGAATACGCTGCTAAAGACTGCAATGGCGTAATTCATGATAAAATTGCAAAAGTTCGATTCTCTGGTTTTGCTGATTTAACTGCAGGTGACTTTCTTTCTAACCCAATATTAGCCTTTGCTTCGGAAAATAAGGCTCGTTTCATTAATCCAAAAAACACTGATGTTCCTCGTCTAGACAAATTCTTCTTTGAAAATAATGTGTTCTATAATGAACAACCATACTGTGAATTAATTAGTGCAGAATTTTATGAGCTTGATTTTTCACCATGTGATCATGATGATGATTTTGATTATGGTCATCATGATTCATGTGATAAAAATCATGAGAAAGAATTTGAAAACTTACGTGAAAAAATCGTTCTTGATCTTACTTTAAAAGTATTACAAACTCAACAAGTAAGAGTTGGCGGAACAACAACAACTAGACAATCTGGTTGCTAATTAAAAATGTTCATACACTAAAAAGAAAGAAGAATCCTAAAAGATTCTTCTTTCTTTTTTCTATTAAATTTTAAAATTTATTTGCTAAACAGAACAACTTCAAAATGATTTCTTCTGTTCTGTGTCTGCTACGCTACCTATAGCAACAGTTGCTACGTCAATTTCTTCAGTACTTGATATTGCTAAGTTTATAGCTTGTTCTAGTGTTATGTTCTTCTTGTCCATAGCTGCTATCAGCCGTTCTATAATTACTACATAACATTTTCTTTTGCATCTACCAATCTAATAATTTATACAAATTTTTATACAAAAAAAGCAAAAAAAGAAAATAGCAAAGATCGCTAGAATCCTTGCTATATCAACCATGTATAAAATCCTGCATAAGAAATAGATAGACATAGAAACAAGAATCCCTGTAAATACAAGGATTCTATCAAACTATTTGCTACCGATAATAGGACGTTATGTTAACTCTCTATGAATATTTTATACATGATTTCCTACGCTTCGCTTTTTTTTATCTCTTTCCTTTGCTTTTGGTCTGTCGGCTTGGCAATTTTTCTTGCATGACTTAATCTTCTCTAACTAAATAGCTTTTATTCTTATCTTCCCAGTATCTATACTCATAGAGTACTTGTTCATCAAATCGCTGTAAATAACCTCTCCAGTTATTCGGAATATATTCT